>Ga0209979_1001079_pt1 | contig 31793 bp, 19 predicted proteins | sample AnhtaG_FD_183114 | JGI IMG/M metagenome (GOLD analysis project Ga0209979, IMG submission 183114) | Deep subsurface microbial communities from Anholt, Denmark to uncover new lineages of life (NeLLi) - Anholt_01485 metaG (SPAdes) (version 2) | ecosystem: Environmental > Aquatic > Marine > Oceanic... | reverse complement strand
CTTTTTTAAGAGACATAACGCTTACCTCTTTCCAAGGCATAATACCCTCCTTTCCAAGTTGGGTAATATACCTCAAAGTGTAACCTATGTCTCCGAACATGTGTTACCTATGTCCCCGGTCTGTACAATGGGAGGGGGAGGGTGAGGGGGAATCAAGTGGAATGTAAAAAAGCGAATCATCCATACGAATTTTCATGCGTTTGTATTAGTCAACATTTTAAAAAGAAAAAGAAAGTAACCCTTGTTCTGATGGTTGACGATTCTTAGATCACTATGGAAAAAAACGTTGCTTTAGCTCTCATTTTAACCACCCTGGCGGGCCTCTCCACCACTCTGGGCAGCCTGTTGGGACTTGTTTTCAGTAGACCCGGACCACGCTTTATGAGCGCCACATTAGGGTTTTCTGCTGGCGTGATGGTGATGGTTTCCTTTGTCGAACTTTTGCCGGGGAGCATTGAGTCGATCGGGTTTGTCTATGCACACTTCGGCTTTTTCATCGGGATCATCGTCATATTCTTACTCGATTTTTCCATCCCCCACGAATGGGCAGGTCACCAGGACCTACCCGAGGATAAAAAAGATAGCAAGCTTTTGCGGATGAGCTTGCTGGTTGCCTTGGGAATAGGGATTCACAACTTCCCGGAAGGGATGGCCACCTTTGCCGGAACTCTGAAAGACACTAAATTGGGAATAGCCATAGCTGTGGCCATAGCCATCCATAACATTCCGGAAGGTCTGGTTGTATCTGTACCGGTTTACGCTGCCACCAAAAGCCGGAGTAAGGCGTTTTTTTGGTCCTTTCTATCAGGTGTGGCAGAACCGGTGGGAGCCGGCATTGCTGCAATTTTTCTCCTCCCCTTCCTGACGCCAACACTTTTAGGCTGGCTTCTGGCGTTCGTTGCCGGAGTCATGGTCTTCATCGCCTTCGACGAGCTTGTCCCCACCTCTCGATCCTATGGCCAGGAGCACACAGCTATTCTGGGGTTGGTTTTCGGGATGGCAATCATGTCGTTAAGCTTATGGTTGCTGAGATGAGACAGTCCCTCCTCTGTTTGTAGAACTTCAAACACCTTTCACCTCCTCAAGGAATCAGATAAACTTCTGGACAAAAACAGTCAACCAGTATAAATTGAAACTCATAGAGATTAAATCTGTTGCAAAGAATCTTCTTTGACTGAATCAGGAGGACAAGACATGAACAAAGGCGGCAAAAACTTAGTTATTATCGGCGGAGGACCGGCAGGATATGTGGGAGCCATCCGGGCTGCTCAACTGGGAGCCAATGTGACCTTAGTGGAAAAACAGGAGGTGGGCGGAACGTGCTTGAACGTGGGATGTATTCCCACTAAGGTATTGACCTCCGCGGCCTACACCTTATCTACCTTGAAGCATGCCGGACGATGGGGACTCAAAGTTCACGGAACAGATCTGGTCTTTTCCCAGTTGATGAAAAGAAAACAGATGGTGGTAAACCGATTGGTCACCGGAGTAAAAAGTCTGCTCAAAGCCCGTGGGGTGAATGTGATCAAAGGAGCGGCTACCTTTTTAGATGAAAAGAAGATTAAAGTCAGACTGGAAAATGGAGCAATCGAAGAATTGGAAGCGGATAATTTTCTCATCGCCACCGGCTCAGTTCCTATTCAGCTTCCCATTCCAGGAATCGAATCAGAAGGGGTGATAGACAGCACCGGTGCTTTATCTTTGACTTCCCTCCCCAAGAGCATGTTGATCATCGGAGGTGGAGCCATCGGATGTGAGTTTGCCTATATCTATCACTCTTTTGGAACGCAGATCATCGTAGTGGAGATGCTCTCTCAGATTCTCCCCGGAGAAGATGACGAGGTTGCCGCCGGTTTAAGGACCTCCATGGAAAGATCGGGAATCAAAATATTCACCAGCTCCAAGGTCTCGCAAGTAACGCCAGCCAAAGACGGCAAAAATACTGTCACCATCTCCGCATCAGAGGGAAAGACAAATGTAGAGGTAGAAAAAGTCTTAGTATCAGTGGGGAGAAAAGCTAATACCAAAGATATGAGATTGGAGAAGTTAGGGATCAAGATGGACCGAGGGAACATTCTTGTGGATGATCATCTCAGAACCAATCTGCCTCATATCTTTGCGGCGGGAGATTGCATCGGCAACTGGCTTTTGGCACATGTGGCCTCCATGGAGGCGGAGATAGCCGCAGAAAATGCACTGGGCGAAAATAAGAAGATGGACTATACCGCTGTCCCCTGCTGTATCTTCACTCATCCGGAGATAGGGAGCGTGGGACTCAATGAGAAACAGGCAAAGGATCAAGGAATAGAAGTAAAAACCGGAAAATTCCCCATGGTGGCTTGTGGAAGAGCCCAGGCAGAAAACGAAACAGAAGGTTTTGTCAAAATCGTCACAGAAAAAAATTCCGGAAAGATATTGGGAGCGCAGATTCTGGGTCACAGAGCCACAGATTTAATTGCAGAGCTAACTTTAGCCATTAAGATGGGAGCAAAAACCCAGGATATAATCGACACCATTCACGCCCATCCGACTTTGAGTGAGCCAATAAGGGAAGCTGTTTTAAAAGCGGAAGGGAGACCGATACATATAATGTGACCGCTCTCGGTTTTGCTATTAACAGGCACCCTGTCCGTTCTCCCGCCAAAGTTGAGATCAACTATAGGAGCATATTATACCAGGAGGTTACGATCATGTGCAAAGAACTTGTCGAAAAAGCGAGACTTGCCAGGGAAATCCTTCATGATAATACCCCTTATAAAGAAAGTAAGGATGCTATCAAATCGCTTTTCATTTCAGATACCGGGCTACCTTATAGAGAAGTTGTTTCTCTTCGGTTAACAGTTATAGATAGGTATTACTCAACAAACATGTCTAAAAGATATTATGGGATACAAGACATAACGAGTTCCCTCATGCAATTAGGGAAGAACGATTCAGAGCTAGTTAGATCGTTCAAGATTTTCATTTCTAATAACATTAGGAGAAACAGTAGCGTCCTCAAGCTATTCGATCAGAAATATGGCGTGACTAAAGAGGGTGAAGATGCTGGAGGGGCTACTTCGCTTGTGTCTAAGTATGCATATTTTATTACGAATTACCAGTTCCCAATCTATGACTCACTAGCTAAGGAGTCATACAAAATAATCGCTCGCAATTATCCACAATTAGGCCTCGCTAAGATCAAGGAGAGTCAAATTTATTCATACTTCCAGTGCTTTCAAAAATTAAATGACTACTTCAATGATTACGATCTCTTGGATAATCTACTTTGGCTGCTCGGTAAAATAAAGAAAGGCAATCTCTCTTTAATAGTTCCAAAAAAGACTTACTTGCTTCTAAAGCAGGATACTGAAGACCTAACGCTTAACAAGCTTTCTGATGCAGTAAGTAATGTTTCTTCGGTCAGATGCTTGCTTGGAGATAAATTGTGTGAATTCATCTCTTTTATTAAACGATTGAAATAATGGATCAGTCGCGTATGCCAAACCTTTACAGCTTGGCAATCGGTGGGATAAACCCTCCGCTACGCGATTTGGAGAGCAAGCAATTACATCCGTCGGATCAAGCGACTCGACGGGTAGATATCCTCTGATATTAAAACAGATAATTCACGCCAGGTCTGGGGATGCGTGTGCACTCATACGAGCCTGGCGGGCACGGAAAGGGGAGAGTGTGGAGTGTCCGCCTTTAGGCGGAACCAAAAAAGTCTTTTGAATATTTTATGCTTTTTCGTAGGTCCGAAATGTCCCCGCAGGGGAGTTTCGGACAAAAGAAATACAAAAGGAGCAAGCGATGAGAACTCTTTTAGTTCTTCTATTGGTTTTGTTTACTGCAATCCTCGCCCCAGCGGATGATTATAGCCTGTGTGACAGCGCCTTGTCACAAGTGGGCATGACTTGTGAACAGATCAGATTCGATCAGGACGAGATGGCTAATTGGGGAGGTGACCTGTGGCGCACCAGTTATTTCACCATGTTTCATAAAAACCCATTCAAACTGCCCAAGTATGGCCAGCTAAACTTGCGAAGATTTTCAGACAACGTCACCAACATCACTGCTCTTTTGTCCTGGGCGGGAGCACGAATCGATTGTCCTGTGCGTCGAGGGTTGATAGGAGATCAATTGGAAAAATACACCACCTACCCTGATTCCATCCCCAAACCATCTATCACCAGAAGCAAAAATGTCTTGGCTGGAGATGAGTTAACTTTGCTCAGAGATAAGATAGGTCTTTTCTATTCCATAGCCGATGATAGTGGCCATTTATTTGTGAACGCCATCGACGACATAAACAAGCGAATATCCCGACAGGGGCTTTTCGACTACTTTGTAGAGGAGAACGAAGAATACGATAATCTGATAGAAGAGTTGGTGCCAATGGTTGATTTCAACCGTCTGTTTGCCGGCGCTCAGGATATCGCCGAAGCGGTCAAAAGAATGGCTGATTCCCTCGAGTTTGCCTCGTTTCCTAAGACAAAGATAGAAATAATAACCGAAAGAGGGCTGATAGTAGTTGGGACTGTTAAAAGCGACAACTATGAATACCCCATTCCCCCGCTTCTGATAATCGACGGTGGTGGTGACGACTTCTACCGTTTTTCCGGTTATCCCGACAGGTTTCCTCTGTCGGGAATCATTGACCTGTCCGGCAATGACAAATATGTTTCCACTGATACCACCGAACCTGGTATAGGTGGGGCAATCATGGGAATGTCAGTCGTTGTAGACAAAACCGGAGATGATTACTACGAAGGTACCAATATCACCCAGGGAACAGGGATTTTCGGTGTGGGAATTCTGCTTGACTACCAGGGAAACGACATCTACGTGGCAGAAAGCTATTCCCAGGGGTGCGGTGCTTTTGGGGTCGGAATAATGGCCGACAGCTCCGGCAATGATTCCCTCTACTGCGTGATACTCTCGCAAGGATTCGGCTATACCAAGGGGTGTGGACTTTTGATCAACTATGAAGGGAATGATAGGTACGTGGCGGAAGACAGTATCATAACCAATCCATCACCTCAATCCAAAGAGCACAATGCCTCTCTGGCTCAGGGGGTCGGTTTCGGGAAGAGAGCCGATTATATTGATGGTCACAGTTGGGCAGGAGGTGTGGGGATCCTGTGTGACATAAAAGGAGACGACTATTACTCTGCCGGTTTGTTTGCCCAGGGGTGTGCCTACTGGTTTGCGGTGGGGATGCTTCTGGATGGCGAGGGCGATGATAGCTATAATGGGGTCTGGTACGTTCAGGGTTCTGGCGCGCATTTTGCGGTGGGTTATCTGGATGATTTCGAAGGTAACGACAGCTATAACGCCAGCATGAACATGGCCATCGGGGCAGGGCATGATTTCACCATCGGTTACTTAAATGAGCGTGGCGGTAACGATAAGTATAATGCTTCCAACCTCTCCTTAGGTGGCGGCAACGCCAACGGCATCGGGATATTCCATGATCATAACGGTGATGACGTATACACCACCAATGGTGGGACAACTTTAGGTCGGGCGAATGTATCTAAGAAGGGAGCGCGGGAATTCCTTCACGTGTTCGGGGTATTCCTAGACGGCGGTGGGAACGACTCATACAACGAGCCATACGCCAAAAATAGCACCCGTTGGATCAGCCCAAAAACCGATCCTGAGGGCAAAAACCCGTATGAAGTTGGCGTGGGAATCGATTGGTAAATTTTTTTCTTGTTGGGGCGGGGGTTGAACCCCCGTAACTTTTGCTCATTTCTTTCTTGCTGGGAAGATCGCGTAGCGAAGCCTTCATGGCTTCGCTTTCGGAGGGATAAACCCTCCGCTACGCGGCTCTTGTTGGTCACGGACGAGGGCGTCCGTAACGAACAAAAGGTAAATTGACCTCTCCCCCTGTATCCCCCTCTCCACATTGTGGAGAGGGGTTCACCCTGAAGGTTCACCCTGAAGGGGAACAAAAGGGGGTGAGGTTATTTATTGTGGAGTGTCCGCCTTTAGGCGGACCTCAGAGCGCGAGTTTTTGGCGTAGGGACAGCCTTTGCAGTTGTCCGATTCGGGGACTCGGTGTCGAGCAATTCCTGTTTGCGTCTTCCGTGGATCACCCTCTCCCTAACCCTGCGAAGCATGCATACGCATCTCCCATCAAGGGAGAGGAAACCCCTTCTTCCCTCCCTTGACGGGAGGGAATAAAAGTGAGGGTGAAAGATCCGTAGGGACAGTCCTCGTGGCTGTCCGCCTCCTGATTCGGACAGGGACAAGCCCTGTCCCTACGCACTTGGGGCAAAAAGGCAGCAGGGCTGAATGCCCTGCCCTATGTGTGAACCATTAAATTCAAACTCATAGGAGCGGGAATTCATCCCGCCCGAAGTGCTATATGTGGAGTGTCCGCCTTTAGGCGGACCCAAAAAAGACCGCGTAGCGAAGCCTTCACGGCTTCGCTTTCGGAGGGATAAACCCTCCGCTACGCCGTTCCGAACGATAACATCACCGCTTAAAGCGTCTTCTGAGAGCCAGAAGGAAAAAGGCCAACGTAACCGGGCTGAGTATCGACTCAACCACGAAGAGAAAGCGCCCCCAACTGGTCATCGTGGTGTATTTCTTATCCCGGACAAGAAAAAAGATAGACAAAGTATACAAGCCGGAAGTTCGGTAGTCTCCTACCTTTTCCCAGGTTGGTGCGAATGATTCGATTGAACAGAAATCTAACCTGTAATTGATACTATCTGCCGTCTGATTGTCCCGATCAAGACTTACGGGTTGTATGCCGGCAAACATAAAAAGCATAGGGAAGATTAGAAGTATTGCTGCTATCCAGCCTAAAGGTCGGTAGTAACTCTCCCCATAGTTGCTGATGGCCTTGTAAAACAGGAGCGGCAGCTTCTTGAAGATGCTCTTCTCCGCTTTTCTTGTCATCTCCATTTCGCCGATGTAGAAATCCCCGGCTTCAGAATACCTCAGATTCTCTTCGTAGTTCGCTCTCAGGCGCCTATAAAGTTGGGCAATCAGCGCATAATCGAACTTTTTTGTTTCTGGATCAGGTGACACTTCATCGAATACTTTAGTTCTCCCTTTGCCTTTTTCTCTATACCAGTCTACATCGGTAAAACGGACCTTACGCAAGTCAGTTTCAAGGAATCTAAATCTGGTCAAATCGACCTTTTGAAATTCGGTTTTCTCAGGCTTTACAAACCTAACTGTGCTAAAATCAACTTCGCCCTTAAAAACTTTCTTATCTGCTTCTTTGGTGCTAATTAGGAAATGATCATAAAAGGTAGCAAAGGCGAAGTCCGAATTATCCTCGAAGATGGAACGTTCGAAGATAGCGCTACCGTCGAAAATGGCAAACCGAAAATCAGTTTTGGCTAAAAAATGTGTGCCTCCGAAGTATACATTTCCTATGAAGCCAGTAGTCCAGAAACATACTTCATCCAAGAAGATAGCCTGAAGAAAGTTGGTCTCACCTTCGAACATACAAAATCCAAAATCCGCTCTTCTTTCGAAGACAGCATGACAGAATTTAGCCCCACCTTTAAAGGTGCTATTAAAGAAAGTTACTGGTTTCAAGAAGCGTTGCGGAAAAGCAATTCCCCCTGAAAAAATGAAATGTGTGAAGTCGTAAGTTTTGATTGATTCATCTTTAAAGATTTCGTCCAGTCTCTGCTGAAATATCTTTGCATCTTTATCTTCCTTCTTGGAGTGGAAGATACAGAACTCTTCATCATAAAGCTCACGACCGCAGGGCTTGCCATCCCCCATTTTTACTTGACATCTTTTCGTTGTCTCAGGCACGCTTTTTAACCCCACAGCTTCCCGTTGGTGTTCCTCACCACTGGGCTTTTTATCGCTGACAATACTTCAGGCAGGGCTGAATGCCCTGCCCTATGGACTGGTAGGGGCGATTCATGAATCGCCCCTACCTCTATTTACGTCTTCCCTACCACCGCCAGCACGTAATTTCCCGTATCCAGATATTTTTCCACCACCTGCTTGACCTGATCAGAAGTTACTGCCCTTATGCGCTTGATGTATTTGTCGTCGTAGTCGTAGCCCACCTCTTTGAATTCATTAACCGACATATAATACGCCTGGTTTACACGGGAAAGTCGGTAAAACAGCATGCTTCCCCATATTCCGTTTTTTGCCTTCTCCAGTTCCTCCAGACTAACTTCCTCTTCTTTGATTTTCTGCATCTCTGCCAAGATTCCGTCTAAAGCCACTTGATAATTCTGCGGTCTGGTGCCAATGGAGGCGACAAACCATCCAAACTGTTTGTCAAAATTAGCCGAGGAACCAACTGAATAAGCCAGACCCTGTTTTTCTCTTAAGTTTAAGCCCATCCGGGATGAAAGAATCGAATTCATCACCTTCAGGGCGGGAACATCCGCCGAGAAGATTCCGGGAAGAGGTCCACCTAAGTATATGTAAACCTGTTCCTTCTCCATAATCTCTTGCACTTTAACCGGAGCGGTCAGCTCTTGTGGTGCGACGATATTGGGAGCGGGGAAATCGACTTTTTGCATATCTTCAAACGCATTTTTGATTTTGTTCATCATCTCGTCCGCTGGCAGGTTGGTAACCACGGTGATGATCATATTGTTAGGAGAATAAAATGTCCCGTGAAACGAAACCAGATCGCCTGAGGTTATCGTTCCTATGGTTCGAGGAGTTCCCATTATCGGCTTGCTGTAAGGATGATTCTCAAAAAGCGTGGCATAAAAAAGGTCTTTTACGGTCTGACGTGTGCTTCCCTTTTGCCTTCCCAGAAGCATCATCATCTCTTTTCTAACCTTCTCAATCTCCTCCTCCGGGAACACAGGATTTTTGACTATGTCCGAAAGAAGTTCGATCCCCCTGTCTGTAAACTCATCGATGGTTTGAAATTTGATGAAGGTATATGAATGTGTGGTGTATACATCGTCATAAGGTATCCAGGGATTGTCCACCAGGGTGATGTCTGCGCCAATGCCGGAGAGGTCCTCTGATATCTTTTCCGCTGATCTGGTCTTGGTTCCTTTGAGAAGCATGCGATTGGTGAAATCAGCAATGCCAGTTTTGCCTTCCGGCTCCATAGCGGAGCGGTTTTTTCCCAGGATGTTAATGCCCAAGACCTTTGAATCGGGATTGCTTTTTACGATAACGGTCAAGCCGTTAGACAATACCTGCTTGATCGTATCCTTTTCTGGTAAGCCAGGCGAGGTGCAATTCAGTAAGGGAAAAGCAAAAATCAGGATCGCTAAAAAACCGAGATATAACTTTTTCATATCCTCCCTCCGGTTAACGTAGTTGCCCAATTCATTGGGCTTTTCCGGAGTGCGCCCCGCCATCGGCGGGGTGCGGTTTTGTCAAGATTTCAAAAAACCGCGAAAGCAAGCTTTCGCACTCCAAAAACAATTTTTCAATAGTCCCTTTAACTTGACCTTTTAAGTCTAGCTAAAGTCGAATATCCCGCCCTGGCGGGGCTGGACACTCCAACTTCGTCTGAAATTTTGTGTCAATCTTTAGGTTTTACTACCGTGGCAACATACTTTGGATCGGAAAAATATTCTTTCGCCACCTCTTGAACCTTTTCCGGGGTGACTTTCTCTAAGTTATCAATATAATTGTCCCAGAATTCCCATCCACAGGTGACCAGAACCGGTGCCACCATCATTCCATAGAAATGAAGCTTCTCCTCCTGATAATACCGGTGAGTTTTGGAGGAGACTATCACGCCCTGCAATTGTTTCTCCTCCGGAGGCTTTGAAGCTAACTCCTCCAGCACCTTTACCGTTGAGTCTAAAATTTTCTCCACTTTCTCAGGCGAATTGGTGAGAATTGAGATGTTTAAGGTGGAAAATTCCTTCTGAGTTTCCAGATAGGCTGAAACATGAGTGGCTAAAAGATCATCACCCCTGGTCAATGCCTGGGACAAAGGAGAGGTTTCTCCTAAATTCAGAATCTCAGTTAGCAGATCAAAAGCATAGTAGTCCGGATCATCATACCTGGGAGCATTCAGACACAGATTCACATAGGTGTTTCGACTGTCCACCTTCTTATATTTCACCTCCCGACCGGCTGGGGCAGTGAAATGAATCTCCGCCTGAGGAGGAAGCGGGCTTTCAGCCACCCTGCCATAGTATTCTTCAATCAGCCCTTTCATTTTTTCCGTCTCGAAGTCACCGATGACCAGGGCAATCATGTTGTTAGGTTCGTAGTAAGTGTGATAGTAATTGAGTATCTCCTCTTTTGTCAGGCGGGAGATGATTTCCTCACCGCCCAGCACTGGTCGAGCGTAGGGTGTGCCTTTGTAGGCTGTCGAGTCGAAAAATTTCTCCACCTGATAGTCAACATTATCTTCACCCTTTTTGATCTCCTCAATCACTATCTTCCTCTCCTTGGGCAGCTCACTATCCGGAAGGATGGAGTCGAAGAGCATGTCCGACTGAACGGAAAGCCCGGTCTGGATGAACTCATTTGGCATCAGAACCATGTAGCAGGTAACCTCCTTGCTGGTGAAGGCATTGATATAACCTCCCTTGGCTTTGATTCCCTCGGTGATATCTTCTCTGCTTCTGGTTTTGGTCCCATCAAACACAAGATGCTCCAGAAAATGGGTCACCCCATTGTTTGCGTCTGTCTCATATTTGCTTCCCGCATTCACGTAAACCATACAGGCGATCATGGGATTGGCGTGTTTTTCCACCAAAATCACCTGCATACCGTTGGGAAGCGAATACACGGTGGTTTTGCTCTCCAGCTTTTGAGCTTGTGCCACCGGCGAGGAAAGCAAAAACGAACACAAAAAGAGCATTGCAAATCTGGCAATCATTTTTTCCTCCTCTTAAAAGAGAGTTCACTGGACATAAACGGATGCAATTCCGATATATTAAAACGTAACAAAAAAATGTCAAGGTAATTCTTGACAATCCGTAATTATAGTATATATTCACGTCTTGTTATTTTAAGGCAATTACGACAGGAGAAAACCAAAATGAGAAGGTCGCGACTTTATCTGATACTTTTAATTTCGTTTTTGATCATCGCCTCTTTGTGGGCTCTTTACCCCAGTATCAAGCTTTGGAGCATGTCTGAGGCGGGCAAGGAAGAGCTCCGCTCCACCGAACCCCAGGATCTGATCAGCCTGGAGGGGAAAGCAATAAAGCTGGGGCTGGATCTTAAAGGTGGAATGCACGTGGTTCTGCAGGTGGATAAGTCCAAGCTTAAGGAAAACGAGAGAAGAGATGCAGTGGACCGGGCATTGGAGATCATCCGTAACCGGGTGGATCAGTTCGGGATAACCGAGCCATTGATACATAAACAGGGCGGAGACAGACTGGTGGTGGAACTGCCCGGACTTCAGGATGTGGAACGTGCTCAGGCTCTGATAGGACAAACCGCTCAACTGGAATTCAAACTGATGGAGACCCCGGAAAACACCACCTCCATTCTGAAGAAAATCGATGAGGTGCTGGCTGGAGCGGAGACCACTTTCACCGAAGAGGGAGCAGTCGAGACCGCAGAGAAAGAGGAAAGGGAGGCAGAAGAAGACGTGGTGAAAGACCTTTTTGCTGAAGAGGAGCCGGACACCACTGAAGATACCACGTCCTTCCTGGAGGAGGAAGAGGAACCCTATTATGAAGAGAGACCTTTCACCCAATATTTGGAGTCCTATCAAGGAAGGACGGGTTTCCTGGTGCTGGCGGAGGAGAAGCCCAAGGTGCAGCTTTTGTTGAACAAACCTGAAGTCCAGGAGCTCATCCCAAAGGATGACGAATTTGCCTTCTCCACCCGAGCGGAAACTTTTCAGAATCAAAAGTACTGGGGGCTTTACTTGTTAAAAAAGAGGGTGGAGCTTTCGGGTAAATACTTAGTGGACGCCAGACCGACATATGACCAGTTCCGAAAGCCGGAGGTTCAATTCACCCTGACCAAGCAAGGCGGAAGGATATTTGCCCGGGTGACCGGCGCCAACATAGATAAGCCCCTGGCTATCACCTTAGATGGTAGGGTGGAGTCAGCTCCTATCATTCGATCCAAGATTCGCGACCGGGGGGTCATCGAGATGGGAGGCGTAGCCAGCATCGAGGATGCCACAGATCTCTCCATCGTGTTGAGGGCGGGCGCCCTTCCTGCTCCGGTCAAGATAATCGAGAACCGGGTGATCGGACCCTCTCTGGGACAAGACTCCATCCGCAAAGGCACCACCTCGGCAATTATCGGATTCTGTGCGGTATTGTTGTTCATGGTCATATATTATAAACTCTCCGGGTTGATAGCTGACTTTGCCGTGCTTCTGAACCTATTTTTTCTGATGGCCGCCATGGCCGCTTTACACGCCACCCTGACCATGCCCGGGATAGCTGGCATCATTCTCACCGTGGGTATGTCGGTAGATGCAAACGTCTTGATCTTTGAGCGTATTCGAGAGGAACTGCGTACTGGAAAAACCATCCGGGCGGCTATAGACGCTGGGTATAAAAGAGCCCTTACCGCTATCATCGACGCTAACATCACTACCCTTATAACTGCCGCGGTCCTTTTCCAACTTGGCACGGGACCGATAAAGGGATTTGCGGTGGTTTTGAGTTTGGGAGTTGCCATAAGTTTATTCACTGCGGTGGTTATAACCAGAGTAATTTTCGACATCCGAAAAAGATACAGGACTTTGAGCATATAAAATTGAACGCAGTGAAATCCGTAGGGAAGGAGCCTTTAAAATATGCTTCAGATACTAAAGAAAACTAATATAGACTTCATCGGGAAAAGATATTATGCCTTTGCCATTTCCGGCATTCTGGTGGTTTTGGGACTGGCCGCCTTTCTGGCCATATTTTTGGGAAAGGCTGATTTAGGAATCGACTTCGCCGGTGGCACCATGTTACAGGGCTATTTTGAAAAAGAAGTGAAGATTGGGGAACTAAGAGCGGCTTTGAGCAGAAATGGATATGATGATGCATTCATTCAATCCCTTCACCGGGAAAAGCCTAACTATTTTCTGATCCGGGTGAAGGCCACCACCGACGAGGAAGTTACCCAAATATCTTCAGATATTTTAAGTGTGCTGGCCAAAGAATTCCCGCAGAGCAAATTTAATATGGACTCTGTGGATGGTATCGGTCCGGCGGTGGGGAAAACCCTTCAGAGACAAGCCCGTTGGGCAGTTCTGATCGCCCTGGCAGGTATTCTTCTCTACATCTGGATAAGGTTCGATTTCAGGTTCGGGGTAGCCGCCACCGTCACCACCCTTCACGATGTATTGTTGGTTTTGGGTATACTTTTTATATTGCAGAAGGACATCACTCTATTAGTAGTCACCGCACTGTTGACCCTGGCTGGGTATTCCTTGAATGATACGGTGGTGCTGTTTGACCGAATCAGAGAGAATCTAAAGCTTTTTCGAAAAAAAGGTAACTTTGCCAGCACCATAAATGCCAGCATTAACGAGGTTTTGAGCCGAACCATCATCACCTCCCTTACCACCTTTGGGGTTGTTCTCACGCTCTTTTTGGTGGGGGGAGAGGTGGTGCATGATTTTGCCTTAGCCCTGATGTTGGGGATAATCGTGGGGACTTACTCCTCTGTGTTTGTGGCCAGTCCCATCATCATGGAATGGGAAAGAAGATCACCCAAGAGGTTCAAGTAGACAGGATTATAGATTTTTTCCAAAACCGCTCTCAACCGGGCGGTTTTTTTGTTGGTATTCGAGGAATGCAGGGATGTCGCTTGTTTATCCAAGACAAATCCTGAACCGTACGGTTCAGGGCAAGCTCGGACACTCCAGATGTAGGTCCGAAATCCCCCGCCAGAGGCGGGGTTTCGGACGATTTTCTATGGTAACAGACGAGGCGTCCGTTACCAACTAAAGAACCATCGATCTTACAAGCGCCTGATAAATCAGGCAACTACAATTATAATATCTGTGCTGGTGAGGTCTCTCAGATTGTCTAAAATACTCAATTTTGGTAGCCGCAGGCTTCAGCCTGCGCATGGTAAAAAAGTTTCTGGTTTTTTTTGTTGACTTTATAAATATTCGTTTTACATTATTATTAGAGTTTGCAAACATCCTGAAACCCTCGATTGTATAATCTATATGAGTATGAAAAAATTTGCCATTCTTTTCGCACTTTTGGCTTTTGGATCGCTGGCTTTTGCACAAACCAGCAAAGTGAATGTGGATTCACATCCCTCTGCTTTTACCATTGCCAGACTCAAATATGGAGGAGGAGGTGACTGGTATTGGGGTTCTTCAGCTATTCCCAACATGCACAAGTTCCTGAAGGAGAACACCAATATACCGGTCAAGGAAGAAGAGGTGCGGGTTTCGGTAATGGACGAAGATCTTTTCTCCTATCCTTTTTTGTTTTTGACCGGTCATGGAAATATAAAATTTACCGATCAGGAATCAGAAAGGCTTAAGAATTATCTCACCCACGGTGGTTTCCTTTTTGCCAATGATTCCTATGGGCTGAAGGATGCTTTTTTACGGGAGATGAAAAGGCTTTTTCTGGACAAGAAGCTGATTGAACTTCCCTTCAGCCACGGGATCTATCACTGTTTTTATGATTTTCCCAATGGCTTGCCCAAGATACATAAACACGATGAGAAACCACCACAGGGGTTCGGCATATTTCATGAAGGAAGATTGATAGTATTTTTCGGCTACGAGTCGGACATAGGTGACGGGTGGGAGGACCCCCAGGTGCATAATGATCCTCCGGAAAAGCGCGAAGCCGCCCTGAAGATGGGAGTGAATATCATCACCTGGGCTTTGGAAAATTAAAGGGGCAAGGGTTATGAAACAAGGGGTTAGGGGCTTGAGGCTGGGGGCTAGTTTTGGGGAGGAAAGATCATGAAGAACGATCACGATACAAACAGCTTTTCTACTCTGTTAGATCGTCTCAAACTTTTAAGACGCTCCTATATCAAAAATAGAACCATCCAGGGAATATTGATGCTCCTATCTTTTGCCCTGGGATTGGGTTTTTTGGGTCTATGGTTGAATTCCATTTTTGTCTTCCCGGTGGCGGCAAGGATTGCCTATCTGGGTACATCAGGCTTACTTTTGGTGATCTTATTCTCCTATTTTTGCCTCCGAGCAATTTTTCATCCCCCCAGTCTGGAGGATGTAGCCTTAAAAGTGGAAGCTAAATTCCCTGAACTTGAGAATCGCCTGATTGCCGCCCTACAACTTTCCAAGAATCTCAGGGAAAATCCTGAAGGCTATTCCACTGACATGATCATGGCGGTGATTAAGCAAGCAGATTCTGTCTCTGCCAGATTGAATCTGAAGGAAATCATCGACAAAACTCCGATCAATAAGCTGAACCGGGTGGTGGCGGGATTGGCGGTGTTTTCGCTGATCTTTGCCTTGATTTTCCCTGGCGCATTCAAGAATTCCTTTTATATTTTCTCCCACCCTTTGACCGAATTCGTCTCCCTCCAGAAATTCTTCTTTGTGATCTCTCCCGGCAGCAAGGAGGTAGTCAAATATTCGGATGTGAAAATAAAGATCAATGTGGAGGGAGAGAAACCCAAAAATATCAACCTCTTCTGGAGAAATGAAGGTTCGGACTGGAACAAAGAGAAGCTTTCCCAAAAAACACATCCGAGCAATCTTGAAGCTCAAGAGATACCAAAGGTGGAGCCTGACTTTTTCTACCAGTTCAAAGAGGTCAAAAGAAACTTTGAGTATTATGCTGAAGCCAAAGGGGTGGAAAGCGACCAGTATAAGATAACCGTGGTGGATAAGCCCAGGGTGGTGGGACTCAAATTGACTTTTATCTATCCCCGATATACCCAGCTAAAAACTCAGGTGGTGGATGAAAACGATGGGAACATCACCGCCATAGGGGGAACTAAGGTTAAAATTGAGGTGCGAGCTAACAAAGAATTGGAAAAGGGGGAAATCGTCTTCTCCGACTCCACCAGAAAACAAACAAAGGTCAAAGGTAATATGGCTTTGGGGGAGATAGTGGTTAAGAAAGATGGCTCATATTTCATTGAGCTGTGGGACGAAAGCGGGAACAAGAATCAGGACCCCATCGAATACAGGATAACCAGAATAGATGACCAGTTCCCAGTGGTGGAGATTTTAGAACCAGGACATGATCAGGATTTAACCGAGAGCATGCGAGTGCTACTGCTGATCAGGATGTCTGACGATTACGGATTCTCATCCCTTAAGCTGGTGTATCAGATCATCTCAGAAGGAAATGAATCAGAGGAGAAAACCCTAAATATCGATATCCCTAACAATAACCAGACCCAGATGAATGTAGAATATCTCTGGAATCTCTCCCATTTTCTTTTGCTTCCCGGCGATCTGGTAAGATACCGTGCCGTGGTTTATGATAATGACTCCTTCTCCGGACCCAAGAGGGCAGAAAGCGAATCCTACTATATCAGGCTTCCCTCCTTAGATGAGATAATAGCCGAGGTGGAAAGAGAGCAGGAGGGACAGATTATAGATCTGGAAACCGTGCTCAGAGGACAAAGAGAGCTTAAGAAAAAGATCGAGGATCTATCGCAGGAGATGAACCGATATACCGGGCTGGATATGGATTGGCAGAAAAAACAACAGATGGAGGACGCCTTAGACAAACAACAGAAGCTGGCTAAGGATCTAAAAGATTTAGCCCAGAGGATGGATGAAAATATCCGCAAGGTTGAAGAGAACAAACTGGCTGCCCAGGAAATGGTGGAAAAGATGCTGGAGATAAAGAAGCTGATGGAGGAGATCGCCACTCCGGAGATGAAGGAGGCTATGAAACAGTTGGCTGAGGCTTTGAAAAATATGGATCCGGACCAGCTTAAGGAAGCCATGAAGAAAATGCAGTTATCCTCCGAGGAGATGTTAAAAAGGCTGGACCGGACCATCTCCCTTTTGAAAAGACTGCAGGCGGAGCAGAAGCTGAGCCATTTGATAAAGATGGCGGAGCGGATGGCAGAGGAACAAAATCAGCTTAACCAGAATATAGATGCTTCGCCAAAAGAAGATTTGTCTCAATTTTCACACGACGAAAAAAAGTTAAAAGATGATTTCGGAGAATTTGAAAAGGGGTTGGAAGAATTTATCGATCTTGCCACCGAGCTTTCTTTATTACCTCAACAGCAACTCCAGGAACTTTCTACCATGCCAGAGGAATCTGGAGTAAAAGAGGATATGAATCAGGTGATCTCCCAGCTTTCCAGTCTCAACAAATCTGGCGCCTTAAAATCTGGCAAGTCCTGCTCCAAGAAACTACAGCAGATGGCGGACAAGCTTAAAGCCACTCAGCAGGATATGCTTGCCGGACAAAAAGAGGAAATTGTGCAGGCTATCAGAAAGTCGCTATACGATGTATTTTCCCTCTCTGATAATCAGGAGCAGTTATTCGAAAATGTTAGCCAATTGGGAAAGCGGGATATGGCATTAAGAGATCTGGCACATGGCCAGCAAAATTTAAAAGCCGCTGATACAAGAATTTCTGAGGATCTGGAAGCCTTGTCCCATTTGACGCTTTACGTGGGTCCGGATGTCCTAAGGTTTGTGGCTCTTTCTTTAGCCAGTATGGAGGAGGCTATCAAGAAACTGGATGAAAGGAAAAAGGACATTGCTTTAGATGAACAGAGGGAGACCATCTATGATTTGAACGTCACCGCCCGCAAGCTGATGCAGGCTATGAAGAACGCCGAAAAGTCCTGCAGTGGTTCCGGAATGGAAAAGATGTTTGAGAAAATGAAGGGTATGTGTGACAAGCAATCCGGCATAAATGAGCAGACCCAGAAATTAGGACAGTGCGAAGGTCAAGGGATGGAGCTTAGCCTTTCCCAGCAGGCGGCACTTCAAAGGCTGGCCGCCGAACAGGAGGCGGTCAGAAAAGCTCTCTCCGAGCTGGAAAGCGAGTTTGGCAACCGTTCTGAGATCATGGGTCGTTTAGGCGAGTTGGGCGATGAGATGAAAAAGGTGGTGGGAGACTTAGAAAGACTGCATGTGGATCAATCCACCATTGATAGACAGAAAAAGATACTCTCCCGGCTTCTGGATGCAGAAAAATCCTTAAGAGAAAGAGACTATTCCAAACAGAGAAGGGCGGAGATGGGAGAGGATGTGTTTCGACCAAGCCCCAAACAGCTTGCCCCTGAAGCAACCCATAAAGAAGGATCAGCCAAAGACGATCTCTCCAGGTTCATGCAGGAAGCCTACCCCAAAGAATACGAACAGTTGATAAAAGATTACTTCAAAGCTCTCTCCGAAGAGAGAATGAGAAGATAAGAAATAAAGTTATGATAGCGCAGGTATGAAGGTCAACCCCGCCTGTGGCGGGGTTGACCATTTTTTTGCTACCCGCTGTGGATGGGCTGGAGTGTCAAGCTTTAGGGACTGTTGAAAAACCTTTAGTCGTAGGGACAGCCCTTGTGGCTGTCCCCACTAGGGTTAGGACAGGGATTCATCCTGAAGGACTCATCCTGAAGGACAAGCCCTGTCCCTACATAAAAACTTCTCCACAAAATGGCTTTTTCAACACACCCTGAAGGGCTTGTCTTCGCCCGGATGAGCTCAGACACGAATACTCACCCACTTTTGCTACAAATTAAAAACAGAGCCTCGCCAAAGGCAAGACTCTGTTCGGAACTGAAAGAATTAGTTGGGAGTAATCCCATATTTATTTTCGACAGCTTTCCACCCAAACTTTAGTTTGACTCCCTAATCAGGTAAGGTCAACTGCGGCGAAGCCTGCTGGACAATTTTTTTTGTCAAGCATCCTTCAGCGCAAGGCTTCAGGACAAGCCCTTCGGGATGCATGACCTGCAAAATTGAATTCTATCAGGATGAAAGTAAAGTTGCCACCAAGGCGGTAAGAGTAAAAATGGAAGCTTTGTGGTAAGATGTTTGGATCAATTTTCCCAACAGATGAAAAGATGCCCAACAGATGAAAAGATGAAACAGATGGAAGAAGAAAGGAGCTAAAAGCTTTGTTTAATCGGTTAAATCTGTTGGGAATACGTTCTGCGTTATTCGACAATAGCACGGACGTGCCCGTCTGGGCATCGGGAAAATCCATATGGAATCCTTCGGAACAATTTCCCGACGCAAATTGGTCCGTAGGGGGGTAGGGGTGCAACCCCTATCCCAACAAAGACAACTGCGGTGAAGCCTGGTTGACAACTTTTTTTGTCAAGCACCTCATTTGTCCATTTGGATCCATAGGAAGTCAAATGACCTTCGGGATGCATGACCTACCTACCTGGCAGGGCTAAATGCCCTTCAGGGTGAATCCCATCAGGGTGAACCCTGCCCTATGAGTGATAAGCCATTGTTGCCCATAGGGGCGGGAATTTTCGTATGAATGCATACGCATATCCCGCCCTGAAGTGTGGCTTTTTCAACAAGCCCTTCAGGATAAATCCTAATGCTGATGCATCAGTGAAAGATTCAAGAGGATCGATCTGGTCTATTGCTGCTTTTTATAAAACTCCAGAAGCCTTCTGGATTGTTCATCGTCAGGATGATCTTCGAGCCAGTTCGCCAAAAGCGGGGCAAGCTTGTCAAACTGCTTGGTATAAGCATAAAGCTGTCTAAGAATCTGAAATGTCATCTTATCTGTAGGGTTGATTTCATATGCCTTCTGCATGATCTTCTCTGCCTGATCGAATTTTTCTTGCGCTTGATACGCCAGTCCCAGATACTGATAGTATAACAAAATCTCGGGACATTTTCTGATGAGAGTTTCCATCCGCGCCTGGTAGTCTTCCAAAAGGCTATCCGCTTTTGTCGTATCCCCGCCATCACTATATAGCTTGTACAGCTGGAGGTGGGTTCGATAGTAGTCCGGAAGAACCGAGACGGCTATCTCCAGCTCCGCTATGGCTTTATCCGTCTGGTTCTTTTTCAGATAGTATTCAGCCAGCTCGATAAATCTCTCGGAATAGTTTATCAAAAGACCCACGGTAGTTTCGTTCTTATAAACATTCATATCTGCCAGTCCCCGATACTGATAAACCTCCCAGAGATTTTTGTGAAATCTTTCCGGGTCTATCATAGACTCCCCCTCCTCCGCCACCACCCGATCAACCAGCCCCTCTTTTCTTACGTGATCGTCCAGTCCCACCCGGTTGCTGGAAGGGGTGGTTCGGGAAAAATAAAAAGGATATTGCCACTTGTTTGCCAGAAGAATGTGCTCCACCATCATATCCTGAATCCTCATCACCCTCCCAGACTTTTCATCATAATAAGGAAATAAGAATCTTTTCTGCTTTCGGATGGGATCATAATAGGGCACCCTGGGACGAGGAGCGTATCTACCATCGGGCGTCTTAGTGGGAACGCCTTTGATCTCTTCATAGCTCAGGTCAATGGGAACATCCCAGACGTTCTTGAGTTGTAAGATATACCAATCGGCATTAAGCAGGCTCAAGTTTATTATCCTGACATCCTGTCTTATCTTCTCCACGTTCTGCAAAAACCACAGAGGGAAGGTATCATTGTCTCCATTGGTGACAAGCATTCCATCCTTGTCGCAACTCATAAGATGATTATAAGCATAGTCATAAGGAATCCAGTTTCCGGTGCGGTTGTTCCGATTGTAATTTTTTTTCAAAGCCAGGAGGGGTAAAACCAGCAAAATAGCTACTATTATCCCCAAAACCGGCTGGAGAGATTTTAATCTTTTTTCAACCAAATTGCCCAGAGTCTTTATCAGACCAAATGCTCCCAGTCCCATAGATAGTGCAAAAAACATAAATCCAGGGGTGAAGAAATAATCCCGATCCCTTACCTCCAATCGAATAATCTCACCACTTAGACGATCCGGTCGGGTTCCGTCCGCAAAGTTCATGTAAAAAACCAGGCCCACGGTACAGGCTAAGATGAGAATGAGAAGCACCACCCCCTCCCTTTTTCTTCTTCTGATCTGTTCCCAGATGCCAAAAAGCGCCAGAAAGATGGGGATAAACCACAGGTTTCTTTGCATGTACTGCTCCCGGAAAAATCCCCAGAATCCCATCCTCTCTTTGATCCCGAACTGGTTTGGCCAGGTGCCTCTTCGGTAAAACATCCGACTGATCATGCTCTCGTGTCCGTATTGCTTACGCTCCAGGAAAGCCTTAAAGCTTCGCCAATCTGAAGGGTTGTTTTCATCGATGGCAGGATTTAAAGAAGATCTGATGGGGATGAAAAGCTGGGTGGAGTATCCCACCATCCCGGCGCAGGTTATCAAAAAGCAGAGTGCCCAGACCCTTCTTCTATCGAATAGGGTAAACATCAAAGTTACAAAAAACCAGATTCCAAGTGATATCAGAAATGGGGTGAAGCTGTGAACCACCAAAGCTAAAACCAGACCCGTGACCCAGAACCGCCAATCCAACAACTTCTGGCGATCTGTCAGCACGATCAACAAGAACACAGCCGGCATGACCAGAAAGACGGTCATGTGAATCCCGGTGGATAGAAGTCCCAGATATGCGATCAGAATCAAAAGCCTGTCTCCTTTGGGGCGGGTTCGACTATCCATCCAGATCAGGACGAGAAGCAAAATCAGAATCATCAGAAGCATGGAGAGTCCATACACCTCAGCCTCCACCGCATTGGACCAAAAGGTCATGGAAAATGCCAAAAAGAAGCTTCCCACCATCCCACCCACATAGCGTCCCATCCTCAACCACAAACTTGGATCCTCCTTGCCCCATCTGCTGGTCAGCTTTACGATCAGAAGATAGCCCAGCCATACGGTAAGAGCGGAGGTTAAAACCGAGATCAGATTGACTCTGGCGGCGATCTGATCGAAAAGTGGAATCAGGGTGAATATCCGTCCGATAAGCATAAAAAGTGGGCTTCCCGGAGGATGGGGAATGCCCAAGATATAGGTGCAGGCGATGAACTCTCCGCAGTCCCAGAAGGAGACCGTGGGAGCCATGGTTTTAAGATAAACGGCAAAGCTTGCCAGAAAAACAAAAAGGGAGATGAAGAGAGAAACTCGATCCTGATTTGCATACCACTTGCGTAAGCCTTCTACCACTGTCGTTCTCCCGATTTTTTTGTTTGGAGTATGCACCATTTGGTGTATACCTAACGGATAGGATAATATAAGGAGATTTCGCTGGTTGTCAATTTAAAAACAAAAAAGCCAAAAGAACTATAATCATCCTGTTCACCTCTTGTTCGTCATGGACTTGTCCTGACGGCAGTCGGCGGACGGCAGACGGCAGACAGCGGACGGGATGTCCGTTACCAACGTAGGAGGCGGACTTAGGCTCTCGCTACTACACAGGACTTAATACAGCATGGTAACTTTAATATGCGATGCTTTTTTCTATGGTAGGGGCGATGCTCCGCCATCGCCCCAAAGTCTGGGCGGACACAGAGGTCCGCCTCTACCTATGATTCAATTCAACCCTACAACTTTCGTTTACCCCGAACTCAAGTGAAGGGTGTGCGACGCTTTTTCTTGTCAAAGTTATTAAGTTAGCGTCAAACTATCCGAAAAAGAAGAAAGGGATGGGAAATTTAAAACTAAAAGGAGGCGATATGTTGATCTGGTGTTCAGTGCTTCTGTTTTTGGGAATTGCCGCTTTCCTGGATTCCATCTTCACCTTTGGCGAGATATTCAGAAGAATCAATTCGGTTTTGTTCATGCTGGTCTCTTTGGGGCTTTTAGTAAGAACCAGCACCAAAATCAGAATTGGAAAAAGAGAGGGATACGAAAAAAGGATTGCCCAGTTAGAGAAAGACATCGAGGAGCTGACCAGAAGGAGTAGCAAAAAGGATAAGGTAGAAACAGTAAGCTAAGAGGGAAAAACCGCTCACGGATCATATCTGGATCATAATAACTCCTTAAGTTACCCTGAGGAACTGGGGGTACTTTTAACTTCAAGTTCCCTCAGCCTATCTCTCACCTCATCCACATAGACCGAACGATCGTAGTCTTTCAAAAGTTTCTGGTAGGCTTGGATAGCTTTGGTTTTATCACTCAGGTGATAATTGTAAACATCGCCGATCAACTTCTGCGCCTGCGCACAGAAAAAGCTTTCTGGATATGCTTCTAAAAGTTCATCCAGAGCTTTCAAAGACAGAGAAAATTTCTTTTCCTCTTTATATATCTTTGCCTTTTCAAGCTGAGCCAGATCTGACAGTTTCTCAGATTTAGCCGAAATTATCTTATCCAGCCTAAACATAGCAGAGTCAGCCTTTCCCTGAAGCTTATCCAGCATAGCCTGGGCGAATACGGAGAGGAGGTATCTATCCAGTTCCTGATTTTCGCTGATCACCATTATTCTCTCCAGGCTATTGTTGACATACAGTCCTTTGGGGAAATCGGTTATCATCCGATTGTATCCTTCCAAAGCTTCCTCAAAGTTTCCTTGATAAAATTCTATCTCGGTTAATTTGAATTTAATCTCCTCCTCCTTTGATTCCGCTTTTGGATCCTTCAAACCGCTCAAAAAAAGTGTCCGGGCACTGTCCAGATCGCCTTTAACCATCACGCAGTCGCCCAATCTTACTAAAGCGTCAGGATACCGGTCTGAATCCTGATAGTCGAAGACCACATTTTGAAAGCGGGAGAAAGCCTCATCCGGTTCCCTGAGATAAAGGAGATTGATCTCCCCGATTCTGAAGTGAGAAAAAGCAATCTCATGGGTGAAAAACTTCTGATAATCGTTTATTGTCTCCTGATAGGTCTTGATCGCATCGGTGAACTTTTCCAGCCCCTCATATGAATGAGCTATGTATAATTTTGCGGAAACGGCAAGCTCTCTGGAGGGTTGTGTGGACAGAAGATAATGGCTGGCTTGGATGGCATCGTCAAAAAATCTTTGGGTATAGCACATCCGTATGAATCCTAAGATAAATCCTCCATTAGCTCCGAAAAGCTTATCCACCGTCTTGTAAACCTCAAATGCATCGCTTAAGTCTTTCCTGCGGAAAAGCAGGTCTCCATAAAGCTTGTGAGAATACTTATCTTTCGGATTTCTCTTGATCCTCTGGCTCAAAGCTAACTGGATTTCATCCAGGTTCTCGTCGGTCTGAATCAGTCTGTTGATTCGGTCTTCCACCAGATCGAATTTGGTGGAATCATCACCCATGTAAAGAAAATACTCATCCACCGCTTGCTTGTAATCGAACAGCCCCTCATATAGATTGGCTAATTCCAGGGAGAAAACAGCAGGTTCCCCCAACTTCATCCGCGCCAATTTGTAAGTATCCATGGCTTCAGATGTCAAACCATTTCTCAGGTAGACTAAAGCCACCTGGGAATAAGTCCGTTTATGGTCCGGGTCAAGCTCGATAGCTTTGTTTAAGTTTAGTTTAGCTTCCTCTTCCCTTTCTGTCTTAAGATATACATTTGCCAGCTCGCAATAAAGCATCCAATTTTTGGGATCGCGGGCTAAGTCGGTTTTAATCATCTCCTCTACCTTATCATATTCTTTGGCGGCAAGATATGCTTCCTTCAAAAGATCGGCCAGTTCCCTTGTGTCGCCATACACGTCCATCAACTGATCTATCAATTTCAACGCTTCGTCAGCCTTGCCTGCCCGGATGAGTTCTCTTGCTAATTCCAGGTTGATGCGGTATTTGTCTTTCTCCTGCTCCGGAGTACGAATGATGCGGTATGTTCCTGGCAGCTGAGCTGAAGAAGAAACGAATAAAGAGAAAAGCAGGATGAACAATAAGGTTAAAGTGATAGACTTTTTCATAAGCTAACTGAACCCTCAAGTTTTATATGTATTATACGCCCAAGCCCCCAGAGAAATGAGGCCTTTTCGCGGTGACGGAGATGAGACAGTCAGCGAATGGTTACTCCCTTATGTAACATGAACTTGTTTCCACGCACCGATCAGTTCCAGAATCCGCCGCTCAGCCAATGGTAATAACAAGAATCGGCGTCTCACATGAGCAGTGAGTTTCTCCAGTACGGGACCTGGTTTTCTTTCAGCTGTGATGGAGTCTAGCAAGCTGAGCATCAAATAATCACGCTGATGAGCCAGTATAGGCTGTTTCCACAATTCATATAAGAAGTTAGTTCCGACATTGAGGGCCGAGTGCTCGTCGCATGATTTTCCGCCGAGTACCTTAACGGCTATGGAGTATGGGGGCGAGGGCGACCACCCTGATAGCCTTGCGGCTTCGATCAAAACGAGCGCGTCAATGCTCGTGTGGCGGTAGTTGAGAGCGGCGAGTTTAATAACCATTTGATTGTATCGGTCTCTTTCGAGGTGCCCCGAGCCTACGCTCGCCATCAACAGAATCTGAGTCCACACCCCGGACACATTGAACTCTGCTTCTGCAAAAGACCTGAGTCGTTCGTCATCGGAATAAAGAGCATTGCCTGGCTCACTGGCAATTAGTACCGAGTCAGCGAAAATCGGACCTATCAACTGGTCAAGTTGCTGTTTGCGTTTGCTTTTCATTCCTAGTGCAGCCGTGCACGGGATAATCTCGCAATTGTCCTCAATCCACTTCAAAATAGCTTCTAAATGCTTAACGTTCCGCTCAACATCTTCTGCGGTGATCTCTTCCTTTGTGAACTTATCGCCGTCTTTACCGATTGCCATAAACCCTTTGGACCACACTCCTTTTCTTTCCTGCAGCGTTTCTCGGAGCAGATCAATCGTCGATTGGGCAATACCCAGCTTTCCGAATGCCCTCGGCACTATATCTCCAGCGTTGATCTCGTGTAACGTCAAAAGCGAGATTGGTTCCACAATAAGCTTTGGCTTGTCAGCGAGCAATGAAATAGCACGGCTTCTCTCTAGGGGATTGCCAAGACAGCATCTTAAGCCCAAATCGGGCTTAGCCATTAGACCTGCCCAAACCTCTAGGACACTCTTGCCCACGAGATTGGCGAACGCCCCAATTGTAAGTGTCCCTTCTTTATAGAATTGCTGCACTTTCAGGTGTACATCGTGTTGCTTAGTCACGAGATTTAGGATTGGTTGCAGACCTGGAGGCGTCTCTCCAGTTTCTCCAGCAGTCCCAGCCCTTACCCCGATGAGCCCGGGAGTATCCGGAAAGACCTTAGGAAACAAAGACAGGCTTTCGTGAAGCGCGTGTACGTATTTGCTTTTGATTCCGATTATTTTCCCGCATTCCCTAGCAAACTCGCTTTCCTTTAGGAGTACCTGGTCTCCGATGCACTTGCCCAACAACTTACGTGCAAGGGGATGTTCTGAGCTCATCTCACCGCGGGACAGATCCGAGTCTTTTCGGTTTTCTATAACGTACCATTGTCTTTGATTAAAATCGTCCTGTACGCAAACAGCAGTGTCGACCGTAACTTTCTCCACGTCCAACAACCGCTCAGCGTCTTTCTGTTTCTGAAACATGAAGCCAATATACTTGAGGTGGGCTTGCCCATCCTTGAAGAATCTTCTTCGAGTCTGGTACATCACCTCCAGGGTTTTAAGACCAAAGCCTCGCGCCTCATACAAATTCGCAATCTGGACGCTGGCTTCCAATGAAAGTGCGTCTACATCCAGCGGCGAATTTAGGAACTCATCAAGCTTCGCTTCATCGCCTGAACGAAAATGGACGACGGCCAGACGCAATTTCATGTTAAGGTCATTCGGGAAACGATCCAAATATCTGCGACATACCCTTTTTGCCTCCGGCAGGTCACCTATTTCCTCTTCTATTGCCGATTGGATCTCGGAAACGTACCTTAGCGGACCGTATTGTTTCTCAAGTGATCGGCATATCTCCAAGGCTTTACCTTTTTCCCCAGATCGGTAGTAACAGTTCAGCAATCGACGAGTAAGAGGACTATCGACTTTTTTGTCAGCAAGTGTTTCGTAGAGCTTGGCTGCATCGTCGAACTGCTCAAGTGAATAGAGTTCATTTGCCAGGGGGTACACCTCCCTAAAGGGCGTACTGTCGGTCACGTACTTCGCCGCTTCCCTCAGCAGAGCGATGGCATCCTCGCTGCTACCAGAGAACCTGGAGATACGGGCTGCGTCAACTAGGTTGAGAACACCGTTAGGGTCTGCGGCATGGGAGGAATCTGAGATTTTCTGGGCCTCTTGAAAATTCTTCAAATCAATGTATGCCTGTATTAATAACCTGTTTGCTTCCGCTCGAAGTGGTCTCGGTGAACTAGTTTCTAGAAAGTGCAGGATAACTGTAACCGCCTCGTCAGGATGTTTCTCATCCAGCAACACTTCCGCAAGCATCAGGGGCGCTTCCGGTGTTTCTGGTGCATCAAGAATCTTCTTGAAAAGGGCTATGGATTTCTCATTGTCTTGACCTTCATGCGCCAGCATCGCCCTATATTTGATGAAGATGGGATTAGACGGCTCTACCTCTAAGGCGGTATCCATATCCTTAATAGCTCCATCTGAGTCACCCAAGAGGCCTTTCGCAATTCCTCGGTTCACAACCCACCCTAGTCTGGCTTTTCTGAGATCAGTTGCAGATACGCGTTCCCATGCTGCGGTTAACAACTTCACTGCCTCTTCAATCGTCTCCTTATCTGAAGGGCTAATCGCGTGAGCCTTACTAATCCGGGGATCCTGTAAGACTAAGTCCAGCATTATCTCTCCCAAAGCCGCCTTCAACTCCGGTAAATCGTCGGAGTCATTCTTGATTGCGGTTTGCAACCATTTCTTTGCCTCCTCTGGCTTCCCCTTGTTTCTCGCCTGGTCGGCCATAGCAAAGGCGCATTCACGCGAGTTTCGATGGGGTTCTGGCACTTTAGAAATTATGTCCTCGAACCTCTCGGTTGCGGATGACGCCTGTATGATTATTGAATATGCTCCGGTATTTGCGGGGTTCGTTTCTAAGACCTTTTCTGCTGTCGTTTTCGCCTTTTCTAATTCTCCCAATAGTAGGTTACCGAGGGCAGCGTTACACAAGGCCTTTTCATCCTGGGGATTATATTGTAGGGCCTCCAGAAACAGCTTTCCCGCTTCCCGCTCTTCGTTCATTGCCAACTTTGCGGCGCCGCTGTTGGTTAAAAGTCGATACTTAACAAACGGCAGAGCCTTTGACCAAATACGCTCCTTTAGCTTTTGTAGAAACTCCAGAGCCTGTTTGGGGTTGTAAGAATTCAACAGATCCCGCGAATGGTCAAGCTCGGCTTGATACTCACCGGTTAGGACGCCCTCCGCCATCTCGCCGAAACTAACCTTGGTGAACATTTCGGTCTGCTGCGCCAAGGAAATAACCAAAGCTTTTGTCTCCGCTCCATTTCGGAGTATTGCCTGTCCCGTTTCTTTGATCTCGTCGATTTCCTTTTTCTGCGCTTTGGTGCTCTGGCTTAGTCCAGGGTAGTGCTTTTCTATGAGTTCAGGAAAGTCGGCCAACCCTCCCAAGATATCTTCCCACGCCCAGATGTGAACGGAAAACAAATGATCCTTGCGGTGTCGGTCTGTGATCTTTCGTGCTAGTTCTTGTATCTTTGCATCTCTCTTTCCTGTTGTGGCAATAATGAACTCTGCTAGTTTTGGCTCGAAAGACTTAGCCTTTCCAACTTCTGCTTTCACTTCTTTTTCGGTCAGCGATCTATCAGCAAAATTATCTTTTCCTTTACATTGTACACCTGCCCTAGAATCTCTTTCATCCGGCTTTCCATAAATGTCAACGCCGTGTTGTCGCTGTCCCTTCCTGCCATGCTTCTGAGTATTGGGATCCTTCCAAATCCGTCGCCATAAATCACAGCAAAGAGTTTCAAAATCTTGCCAATTCTTTGGCGGCGGTATCTGCAGTTTCGAGAAAGTCGGCATCTCTCCCCTTTCCTGATTTGTGTTTTCGGCTACAGGAACCCCATAAAAACCGAAGTCCCTCCCGACGTGTTGCGCACATGGTCGCCTTTCGGGGTTCAAATTCAAAAGTAATATATACTCCTCCCCCTGTCAAGCGCTTTCGTCTATGTTGGCTCCCTATCTTATCATCTAGCGTAGCGAGCGGATGATCATCTTTTGGCCCGGCCACTTACTGGACCGTCCTAAAATGCTTGGTTCCTCAAGTCCTATTCAAACTCCCACATTGCCCTCAGCAAGGCTTTCTCCACAGCTTCCACCCCCATCCAGTGGCCGGCCCCTTCATTCGTACGTAGTACGTAGGGACAGCCCTTGTGGCTGTCCGCCTTCTAGCTCGGACAGGGACGAGCCCTGTCCCTACGCTAAAGCTATGCTTCCCGCGGGTGTTGTCATCTACAGGAGCGAAATCAATGAGGATGACAACATCCTCGCCAAGCGAATTCACCAAACAATGATTTACGCATAATCCCATATAGCTATAGTTTACCATTTCTGCATAATCTCACCGAAGCATTCCAGTCCGCTCCATAGGACGCCGCCATAGCCGTGGCCGGGCTTTGTCCAGGCTCCGGACAGATACAGGTTCTTAATTGGCAGGAGAGCAGAACACCACGAAATTATGTACGTGCCGCTAACGAGAGAAGATCTTTTAGGTATCGCGAAAAGTTTTATGGTTGCGTCGAAAAAACATGCGTGGGATATGCGACAAGTCCTACAGGGTATTATTCAAGGGCAACCTTAAATTGATAGATATGTTCTTTCCGGATTGATTTGCTACCGACCCGGCAAGTGATATCTCTGAAATAATCGAGGTTATTATTTATTTGCCCACAGATTGATTCTTTTATCTGCCTATTGTCTCTGTACTTACCTTTGAAGCCAAACACATAAAACATATCGTTTAAAACATCCTCTTTGAGATCTATAAGGCCACTTCTCCCCACACTTGCGTTGCCAACTCTCACTATGGCCAATTCGTAATCTTGGACTTCCTTATTTCCTGGAATTTTTGTTTTTTCCAGAATATTCTTAGCCGAGACAGTGTTTATTTGAAAAGATTTTTTAACATGGAAAGTTACTGGTCCCAGAAATTCAGCAAGTGGAACTCCTTTTTCATTTTTAATATTAAGATTGTTCCTGTTGAAGGCAATCTGGGGGATGAGTTCTTCATGAATTTGTACTAAATTTAAAACTTCCTCGTTCCTTTCGTTATTTTCGAAGATTAAGATTATCTGATTTTTGAAATTCTTAGCATTTGTGAAAATTGCAAAACAGCAAGGAATGTTCCGATCAAACCAGATTTCCTGATTCTGGTAGATGATTACTGTGGAAAAATGCTTCAGAATTTGGTTTTTAACTGAGATGTTCTTTTTCTTAATAAAGAAAGATATCGGCAGAATGAATGCAATGGAGGAATTATCATCTTTTAAGTGCTTTAAAGATTTCAATATAAAAACTTCCTCAATTTTCAACTTATCTTTTTTTAGGTCTCTTATTGTTAGATATTGATGCGGATTACAAGGTGAGTTTATATATCTATTTGTAAAATAATAGCTTTCTTTAATGTTGTACTTCGTAAAAGGTGGATTTCCAATGATTAGGTCGTATCTATTCTCTACAGGAAAGTCGAAAAAATCACAAGGGATTTCTGCAAGACCTTTATCAATTTCGCAGCCCTCAATATTATGGAAGTCTTTTTCTTTTAAGACCCTGATAAAATTACCAGTTCCAAAGGATGGTTCTAGAATCTTTATTTGTTTGTTGTATTTTTTGTAGCCAAACAACAACTTTAATAGTTTTTCAACTACTTCAACCTTTGTAAAGTATTGTCCTAATATTTCACTTTTGTTTTTCATGTCAAAAATTGTTTAATCTTTTCCGTGCTAATTTACAGTAATCTTCTTCAATTTCAAATCCAATAAAGTTTCTATTAGACTGCTTGCAAGCCACCGCAGTGCTTCCGCTTCCAATAAAGGGGTCTAATACGATATCGCCTTCTCTTGAGAACATCCTTATCATTTCTTTAATAAAAGTCTTCGGCTTGGGTGTGGGGTGATTTATAAAACCCTCATCAGGTTCCACTAATTTCCCTGGGGTATCAACAAATATGTCCTTACCCCTTTTTGTCATCTTAGCGCTACCCTTTCTAAATACGATGCAGGACATGTACTTCGTGAAACCTATCGGAGAAGACACTCTTCCGTTCGGGCAATAGAGGATAAAATTCCAGAAATATACAAAAGGATTATTTCTAAATACTTCAGGCAAGTACTTTGTGCTGAAAAAAGTGATGAAAAATTTATTATCTTTTAGAACACGATAACTTTCGGGTAAAATCGAATAGAAAAGATCTAAGCTACAATCATTAGTGACGCCCTTTTTATTCAACCCATACGGCGGATCAGTAATTATTAGATCAATAGATTTGTCCGGCAGTTTTCTAAATCCTTCAATACAATCAATGTTCTGAATTGTATTCGTCCAGTTATTCATCATAACATTAAGACACTTCCTCATAAATAATTATATAACTGTTTCGGTTCTAATGTCAACAAAAAAAGTTTCGTGTTGGGACAGATATAGGTGCATGGTATCCACTTTTATTATGCTCCTTGTGGATGTTATCCCAGATGGGGGTCTCCGACATCCACGAGCGGGAAGCAAGCGAGGTTAACAACATCCTCTCGCAGCGAGGTCACTTTAGGTTTACCATTTCTGCATGATCTCACCGAAGCATTCCAGTCCGCTCCAGAGAACGCCTCCATAGCCGTGGCCGGGCTTTGTCCAGGCTCCGGAAAGATAGAGGTTCTTAATTGGAGTGGTATGTGGCAGTCGGCTTTGACCGGAGTTATCCAGGGTTTGGTCCCATCCGTATATGGCTCCGCGATAATTGCCGGTAAAGCGCACGTTTGTCAAGGGCGTGCCGATCTCCTTGACCTCTATTGCATCCCGGAGTCCGGGTAGAAGCGTCTCTTCTACCTGGTCTATCAGAATATCAGCCATCCGCTTCTTTTCTTTCCGGTAGGCATCCTTATTTCCCTTGAAGTAGTCGGCTTCGTATTTCTTCCAGTGGTCATATCCCTGGAGCGTGATGATATTGA
>Ga0209979_1001078_pt1 | contig 31801 bp, 30 predicted proteins | sample AnhtaG_FD_183114 | JGI IMG/M metagenome (GOLD analysis project Ga0209979, IMG submission 183114) | Deep subsurface microbial communities from Anholt, Denmark to uncover new lineages of life (NeLLi) - Anholt_01485 metaG (SPAdes) (version 2) | ecosystem: Environmental > Aquatic > Marine > Oceanic... | reverse complement strand
CTCGCAATGACAACCGGAATCTTGCTCCTCGCAATGATACTTAAAGTCTTTCCTTATTTATAGCTTTGTGGCATGGTTTCGAAGACATTTTAGTCAAGAAACTATGCCCAAAGCTTTCAAAGATTATTTAATTTATTTTTTTTCTTTTTTTGATTCTTCTATTATTTTTTCTTGAATATGAGATGGCACTTCCTCTGAATGTGATATATTCATACTGAAACTGCCTCTTCCTCTAGTAATTGATCTTAAATCCTTTGAATACTTAAACATTTCTGCTTGTGGGACTAAAGCTTTTATTTTTTTTATGTTTTTTTCAGGTTCTATACCCAATATCTTTCCTCTTCTTGAATTAAGATCACCCATAATATCCCCAACATATTCATCGGGAATCTCAACCTCAACCTCCATAATTGGTTCAAGAAGAACAGGATTACCATTAAGAACTCCTTTTCTAAAAGCCATTGCTGATGCTATTTTAAATGCTATTTCTGATGAATCTACTGAATGATATGAACCATCATATAAATTAACACTAATATCTGTAACAGGATATCCAGCTATTGCACCTTCCTGTAATGCAGCCCTTACTCCTTTTTCAACTCCGGGTATATAGCCTTTTGGTATTGATCCACCAAATATAGTTTCAATAAATTTGAAACCTGCACCCCTATCAAGAGGTTTCATTTCTAACCAAACGTGACCATATTGACCTCTTCCGCCTGATTGTTTCTTGTATTTTCCTTCTACCTTAACTGTTTTTCTTATTGTTTCTTTATATGCTACTTTGGGCTTTATGAGTTTTACTCCTACACCAAACTTTCTTTTTAATTTATCTATAATCACCGAAAGATGAACATCTCCCATTCCATATATCAAGTGCTGTTTTGTTTCAAAATTCATCTTATGTGAGAATGTAGGATCTTCTTCCATTAACTTTCTGAGTCCGTTTGATATTTTTTCTTCATCACCTTTTAATAATGGTACGATTGCAGTATTTTCCATTGAAGGAGGATAATCAACTTTAGCAAGTATTATTGGATTTTTTGAGTCACAGAGAGTATCTCCAGTTGAAATATGTTCTAATTTTGATACCGCAACAAAGTCTCCAATAGAAGCTTTATCTATTTGTGTCTGAGTCTTACCTTTTGAAATGTACATATTACTAAGTTTTATACTCTTTTTATTATTTGCATTAAAAACAACAGAATTGGAATTTATCTCACCAGTGTAAATTCTGAACATAGATAATTTTCCTACAAATGGATCAACCATAGTTTTATAAACATATGCTAAAAATGGTGATTTAGACGAAGGTTCTATTTCTTTATCCTCTTTTGTTTTAGGGTCTTTACCTGATATTTTTGCAATTTCTAAAGGTGAGGGGAGAAGATCAATTATCATATCTATTATCGGTTCTGTGCCTATGTTTTTTAATCCCGAACTACAAGTAACAGGAAATATTTTTCTATTTTTTACAGCACTTCCCAATACCTCTTTAAGTTCATCTTGAGAAAGTTCTTCACCATCAAGATATTTCATGAGCATCTCATCATTAGTCTCTACAATTGTTTCAATTAAATTCTCTCTAAGGCTTTTTACCTTTTCTATCATTTCCTCAGGAATTTCTGTATCTTTAATTTTTTTCTCAGATTCATATATGAATGCTTTTTGTTCTAATAAATTTACCCATCCTTTAAAATCATCTTCTTTTCCTACTGGTAGATTTAGTGCAACTACCTGTGACCCATAGATATTTCTTAACTGATCCAAAACTTTATAAAAATCAGTACTTTCTCTATCCATTTTGTTAATGGTAATAATTATGGGAATTTCTAAATTTTCACAGTATGTCCAGATTTTTTCAGTTCCAACCTCAACACCAACAATAGAATCACATAGAAGGACAACTCCATCACATACTCTAAGTGAGTTTAGAAGCTCTCCCACAAAGTCTAAATATCCAGGTGTATCTAAAATATTGATCTTGTGGTCTTTCAAATTACATGGAGCAATAGAAGTACTTATACTTATAGTTCTCTTAATCTCCTCAGGTTCAAAATCTGTTGTAGTTGTTCCTTTTTCAACACTACCTCTTCTATTTATTTCATCACAATTAAACAAAATTGATTCTACTAGTGATGTTTTTCCAGTTCCACTATGACCAACAATGCTAACATTTCTAATATTTTCAGGATTAGTAATTTTCATTTAAAATATGACTCTAAAATCCCTTTGCTAAGATAGGTAATAAGAGTCATTCTCCTTTCTATTTATTATTTACTTTTTATTTTTTAATTATCTCATATATTTAATAATTTATTTTAAGTTATCTCAATTCTTTTTATAATATTTAAAAGGAGTATTTTAACATTAGATTGGATTATAGAGGGTTGAAAATGGTTTTTAATTAATTATGATAATTTAATTACCAATTTCATATATATAAATAAATCTTACCCCATATCTTAGAGCATCCAAATGATTATCAAAACCTATATCTATGTGATTATTTCTTATTTTTTTACCTGTATCTCCAGCAATTGCAACTCCATATCCGGGTATTAATACTTTTGTTCTAAGTGGTATATATTTTGGATCTACTGCGATAACACCATGACCAGCCTTTAAACCTATAGCAGTATATCCACTTGAATATTTACCACAACAAATAGGACAAGGGCAATAACCTGTTGCCAAAACTCTGTACCCATCAACAATTTTAAGGTTTGGATATTGTGATTGAATTTTTTTAATTCTTTCTTTTATTTCTTTTAAATTGTTTTCTAAATTGGCTACTTGTATTCTTATTTCTTCCAATTTTTTTTCATATTTTGCTTCATTTATTAAAAGTGAATTATAGGTAGAATTATACTGATCTCTATAACTATTGAGCTCTTCATGGTTTTTTTTTAATGTGAGCTTAGTTTCTATAAGTTCTTCTCTTGTTTCGATGTAGTTATTGATTGCCTCTGAATCCTGTTTCATCATATAACCAAACAAATTTATATTTTTAAAGAATGTGATAATATCTTTTGGTGATATTACAGCTTGAAAAAAAGAATTGTTTTTCCGTTTATAAAGTTCAATGGCTTTTTCATTAAGAATTTTAATTGTATTTTTTAACTCAATTTCTATTTTTTTAATATTTAATTCCAAGTTTTTAATTTGATTTTCTAAGGCATTTATCTTAGATTCTAATGAAAGTAAATCGTGTTTTATTCTATCTATTTCTTCTCTTATATTATTTAAGTCATAAAGAATTGCATTCTGTTCATTTGTGAGTTTAACCTTTTCACCTTTTAATCTTTCTAAGTCTGCAGCAAAGATTATATGAGGATTGATAGTGATAGCTATGAAGATGCTTATAAATACAATAAATATCAGGTATTTAAATATTTTTATATTTTCAAAAAATCTGTTTATATTCATCCCAAAAAACACAGAAGTTTAAACTCTTTCAAGATGGATTAAAAGAGTTTTTTTTCTCTATTAATAACATAAAATTTTTATAAGAATAATAATAAAAATCTCAATTAAGCTAATTATAAGTAATAATTATAATACAATAATGAGAAATATCTCAAATTTCAAGATTTTTAATATTAAATCACATATTGTCTCGTATTTATTGATTTGGTATTATAATATATATATATTAGGAGTGTGATATATTTGAAAAAGATTGGAACATTTAAAGTAAAATCTGGATTGGCTGAGATGCTAAAGGGTGGAGTAATTATGGATATTGTATCAGTGGAGCAAGCCATGATAGCTGAAGAAGCTGGAGCAGTTTCAGTAATGGTGTTAGAGAGGATACCTGCAGATATAAGAAAAGTTGGAGGAGTAGCGCGAATGGCAGATCCTCAGCTTATTAAAGATGTAATGGATTCAGTAACTATTCCTGTAATGGCTAAAGTTAGAATTGGACACTTTGCTGAAGCGCAAATATTGCAGGCTTTGGGGGTTGATTTTATAGACGAAAGTGAAGTCTTAACTCCAGCAGATGAGCAATATCATATAGATAAAAATAAATTTGAAATTCCCTTTGTTTGTGGAGCAACAAATTTTGGAGAAGCATTAAGAAGAATTGATGAAGGAGCAGCCATGATGAGGACAAAGGGGGAAGCTGGAACTGGAAATGTGGTAGAAGCTGTAAGACACATGAGACTTATCATGAGTGAGATTAAGAAAGTAGCTTCTTTATCTGAAGATAAGCTTATAACAACAGCAAAAGAGATGGAAGCTCCATATGAATTGTTAAAATGGGTTGCAGAAAATGGTAAACTTCCTGTAGTAAATTTTGCAGCTGGAGGAATTGCTACACCTGCAGATGCATCACTTATGATGCAACTTGGAGCAGAGGGAGTATTTGTTGGTTCTGGGATATTTAAATCAGAAGACCCTCCCTTAATGGCTAAGGCTATTGTAAGAGCAACAACCTATTATGATGATCCAGATATTCTACTTGAGGTTTCAAAGAACCTGGGTGAAGCTATGATGGGACTACAAATATCTCAAATAGACGAAATGGATCTTTTACAAAAGAGGGGAATCTGATTTGAAAAAGATAGGTGTACTTGCTCTTCAAGGAGCGGTAAGTGAACATACAGAGATACTTGAAAGATGTGGTGTTATACCAATTGAGATAAAAAAACCAGGTCAAATTGCTGATATCGATGGTTTAATTATTCCAGGAGGTGAAAGCAGTACAATTGGAAATTTGATGAATGAATACAGTTTCTTTGAAAAGATAAGAGAGTTTGCATCCAAGGGAAAGCCAATTTATGGTACCTGTGCTGGATTAATATTAATGTCAAAAAATATAATTGGTGAAAATAGAAAAACGATCTCTATTATGGATATAGAGGTTAGAAGGAATGCATTTGGTAGGCAGATAGATAGTATGGAGGTTGATATTAAGATACCAAAATTGGGTAACAAGGAATTTCCCGCAGTATTTATAAGAGCTCCAATAATAGAAAAGATTGGAAAACAGGTAGAAATATTGGCAGAGTTAGATGATAGAATTGTCATGGCGCAACAAAAAAATTTGTTAGTTTCAGCTTTTCACCCAGAATTAAGTAATGATGATAGAGTCCATCGATATTTTTTGAATTTAGTAAATAAAAGATGGAGGCAATAGGATGTCAGGTCATTCGAAATGGAAGACTATAAAGCACAGAAAGTCAAAAGAAGACGCAAAAAGAGGAAAACTTTTTTCTAAATTAACGAAAGCAATTATAGTTGCTGCCAAAGAGGGAGGTGGTGATCCAGATCAGAATATAGCATTAGCCAATGCAATTCAAAAGGCAAAAGAATTCAATATGCCAAAAGATAATATAAAGAGGGCTATAAAAAAAGGTACTGGTAAAGTTGGTGGATATGAATTAGAGAAAGTGGTATATGAGGGATATGGACCTGAAGGAATTGCGGTGATAGTAGAAACTATGACTGATAATAGAAAAAGAACTGCTTCAGAAATGAGAAATATATTTGCTAAACACAATGGTAATCTTGGCTCAACAGGATGTGTGGGATGGATGTTTAATAGAAAAGGTGTTATTAGTTTAAAAGATGGTTCTTATATTGACGAAGATGAGATATTGTTATTAGCTATTGATGCAGGAGCAGATGATGTAATTATTGAAAAGGATTATTATGAAATTTATACAGAACCAACTAAGCTTATGAAAATCAAAGATTTTTTAATTGAAAAAGGTTTATCACCTGATTCAACAGAAATTATTCTTATTCCTAAGAATTATAAATTGCTTGATGAATCTAAAACATTAAAAACTCTTAAACTAATAGATGCACTTAATGAACAGGAGGATGTTCAGGAGATTTATACAAATTTTGAAATACCAGATGAATTAATGGAGAAACTTTGAAAGCATTAGGAGTTGATCCCGGAACAGCAGCAACAGGTGTAGCAATAGTGGAAGAAAAGAAGGGAAAATTAAATGCAGTCTATTATGATTGCATAAAAACTTCAGCAAAACTTCCCATTTCACAAAGATTAAATATAATATATAAAGGTATAAATGATATCATTTTAACCTATTCTCCCGACTGTTTAGCGGTTGAGGAGATATTTTTTAGCAGTAATGTAAAGACAGCTATTTCTGTAGGTCAAGCAACCGGTGTAGTCTTACTAGCCGGGCATCAAAATCAATTAGATGTTTACAAATATACACCTTTACAAGTTAAAAAAGCAGTAGTTGGTCTTGGAAATGCTTCTAAAAAACAAGTACAATATATGGTTAAAGCCATATTAAAAATTGGTGATGAAAAAATCAAGGATGATGCTGCAGATGCCTTAGCAATCGCCATATGTCATTTAAACTGGAAAGGAAATAAAGAGTTACTTTCAAGGTGAAAAATTGATAGGATTTATTAAAGGAAAATTAGCTATTAAATTAACAGAATATGTATTAGTTGATGTAAATGGAGTAGGTTATCAGATATTTATTTCTCCAAAAACATTATTGAATCTACCCAAGGAAGGTAATGAAATTATTTTTTTTACATATACATATTTGAGAGATGATAGTCTAAGGTTATATGGTTTTTTAAATAAAGAAGATAAGAAAATGTTTGAAAATCTTCTACAAATATCAGGAATTGGTCCTAAAGTAGCGTTAGCAGTTCATTCTGTCTTTAACTCAAATGAGCTTAAAGAAGCTATTTTAAATCAGGATGTTGATTTAATAAGAACTATTCCCGGAGTTGGTAAGAAGACTGCTTTAAGACTTATTTTAGAATTGAGAGGAAAGCTCGAGCTACCTGAGCTTGAAAAAATCACAAGAGCTGAGATACCTGAGAAAGTATTAGTTATTATGAAAGAAGCTAAGCAGGCATTAAGAAATCTTGGATTTAAACCATCAGAGATAAATGAATCACTGGAGGGGTTTCCAACTGAAGGAGAGGAAGAAATTACTGTAGAAAAGTTTATAAGATATGCTTTAAAAAGCTTAAGAGGATATTAAATGATAAATAAGATATGAAAGAAGATAAATATATGAAAGAAAAAGTAACAGATATAAAACTTCATAAATATGATATTGAGTTAGATAAAGAACTTAGACCAAAAAGGATGAAAGATTTTATTGGTCAAGATAAAATTAAGGAAAATATAGCTATTTTTATTGAAGCAACTAAAAAAAGAAAAGAGGCGTTAGACCATGTTCTTTTGATTGGTCCATCAGGTCTTGGAAAAACAACTTTAGCAGGAATTATATCTAATGAGTTAGGTGTAAATGTAATAACAACTTCAGGACCAGCTATTGAAAGAGCTGGTGATTTAGCTTCTATTCTTACAAATATTGAGTCGAATAATGTTTTGTTTATTGATGAAATACATAGATTAAATCGAGCGGTTGAAGAGATATTATATCCAGCTTTAGAGGAATTTAAAATGGATATAATGATTGGTAAAGGACCTGGGGCACGCTCATTAAGATTAGAATTAAAACCTTTTACACTTGCTGGAGCTACAACAAGAGCAGGTCTTATTTCTTCGCCTCTTAGAACAAGGTTTGGAATAACAATTCGCCTGGATTATTATAATGTTGATGAAATAGAAAAAATAGTTAGAAGGTCTGCTAAAATATTAAACGTGGAAATAGATGAAAAAGGTTCTTTAGAGATAGCTAAAAGAGCAAGAGGTACCCCAAGAGTAGCAAATAGACTTCTAAAGAGAGTAAGGGATTATGCAATTGTTAAAGCAGATGGAAAGATAAATGGTACAGTAGCTCTTGATGGTTTAGAATTGTTAGATGTCGATGAAGAAGGATTAGATAATCTGGATATAAAAATAATTAAAACCATAATTTACAAATTTAATGGTGGTCCAGTCGGTTTGAGTACATTGTCAAGTTCAATTGGAGAGGAATCAGAAACAATTCAGGAAGTTTATGAACCATATCTTTTACGACAGGGATTTATACAAAAAACACCGAGAGGTAGGATAGCTACGAAAATTGCATATGAACATCTAAATGAGGATTATAAGAAGAAAAACCAGCTTTTTTAATTATTTTCTTCTACAACTTTTTAATATTAAACCTATTAAAATATATCACTGACTACATATATTTCCACTATGAAAGTTTCTGATTACTATTACCATCTTCCTAAAAACTTAATAGCACAAGAACCATTAAATGAAAGAGATAAATCCAAACTTCTTATCATAGATAGAAGCAAAGGTTCTATAGAAGAGGATGTTTTCCATAATCTTCCAGAATATTTGGGTGAAAATGATTGCCTTGTTATAAACAATTCAAAGGTGATTCCTGCAAGGTTATTTGCCACAAAAAAAGATACTGGTGCAAAGATTGAAATATTATTACTGAGTGAGCTAAAGAAAAATCTCTGGACTGCTTTAATTAAACCTTTTAAAAGAGTGAAAAAAGGTACTATCTTAGTTTATCCATCTAAAATAAGTGCAAGAGAGTCAAATTTAAAATCTATTATTGAAGAAAAGGTTGGAGAAGGAATAGTAAAAATAAGGTTTTTTTATGAAAAATCTTATAAAAAATTTGAAGCTGAGGGAATATCATTAGATAGAAAAAAAGAAATTGTATCAGACAAGAAATTAAGAATAGTAGATGAGAAGAATCTTAAAAAAGATATATTTTCTTTAGGTATAGCTCCACTTCCTCCATATATTAAAAATCCAAACATACCACTTAAAAGGTATCAGACAATATATGCAAAAAAGGATGGTTCTGTAGCTGCACCCACTGCTGGTTTACATTTTACAAATGAAGTTTTTAAAAGAATCATTAAAAAGGGTATCAAAATTGCTACCATTACATTACATGTAAGTTTGGATACTTTTAGACCAATTAAAGTTGATAATATTGAGGATCATATTATACATAGTGAAAAATTTTATTTATCAGAAGAACAATCAGAACTAATAAACAATGTGAAAGCAGGTGGTGGTAGAATCATAGCTGTAGGAACTACCACAGTGAGAGCTTTGGAGTCTGCTACCAAAGATGGAGAAATTAAACCATTTTCTGGAGAAACTGATTTATTTATTAAACCAAATTATAGATTTAAAATGGTAGATGGAATTATAACTAATTTTCATCTTCCATGTTCAACACTGTTTATAATGATCTGTGCATTTGCTAATAAGAAAGTTGTAATGAATGCATATAATTTAGCAATTAAGAAAAAGTATAGGTTCTACTCATTTGGTGATGCAATGCTTATTTTGTAAAAAATAATTTGTATTGTACACAAGTAAGGTTAACACTTTTAGTATTATATTCTTTGAAAATTTAATATTATCCTGTCATAATGAGTGAGGTCCTTGTTGTCATTGCGAGCGTATGCGAAGCAATCCCGATAGGAATAAACCGTACAATCTTCTATTAAGTAAATTTAATAGTATTTATTATATGAGATTGCCACGTCGCTAAAGCTCCTCGCAATGACAATGTTTATATTTACATCAAGGAATGACAGATACTTTTATTAAAGTGTTTTATTTACAAGAATGATGAATACTTTTATTACATTATATTGATCTTTCACAGAGCAAAAAAGAATGGAAAATAAAAAATTTAAATTCAATGTAATACATGAGGATAAAAATAGTGATGCAAGGTTAGGTGAGATAATAACGCCTCATGGTAAAATTAATACTCCAGTTTTTTGTCCTGTTGGAACAAGAGCAACAGTTAAAGCTATGACCCCTGAGGAGTTAAGAGATATAGGAGTTCAAATTATTTTAGGAAATACATATCATCTATATCTTAGACCAGGGATAGATGTAATAGAGAAAGCAGGAGGATTGCATAAATTTATGCACTGGGAAGAACCAATACTTACGGATAGTGGTGGTTATCAGGTCTTTAGTTTAAATCAAACATTTAGGATTGTTAAAGATGGAGTAGAATTTAAATCAATAATTGACGGATCAAAACATTTTTTTAGCCCTCAAAAGGTTGTAGAATTGCAAAAAAGAATGGGTTCAGACATAATGATGATGTTGGATGAACCAGTTAGTCCCGATTCTGATCATGATTACACAAAATTAGCTATGAACAGGACATTAGATTGGGCTAGAATGTCAATAAATAGTGTTGGAGATTATCCAGGAGCTTTATTTGGTATTATTCAGGGAGGAATGTATGATGATTTGAGAAAGGAATGTTCAAAAAGAATGTTGGAGTTGAATTTTGATGGTTACTCTATGGGGGGACTCAGTATAGGCGAGCCAAAAGAATTAACATTTGAATTAATGGAAAAAACTGTAAATGAAATACCAAAAGAGAAAGCACGTTATTTTATGGGATTAGGAGACCCTGAGGGAATAATAAAAGCAGTTTCCTTGGGTGTAGATATGTTTGATTGTGTATTAGCAACAAGAATAGCAAGAAATGGTGTAGCAATTACTTATGAAGGTAAGTTGAATATAAAAAATTTTAAATATAAAATGGACTTTAACCCCTTAATACATGATTGTAATTGTTATTGTTGTAAGAATTATAGCCGTGCTTATATAAGACATCTGTATATATCAAATGAGATTTTAGCCAGTAGGTTACTAACAACTCATAATCTTCATTTTATGATTAATTTAATGAAGGATATACGAAGAGGAATAAAGGATGGAACATTCTCAGAGATAAAAAGGAAATATAAAAATTATGTTTGGAATAGAAATATAATTCAAGAAATATAATTTAAAAATTTTTATGAAAGGAGAGACATGAGTACACAATTGGTAGATTTTTTAAACAAGTATGGTTACTATATTTGGATTGCTGCATTTGTTGCTATTTTTTATTTTACCCTAATACTTCCTCAAAAAAGAAGACAAAAAAAACACAGTAAATTGTTGGAGAGTTTAGAAGTAGGCGACAAAGTAGTTACTATGGGAGGAATATTTGGTACCATTAAAAAAGTCTTTGAAAATAAGATATTGATAAAGGTTGCTCCAAATGTTGATATTGAAATTGCCAAAAATGCAGTAAGCAGAAAGTTAACTAAATAATAAAAATAATTAGGTAAAGTTTTATGGTTGATAAGAATATAACAATTAAAGAGATTAAAAACAATACTATCATAATTTCATATATAGAAAAAGCTGACAAAGTTATGGAAGCTATCGGTTATACCGAACACGGTCATCGACATGCGGACTTAGTATCAAATATAGCTTTCAATATACTTGATAGATTAGATTATAGTAAACGAGAAGCTGAGCTTGCTTCAATTGCTGGATATCTTCATGATATTGGAAATATGGTAAATAGAAAAAATCATTATTTAGTGGGTGCATTGATTTCTGGAGATATTCTTGGGAGGATGGGTATGAATCCGGAGGAAATATCGTTAATTATGAGTGCTGTGGGAAATCACGAGGAGGAATCTGGCTTTGCAATTGATGCAATCACAGCTGCGTTAATACTTGCAGATAAATCTGATGTTCATAGAAGCAGGGTGAGAAGGGAGTTAACAGAAATTGCATTTGATATGCATGATAGAGTAAATTATGCAGCAACCCATTCATTTCTTAGAGTGAATAATGAGGAAAAGAAAATTACGCTTGAAATAAAAATTGATACAAATATTAGTCAGGTTATGGATTATTTCGAAATATTTTTGAAAAGGATGATAATATGCAGAAAAGCTGCAACAAAATTAGGATGTGAATTCGAAATCATCATAAATGATGTGAAGCTTTTATAGTGATATATATAATTTATAATAATCCAAATAGTTTTAAATTTAAATAGAGAGAGTAAATTGATAAACAGATTTTGGCATATAACAATAATAATACTTTTTTTGGTAATGGTTGCTGGTGCCTTCTATTTAATCTATCCTCCAAATGAGAAGATAAAGACAGGACTTGATTTATCAGATGGAATTCAGATAATTCTATCACCCGAAGAAGAACAATCAAAAGATTCTATTAGAGATGCTTTTTCAATAATTGAAGAAAGAATTAAAAGACTTAAAGTAGTTGGGTTTAAAGTAGTTGAATCAAGGGTGACAATGGATGAATCTAAAAGAATACTGGTTCAGTTACCAAAAATTGATAATCTGGAAAGTATTGTAACTGTTATCAAAAATAGAGGTTATCTTGAGTTTAAAATAGTTAAGGGAATAGACATGGAATTGAAATATATTGAAAAAAAAGAGGAAGAATCTCCCAAGGTAGAAGAGGAAACAAAAGATAAGGATAAAGAGACTACAGATGAAGGTGTTAAGATTTCTCCTGAGGAGATTGAGCAAACTACTTCAAGGATTTTAGACAAACTCAAGGAGCAATTGGGAGAAGAAAATATCAAGTACGAAAAGATAAGTGACTTAGAGTTCAATCTTAAATTAGAAGGGGCAAATTTACAAAACACTTATATAGCCATCTTACAATTAACAATGGGAGAAATATCAGAATCGGAAACCATTGAGAGAATAGAGATAACAAAATATGATCCAATTTATGGTGATGCAGTTGCAATCGGTGGACATTTAAAAGATGTAAAACCAATGCCTGCTCGACGTGGGTATCAAGAAATAAAAAATTCTGTTATTTTGAATTTAGATAAAGAATTGGAAAAAAGATTTAAAAGTCTACTTGAGCAAAACATTGGGAACGATTTTTCAATAGTTTTAGATGGGGCTTCTAGAACTATTACAGATATCAGTGAGGATACCATTCCAACTGGAGAAGCAAATTTAGTTTATATACCTAACATAGAAACATTTGAAGAGGCTGAAAATATTACAACAATGCTACAAACTGGCACTTTACCAACCAATTTTAAGATTGATAACATAATAGATGTGGGACCAACTTTAGGGGAAGATATCCTGTATAAATCTTTAATAACAATATATGTTGGATTTGCGTTACTCTTAATATCTATACTGATATATTATAGGGGTATGGGATTAGTATCGGTAATTAGTTTAGTTCTGTTTTTAATGCTTCTTTTTTCATTGATGACTTTAGCGAAAGTTATGCTTACAGTCTCTTCATTTTCTGGTATATTTTTGGCAGTGGGTGTATATGTTTTCTCAAATATTTTAATATATGAAAAAGTGAAAGAAGAATTAAAAAAAGGTAGATCTATAACAACAAGTATTGATTTTGGTTTTAAGAATTCGTTAAATGATATTTTTTATATTAATATGTCAATATTTATTATTGCCTTAGTGCTTAATAATTTTGGAACCAAACAAGTAAAAGGATTATTACTTCCTGTAGTTATTGGTTCTATATTAACAATAATTACTCTATTCACTTTTACCAGATCCAGTCTTTTATTATCTTCAGGTTTTCTACAAAAATATTCACTAAAGCCATTCTTAAGAAAAAATGTTAGTTAAAGTAAGTTAAAATTTTATATAAGGAGACATAGTAGGGTGAATTTTGATTTTATAGCTAAGAAAAGAATATTATTCATATTATCAGCTATTATAATAGTTTTAGGATTGATAAGCTTTCTATTGAAGTGGGGTCTTGATTTTGGAAAAGATTTTAAAGAAGGTATCTTAATTGAGGTAAATTTCAAAGAGCAAATTGAAACAAAAGAGATTAGAAATATACTTAAAAAAAATAATTTTATTGCTGATGTTATTCAATCTATAGATGAAAAAAAGTATCAGATTGAAGTATTTACGGGTGAAGATAAAAAAGGTGAGATAAAAAATTTATTTATAGAGACAGGTCTGATAGAAGATGATATTAAAGTAAATAGTATTTTACCTTTTCATAGTAAAGATATATTTGTGAAAATATTGTATTTAATTTTGATTGGTGCAGTAATGCTATTTCTAATCAGCTTAATTAAGAAAGAATTAATATTAGCATTAGTTGCTTTTATCACCGCTATTTTTAACTTATTATTAACATTAAGTGTTTTTTCTATATTAGGTAAGAAAATATCGATTACTATGATTATATCAATAATAATTATTTTTATTTACTCGGTTGGTCTGATTATAAATATAATCAATAGAATAAGTAAAAATAAACTTCTTATAAAAAGTATTGGTTATAAAGAAATGATAAATTTGAGCTTAAAACAAGCATCAGGAGTATCTTTAATTGCTTTAATTGCTGTTCTGATTTTACTTGTAGGTTTGATAATCTATAGCGAAGGCTTATTTAGAAATTTGGCTATTTTATTAACATCTGGTTTTATCACAGTAACATTTTCCTCGATTTTTACTTCTGGTTCTCTCCTGGAAATCTTGAACCAATATTTTTCAAAGTATAAATAAATTGTTAACAAGTAAAGTTAACACTTTTGGTATTATATTTTTTGAAAATTTAATATTATTCTGTCATTGCGAGTAGCTCCTTCACTACGCTCAGGATAAACTCCGGTGGTGTGGCAATCTCTATTATTGACAATAATTTATGTACTGAGATTGCGCAGCCTGTTCCGAGTGCAACGAGGAATCTCGCTCCTCGCAATGACAAGAACCTTTATTACATTATATTAATCTTTCAAAGAACAAACTGTTAACCTATCTCGTATATAGTACAAATTATTTAATGCATATTTGTTACTTATTTTATAAAATAAGATTATGAAAAAATATGTGAAAGAACTGAAAAACTTAATAGAAAAGGTAAAAGAGTATAATCCCAATGCTGATCACAAAATAATTACAAAAGCATTTAATTTAGCAAGGGAAAAACATGATGGACAGCTAAGAGAATCTGGTGATCCTTTTATCTCACATCCATTGGGAGTAGCAGATATAGTCGCAGATTTGAAATTGGATACAACTTCCATTGTTTGCTCCATTCTTCACGACATAGTAGAGGATACAGATATTTCACTATCATATGTAGAGAAAGAGTTTGGCAAAATTACAGCGATAATAGTGGATGGCTTAACAAAGATAAATAAAATATCATTTGAGACTGTTGAAGAAGAACAAGCTGAAAACTTAAGAAAGATGATGATAGCTATGTCAGAGGATATAAGAATCATTCTTATAAAGTTGTCTGATAGGCTACATAATATGAGAACATTATCTGCACTTTCTTTAGAAAGACAAAAGATAAAAGCAAAAGAGACAATAGATATCTTTATACCACTTGCGCATCGATTAGGCATATCTCAGGTTCAAAGAGAATTAGAGGACTTATCTTTTAAATATTTATATCCAAAGAAATTCACTGAAATTGTTAGTATGGTTAAACAAAGGCAAAAGTCAAGAGAAAATCAGATAAATCTGACTGTCAAGATTTTAAAAGATAAATTAAAAAGTTTTAATATTGCAGCTGAAATAACTGGTAGAGCAAAGAATTTCTATAGTGTTTTTATGAAAATTACAAAACGTAGAGTAAATTTTGAAGAAATATATGATTTAACAGCAGTTAGAGTAATTGTGAATGATTTAAAAGATTGTTATGGCACTTTAGGCATTATTCATTCATTATGGAAACCAATTCCTGGAACCTTTAATGATTATATTGCAAATCCAAAGTTCAATCTTTATCAATCATTGCATACTTCTGTTATAGGTCCTGATGGAAAACCTATAGAGATACAAATTAGAACATGGTCAATGCATAGAACTGCGGAATATGGAATAGCAGCACACTGGAGGTATAAGGAAAAAACAGTAAAAGAGGATAAAGAGTTTGATGAGAGAATGTCATGGTTAAGAGAGATGCTCCAGTGGCAGAAGGAACTCTCAGATCCTAAGGATTTTATGGAATCGTTAAAACTTGACCTTTTTCATGATGAGGTATTTGTTTTCACTCCAAAGGGGGATGTGGTCAGACTTCCATTGGGTTCTACACCTATCGATTTTGCTTATCATGTACATACCGATATTGGTCATAGATGCATTGGAGCGATGGTTAATAATAGGATGGTCTCCCTGGAAAGACCTCTTAAAAGTGGGGATATAGTTGAAATATTAACCTCAAAAACTGCTGGTAAGCCAAGTAGAGATTGGTTAAATGTTGTAAGGACTGTTAGAGCAAAAGGAAAAATAAAACAATGGTTTAGAAAGCAAGAAAGAGAGGAGGATAAGACTGTTGGAAAAGAGCTTTTAAGTAAAGCTTTAAGGAAACAAGGACTTTCTTTACACGCTGTTGATCATGATATACTTTTGAAAATTGCACAAAATCTTGGCTTTGATAATATAGATAATCTATTCACACAGATTGGAGCTAGAAAAGTTTCATACATACAGGTTTCAACAAAAATTATAAATGCTATAAAGAAATCAATTGAGCCCGAGGAGGATAGATTAAAAACTGAGGAAATTATACAGGAAGCACAAGAGAGAGAATATACAAGCTCAGTTGTTGTAAGTGGGATGAATGATTTAATTGTGAATCTTTCCCATTGTTGTAATCCCGTACCAGGTGATGATATAATCGGCTACATAACTCGGGGAAGAGGAATTAGCGTTCATAGAACAGATTGTACAAATATAAAATTTTTATCTAAAGATTCTGAGAGATTTATAGAGGTTATATGGGATTTAACTAAACCCTCACTTTTTAAAGTTAAGATAGGCATAGATGCTATAGATAGAATTAACCTTTTAAGAGATGTTACAGAAGTAATTTCAAACTATAATCTAAATATAATAAATATAGCTGTTAGAAAAAAAGTAGAAATGGATATTACTATTATATTGACCTTGGAAATTGGAGGTGTAATTTTACTTAATAAATTATTAGAGGATTTAAAAAATATTGATTCTATATACGATAGTTATAGAGTTGTTCCAAGGATGGAGAGATAATGCATAAATTAGAGATTAAAAAATTTACTTTAGGCTATTTTGCTGTTAATTGTTATATTGCTTATACTACAGATTCAAAGGAAGCATTAATTATCGATCCTGGTGCAGAACCTCAAAAAATATTAGATTTTATTAATGAAAAAAAATTAAAAGTTAAATATATAATAAATACTCATGGTCATTATGATCATATTGGTGCAAACAATGAAATAAAATCTGTGCTTAATGCTCCAATTTGTATACACACCCTGGATAAAGAATTACTTCATAGTCCAATGAGCAATTTGTCATTATTAACTGGCAAGCTTTATAAAGTCAATGCAGATAGAGTTATTGAGGAAGATGATGAATTTAAAATAGATGATAAGATATTTAAAATAATACATACACCAGGTCATACTCGTGGTAGTATAAGTATTATGGTCGATGATATTATATTTTGTGGTGATTTAGTTTTTAAAGATGGAATTGGTAGAACAGATCTTTTTGGTGGCTCTTCAAAGGATCTGGCTTTGTCTATTAAGAATAAAATATTTAGCATTAATGATGAGGTAAGATTATTTCCAGGTCATGGTCCGGAAACTTCAATTAAAGATATAAAAGAAAATAACTATATGATCAATTATATTTTAAAATCATAATTATCTAACTTTTAAAAGGAGAAAATTTTGAAATTTCAAACACCAAGGGGAACAAGAGATATATTATCCCCTGAAGTTGAATTTAGAAATTATGTATTTGAAAAATCTCGTGAGCTTTTTGAGATTTATGGATTTAAAGAGATAGTAACTCCAACTTTTGAGCGTACAGAAGTATTTACAAAAGGGATAGGGGAAGCTAGTGATATAGTTTCAAAGGAGATGTACACATTTAAAGATAGGAAAGGTCGATCTTTGACTCTAAAACCTGAAGGAACAGCTCCAGTAGTGCGTTCATTTATACAAAATAAAATGTATGGTAAATCTCTGCCTATAAAGCTTTATTATTGCGGTCAGATGTTTAGATATGAAAAACCTCAAGCAGGAAGGGGTAGAGAATTTTCCCAGGTAGGAATAGAGATTATAGGTACAAGTGACCCTCTTGCAGATGTAGAGACTATTGCTTTAGTTATGAATCTATATAAGCAGTTGGGAATTGATAAAACTAAACTTATTGTAAATAGTATGGGTTGTAGAAATTGTAGAAAAAAATATTTACAAGATTTAAACAAATATTTAGAAATAAAAAGTAAAAATCTGTGCGAAAATTGCAATTTCAGGATAGAAAAGAATCCATTAAGGGTATTTGATTGTAAGGTTGATCAATGTAAGAAAATATTATCCAAGTCTCCAATTTTAAGAGATTATTTATGCAATGAATGTGAAGATCATTTTAAGAATGTATTAAAGGGATTAGAAAGTCTAAAAATAAAATGGCAATTGGATAACAGATTGGTAAGAGGATTTGATTATTACACAAAAACAGTTTTCGAAGTAACTGCACCTAAATTAGGTGCACAAGATGCTATATGTGGTGGTGGAAGGTATGATTATCTTATAGAGGATTATGGAGGTCCTCTAACTCCTGCTGTTGGAGTAGCCATAGGCGTTGACAGAACAGCACTTGTTATGATGAGGATGGGTATAAAACCATTTTCTGAAAAGAATATACAGGTTTTTTTAATTGCTTTAAATGATACAGCTAAAAAAAAGGCAATTGTTCTTCTTGATGATTTAAGAAAAAATAAGATTCCATCTGATATGGATTATGGAAATAGGGGTATTAAAGGTCAATTCAAGATGGCAGACAGATTAAAAGCAAAATATGTATTAATTTTGGGTGAAGATGAACTAAGAAATAATAAAGTATCATTAAAAGAAATGGATACAGGAAAACAGTCTATAGTAAATTATGATGATGTAATAAATTATTTAAAAGAAAAAATAAAAGAGAGTAACTAAATGGAAGAAAAAAAATTCAGGATTTCAGATCAGATTTTGCATAATTCACCTGTAAGGAAAAATAAATATAGGAATATTTGGTGTGGAAATATTTCAAAAAAAGATATTGGACATAAGGTTAAAATAAGCGGTTGGGTTCACAGAAGAAGAGACTTAGGTAATCTCACTTTTATAGATTTAAGGGATAGAACAGGGATAGTTCAGGTAGTATTTGACCCGGATATAAGTAAAGAGAACCATAATTTATCTAAAAAATTAAGAGCTGAATTTGTAATCACTATCGAAGGAAAGGTAAGGAAAAGACCGGTTGGCACAATAAATCCAGAACTAAGAACTGGTGAAATAGAGGTAATAGCAGAAAAACTTAAAATATTGAGTGAATCGAAAACACCACCATTTTTAGTTGAGGATGATACAGAAATAGATGAAAAATTAAGATTTAAATATAGATATCTTGATCTTCGAAGACCAGGTGTTATGAATATACTTGTTATTCGAGATCAGATGGCAGTAGCTATGAGAGAATATTTAAAGGGTCAAGGTTTTATTGAGGTAGAGACTCCCATTCTTGCTAAAAGTACTCCTGAGGGAGCAAGGGACTATTTAGTTCCGAGTAGAATACATAAAGGAAGTTTTTATGCTTTACCTCAATCACCTCAGTTATTTAAGCAAATACTAATGGTTTCAGGATTGGAAAGATATTTTCAAATAACAAGGGTTTTCAGGGATGAAGACTTGAGAGCAAATAGACAACCAGAATATACCCAGGTAGATATTGAAATGTCTTTTGTGGATGTTGAAGATATTCTTAAAATAAACGAGGAGATGATTAAATATGTATTTAAGAAATGTTTTAATATAGAGTTAGTTTTACCTTTTGAAAGAAAAAAATATTTTGATGTAATTGAGAAGTATGGAACAGATAAACCAGATATAAGATTTGAAATACCTATAGTGGATATAACTGATGAGCTTTTATCTACTGATTTTCAGCTTTTTAAAAATGCTATTGAAAATAAAGCCAGAATAAAGGGTATAAATGTGAATGATGCTGCTAAATTCTCCAGGAAGAAAATAGATACTCTATCAGTAGTGGCTAAGGATTTAGGTGTCAAGCAGGTTGTCTGGATGAAAGTAAAAGAAAGTGGAGAGTTACAGTCATCTATTGCAAAATATCTTAAAGATAATGAAAAAAGAGCAATATTGGATAGATTTAAAGCGAAATCAGGTGATTTAATTATTCTTATAGCTGATTTATCAAGTAAAGCAAGTACAATTTTAGGTCAGATAAGATTATATTTAGCCAATGAATTAGATTTGATTCCTGAAGATACATATAAATTCTTATGGGTGTACGACTTTCCCTTATTTGAATGGGACGATGATGAAAAAAGATATCAACCGATGCATCATCCTTTTACTTCACCAACAGAAGAAACCATTGAGTTTATAAAAAATGATCCTTTAAAAGTAAAAGCAAAAGCTTATGACTTGGTATTAAATGGAGTAGAAATTGCAAGTGGTTCTATAAGAATTAATAATTGTAATTTACAAAAGGAGATTTTTAGAGTTTTAGGTCATGATAAAGATAAAGTGGATAGTAACTTCGGATTCTTATTAAAAGCTTTTCAATACGGTGCTCCACCTCTCGGGGGAATTGCATATGGTTTTGATAGATTTGTTGCTGAGATATTACAGAAAAAAAATATAAGAGAAGTAATTGCTTTCCCCAAAACTCTTAGAGCCATATGTCCATTAACTGGTGCGCCTGATAAAGTAACTGATGAACAGTTAGAAGAGCTGAATATAGATATAAAGAAAAAATAAAGAAAATTACTAAAAAATTTTTTAATTGAACAAGAAATAGTTTTATGATAATATAATCTCAGACCTACCTTGTGCGTAGTTTGTTGTCTATTTGAGCCAACAAATTGACATAGGGAGCTAAATCTTTGATAATGGAGTTGATGCCTCCTTAGTGTGGAACAATGAAGTTGTCAAGAAGGCACCCACCTACTTAGAGTGGGTTCAATGATTAGTGAATTACGGCAAGGTGGGTTATTCTTTTAAATATGATTTTTTTTAACCCCCTGTTTAAAATCCATCTTAATTTTCTAAATAAGAAAAATAATTATGATATAATCAAAAAAAATTTATATAATTCTAATTAATATATTTTCAAACTCAAAAACAATGAAATATTTTATGGAGGGTGAGTATGGCTTTTTCGAATTTTGAAATTGCAGTTTTAATAGCTTTTGCAATATTTATTATTATTTCAATAATTTTAACAATAAGGATAGTTATCACACTAAAGTTATTAAGTAGAATGCTTGCTGAATTGAGAAAAGAGATTACACCAAATTTAAGGAAATTAAGTACTACATTAGACAATGTAAATACAGAATTGGATGGTGTTGATAAAATAATAAACACAATTTCTAATTTAGTAAATAGAGTTGATTCAACAACTAAATTTGGTCAAGAAATGATTATTTCTCCAATTTCTAAAGCAGCAGGAATTTTAGCAGGTCTACAAAAAGCAGTATCAAAAATGAAAAGTGGAAAGAATAAAGAGTAAAATATTATATGTACTATTAACGAGATAATCTTACAGTTTACTCTTTATAAAATATAAATATGAATTAATTTATTTTGTTATCATTCTGAAGGAGCTTTAGTGACTGAAGAATCTCCTTAAAAAATAAATTTTAATACTGTGTCATTTCGAGCTGCTCAGACTTTGCTCTTGAATGCAGCGAAGGAGTGACAAGAATTAATGATTTGTTAAATCTATTTTTTTTAGAATTTCAATTTATAAAATTATGTGATGGAAAAATATAAAAGAATTGCTTTAATAATTTGGTCTATAATAGGTGCTTTAATTATATTATTTTCTTTTTTTTACCTATTATTTCTACTAAAACCAATTTTTACACCAATTTTGATAGCAATTGTTTTAACATATTTATTAAACCCAATAGTTAATTTTTTAGAAAAAAAAGTAGGTAGAATCGGTTCTATAATAATAGCATTTATTGCCTTTCTTCTCTTTGTTATACTCTTTTTTACTTCTTTTATTCCTATGCTTGTTCTCCAATTTAAAGATTTTGGACAAAAAGTTCCAGATTATCTAAACAGTATAGAAGCAGGTTTATTATCATATGAAAGATATTATCAAAGACTTATTAAGACTGAGCAATTAAAGGAAGTGTTAGATGCGATTACAAATGAATTAAAAAATTTTATAGTATTAACAGCTAAAAAAACACCAGAATTTACAAAGAATATTTTTAAGTTTCTTTTTGATTTCTTTGTTGCAATTCTTTGTTCATTTTATTTCTTAAAAGATAAAGAGAGACTAAAAGAAGGTTTATTTAGAATTATTCCTGATAAGTATTCTAATGAGTTTAGATTAATACTAGAAAAAGCAAGTAATTCTTTTTCAGTTTTTTTTAAGGGACAATTGGTTGTAGCAATAATTATTGCTATTATATGTTCTATATTTCTTTTTATTTTTAAAATTGAATTCGCTCTTTTACTTGGACTCATTGTTGGATTATTTAACATAATACCTTATATAGGCCCACTAATTGGAGCAATTCCTGTAGTTTTAGTAGCTTTTTTTGATTCTCCATGGAAAGCTTTGGTTATTATTATCATCTTAATTGTAATAAATTGGGTAGAGGAACTAGTAATTAGACCTCAAATTTTAGGACATGGTCTTGGTCTTCACCCATTAGTTATTGTCTTTGCTTTAATTGTTGGCGGATTTCTTTTTGGCATGTTAGGACTAATTATAGCCATTCCTATAGCTGCGTTTATTCAGGAACTAATATATCATTATCTTTTAAAGCAATAAAGATTCACAATAAGGGTTCTATAATTAAAAAATGAGATATATTAGTTACCTTTTTTATGATATTAAAAAAGGATGAATATTTATTATTTTTAGAAGTGATAGTGTTAGAGGTATTAATTGAAAAGTAAGGTTATTAGAGATAGATTTTTAAAATTCTTTAAAGACAAAAATCATTCAATAATTCAATCATCGAGCTTGATACCAGTAGATGATCCTACTGTTCTTCTAACAACTGCTGGTGTGCAACAGATCATGCCTTTCTTTTCAGGAATAAAAGAGCCTCCATCAAAAAGATTAGTATCCTGTCAGAAATGTTTCAGAACAACTGATATTGATAATATAGGTTTAACTCCAAAGCATCTCACTTTTTTTGAGATGTTGGGGAATTTCTCAGTTGGTGATTATTTTAAGGAAAAAGCAATTTACTGGGCATGGGAATTTCTTACAAGGGAATTAAAAATTGATTCAGATAAGTTATGGGTAACAGTATTTGAGGGAGATGAGGAGATACCTGCAGATGATGAAGCGGTTGCGATATGGAAAGAAATTGGAGTTAGCCATGACAAGATTTATAAATTTGGAAAAGCTGATAATTTCTGGGGTCCGCCCGGGGAAAAGGGACCATGTGGTCCATGCAGTGAAATACATTTTGATAGGGGAGAACAATACGGATGTCTGAAAGATAAATGTGGACCTAATTGTGAACAGTGTGACAGATTTATTGAAGTATGGAATTTGGTTTTTACACAGTATAATTTTGATGGAAAAAAATATGATATTCTTCCTCAAAAAAATATAGATACGGGAATGGGTTTAGAGAGATTAGTAGGTATTATGCAGAATGTAGAATCTGTTTTTGATACTGATCTATATAATGGAATAATAAAAGAAATTGAAAGGTTATCAAATAAGAAATTTGGTATAAGTTCCGACATTGATAGGTTATTTAGAATTACTGCTGATCATCTAAAGGGAGCAACTTTTTTAATTAGTGATGGAGTTTTTCCTTCAAATGAGGGAAGGGGTTATGTTTTAAGAAGAATTATAAGAAGAGCAATTACTAATGGAAAAAGTTTGGGTATAGATGATGAATTCATAACAAGTGTATCTGATGTAGTAATAAATACGATGAAGACCATCTATCCAGAACTTAAAAAAAATAGAGAATATATACTTGATATATTAGAAACAGAGGAGAAAAAATTCTCAAATACCTTAAAACAGGGAATTGGGATTCTTGAGGACAATATCAAGCATTTAAAAAAAGAAAAAAAGTCTGTAATACCTGGCGAAGTTGCCTTTAAATTATATGATACATATGGTTTTCCCATTGATTTAACAAAGGATATAGCGCATAAATACGATTTTACTACTGATACAGAAACATATCGTACTTATATGGAAGAACAGAAAAATAGATCTCGTTCTGTTAAAGGTTTTTTTGATAAAGACGAAGAAGCTTTAAAAATATATTCACCTATTATAAAAAGAGTAAAGAGTAAATTTGTTGGGTATGAAAAAGATTTTGTTAAAACTGATGTAGTGGGGATAATATCTAACGGTGTTGAAGTGCAAAAAGTATCTAAAGGTGATAAAGCGGAGATTATAATAAGTGAAACTCCATTTTATGCTAAAAAGGGTGGTCAGATAGGTGATTTTGGATGGATAACATCAGAAACTGGAGAATTTGGTGTAGATAATACATTTCCCATTGATGATATCCTAAATTCACATCAAGGAAAAGTAATTGATGGAGAAATAAAAATAGGGCAAATAGTTGAAGCTAAAATTGATATTAAAAATAGAATTTCAATATCCAAAAATCACACAGCTACTCACTTACTTCATTGGGCTCTCAGAACAGTATTAGGTGATCATGTGAATCAATCTGGCTCTTTAGTAGAAGCAGGAAGATTAAGATTTGATTTCACACATCATCTATCACTATCAAATGAGCAGAGGGAAAAAGTGGAGAATTTAGTGAACAAGATGATATTTGCCAATCACGATGTAAGAGCATATATAACAACACTGGATTATGCCAAAGAAATAGGCGCTATTATGATATTTGGGGAAAAATATGGTGATTTTGTAAGAGTTCTTGAAATAGGTGATTTTTCTAGAGAACTCTGTGGAGGGACACATATTGCAAAAACTGGCTCCATCGGTCTATTTAAAATAATAAGTGAGGGTTCTATAGGATCAAATTTGAGAAGAATAGAAGCAATTACCGGCAGAGAAGTAATTAAATATATAAATAAACAAGATAAAATTATTTCTTCTCTTTCAGAATTATTATCGATCGAGAAATCGGATATTATAGAAAAAACAAAAAAGCTTATTGATGACTTAAAGAAAAAAGAATCTGAATTGGAAAAGATCAGAAAAAAAACGATTTCATCTGAGCTTGAAGTTATTTTAAATAAATATGAAGAAAAGAATGAAATAAAGATTTTTTCTGGTCTTTTAGAATTTAGAAATATTAAAGAGTTACAATCGATGGTAAGAACTATACAGGGAAAATTTAAAGATAGTTTTGTAGTACTTGGTTCAAATTTAGCAAATAAAGCCATTTTAGTAACATCTGCTTCAGGAAAAGCATTGGAAATTGGTATAGATTGTAATGAGATAGCTAATGCTATTTCTAAATATATTGATGGTGGAGGTGGTGGAAAGAAAGAATTTGCTCAGGTGGGTGGAAAAAATACAAAAGGAACAAAATTAGCTATTGATAAAGCAATCAAGATAGTAAAAGATTTGGGCAAAGTTTCTTAACTAAGATGTAGAGCAAGGCTTTAGCCTTGCTTTGTAAAAACAATGTCATAGTAATAAATAAAATTTAGAAAAATATAATATATGTAGTTTATAAGTTGCAACCCTAAAGGGTTGCCCTACAATGACTTCCTTAAAATTTAGATATGAAAAAAATGGGTTTAGATTGGGGTGAAAAAAGAATAGGTATCGCAATATCAGATGAATTGTTACTTTTTGCTCATCCCTTAGAAATAATAGAAAATTCTTCTAAAACAAAAACTATTTTAGAAAATATTATTCAGAAAGAAAATATTGATGAAGTGGTTGTCGGTTTACCTATCACTCTTAGAGGTGAAATGGGCAAACAAGCGGTAAAAATAAAGGAAGAGGTTGAAGAAACTTTTAAAGATATGACGAATATAAAGATAAAGTTAAAATTCTGGGATGAAAGAATGTCAACCAGACATGCAAATAGATTATTAAAAGAGGTAGTACTTAGAATTAAGGATAGAAGAAAGATTAAAAAATTGGATGATAAAATAGCAGCAAGTTTAATTCTTCAAAGTTATTTAAACTATTTAAAAAGAGAAAATGAAGGAATTTAAAAAATTTATTTTAGCAGTCTTTATAATAATTTTAATTTTATTAGTATTTTTAGAGTCTTATATTCTAAAAATTTTTTTTGAGGTTCTGTTTAGACCACATGATGATAGGGGAAATATAGAGCTTGCAATTGAAGAGGGTATGCCAATAAATAAGATAGCAAATATCTTAGAAGAAAATAAAGTAATTAAGAACGCCTGGCTCTTCAAATATTATGTTAAATATATGAAAAAAGGTACGGAAATTAAATCTGGTAAATATATATTTGATATCAACTCCTCATATGCTGTAGTTCTTGATAAATTAATTCAGGGACCTCCTCAGCCAGAAACATTTACACTGGTAATCCCAGAAGGTTTTACTTTAGAGCAAATTGCTAATAGAGTTGAGGAAATATCTACTATTTCTAAGAGAAACTTTATATGCGAAGCAATACCAGAAGAGTTCAATTATAATTTCTTAGAAGATGCTGAAAGCTTAGAAGGATTTTTATTTCCAAAGACATATACATTTTTAAAGGAAACATCTGCTCATAATTTAATAGATACATTGTTAAAACAGTTTGAAACAGAGACTAAAGATTTAGATTTTAGTTTAGCCAAGCAGAATGATATAAACATTAAAGATATAATAACTATTGCTTCATTAATTGAAAGGGAAGTATATATCGCTGAGGAGAGAGGATTGGTTTCTGCTGTTATTTATAATAGGCTTGAAATAGATATGCCACTCGCAATAGATGCGACATTAAGATATGCTCTTTCAAAATGGGATGATAAACTAACCATATCTGATTTAGATACTGATTCTCCTTATAATACGAGAATATATAAGGGACTCCCTCCAACAGCAATTTGTAATCCTGGAATAAAGTCGATAAAAGCAGCACTTGAACCTGCTGATGTCGACTATTTGTATTTTGTTGTTGATGACCCAGATTCACATAGCCATTTTTTTACTAATTCTGAAACTGAATTTTTTAATTTCTTAAATAGTTTAGAAAGGTAATATGAAAAAGTCTAAATTATGTCCGCATCTTTATTATTCCTCAATATATACTATAGATTTAGACAAGATAAAGTCATTAAAAATAAAAGGATTAATCATTGATTTAGACAATACAATACTACCTCATCATCACTTTATAGTTTCAGAAGAGCTTAAATCCTGGTTTAAAAATCTAATAGAAAGAGGATTTAAAGTATGTGTTATTTCAAACAACTCTGCTTACAAAGTAAAAAAAATAGCGGATAAACTTCAGGTACCATTTATATTTAATGCTGTTAAACCCCTTCCATGGTCTTTCAGGAAAGCAACTAAAATTTTAAGCTTAGATAAAAAGTATATTGCAATTGTTGGAGACCAGATGTTTACAGATATTCTGGGTGGAAACTGGTTTGGAATATTTACGATTTTAGTAAAGCCAATGAATCCTTATGAACATTGGTGGACAAGAAAATTAAGAATATTACAAAAAAAACTTTTAAACAAATTTATATCTAATGGAGAATTAAAATATCTATATTAAAATAATTTTAATTAATAATAATATAATTTGAAATTTTAACAATTTTGTTTTTTATTAATTATTATTTAACAGGTATTTTGATTATATTTATATACTTTGGTTAAAATGGCTGATAAGTATATACACATTATAGTAAAAGGTTATGTACATGGAGTTGGATTTAGATTCTATGCTATTAGATATGCGGATAAGTTAAATATTAATGGTACTGTTAGAAATAAATATGATGGCAGTGTGGAAATATATGCTGAAGGAAAAGAGGAAGATATAAATAAATTCATAGAGGTAATTAAAACAGGACCAAGATCAGCTGTAATCAAAGAAGTCATAATTGATGAATATAAAAAATCAAGAGATTATAATACATTTGATATTCTCTTTTAATCAAAATTTATGTTTTTCAAGAAAGCTAATAATAAAAGAGATAAAAATAAAAAAGACGATAGCTTCAAGCTACCTCTCTCTGCAAAAGATGCAGCTCTGGCTTCAATAGTGGGAGCCATCTATGTTGTTCTTACATTAGGTTTTGCTCCAATTAGTTTTGGGCCTATTCAATTTAGAATTGCTGAGATTTTAACAGTACTTCCATTTCTAAGGGCATCTACAGCCTGGGGACTATTTGCTGGTTGCTTAGTAGCAAATATAATAGGTGGATTAGGACCATGGGATATAATTTTAGGTAGTCTCTGCACTTTAATTGCTGCTTATTTAACTTCAAAAATGCCTAATATTTGGTTTGCTCCATTACCTCCAATTGTAGTAAATGCTCTGGGTGTAAGCTCTTATTTACACTTAATTTTTGGATTGCCATATTTTCTTAATGTTCTATATATAGGAATTTCTGAATTTATAATTTGCTTTATATTAGGTATTCCTTTGCTTTATTTTCTTAAAAAGCAAAATTTCTTAGAAGAGCACATCTTTAAGTAATAGTATACTTATTTTTTAGAAGGCAATGATAACTTAAGGTATTATTATTACCATCTGGACACAGTAGAGGTGAGTGCTGGTAGTAGAGTAAAAACAATGTTTTGTAAAGACAGTGAGGTGTTAAAATGATGATAAACAAATTAAGTTATTCAGCAATTTCTACCTATTTAAATTGTCCGCTACAATATAAATTAGTGTATATTGATGGACTGAAATTACTACCAAAACCCTATTTCTCTTTTGGAAATTCCTTGCACAAGCTAGTAGCATATTTTTTTAAGGATATGTTTTTAAAACCTCCTGCTTTAGATGACTTTTTAAAATATTATAAGGATAATTGGTTATCTGAAGGATATGAGACTAAAGAAAACGAGAAGGAACATTTTTTGCTTGGTGAAAATATTCTTAGAGAGTTTTACAATTTAAACAAAAAAGATTACAAAAAACCTATAAGTGTAGAATATTATTTTAAAGTAGATTTTAATAATATAATCTTGACTGGTCTTATCGATAGGGTTGATAAACTACCCTCCGGAAATCTTGAAATTATTGATTATAAGTCAGGAAAAGTTATTCCAACTATTTATGATCTAAATGAGGATCTCCAGCTTTCTATTTATCATATTGCAGCAGAGAAAACATGGAATATTCTTCCTGAAAAATTAACTATATATCATTTGAGGTCAAATACTTCACTATCTACTAAAAGAGGAATTAAACAATTAGATAAAGCAAAAGAGTTGGTATTTAAAGTATTAGAAGAAATTAAAAAAGGGAATTTTAAACCAAAAATAGGTAGATTTTGTCCTTGTGATTTTCCTCAACATTGTCCCCACTTTTCTAAGGAAGTAAAAGAGGAAAATATTAAAAGGGAAGACAATAATAAGATATTCAAGAAACCCAAAAAAATATCTAAAGAAAAAGTGATGCTTATTAATGAATTATGGCAGTTGATGTTAAAGAAAGGCTACAACAAGGAAGATGCAAAATTTTATATAACATTTAACTTTGGTAAGGAAAAAGGCATTGAACTAACTTTAGAGGAGTTGAAAAGTGCAATAGAGGAATTTAAAGACGGTAAGGATAATTTTAAGAGGGTGTATGACTAAATTGTTTTTACAAAAAGGTAAAAGATTCATAATTTTATGTATTATTAATTATGTCTAAGTGTACTGAAATTACTTAGATCATTTTAACATGCGAGGAAGGTAAGATTAATGGGTAAAAATAATAGTGGTTTAAACAAAAGACAGAGAAATTTACTAATTGATTGGTTTGATGATAACAAAGATGAAATTGTTGGGTTGTTTGTAGATGTTGGAAAAATGGTAAAACAGAGTATTTTTAGCAAAACTTTTTATTATGCATTTATAAAATTGAATTACCATGAAAACACAGATAAATGTATAAACCGTTTTCTTCACGCCTTATCAATAGACTATCATCATAAAAAAGAAAGAGGAGAAGTGTGGCGGCATCTAAGTAGTCGAAGAAAAAGAAAGAAAGAGAGGGAATCATGGAAGCAATTTATTACTGAAAATGTGTTGTAAAAATTATTTTAAAAAATTTTTTTAAAAAATAAATTTATAAGGCAAGGGATTTATTCTCTTGAATTATAATGATTTAAAGTTATATACATGAAATATAGAACATTTTTTATTCCTAAAGATAGCCCAATTCATAGATTAAATCCACTAACTAAATTAACTGTTTTAGGCTTTATTATAGTCTCTTTATATACTATAAATTGGATTCATTTTCCAATACTTCTTTTTTTATTAATAATTTTCCCTATTGCCTTTTTGGGAAGAGTTTCTAAAGAATTTTTTAGAATAATTTTAAAAGTGGGATTACCTTTAATTTTATTTGTGTTTGCATTTCAAATTGTTTTTTATCCAGGTGGAGAAAAAGTTATATGGGAATTTTCAGTTGTAAAAATAAAATTGGAAGCAATAATATTTTCATATTTATTAGGAAGTAGAATATTGGTCATAATTTCTTCTTTTTTAATATTTCTTCTCACCACAAATCCAGGACACATTATGAACTCTTTAATTTCGATAGGGTTTCCACCAACGATATCTTATGTTATTTTATCTACTTTAAATATATTTCCTTATATACAATCAAAAGCAAATTCTATATTGGATGCTCAAAAATCAAGAGGTTTAGAGGTAGAGGGTAATATTTTTATAAAAATTAAATCTTTAATTCCATTAATAACTCCATTACTTTTTAGTTCAATTTCAGAAGTTGAACAAAGAGCTTTAGCTCTTGAGGTAAGAGCTTTTAGCTCATCGAATCCAAAAACATCAATTTTGAAAATAAAAGATTCATTGCCACAAAAAATTTTTCGAATAATAACTTTACTACTTTGTTTAATATTAATTATATATAAATTTTATTTAGTAATTTTTTAAATTTACAAATAGTAGTTTTTATATTTTTTTAATGTTAATAATTTATAGAGAGAATTTATGGCTATAAAAATAAAAAACTTAAGTTACAGTTATTCAGGCGCAAAGAAAGAAACTTTAAAAAATATTAATATAGATATTTTCGATGGTCAATTATGTGGTGTATTAGGAAGAAATTTAACTGGTAAATCAACATTATGTTATGCACTTACTGGATTTATACCACACTTTTTCAAAGGAAGCATAAAAGGAAAAGTACTTATTGACAATTTAGATACAGCTAATTTACCTCTTCATAAAATTGTAACTAAAGCGGGATTAGTCTTACAAAATCCATTTAACCAATTATCAGGCGAAAAATTTACAGTGTTTGAAGAAATAGCTTTTGGTCTGGAAAATTTAGGAGTTTCTCGAAATGAGATGATAGCAAGGGTTGAAGAGATTCTTAAAAAAATAAAAATTTATGATTTGAAAGATAGATCACCCTATCATCTTTCAGGAGGTCAACAACAATTAGTTTCTATAGCTTCTGTTTTAGTGATGAAACCTAACATTTTAGTTTTAGATGAACCGACCTCTCAACTTGACCCAATTAATAGTAAATTGATATTTTCATTGGTTAAAGAGTTAAATAGAGAGGGAATAACAATAATAATAGTTGAACATAAAATAGAAGAGATAGTTGAATTTGCAGATAGAATTCTATTAATTGAAGATGGTGAAATATTATTAGATGAATCTCCTCATGAAATATTTAAATCTCTGAAAAAATATGAAAAATATATTAAATATATGAAACTACCCTGTTATGTAGAATTGGCGCAAAAAATAGAAGAACAAGGTCTTTGGGAAAAAACCAATGGTTATCCCATAACATTTGATCAAGCAAAAAAAGAATTTGAGGTGTAATTTGACAAAAATATTAGTGGAGAAATTAGAATTTACTTATCCATCAGGTTTAAAAGCATTAAAAGGAATAGACTTAAAGATAGAAAATGGTGAATCTGTT
>Ga0209979_1001077_pt1 | contig 31812 bp, 34 predicted proteins | sample AnhtaG_FD_183114 | JGI IMG/M metagenome (GOLD analysis project Ga0209979, IMG submission 183114) | Deep subsurface microbial communities from Anholt, Denmark to uncover new lineages of life (NeLLi) - Anholt_01485 metaG (SPAdes) (version 2) | ecosystem: Environmental > Aquatic > Marine > Oceanic... | reverse complement strand
CATTACCTCACCTGTGGATTTCATCTCAGGACCAAGTATGGTATCCACACCCGGGAATCTGTTAAAAGGCAGCACTGCTTCTTTGATACTAAAATAATCAAGTGATGTGGGATCAACTCTCTTAAAATCAAGATTTTTTAACTTCCTGCCGGTCATTACCATAGCCGCTATCTTTGCCAGAGGGACATTTATTGATTTGCTTACAAAAGGAACTGTTCGTGAAGCTCTGGGGTTGGCTTCCAGTACATAAACGGTAGAATCTTTTATGGCATACTGAATATTCATAAGCCCGACTACCTTGAGCTCTTTTGCCATCCTGTAAGTGTAATCTTTAATAACTTCTATAATCTTTTTGCTCAAAGTAAAAGGTGGTATCACACATGCACTATCACCCGAGTGTATTCCTGCTTCTTCTATATGTTCCATAATCCCACCAATGAAAATATCCTCTCCATCATAAACAGCATCAACATCAACTTCTATTGCCCGCTCTAAAAATTTATCAATCAGTATTGGCCTCTCATTGGATACCACCGTAGCATCCTTTACATAATCAATAAGGCTTTCCTCAGTATAGACAATGTTCATAGCCCTTCCGCCCAACACATAAGAAGGCCTTACCATTACCGGATAGCCTATTTTTTTGGCTATCTTTTTTGCCTCATCCACATCCATAGCGGTCCCGTTTTCAGCCTGGGGAATATTAAGTTTCTTAAGCATTGAACCAAATCTTTTCCGGTCCTCGGCAAGGTCAATACTGTCAGGCGAAGTTCCTAAGATGTTTACGCCCGCCTTATGTAGCCTAAGGGCAAGTTTAAGAGGAGTCTGCCCGCCAAACTGCACTATAACTCCATAAGGTTTTTCCGCTTCCACAATATTTAAGACATCTTCAAAGGTTAAAGGCTCAAAATACAGTCTGTCAGAAGTATCATAATCTGTACTAACAGTCTCAGGATTGCAGTTTATCATAATGGCTTCATATCCATTTTCACGTAATGCAAAAGATGCATGAACACAGCAATAATCAAACTCTATACCCTGCCCAATTCTATTTGGCCCACTACCCAGTATAATAATTTTTTCTTTATTAGAAGATGCCACCTCATTTTCAGATTCATATGTAGAATAATAATAAGGCGTGTACGCTTCAAATTCTCCAGCACAGGTATCCACCGTTTTAAAAGTCGTTTTAATATTGAATTTACTTCTTAGAGCTCTGACTTTATTCTCATGTGTATTACACAAATATGCGATCTGGACATCGGAATAACCAAGTTTTTTTGCTTCAAACAACTTTTCCTTTGTTATATCTTTAATATCTTCGCACTTAAAACCTTTTTCAAAATCCACCAGTTGCTTAATATTAAATAAAAACCAGGGGTCTATTTTAGTATAGCTTGATATTTCTTCAACACTCATTCCCTTCTCAAAAGCATATTTAATATAAAAAACTCTATCCTGATTAGGAATAGATAACTTGCTGTTCAGCAGCTCCTCTCCTATATTGTCTTTCCCATCAGACCCAAGCCCATATCTATCTATCTCTAAAGACCTTATTGATTTTTGAAGGGCTTCCTTAAAAGTCCTCCCAATCGCCAGTACTTCACCTACAGATTTCATCCTGGTGGTAAGACTTGGATCAGTTCCCGGGAACTTCTCAAATGTCCACCTGGGGAATTTTACAACTACATAATCTATAGAAGGCTCAAAACAGGCAGGTGTCTTTTTAGTTATATCATTTGGAATTTCATCAAGTGTGTACCCTATAGCTAATTTAGTTGCAATCTTTGCAATCGGATAGCCGGTTGCCTTGGAAGCCAGGGCGCTGCTTCTTGAAACTCTTGGGTTCAATTCAATGACTGCTACTTTTCCATTTTCAGGGTTAACAGCAAATTGTATATTTGATCCACCTGCGCTAACACCTATTTCTCTCATTATTTTAATACCTGCATCTCTTATATTCTGGTATTCCTTATAGGTGAGAGTTTGAGCCGGGGCTGCACAAATACTATCTCCAGTATGTACCCCCATTGGGTCAAAATTCTCAATTGAACATATAACAACCACATTATCATTTTTATCTCTCATCATCTCTAGTTCAATCTCTTTCCATCCTGCAACTGATTTCTCTACCAGGACTTCCGACTTTGGTGACAGATCAAGGCCCCTTGTAACTATTTCCATAAATTCTTCTTTATTAAATGCAACTCCCCCTCCCAGTCCCCCAAGTGTAAAACTGGGTCTTACTACTAATGGGAATTTTAATTTCTTACTGAAATTCAAAGCTTCTCTTAAACTATGTGCATATCCGCTTGGAGGAACATGTAGACCAATGTTGTTCATTGCCTCCTTAAATTGTTCTCTGTTTTCAGCCTTGTTAATAACGTCAATATCAACCCCTATTAGTTCCACCCCGAATTTGTCCAGTACTTTTTCATTTGACAGAGCTGCTGCCATATTCAATCCTGTTTGTCCTCCCAGCGCCGGGAGTAGCGCATCCGGTCTTTCTTTTTTAATTATTTTTTCTACAAACTCGGGTGTCAAGGGTTCGATATAAGTTCTATCTGCAAATTCAGGATCTGTCATAATTGTAGCAGGATTGCTGTTTACAAGTACCACCTTATAACCTTCTTGTTTTAAAACCTTGCAAGCCTGGGTTCCTGAATAATCAAACTCACAGGCCTGCCCGATGACTATTGGTCCTGAACCTATAAGCAAAATTTTCTTTAAATCTCTTCTTTTAGGCATAAATACTCTTTCTAATTTCTAATTATTAAAATTCTTAATTAACTCAGCAAATTTGTTAAAAACACATCCTGAGTCATGAGGACCCGGTTTTATTTCTGGATGATATTGTACAGTAAAAGCATTTATATCCACATATTCTAATCCTTCAATTGTATTATCATTTAAATTCAAATGCGTTATTTTATAATTGGTATTGCCAATATCTTTTAACGATTCTTTATCAACTGCAAATCCATGATTATGTGATGTTATTTCAATCTTTCCTGTTCTAAGATTTTTAACTGGATAATTGCCTCCATGATGGCCAAATTTTAGCTTATAAGTCTTTGCTCCCAGAGCAAGAGCTAACAGCTGATGGCCCAGGCAAATTCCAAATATAGGCTTCTTACCAATTAGCTCTTTAATATTTGTAACTGCATAATTAACAGCTGCGGGATCTCCGGGTCCATTAGAGAGGAAAATACCATCAGGATTATATTTTAATATTTCTTCAGGTTTTGTAGATGCTGGTACAACAATTATTCTAAAACCTTCCCAATCCAGACATTTCAGAATACCCATTTTTACTCCAAAATCTACTGCCACAACAAACTGCTTATAATCACCCTTTTTAGGATTATAAATATATGGTTTGTCGCAAGTAACATACTTTACCAGGTCTCTTTTAGTAATCGATGGGTAGCCTTCCATCTTTTTTTTCAACTCACTTTCAGCTTTAGTTTCAGTTGAAATAATTCCTTTCATTGCGCCCTCAAGTCTGATATGCCTGGTTAATTGCCTGGTATCTATCCCGGCTAAACCTACGATATTATACTTCTTAAGATAATCCTCGAGACTGCCCTCTGCCCTCCAGTTACTATAGTAATTAAAACATTCTTTTACGATCAGGCCTTTAGCTTGAATTTTATCAGATTCTACGTCTATACTGTTTACACCGTAATTTCCAATCTGGGGATAGGTCATTGTAACTATTTGCTCACAATAAGAAGGATCGGTTAAAATTTCCTGATAGCCAATCATAGATGTATTAAATACCACTTCACCAATTGTTTCGCCGCTGCACCCAATATTTTCACCTTTAAATAACTTTCCATCTTCTAACATTAAAATTGCTTTTAAAATTATAATCCTTCCCCTATATGTTATTTGTTTATATAAACTAATTCGCCGCCACTTATGGTACAGATTACTTTTCCCCACAGTTTCTGCCCTATAAATGCGCTGTTTTTGCTTTTTGAGACAAAATCTTCCCTTTTTATCTCTTCTTCAGCTTCCGTATCTATAACAGCAATATTTGCAGTTTTGCCCACCTCTATCTTCCCTGCATCAATACCCAGAATTTTTGCGGGTGATGTGGTAATCAAACTTATAAGCTTAAGAAGACTTATTTTTTCCTCCCTGCACAGTTTGCTGAAAGCAGCGCTAAATAAGGTCTCAAGTCCAATGGTTCCAAACTCAGCAAGCCTGAAGGTCGTATTTTTTTCAGTGTCAAGATGGGGAGCATGGTCACTGGCTATGGCATCAATTACTCCCCCTTTTACACCTTCTATCAGGGCCAGCCTGTCTTCCTCGCTTCTTATAGGGGGCTTTACCTTAAGGTTTGTATTAAAGGAGGCAAGATAGCTGTCATTGAAGAACAGATGATGTGGGGTTACATCACAGGTTATATCCAGTCCGCCTTCTCTGGCTTTTTTTATCATTTCTACTCCGCCCCTTGTACTTACATGGGTTATATGAATTTTTGCCCTGCTCCTGCCGGCAAGAATTATATCTCTTGCAATAATTACATCATCGCTCAGGCTGGATATTCCATCAAGCCCCAGCATTGCTGAATAGCACCCTTCATTTACAAGGCCCCCTCCGGATACGTAGCAATCTTCCTCATGTAATACCAGAGGAAGACCAAATTGAGTTGAATATCTCATAACTTCATACATAAGCCGGCTGTCGCTTATACACCTGCCGTCATCTGAAAAACCAACCGCTCCTGCTTCAGCCAAAAGCCCCATATCAGTAATATCGGTGCCTTTAAGGCCTCTGGTCATAGCGGCTACAGGAAGGACCTTGCAGGCTGCTCTTTGCGATTTTTCCAAAATATATTTAACCATAGACTCACTGTCTATCGGAGGATTGGTATTTGGCATACAGGCAACTGTAGTTATTCCTCCTTTTACCGCAGATAACGCTCCGCTCTCAATGGTCTCCTCATCTTCAAAGCCGGGATCACGCAGATGAACATGCATATCTACAAAGCCGGGACAGACTATACAGCCTTTTGCGTCAATCTCGGTCAGTTCCTTTCCCTTCGCCTTAATATTTTCCCTCATTTCAGCCAGGATTCCTTCTTTAATATAAATATCGGAGATGAATTCCTTACCCTTTTCAGGATCGATTATCCTGCCTGACTTTACAAGCACGTTTTTTCTCTCATTCTTATTCATAAAAAATTCTTAACCCAATATTAAATAAAGTATTGCCATTCTAACTGCTACTCCAAAGGTTACCTGCTCTTCAATTACAATCTTTTCTGCCAGCTTTCCGCTGGTATCCATTACTTCATCAGTAATCTCTATTCCCCTGTTTACCGGTCCCGGGTGCATGACAATGGAGCCGGGCTTCATTCTCTTAAGCCTTTCCATATCCAGGCCCAGAAACCGGTTGTATTCCATTACCGATGGATAAAATTTCCTGTCCTGCCTTTCAAACTGCATCCTGAGTATATATATAATATCGGCATCTTCTATAACATCATCTATACAGTGCTTGACTTTCATGCCGGAAAAATCTTCAGGAAGGAACATTGTTGGAGAGACTACAGTGACATCCATACCCATCTTTTCAAATAAGTTCATATTGGATCTTGCCACTCTGCTGTTCAGAAAATCTCCCACGATAGCTGCTTTTAATCCCTCAAACTTTCCAAATCTTTTCTTTATGGTATACAGGTCCAGTAGCGCCTGGGTTGGATGCTGGTGTTTGCCATCACCAGCGTTTATTACCGGAATATTTACAAATCCGTCAACCATTCTGACCGTTCCGCTGTCACTATGCCTTATAACAATTAAATCAACTTTCATTGAAAGTATAGTTTTTATGGTATCAATTATGGATTCACCTTTTTTAAGGCTGCTGTCTAAGGGAGAAAAATTAATTATATCAGCGCTCAGCCTTTTTGCAGCAATCTCAAATGAAGTCCTGGTTCTGGTACTGGGTTCAAAAAACAGGTTAATTACAGTCTTACCCCGCAGTGTTGGAACTTTTTTAACATCCCTTCTTGATATTTCAAGAAAAGAATCGGCATTTGAAAGTATCAGCTTTATATCTTCCAGGCTCAGGCTGTTAGCATCCAGTATACTTTTTTTACTTAGCATAGTTATCCTTTTTCTACTACCGTAACCCTATCCAGACCATCAGTCTCTTTTAACTTAACCTCGACAGACTCAGTAATTGAAGTGGGGAGATTCTTTCCCACATAATCTGCTCTTATGGGGAGTTCCCTGTGCCCCCTGTCAATTAAAACCACCAGTTGTATAGACCTGGGCCTTCCAAAATCTATTATTGCATCCAGAGCTGCTCTTACAGTTCTTCCGGTATACAGCACATCATCAACCAGAATTACATTTTTACCCTCTATGTCAAAGGAAATATCAGTTATCCGGGCATTAGGTTTTATGTTATGCCCGATATCATCCCTGTAAAAGGTTATATCAAGCTTGCCCGCCTTAATTTCTGTCCCTTCAAACTTCTCAATATTTTTGGCTATTCTATCTGCCAGCGGTACCCCTCTTTTTTGAATGCCGATAAAAACGAGACTCTCCGGACCCTTGTTTCTTTCCAGTATCTCATGTGAGATTCTCCTGACCACCCTGTCTATATCATCTTCATTTAATATATGCGCTTTTTCTATCATAACCTTTCACCACATAAAAAAACCTTCTTACCATATAGATAAGAAGGTTAAAATATCGCTTATATTATTACTTTTAATAAATATTTTTTTCATTCCTTTTTAGCCTCTCCGGACTATTTTAAAGGTAATAAATATTCAGTTTTTTATTCTGCCAAACAGATACTATAGGAGATTATAGATAAAAAAACAAGTATAAATTTTAAAAAATCTATCTCATGTTCTTTCTTAGCTGTCTGAGCTTGTAGTTTATATCTCCCTTGCTGTCTTCTCTTTTTTAATTATAATTTCACTCTTTTGAGTTGAAGTTTCCCCTTGTCTGGTTTCTGGCTTCATTCACAACAATAGTTCTCCCCTTGAAGTCACTCTGATTCAGCTTTTCTATAGCTGCTTTTGCCTGCTCTTCAGTTTCCATTTCTACAAATCCAAAACCTCTTGATTTTCCGTCCATTCTCATAATTACTTTTGAGTAAGTAACAGTGCCTTCCTTTGCAAATAGCTCTTCCAGATCCTTGTCAGTTGTGCCGTAGTCCAGATTACCTACATACATTCTCTTATTCACTTAAAAATACCTTTCCTTAAATTGCTTTTTCTATATTTAAAAAGAGTAGTAGAAACTATTATTTAAAAATGTGGAATAAATAAAAGATGTGGAAAAGAAGAATTAAATTCTATTTATGTTTACATACTTTAATAAAAAATCCCTACTGCTCAATTTTAAAATGTAAAACTGCTTAAGTAACACCCCAACATTATATAATATATTTTACATTTGTCCAAAGATTATTTTTTTCTAAAAAATCCTTAATTTTATTTAAAACTATCTTATTTTAAGGTTCAACAACTTTACCCATAAAAATAATGCTGCCTGACCTGTCATCTGCAATTACAAAGAAGAAAGGCCTGTTTACTACAAATTCTATTATTTCCTCAACAGGCATTGCTGATTCCATCATTTCCACCACAGTTGCAGCAGCTGCCTCGCTGCCCTTCTCATTTACCTCGATTACTGCCTTATGCAGTACTCTTGATATCCAAGGACTTTCACCAGGTTCACGGGAGAAAATGCCACTAAAATCTGCTAGATGCGGGTCAAAGGCAATTCCCATTCCTAAGTTAATGAGTACATCATTTAAAAGCTTTATGCCGTACTCCATCTTATACCTGGGCATAACCAGAGAAACCTTGCTGCTGTAAAATGATTCTTTTATTTCATTCCATTTCTCTGCATCCAGAGATTCAATTACAGTATCAATACTTACACCTTCATCAGGAAGAATTACATACATAGCCATTTTCTCCTGGCCGTAAGGAAGTCTTGCAACAGAAAAATTATCTCCGTTGTAATATAAAAATTCTTCCTCCTGACTCATCATAGGAACTTTTTTAGTAGTTCCATCCAGAAGATAAAAATCATCATCACTGGTGAGACCTTCATCGAACTGGTAGGTCCAGTTTCCCTTAAAATATATGGCATTTATAAGATACATTACTGCATCAGCGGGTATCTCGGAAAGCATCTTATCAATCTTTCCCCTAGTTTCCTCCTCTATCCACCCATTTATGGTATCCACTGCTTCAGGAGCAGCAAAGTCAATTTCATTTACCTCAGAGGAATAGTATTTTTCGTTTCTTTCAATAAAATCCTCTTTGACGCTATAGTCCAGCTTATACCATATGGAATTGGCAATAGCCAGCTCTATGTCACTATCGGCATTTTTTATACTTACCATAAGATCGTGAAATCCGGAATTTAATTCCTCCAGATCAAAACCCTTAAACTGCAGAGCCTCTGCCATGGCAAGATTGGTATCGCCCACCGCCCCGTTGTAAGTCATAGCCAGAGCCAGAAGTATGGACAGAGGGGATATAAATACATTCTGATTGCTATCTTCTAAAATCAGCTCCTTAAATATTTTAAACCCAAACCCGGTATTGGCGCTGACAAGATTTCTGTCTATTGAATCTGCAACCTCGTCAGATTCTTCTACTGAAATCTTCTCATCTGGTTCTTCTTTGGAAGTCCCTCCGGCAGGTTCCCTGGAACAACTGCACAAAAAAACAGTATTGGCTAAAAACACAATTATGGTAAGAACTACAAAAACTGCAATTAATCTACCTTTCCTCATATCAAGCTCCTCTAGTTAAAATTATAAATCTGCCATATATATACGATAGGAATTATGAATTAATCGGGGTAGGAAAAGAATTAATTAACGCTCTCAGTCACTTCCAGCCTGAATTCAGCCTCTCCTGCCTCCAGGGGAAATGATTCCTCATGAATCTCACCCGGCTCAAAACCTTCAAGAAGAATGGTTATTGTTCTTGCTACACTTCCATCAGAAAGAAGCATAATAAGGTTAAAAGCACCATTAAAGCTATAAGTACTGCTTATATTTTCCAGTCTAACCAATAAATTTCTTTCCCCGGAAACCTTATAGGAAAATATTATGTCCTCGATATGCTCCCTAACTGTTGTTCCTTCTTCCAGGGGGTACACACTCTTACTTTCATAGATAATAATTTCTTCCTGCTCTGCTTCTATTGCTAAAGCCGGCTCTTCTGCACTCTCCTCTGTCGGTAAAGCTTCTTCTTCCATTAAAACTTCTTCCCTGGTAGCTTCTTCTGCCACTGCCTTTTCTTCAGCCACCATAGCAATATCTCCAGCAGGATAGTACTGCTTGAAGTACCTTACCCCTAAAACAGATCCTACAGCTACCACCACTACCACTGAAGCAGCAATAGCAAAGCTTTTTACCCAGCTCGCTCTGCGCTCATAGTAATATGCTTTCTCAATTACAATCTCATCCCCTATCTCAAGACCTCCAGCCGGGATCTCCTGCCTTAGGAACTGCCCATCTTTAGTCATTACAATGCAGTAGTCCTTATATATTTCCATTACTACAGCTTTCATACTACTCACCACTCCCGCAAATATTCAGATAGCTAAAGTTACTGACCAGAGCCAGAACCACAGCTATTATATATATTCGACCCCGCTCCAGCTTTTTTCGATGTATCGGTATAATTTCTTCAATTTCTTTTATGGGAAGTCTTTTTGTTTGAAGCAGGATATTTAAAATATCACTGTTTTTAACTATTACTCTGGCTACCTTCTTGTAGTGTTTCCTCAAACTCTCTTTTCTGGGAGATACCTTTGCCAGATCTTCAAGACTTATCCCCCACTTTTCAAGCTCCGCCCTGTATTCTATTATCTCCAGTACCCTTTTTTCATTTTCCTCATCAATCCTATAGCTATCCATAGATTTCACATCTATAGCATCGGTAGTTGACTGCTCATCATCCAGACTTAGGGTAGTCTCTCTTTTCTGTTTCCTGTAATAATCAATAAGGCGCATGCTTATTACAAGTTTTGCAAAACTTAAAAATTTGCCCTTATTTTTATCATAGGAATCCATTGCTTCCTTAAAAGCAATAAGGCCCACAGATAACTCATCATCTACACCGTACTCCAGGTATCTTCCCACTTTTTTTTGGGCTACACTGGCAATAAAAGGTTTAAATTCAGAGATAAGTTTATTAATCTCACCGCTGTCTTTTTTAGCCTTAATTACCCTATCTTCAAGTGATTGCCTACGGGTTACCAAATCATTCTCTCCTGTAAACCTGCCGTATATTTAAACTTAAGTTTGTTGATATTATAAAGCAACTTTGGATCTACTTACAAATCAAATAAATAATGATAACAGGATGCTGTGCTAAAAATTGCGAAAAGTTTATAATTATTGCGTTTTAACATTGCTATTTTGTAAACTATTTGATATTAATTTACAGGAGAAATTAAATGAAAATAGCTGGAGAGCAGAACCGCAAAATTAAAAATTAGCAGCAAGGAGGATAATAATTAAGAGTAAACAAACAATCATAGGTTCCGCATTACCAAATATGCCGTGGGAAGAAAGACCTAAAGGCTGTATTGATGTAATATGGCGTTATGAAAAAAATCCTATTATACCGAGAGATCTTATACCCTCTTCAAACAGTATCTTCAACAGTGCTGTTGTGCCATTCAACGGTGATTTTGCAGGAGTCTTCCGTTGTGATGACAGGAGACGTAACCAGCAGCTTCACAGCGGCAGGAGTAAGGATGGCATTACCTGGGAGATAGAGAACGAACCCATCTCGTTTATTTGTGATGACTCTGAAATAGGCAACTTTATTTATGGCTATGACCCCCGTGTATGCTGGATTGAAGATAGGTATTACGTTACATGGTGCAACTGTTATCATGGTCCGACAATAGGTATTGGGTATACATATGATTTTAAAGAATTCTATCAGCTGGAAAACGCATTTCTTCCTTTCAACAGAAACGGGGTATTATTCCCGAGGAAGATAAAAGGTAAATATGCCATGCTGAGCCGTCCAAGCGATAACAGGCATACGCCCTTTGGAGACATCTTCTACAGTGAAAGCCCTGATATTTGTCACTGGGGTAAGCACCGTCATGTTATGTCCCCCACGAACGGATGGCAGAGCACAAAGATAGGGGCAGGCCCAACACCCATTGAGACCATAGAGGGCTGGTTACTCATATATCATGGTGTTCTGACATCATGTAACGGGTTTGTATATAGTATGGGTGCAGCGCTGCTTGATACTAATGAGCCATGGAAGGTACTGTACAGGACTGAGCCATATTTACTTTCGCCCCAAAAACTATACGAATGCGTTGGAGATACGCCAAACGTGGTATTCCCAGGCGCCGCATTGTATGATGCACTAACGGGACGTATTGCAATTTATTATGGAGGTGCTGATACCGTTACATGTCTTGCTTTTACACAGGTGGATGAGCTTATTAACTTTATCAAATCAAATTCAAAGGTATAGTTATAATATTGGCTATTACAAATAATCCGGAAATAAGAGAGAATGATACAATAAAAAAAGAATTTACACAAAAACCTGACGCTACCAAATAACTTATACTTTTTATAAATCCTCTCAATTGATATAATTGAATTATTATTTCTTAAAAAGGAGAGTCCATTATGAATGTTAAACTTATAATAACATACGATCCAGCCCATATTGAAAGCAGCAGAGAAAAAGTTTCACACCTACTGAAAGAAATAAAGGCAAAACATGAGTTCTTAAAATCAAAGTATAATGGTATCTTTCTGGTTGATGTCGCAAAGCCAAGGGAAGTGGTAAAAAAGCTAAAAGAAATATCCAAAAATAACAGGGAACTGTTCGGCAAAACTTACCGCTACATTCCTATAGATAAATGGGTTAAATCAGAGATATCTGATATGCAGAAAGCAATAAAGTCCCTTGTGCCCAAGATCAAGAAAAATGAAAAGTGGATGATGGATGTAGAGAAGAGATACTATGATAAGCATGACTACAAAGAGCTTATAATAAAGCTTACCGATGTGGTTGACCGTAAAGAAATTGACTTAAAAAAACCAGAAAAGATAATAAAGGTTGAAATTGTGGGAAAGAACACAGGAATTTCACTGCTGGAACCGGATGAATTTCTGATAGTATCCTGATTATATGCTTCTGGTTCCTTTTTTAAAGTATTTTAAAAATCTATCCTGGTACTGTTCAAACATTTCCCATCTATCAAGCTCTTTTTTCAAATCTGAGGGGTCGATCTCTCCATTTTCAAATAGCTTGAAGAGAATTTCTATTTCATCTCTGGCTACGATAGGAAATCCCAGTCTATCCCTGATAACTACCGGAAACCCCTCACTGCCTACTTTAACAGTGCTATTCCTTAATAAATCCGGCATCTGTGAAAAATAGGCACTCTCTACTATTATTTCCTGAATAAATTTAGAAAGTGAAACATCCCAGAATTCATCCACTCCCTTAATAACTGCACTATAGGGATCTTTTCTCTTCTCAATATCACTGGATATATTTCTGGCCACCGAGTCCAGTGAATTAGATACTATATCCATTTTTTCAAAATCCCTGCTGAGATTCAAGCCATAAAGAATCATGGCTAAATCACTATCATCAGCAGCCAGCATTTCAAAAGCCTTCCTGCCTTCGCCGCTGAATCCCTCTACCCTTAGCATATAAGAAGGGGTAATCACCTTTGGCCTCTGCCAGGTTATTCTGCCTTCTCTTATAACCGTCTCAGACTGCTCACTTCTTCCTTCGAAATCCAGATATAGTGGCACAGTCAGCATATAATAATGAATAGTAGTAGAATCAAATGAAGCCAGCAGCTTCCTGGGTAGCTTTATAATCTCGGTACTCTCTATTACATATTTGATTTTCTCTTCTATGTTCATAATATATCAATCACCATTGTAACAGGATACAATACATTTTAATGCCAAATATATCAAATAGCAACACGACATATAAATATCACTTAAATTCTAGTTAAAATTTTTAGATATTAGTCTATAAGCCGAGTTCTGTACTAAATATTTCTATCAATTCTTTAAAAATAATATATTAACGACCTCTCTATAAAATCAAAAATACCATACCCTCTACTAATTTTATATGTGACATTTGTATTTGGCCCTACCACATCTTATTTTCATATTGACATCTATCACCAAAATCATTAGAATTTTCATTTAACTAAGGCATAAAGATATATTAAATTTTAAAAAATCTTTGAATAAATTTAGAAAAGGAGATGTATAAGTGGAAATCATAAAAAGAAAACTGCCAGTATATTTTATCATTCTATCTCTTACCCTATCAATCATTCTGATGGTTCCGGCTGCATTATTTGCCCAGGAAGATGAAGCTACTGAAGAGGAAATTGTAGAGCCAGAACCCGAACCAGAAGAACTGATCTTTGATACCAAACTTCCCAAAATACAGGCTAAAGAGGGGGAGACATTTTCTTTTAACTTTGATGTAGCCTATAAACCAGGAGATGAACCATTTGGTATTGAAGAAGGCAAGAGTGAAAAAACCTTTGATATTACAGTTGATTACCCTACCGGCTGGATTGCTGCAGTGGCATCCGGTAGCACCGAAGCACCAGCTATTAACCTGAAATTTAATAGCATGGAGAGTTTGAGGCTTGTTGCAATTCCACTTATAACACAGCAGCCGGGTGAATATGACTTTAAGGTTACCTTCAATTCTGCTGTTGAAGGTGACACTCTGGAAGGATCAATAGAATTTACCGCAGTAGCACCTCCAACCTATGAAATCAGCCTTACAACAAAAACAGGAATGCTAAGCACAGAATTGACCTCGGGAAAAGACAATCACTATAAACTTATTGTGACAAATAATAGTTCCACATCTGTTGAAAATATAAGCTTGAGCTCAACCGAGCCTGAAGGCTGGCAGGTTAGTTTTGATAAGGATAAAATCGAATCAATGGAAGCCGATGAAAAAATAGAGATTGATGTAACAATCAATCCTCCTGAAAAAACCATTGCCGGGGACTACATGCTGACCTTTGGAGCATCCAGTGAAAACAGCAATGACAGTTTTGATCTCAGAGTAACTGTTGAAACTCCTACCATCTGGGGAATTGTTGGAATAGGAATTATAGTAGTGGTTATAATTGGTGTTGCTGTAATCTTTGCAAGATTAGGAAGAAGATAAATTATGAGTGACAACAATAATATAATAATTGCTAAAGATCTATCTAAAAAATACAATGAGCATCTGGTTGTAGACAACCTGAATTTGGCTATTAAAAAAGGTGAAATATTCGGGCTTCTCGGTCCCAATGGGGCAGGTAAATCCACTGTTATTCTTATGGCTCTGGGACTTACAGAACCCTCATCAGGAAGTATTAATATTGCAGGATTTAATTCAACCAGGCAGCCTCTTGAGGTTAAAAGAATAACCGGATATCTACCTGAAAAAATAGGTTTTTACGAGGATATGACTGCAAAAGGTAACCTTACCTACACTGCAGAGCTGAATAACATTCCCTACAGGGAGATCCCTAAAAAAGTTGATGAGGTACTGGAAATAGTAACCCTGATTAAAAATAAAAATCAACTGGTTAAAACATTATCCAAGGGAATGAAGCAAAGACTGGGGATTGCAGATGTACTTATAAAAGATCCTCAGCTTGTCTTTTTTGATGAGCCAACAGAAGGTCTTGATCTTAAGGTAGCAAACCAGATACTGCAAACCATTCTGGACCTGAACAAGCAAAAAAATATTACCTTCCTTCTGTCATCCCATCAGTTGAATCTTATGCAGAAAGTATGCCCCAGAGTGGGCATATTATCCAGGGGCAAACTAATCGGCGAAGGAACCGTTGAAAACCTGGGAAGAAATCTGTTTGGTGGAGGAAAATACAGAATAGAGCTGGAGCTTGAAAAAGTAACGGACGGCCTAATAGAAAAGTTAAATAAATTAGATAAAGTTGTAAATGTAAATAAGGTTGACAACCAGTTGCAGGTAATATGCGACAAAGACATAAGGCAGGATATATCCAGGCTCATTGCCGCTGAAGACATACTTATGACCAGGATGGATATGAAACAGGACGCACTGGAAGAGATTTATCTAAAATATTTTAAAGAGGAGTAAAATGAGAAGCATTTTAACCGTATACAGAAAAGAGCTTACCGATCATTTTGGCAGCAATAAGTTTTTAGTCCTTTTAGCACTTATATATATTGCGGGGCTATCATCAACTTATGTTGCACTTCAAAATATAAGGGAATCAGCAAGCGGCCTGGGCAAATATGTATTCTTATACCTGTTCACCACTGGAGGAGATGTGCTCCCCTCTTTTATAACCTTTATAAGCTTTTTCATACCTATAATAGGAATAATCTTTGGTTTCGATGCTATAAACAGTGAGAAAAACAGCGGCAATCTGAGCAGGCTTCTATCCCAGCCAATTTACAGGGACAGTGTCATAAATGGTAAATTTCTGGCCGGTATCACCACTCTAAGTATCATCATAGCAAGCATAGTATTTATAATTTCAGGCATTGGCCTTTTCTCAATTGGTGTACCACCAACCTCGGAAGAAATCTTGAGAATATTTTTCTTTATATTTATCTGTATTTTCTATGGCGGATTCTGGATGGGACTTTCTATATTATTTTCGGTTATTATGGAGAAAACCGCTGCATCAATACTCACTGCCATTGCCATATGGATATTTCTTATGTTTTTCCTTCCAATAATTGCCAATGTCATAGCTAACGGTATCGCTCCGCTGGAAAATGCCTCTGTGGCTGATCAGATACGGAATTTTAATATTGGGCAGGGTATCTTGAGAATCTCGCCTTCTACTCTATTTGCAGAATCAATAGCCATACTGCTTGTTCCCACTGCTAGACTGTTCCAGCCTACACTTTTTAATATTGTTCAGACACCACCACAAAATCCATTATCCCTGGGCCAGAGCTTGATCCAGGTATGGCCGCAACTGGTAGTCATTGTTGCGCTGGCAATTATCTGCTTTGCAATATCCTACATTATATTTATGAGACAGGAGATAAGATCAACCTAGTCCTGATGGGTGGTTGCCTCCTCAATCATACTGGTGCCTACTGATACTTTATCCAGACTGTGAATGGAACCACCACTCTCTTTTATAATCTGCTCCACCTTTTCATAATCTATGGAATCACCTTCGCAGGTGATCTTTACATTCTCCACCTTTTGATCCATCTCTATCAGGGATATATCCACCCCATCTACTCCCGCAAGGTCTGCGAGCTGGGATGAGAGCTCTATCACATTTGGTAAATGAGGTTTTAATACATCCAATACCACTCTTCTTAAATTTGCCAATTTATTGTCTCCTTTTTAAAAAACATTATTAATATAAAAACTTAAAATAACATGTTAATCTGCCATTTTGACTCTCCTCCTTAAAATTTTGAGGCACCTTAACAAATCATCTGAAAGCTTATCTTCAAGCACTATTTGTTTTCCGGTTACAGGATGGGTAAATTCCAATCTTTTTGCATGTAAAAATTGTCTCCCCATTCCTAACTCTTCTGCCATTTTTTTTGACTTACTGCTGCCATATATCCCGTCCCCTATTATAGGATGACCAATATAACTTAAGTGCACTCTTACTTGATGTGTTCTTCCTGTTTCGGGATGAATATCCAGCAGTGTAGAGTTTTCGAATTCTTCTTTAACCTCAAATCTTGTTACAGCATCTCTACCCCTGTCAATAGATATGCTCATTTTTTTCCTATCCATTCTGGATCGGCCAATGGGAAGAATTATCTCACCTTTTCTTTCAGAAAAACTACCCCATACCAGAGCAGTATAGGTTTTTTTAATTTCTCTTTCCTTGAACTTTTCCGACAGCAGCCTGTGGGTATTATCATCCCTTGCTACTATAAGAAGTCCTGAAGTATCCTTATCCAGCCGGTGCACAATTCCAGCCCTGTCTCTTCCGGATAGATTCGAGAGCTTATGGTAATGATAGAGAAGGGCATTGACAATTGTATCTTTACTGAAGCCCGGAACCGGATGGGTAAGCATACCCGGTTTTTTTGATATCACCAGCAAATACTGGTCTTCATAAACTACCCTTAGATTTATTTTTTGAGGTGTTATTTCAGTATAGGGGCCACCTTCTTTAAAGCCTTCAATAGTAACCCTGTCATTTTTAACCAACTTGTAGTGCTTGTTTACAACTTTACCGTTTACTTTTACCTTATCTCTTCTGATTATATTCTGAATATGGCTTCTTGATGTTTTTTCTACCCTATCTGTTAGAAATTTATCAATTCTCTGTCCTGAACTTCCAGCATCTACTGTAAAACTTAAAACGTTGCCTTCTTTCTTACTCAACTCCCTTGAGTCTTTCCCTTTTTAAAATATTCTCTAAGTATTAGTATTATAATAAGGCAAAAACCAATTATAATAAAGCTGTCTGCTATATTAAATACAGGCCAGAATGTAAAATTAATAAAATCAGTAACCTCCCCTACAAAATATCTATCAATAAGATTTCCCAGTGCCCCGCCTAATACGAAGCCCAGGGATACATTATAAAAAGCATAATTAAGCTTAAGGATTATCTTTAATATAATTATCAAGACAATAGCTACAATTGATATAATGGTTAAAATCCCGGTGTAACCCTGAAACAGTCCAAAAGCTGCACCGGTATTTCTGACATGGGTTATATAAAAAAAATTTGGAATTATTTCTATAGAACTATTTTCTGGTAGTTTCTGTACTATTATATATTTGGTTATCTGGTCAGAAATCATAACACAGACAGCAGCTATTAAAAAATATACATTCATAAGTACATTTCTTTTTCCTCTGCTTAACATTTATACAATACTCCCCACTACTTTTATGCCAATTTTAATTTTTTCATCATTTACCTTGACTTCCTTTACAAACATATCTTCTTTAAATTCAGAACTCAAAGATTTACTTAATGTCTCCTTCATTATATAGTTTTTGAACTTATTTAGAACATCTTCCTTTACTGCCGACTCAATAGCTGTATCTATTGTATTTTCTATTTCAAATCCTGCTTCCTTTCTCAAGTTCTGTATCTGGTGCACCAGTTCCCTGCAGAATCCTTCCTCCAGGAGCTCTCCTGATATAGCAGTAGGAAGTCCTACTGTAAATTCTCCATCACTTTCCACTCCAAACCCCTCTTTGTTTTTTATATCAACCAGAATCTCTTCGGGCAAGAGCTCTATTTTTCTGCCCTCTACAACTAAACTTACATTTTTATCATTTTTAACCTTAAGTGCAATCCGGACTGAACTTTCAGAAAGCAGCGCATCTCTTATTTTTGGCACCAGAGAACCATATTTTTTACCCAGCACAGACAGGTTTGGTTTTATATCATAGGATACCAGTTCATCAAGTTCTCTTGCAAACTCTAATTCTCTAACATTAAGTTCACTGATTATGATATCCTTAAAATGGTTTATAGCCTCTTTTTTACCGGTGTCACCGTCAAAATATATCAATACTTTTTCAACCGGCTGCCTGATTTTTATATTGACCTTACTCCTGACCGCTCTCCCCAGGCCTACTATTTTTCTTGCAGTATCCATTTTAAAACTGAGCTCTTTATCTATCAGGCTCTCATCTGCAGCCGGGTATCTTTCCAGATGCACACTTTCTTCCCCTCTTCCAAGGCTTCCGGTCAGATTCTTATAGATTTCTTCGCTCAGGAAAGGTATAAAAGGAGCGCACATCCTGGAAATAGTCACCAGGCATTCATACAGGGTACTGTAGGCGCTTATCTTGTCTTTATCTTCTTCGCTCTTCCAGAACCTTCTCCTGCTTCTTCTAACATACCAGTTAGAAAGAACCTCAACAAAATTCTGTATCAGCCTGCCGCTTTCAGTAACATTGAAATCATCCATAAGCTCATTTACTTTTTTTAAGGTCAGGTTGAGCTCGGATATTATCCACCTGTCAATCTCAAATCTGTCGCCTACTTCAAGATCATAATCATAAGGATTAAAATTATCTATATTGGCATAAATTACAAAGAAAGAATAAGTATTCCATAGAGTAAGTATAAATTTCCTTATTACTTCATCAATGGCTCTTATGGAGAAATTTTTGGACAGCCATGGTGACACACCGGTAAAGAAATACCATCTCAGGGCGTCAGCTCCCTGCTTGTTTAAAACATCCCACGGATTTACCACGTTGCCCCTGGACTTGGACATTTTCTGCCCACTTTCATCATTTATAAGACCAAGGCAGAGTACATTTTTAAAGCACGACTTTTTAAACAGGAGTGTAGAGATAGCAAGAAGCGTATAAAACCATCCCCGGGTCTGGTCTATTGCCTCACCTATAAAATCAGCAGGGAAATTATCCTCAAACAACTCCACATTTTCAAAAGGATAGTGGTATTGCGCATAAGGCATTGAACCGGAATCAAACCACACATCTATTACTTCAGGTACCCTTCTCATATCCTTACCGCACTTTTTACATTTTATAATAATATTATCCACATAGGGCCGGTGCAGATCCAGATCGCGAGGCATATCTACTGCCATTTTCCTGAGCTGGGCAACACTGCCTATACAGATTTTATGACCATTATCATCCACCCATACCGGAAGTGGTGTGCCCCAGTATCTTTCCCTGGTAAGAGCCCAGTCAACATTGTTTTCCAGCCAGTTTCCAAACCTTCCATATTTTATATGCTGGGGATACCAGTTAACTTCTTCATTGGATTTTAAAAGATCATCCTTTATCTGGGAGGTTTTTATATACCAGCTCTTCCTGGCATAATATATCAACCTGCTTTCACATCTCCAGCAGAAGGGATAGGAGTGTTTTACTTTTTTAATACTAAAAAGAAGGCCCCTCTCCTTTAAGTCCTTTATTATTTCCGGGTTAGCTTCCTCTATGGACATACGGGAAAATTTTTCAACCCTTTCCTTGAACTTACCCTCTTCATCGACCATCTGTACTACCGGCAGGTCGTTTTCCTTTCCTGCATTCATATCATCTTCACCAAAGGCGGGCGCTATATGAACAATTCCAGTCCCCTCTTCAGTAGATACAAAATCACCGCCTATGATACTGAAAGCATTACCGTTACCATTCGTGTAATCATAAAGCGGCCTGTAATGGGAAGAAACAAGACTTTTGCCTTTAAAATTTTCGATAATCCTGCAGTCAGCATTCTCTCCAAAAACTTCTGCAAGCAAATTTTTTACCAGTATCAGATTTTCTCCCTTATACTCCACTTCTACATAATCGCAAGTCTTATTTACCGCACCGGCCACATTGGAAATTAAAGTCCATGGAGTTGTGGTCCATACCAGAAAATATGTATTTTTCTTTTCGGCATGAGGAAATTTTACAATAACCGAATAGTCCTCCACTTCTCTATAACCCAGGGCTACTTCATGAGATGAAAGCGCCGTTCCGCACCGCGGACAGTAAGGGACAATTTTATAGTCCTGATATAATAAATTTTTATCCCATATAGTTTTCAATATCCACCATACGGTTTCAATATAGTCATTTTTAAAGGTGAAATAAGCATTATCCATATCCAGCCAGAATCCTATGCGCTCGGTAAGTTTCTTCCACTCTTCCTCATATCTCATAACACTTTGCCCGCAGAGCTTATTAAATTTTTCAATGCCGATTTCCTCTATTTCTTTTTTGGAATTAATGTTCAGCTCTTTTTCCATCTCCAGTTCCACCGGCAGACCATGGGTATCCCAGCCGGCCTTCCTGGGCACATAGTAGCCCTTCATAGTCTTATATCTGGGAAAAATATCCTTATAAACACGCGACAGGACATGATGTACTCCTGGAGTTCCGTTAGCAGTCGGAGGTCCTTCGTAGAATACAAACTTTTTATAGCCTTCAGATTTTTTCAGGCTTTTTTCAAAAATATCATTCTTCTTCCAGAAATCTAGAATTTTTTCTTCCAGTTTGACCAGATCTACTTTGCTGTCAACTTTTTTATACATAGCTTATACCTTTATATCCTTCTCATTTATAAATAACTTTCCCGGAACTTTTTAATAGATTTTATATAATTAGTCTAATTTTGTGAAGTGGAAATATCACTATCTTCAATAAGTTTCTGGAGAACTTTTGCCGATCTTACGGCCTGCGCTTTATAATGATTATTAAAATAGATGTAGGTTTTTTTGGTATTTTTTGCCACTTGTTTTACTCTGGGTACCCACTCGCTTAGCTCTTCTTTGGTATAAAGATAATCATATCTCTGATACCCATATTTTGGTTTCCACCAGTTAAGGTCATTTCTTCCGTGAAATCTGATATATCCAGTGCTAGTAGTACTGATGCTTGTAGGTGGGAGCAGACCTTTAATCCGCGGCTCATCTACATTGCAGAATCCCATATTTAAATTTTTTAAATGATCTATGGTTTCTTCTCTTAACCAGCTATTATTCCTGAATTCCGCGCAAAGTTCCAGGTCTCTGAAATTTTCCCTTATCCGGCTTAAATAGTCACAGTTACTCTGATTAAACTTAAAAGCCCATGGAAATTGCAGCAGTACTGTCCCCATTTTATCTTCCTCAATAAGCGGTTTGAGTGAACCCACAAACTTTAAAATATCTTCCTTCTTAAAATCTCTGGTGTGGGTAACACCACTATGAGCTTTTACTGAAAAAATGAAATCTCCCTTAGCTTTCTCTGCCATGTTTTTAAATATGCGAGGATATGGAAGACTGTAATAGGTAAAATTTATTTCAACCGTATTAAATACCGTACTGTAGTAACTTAATTGGTCTTTTTTATCCAGTCCTGCTGGATAAAAGGTAATATTCCAGTCGGCATAACTATACCCTGAAGTGCCAATAAAAATACTGCTCATTAATTTTATAAAAATTGAGATATCTCGGTTAATATTTTATCTTTGGACATAGCACCGATAAGTTTCTTAACTACTTCTCCATTTTTAAATAGTAGCAATGTTGGAATACTGCTGATACCATATTTTATAGCAATATCCCTATTATCGTCTACGTTAAGTCTTCCAATTTTTAATTCTCCGCTTTTTTCTTCACTCAGTTTTTTAAGTTCTGGAGCAATCATCTTACAGGGACCGCACCACACAGCCCAGAAATCTACCAGAACCGGCTTTTCCGAACTAATTACCTCATCTTCAAAATTCGAATCAGTCAACTGAGAAATAGCTTCAGACATTCTTCTTCCCTTCTATAGTATTTCTTTCCATCAATATTTACAGATATTCCATCATCTCTATTTTATCTACGTTTATAAAAACGACCTCTCTTTTACTCTTACTTTTTGTTTTGGTATTTGCATTTGCATGGCATTTAAAAAAATACTTGTTAATAATATTTAAATGATATTATCAAAGCTGTTTTTTTTAGTCAAATAAATCTACATTTATTATTTTCAGGTATAAAAACTATACTAAAAATCATTTTTTATTTAAAATTTATATAATATGTATTGATATTATATTTCAATATACTATAATAACCTATAATTACTGAAATTTATTTTTTAAGGAGGTTAGATGTATAAATGCTTGAAATGTGGAAACACTTATAAATTCATTGGTACTGTAAAAGAAAAAGGAAACGCCTTCATATACCAGAACTCAGATAATAAAAAAGATATGGACTCCCTTACCTGGGCTTTTTTAACTTCAGATAGCAGATGGAAAAGCTCGCATAATGTAAGCAGATGTTTTTACTGCAAATCAACAAAAATAGGACAGATCTGACATACACCAGCCAGTAAAATATCAACCCAAAGACTTATCATTTATTAACTCTTTTCTTACCAGCTGACCTGCCCTGAATAATGATTCAAAGGATGTACCCGCATCTGCCCACCAGCCTTCAAGAATGGAATATTTCATTGTGCTTCTTCTGATGTATTCATTATTAACATCAGTTATTTCAAGTTCACCTCTATCTGAAGGTTTAAGAGTTTCAATTATCTCAAATACATCACTATCATACATATAGAGACCAACAACTGCACAGCTGCTTTTTGGTTTTTTAGGCTTTTCTTCGATATTTATTACTTTGCCTTCTTTAACTTCAGCAACCCCAAATCTTTCCGGGTTACTGACTTCTTTTAAGAATATTCTTGCCCCTATATCCTGCTTCTCGAATTCCCTTACGGCATCTGAAATATCATCCTCTATTATATTATCACCAAGCATTACCACCACCTTATCATTATCTACAAAATTCTCAGCCAGCCTCAAGGCATCCGCTATGCCTCCCTCTCCTTCCTGATATGTATAGCTTATATCTTTAAGCCCAAACTCCCGGCCATTGCTAAGAAGTCTTAAGAAATCCCCGGCATTATTACCCCCGGTAACTATCATTATATCTTTAAGCCCTGCACTTACCAGGGTTTTAAGAGGATAGTAAATCATTGGTTTATCATAAACCGGAAGTAAGTGCTTGTTGGTGACTTTGGTACAGGGCATAAGCCGGGTCCCCAGCCCACCTGCTAATATAACACCTTTCATAGTACTTGTGTTCACTCTCCTTTAGATAAATTTCTTTATCATAAAAAAAATAAAAACTGTCGCTGCAAGACAAATACAATATATGGCAAATACATTTAGATTCTTTTTTCTGGTCAAATAAACAATGAACTTTATGGCAAACAAACCCGCCAGATAAGAAGATAAAAATCCTGTCGCCAGATTTTGAATCACTCCAGTGTCATTTTCGAAAATAATACTGGAGGACCGGTAAAGTTCAAATATAAAGGAACCAATAACAACAGGAACCAACATTAAAAATGAAAATCTAACTGCCTCACTTCTTTTTATGCCAAAAAACCTGGCAAATGAAATAGTGGTACCCGATCTTGAAATTCCGGGGAAAATGGCTAAAGCCTGTCCTATCCCGGTTACCGCCGCTATGAAAAAATTAAATTTTACTTTTTTTATGCCGCTTCCGTTAAGATCGATTCCTCCAATTAAACCATCTTTCTTATCTCCTTTACTCCCGGAAGAATAATATTTACCTCCCGGGCTGTCCTGGCTGTTTATAATTCCAGCTTCAATATGTCTCCCCCTCAGCTCACCCAGCCACAGGAATAATGCAGTGGCAAGTAAAAATATTGCCACTACTATAGGCTTGCTAAACAAACTTTCCACGTAATCGTCCAGGAAAAATCCAGCAACTGCAGCAGGGATACTGGCTATTATTAAAAAAATGCCTATCTTAAAATTACCTGAAGTCCTCTGCCTCCTGATAAAAATACCTAAAATTACCGCTTTTATGATTCTGAAGATTTCTTTATAAAAAACAGTAACTACTGCGGCAAGTGTGGCAAAATGAACGGTAACCGTAAAGTAGAGCGGTATATAATCCCAGTTAAAAAAATAAGGAAAAATTACCAGATGACCCGAACTGCTTATGGGAAAAAACTCAGTAATGCCTTGAATTATACCTAAAACAATTGACTGTAATATATTCAACTTATATAATGAATAAAATTTTGCTTTAATAACTTATAATTAGTTTTTAAATATAGCATAAAATAATTAAAAATAAAAAAATTGATATATATTTTATGGATTTTTCAAATTTCTTTGAATATCTGTCACCAAGAATAGCAACCTTTTTTACGGCTATGACTCCTGTGGGTGAACTCAGGGCATCTATTCCTCTCGCACTTTCGACCTATGGAATGAACATTTTTGAGACCTATATAATATCAGTTTTGGGGAATCTGGTACCGGTAATCGCTATATTATGGATTCTGGAACCAATATCAAAATTCCTTATGAATAGATCCAGTCTGGCTAACAGATTTTTTACATGGCTTTTCAAGCGTACCAGAAGAAAATATTCAAAAAGATTTGAAAGATATGAAAGTTTTGCCCTGATAGGATTTGTAGGAATACCACTTCCGGTTACAGGCGGCTGGACAGGAGCACTTATTGCCTTTGTTTTTGGTATACCACCCAAAAAAGCTCTGCTGCATATATTTATAGGGGTGCTTATTGCCGGAGTAATAGTAACCATAATATGTAAAACGGTAGGTTACGTAAAATTTATTACCGTGGGTTAAAATATTTCAGTGGATAAAAATACTTTTGTCAAATTTATTGTTATAACGTTCGCCCACAAGAGTAGCTTTTATTTCCAAATTAAAGGTCTAAAATCAATGTTACGACCACCATTAGTATAATAACCTTTGTGGATAGTCCCACAAAATTGGCACTGGTAGTAGGGCTCAGTAGGTTCATTAGGATTTTCTTTGTTTAAATATTTTTTAAACATAAATGGGTCGTCTGCAGTAAATAATCCTTTTTCTCTTACTGAAAATTTAAACATTTCATTATTACATTTTTCACATATATAAATTATTTCATCTTTTTTAGTTATTTTTCTAGCCAACTTTGTCTCCTAACCATAATTCTTATTTGCCAAAACATTATATCTAAAATTTCATGCGCATCTTTTTTAGAATAATCAGCAACTCCTATGCTCAGTGTTATCTTCAAACGATCTGTACCTGCTTCAAATTTTTAATCCTTTAGCTTATCTAGTATACGAACGGATGCATTAAGGATATACTTTTTATCATTTACTGGTATAAGAATAACTTAACTAAGTCTACACCTCTATTTTAGAAATAAGATATCTGCCCAGCTCCTCAAATCGTTCTCTATTCTTATTATAAAATGGAATTAACTTTTGGTATTCTCTTACCTTCTCTGTATCCTTTATCTCCATAATTCCAACATCTTTAGGAAGTCTCCCTTTAATATTGTGAAATGCGCCAATAAAAATGATTCCTGTCTCGTCTTGATTCAGGGTCTCTTCAAACCTTCTAGCAATAAATTCATCCCTTTTGTTTAAAAGTTTATTTCTCACTAATTTATATTTCATAAATGCAATTAATTTCTCAGGTAGAGATTTTGCCTGTGTTATAGCAATTAACCTATCTCGTTCTTTCTTTACAAGCTTAAAATCTTCGGTCTTAACTAAAATGGCTCCTCTTTTAAGAAGCTCTGAAACTAACTCATAATTTTTACTTCCTGATTTTGCACCTTCTTCGACTATCTTCTGACCAACTTCACCTCCTGCTACCATTCCATCCTGGTATATTTTCATACCAGCTATATCTATAGAATCAAAATAATGTGATACAACATCCCAAAAGCCTTCCACTGTTCTTATATGCTCTTTCCATAATTCTTCACCCAAATCAGCAATACCTCTCCTATTTAAATCTTTTGCTAATGAGCCAAGGTCAGCACTCATATGGATAATAGGAACATAAATCAATGCTTTCATATAGATTCTCTTTGAATATCACCACGTTTGCGCATATTCTCCCTCTTATAACTAAGTAAATTTCCATTAACATCAAGGCAGACTTCATAGATGCCAAGCACCTCCAAGTTACTTGCCGCTGAAGGTTTTTCTGTTATTTCAATTATAACCTGCCAGGTTTCTCCTTCTTTATTAACTCCTATAGCAGAAGGAGATGTAAATCCCGTAAGTTCAACTAATTTTTTCTTGGCATTTTCTACAATATCTTTTATATCCATTTTTTCTCTCTTTTTAGTCTGTTCAATTTTATTTAATCTTTCCGTCTAAGTACTCCGACCTCTTTTGGAGTGTTTCACTCTATACTTTATTTTCTTTTTCTATTTCTTTCTCTTTTGCTTTTGAAGAAAGAAAAGAATCATACTGCCACCAATTTATCCCCATCTCCATTGCCTTATCTACAGAGGCAATCATGAGCCTTATCTTGATAGTAAGAAGATCAACATCAGCAATTTGAATTTTAATATCTCCAACGATTACTATACCCTTATCCAGCACCCTCTCTAAGATATCAGCTAAATTGGTAGCATTAATCGCATGTGCCATTTGTTGCTCAGCCATTATTCAAACTCCTTTTCTTTATTATCTTAGCTTTTTAGTTTTTATAATTAGATTTGCTGTTTTCTTACGCAAATTTGCAATAAAACGGCAATTCTTACAATCTAATCTTTTGCCATCATAATCAGGACAAGAAAGAAGTACGTCTACTTCTTTTTGTAATTCCTCAGTATACAATACCTTTACCTGAATCCCTTTAGCCTTATTAATCTTATTGGTGAGAATTTTTATTTCAGATTCTTGTTTCTGAAATGTTGAACAATTTATCTTTTTTTCTTTTTCTTTCATTACATTAAATTTCCTAAAGGACCTAAATCTAAGTTTAACTCTTCATCTTCGATGCCAAAGATTGCCTTAATCTCCTCTATCTTTTTCTTAACTGCTTTAAGGCTTAATCCTAATTTTTGGATCTCTGCAGGAGAAAGAGTTCCTTTTTTTACCCTTCTGAAAGCTTCCTTCTCCATAAGCTTTCTTATTAATTCAACTAGGGTTAGGATTAATTTAGCTAAGCCTTGCTCTGTCTCCCTGGGACTATTTGCATTGATGATTTTAGGAATATTTTCTTCTGTCTTTTTTATTTCTCTTTGTAATCTTTTTATATACTCTATATCTTCAGGAGTAAGTTCTTTATCAGGATCACTAAAACTCTTACCTGACATCTCCTCTGCCCTGGAAATTGATGTGAGAATAAGCCTTAGACCTAAAAAAACAAGGTCTACATCCGCTACTCTTATTACTATCTCTCCATTGATAACTGCTCCCTTCTCTAAAACCTTATCCAGGGCATCTACCAGGGTTACATTGTCATTTTTATAGTTCATATTTTTAATAGGAAGTAAAATTATAAACAGGCCAGGGGCCGCTATATTCAAGGTAAAATCCTTTTGCCTGTATTTCCTGATTTAGGTCCCCAGCTTCTTTCTTAAAATTTTCGATTTTTTCTCTGGGGATTAAATAGGCTGAATTTAAAACCATGGGCTCACGTCTGCCTGTTAGCTCCTTCTCCAAAATTTTACTTTTAATCGAAGCTGCAGCCTGTTTACTTAAGCTTTCAAATAAATCTTTTACAATATTGTCTAATTCTTTATTCACTTCTATTGAAATAACATCTTTTAATTCTTCTTCCATAAAAAAGGCCATACCCTCAGGTAAAGATGCTATTTCTTTCTCCTTTTCTTTTATTGTCTCGTTTTTTTCTTTTATCATCTGCTCAACTTTTTTCCTGTCCCTTAGATATACCTTAACACTCCACTCCTGCTTATCTTTAATTCTGTCTAAAACTTCTTTAATCCTGAAATAGTCTTCATTTAAGGTCTTTTCTAATTTTTCTACCTCTTTAAAAATGATGCCGAATCTCATCGGTATCAGGCTTAAAACCTTATCATCCCTTCTCATTGCTTCTTCAATAATTTTCTCATGAATGATGACCTTTTCTTTAATCCAGCTCAGGTCTTCCTGGGCCTTTTTTTGTATCTCTTCGGATGAAAATTCTTCCAGGGAAACTTTACTTACAACTACCTCTAATTCGCGGTAAGCCAGAGTAAAAACCTCTCCCTTTCCATCAATACCTCTTTCAGAAATCACCGGGGCATCTTCAGTTTTCTCTCTTATACAATAAAGATATAATCCCTCCATTAATTTACTCTCTACTCACTTTCTGTTACCGTTTCCATGCGCTTGCGCATTGACTTTCGCTCAAAACTCAAAAGATTTCCATCTTCATCAAAAAGAACTTCGTATAAAGCTAAGATATCCATCTGATCGGGAATGGACTGCTTCTCTACCATCTCAACACATATATGCCATCCCTTTTCATCTTTTGTAGCCGCCGTGGTAGAAGAAGCCTTAAGTCCTGTCAATTTACTTAATTCCTCACGTGCCTTTTCAATTAAAGTTCTTACATCCTTTGCCATTTTAGTACCTCCTGTCATATTAACCTTTTTAATGTCTCCCTTATTTTTAACTTGCCCTTCCTTTAAAGCAACGCTGTGGGAGGATTTACTCACCTTTAACACCTTCTTTCTTTATTTTGCTTTTATAATATTTTATAATATTGCTTAACTGTCTCTAATTGGAGCAATAACTGCCCGAATGTCCTTTTGAAAACATAATTTCAGCAAGTTCACTTAAGCTTTCTTTACCCCTGATCTCATGCAGAAATAAGGGTATATAGGTAATGCCATTATTTACTTTGGATTCGATAAATTGAATATATTTTTGTTGCTCTTGCCTTTTAATAGTGCAAAAATTACAGTCAGATAACGGAATTATCATATTGATAATTGTATGAGAACTGGGTATTTTAAGATTGCGAAGTGCGGTGGAAAGGTCTTCCATCTCTCGTACCCCCATCTCTTCAGGGATGGTAATCATTACAAACTCAGTTGTCTCGGGACTTGCCAATGTTTCCTGTATTTTACGTACATCCCGTGATAAATCTAATAGACTTTCAACTGAGTGTATTTTGGATAAATTTAATACTCCTTTATATTTTAAAATCAATCTGAACACAGTTTTTAGCCACTCTCTTACTATGTCAGGCGTCTCTAAAAACCTGAGCAGGTGCCCTGAGGCGGCAGAATCCATGATAAAGAGGTCATAATCAGAAGTCTTCATAAGTTCAGTAATCTTTTTCAATGCCATAAGTTCCTCCAGTCCCGGTGGGGTGAGAGCGATAAGTTCTTCCATTACTTCTCTGTCAAACTTTATGTTTATTCCCGAAGAGGCAAACTTATCAAATACTTCCGCTATCTCTCCTCTGTATTCCTCTTTAAGATTGCCCAGCATTTGGCTTGCATCTAACTCTAATGCATACAGATTGTCTGCACCATCCTGCACCTGGCGGGGCTTATTACCTATTTGTTGACCGAAACTGTCAGATAGGGCGTGTACCGGATCAGTTGAAAAAATGAGAACTTTTTTCTCCTTATTATGCCGGGCTAACTGCAGAGCAGCAGCAGAAGCTATTGAGGTTTTCCCTACTCCACCCTTTCCACCAAAGATAATAAGTTTAAGATTTTTCTCTAAAAGATCTTCCATCCCCTTTTGAACAAGAGGGGATATTTTTACTAAGGAATTATTAGATGCTAAATAGGGCTTATATCCATCTTCTCCAAAAAGAATTTTTCCATACAAAGCTAAATCTTCTATACCCCGAATTTCCCTGGGAAATAAAGGCATCTTGAGTAAATTATAGGAACCAAACTTTTCTTCAATTTCCTTTATATATTTTTCTTGCTCTTTCTTCCTTGCTAAACAAAAATTGCATTTATTGTCCTCTATGATAATACGATTAGCAATAACACTACTAACCGGAATTCTGGCCTTCTCCAATAGTTGAACGAGCCTTTCAACTTCGTAAATGCTCATTGGCTCAGGAATGGTCACGGGCACAAACTCGGTTGTTTTAGAATCTGTAAGCAGTTTTTTTACCTTGTTTACATCATTTTTCTGCGACTCAAGGAACTCATCACACTCATCCTTTACATATTTACCCCTAAACCTCCTGGTGATATAACGATGTTTTTCCATCATCATATCCGCTACTTCAACCCACTTCAGCATCTTCTCAGGCAAAGATAGAAATACTGAAGTATGACCGGTAGGAGCTGTATCTAAAATGATTGCATCATACTCTCGGCTATTTAAAATATTGGCAATCTTTATTATTGCCATAACCTCATCCAGACCCGGCATTGACATAACAAAGAAGTTCTCGATGTCTTCCTTATCAAAATATGTTCCCCTTTCGGCCATCTTTTTAATTATGGCTCCATTTTCAGCTTTGTATTTCTTCAGTAACTCTTCAGCATCTATTTCATAACCCCAGATATTTCCCGCTATATGAGTAATTTTATTGCCTATTATTATGTCAAAACTATCACCCAAAGAGTGGGCAGGGTCAATTGAGGTAACCATTATCTTTTTCCCGGGTTTAATCTTACTTAAATGCAAGGCAGCAGCCGCTGCGGAAGTACTCTTGCCGCTTCCCCCTTTGCCGCCAAAGAGTATAAACTGTAAATCAGGGTTTTCTAAGAATTTTAATTTTTGCAATTTGCTGCTACTCCTCACCTTCCCTGCGCTTAGAACCTTCCTCTAACCTCTTCATCAGGATGCCTTCTGCCTCATTGTATTGCTCTTGTGTTATCTCCTCCATTTCCAGCATCATTTGAAGCTTGACAAGTTCTGTTTTAATTTTATCCTCACCATAAAGTTCGTTCTCTGCCATGTCCCTGATTTTTTCAACAATATTTTTACAGATCTTTGCTGTAGGCTCTACAAGTATCTTATATAATAAAAATCCTAACATTATTTTAAGGCTTCCCTTTTTCTGTTTAGCTTTCTTAAATGATAAAAATATTTTATTGCCAGTATACAGCTAATTAAAGATATCTTAATATTGTCTTAATATATTTTTATGTCTTAATTACCAGGTTAACAAAATTAAATGGTGGCACTTTTCCTATATACTTTAATTTTAGTTTGCTGCTGTATTTTGCTTCAAGTTCATTCACCTTTTGATCAAACTCTGCCTCTTTATATTTTTCTACCAAAAAGGCAGCATTTATAATCATTAGTTCATAGTAACTACTATTAGTCTTGACCTCTATCGCCAAAGGATATGTAGCATCCAATATATCCTTTTTATAAATCTCCTTTTCCCTTTGTAAAGCAGCTTCAACCATCTCTCCTATTTCTGCCCTCTTAAAATACGTCTTCTCGGAAGGAAGCGCAGCGACTTTTTCTTTTAATATCCTTATTTCTTTATATTTTTCCAGGATATCTTTATATATAACATCTTCTTTAAAAATCGCTTTTAGCCCTAACTCTTTCTTATCCTTCATCCTATTTAACAAATCTTTAAAT
>Ga0209979_1001076_pt1 | contig 31820 bp, 37 predicted proteins | sample AnhtaG_FD_183114 | JGI IMG/M metagenome (GOLD analysis project Ga0209979, IMG submission 183114) | Deep subsurface microbial communities from Anholt, Denmark to uncover new lineages of life (NeLLi) - Anholt_01485 metaG (SPAdes) (version 2) | ecosystem: Environmental > Aquatic > Marine > Oceanic... | reverse complement strand
AAACGGGATTAAAAGTGACCGTTGAGATCATCGATACCATCTACGAAACCGGGCGAAAAGCCTCCGAAGGTTTTAAAGAAAATATGAGAATCAGATTCGATGAGTATCTACCTCGATGGAACTATATGGCAGTACCACAATAAAATTCAAATCGGACAGTTATTTAATTCGCGTTACTCATATTGAGAATTCGTTACTTTGATTTCCATCCTTAAATTATCTGGTATAATAACGCTGCGACAAATATTTGGAAGACCAGGTCTCCCCTTAAGCATACTATTTGATTCGTCATCTAAAATAATCTGCTTGAATTCCCCCCCCTTCAATGGTTACCTCTTTTATTGTAAATTCCCTTATTTGATAGTGTATTGTAATCAAATCTTCATCGTTTTGAACTGTGATTCTAATATCCTCTGAAGAATACGCTATATTATTTTGTGTTATGTCTGCTAATTTTGGGAAAAAAGTAGCGTTTATATTTGGTACGACACTCATTCCAACAAGAACAATTGCGATTAGACACAATATATTTATTCGTTGGATGCTTTTATTCATAATTTCCCCCAGTTATCCATTAATTTGAAAACCATCTGGAAACAGTTGTATTACATATTATATATCTTACTATATTTACTTTTGGCTCTTTTTTACTGGTTTTTCCCTTTTAATTAAAAATCAAACAGATTCTTTTGTTTCATCATAGTTTCAATCACTGAAAATCTCTCTAAAACAGGCTCAATTCTCTCCCTTGAAAACTGATGCTTATCACAAAGTATCTTCAAAACAGCTTCATCGTCTGGCTTTGACCAGGTAAGAGAATAATCATCAGTTACCTGATGATGTAAAAAAATATTATGTATCTCCCTAATCTCTTGAAGTGTCGGGACATCAGATCCTCCGATGAGAGCGAGTGCATTTTCCACATTTCCTGCTTTTTTTATAAGACTCAGGCTTTTTTTAGGGCCATATCCTTTGATTCCTTCATTAAAGTCTGTGCCGATAAGTATCGCCATATCAACGAGTTGTTTTTGTAAAATATTTAGGGATGTAAGACCAGGTTTCAGACGAATGAGTTCAGGAGTTACTTTTACATATGCTTTTTTGTTTGGAAGTTTTCGCCGTCCTGATGACGTTAGATTCCTTACAAGGAGTGATGAGCCAAAAAGGAGGCAGTCAAAATCTTGTGAGCCGACTGCATAGGCATCGCCTTTTTTAACCATATGACTTGCTTGCGCCTCTCCCTCTGAAGGGGCTTGAACATAAGGTATTCCAAGTGCGTCAAGGAGTTCTTTGCTTTGCTCTAGGATATCATCTGTCACCCGAGACGTCTGTTGCGCTTTTTTTCTGGCTGTTTCAATATCGCCTCTCTCAAGCGCTTCTTTCCATTCTTTCTCTGCCTGAAGACGACGTTGCTTGCGTTGTTCAATGACCTTTGCCTTCAAAGGATGAGGCTCACCGTCAAAAACATAGACTGGTCTGATTCTTGCCTCAATAAGATTTGCTGTCCGATACAGAAGACCTGATAAATGAGACGTAATCATGCCATGGGAATCTTTTAGTGGTGTTCCATCTCTCTGCCGTATTATTGAAAGAAACTGATGAAGTACGTTATAGGCATCGATAACAATTATTCTATCTCTAAAATCAGTAAATGTGCATTGTTCTTTTTTAAATAAATCCCCTAAATCAACACCCATTTTTTCAATTTCAAAATCAACATATCGATTATATGTCTTTCTAGTTGACGATAGGTTTAAAGAAAGAAGAGACATTCTGATTTTTTATGAAGCGGGACCTTATTTCTATGTTAGACGTCAAGGATGATATTGAAGAAATCATTGATCTTGGAATCAAGTTAAAACAAAAATCAAAAAATGGGGAAGCAATAGAACTTTTGAAAGGAAAAACATTAGGGATGATTTTTGAAAAATCAAGCACACGCACAAGGGTTTCATTTGAAGTGGGGATGACAAAACTAGGGGGACATGCAATATTTCTCAGTACAAACGATATTCAGCTAGGGCGTGGGGAGACAATTGAAGATACAGCCCTTGTGCTCTCACGATATGTCGATATTATTATGTATCGGGCAAAAAGCAACAAGGCTATGAAAGAACTTGCTAGAGGTGCAACAGTACCGGTTATCAGTGGACTTGATGACAAGGAGCATCCCTGCCAGGTGATCACTGATCTTATGACAATCAAAGAACACAAAGGAAAACTTAAGGGATTAAACTTTGTTTATCTAGGAGATGGAGACAACAACATGGCACATTCCTATCTACTGGGCTGTAGTATGGTTGGGATGAATATTAGAATTGTTTCACCTAAAAAATACTGGCCAGAAAAGTATTATGTGGAAGAGGCAAAGAAATTAGGTGTAACTGTGGAGGTAACTGATAGAGTGGAGAACTCAATTGATGATGCAGATGTAGTAGCTACAGATACTTGGGTTTCTATGGGAGACGAAGCAGAAAAAGAAAAACGAATCAAAGAATTCCAAGGATACACCATTGATGCAAAACTGATGAGCAGGGCTAAGAAAGACGCGATTTTTATGCATTGTCTTCCCGCATATTATGGATATGAAGTGACAAAAGAAGTTGCACATGGAAAACAATCTGTTATTTTTGATGAAGCAGAAAATAGACTCTGGGCGCAAATAGCGATTATAGTTACTCTCTGCAAATAAAATTGTCATTACTCTTTTTTCAACTCAAAATTTTATCCAATACGTTCTTCTTATTTGCATATTTTAATTCTTGCGCTATTCTTCTCCCCGTGGATAGATCTGGCTGTATAAGCTCCGAGTATGGCGATCCAGAAATATACGGGTTGGTTCCTGCAACAATACGAGCAGAGATTTCAAATACTTTAAACTCCAGATCTTCTGTAACAACAGTCTCTAAACAAAACGAACCAATAATGCCGCCAAAGAGTTCTAGAGATTTTTCAACGACTGCTTCGCCCATCTTAAAAACCTTGGGCAGCAATGATTCTCTCATAACAATAGGGATGTTACCGGTGACGACAAAGGTGGGATGAATACCTAGTTCCTCAAGTTCGGCAATTGAGCCAAGCCGCTGGACTTCATCAATTGTTGTTTCATCCCGTCTATCCATAGAAAGAAGCTGCAGGCTTCCTTTACTTAATCTATAGGCATTATTTTGAATTGGGGAGTAGAAATAATGCAGGTAATAACGAGTCCCCATCACAAACTCTTGAATAAAATATGGTTTGTCTTTCTCAACCCTTTTTAAAAATTCTTCATAGGTCTTTGCAATGAAAAACCCTTTTCCACCTTTAGCACCATGATATTTTACAATGACCGGACTGTTGATTTCTTTCGGCTCTTTTATTTGCTTAGGCATGGTAATACCTGCGCTTTTCAGCCATTGTTTTTCTTTCTTACGGTCAGATTCCCAGAGCAGAACCTTTCTATTTCCAAATGTTGGTAGATTTAGCGTGAGAAAATTCTTTGCTCCAAGGTATTCAACAAATGATCCATGTGGAATAATAATAGCATTTTTCTCTCTTATTTCCCCTGCATATTTTATAATGTCTTTATAGCTGTCAACAGTGAAAAATTCATCAGGCTTTCCAAGAGGAAACGCATCATAAATTCTTTTTCTCTCCCCAACAGAAATACCAAGTGTTTTAAATCCCTCTTTCCTAGCGCCATTAAAAATCTGAAGACTTGAATGGGAGCAAACGGTTGCAATCGTAAGATTTTTTTTATCATATGTTGAAAGCATTTCTTTTATGTCAATATCAGTCATAATTTATAACTCCCTTGTGTAGATAATACTTGTCTTTGTTTTATCAGTTTCGATTACAACTCTCTTCTTAACTCTCAGTATGTCTCATCCGCGTAATTCCTTTATAAAAAACAATCATCCACTAGATAAGTATTCCAAAAAAATATTTTTAAAAATCAAAACCGTCTTCTATCTTCCCTTAGTGACTCTATAATTTCTTTTCCAAAATCAGTGAGTCTGTAAAGCTTTATGTCATTGTGTTTCCCACTATTGATCTGTTCAACTAGTTGAAGACTGATAAGTGATTCATCGTTTCGATATCTTAAATTCATTCCACGTATCGCACCAATAACGTTTGTTGGAGTTGTTTTCACATTGTATGCGATTTCAGAAGTATAACTCCCACTAGGACTAATATCAAAAAGATATTCTGCAATCTTTTTCCTGACGTTACTTCTCCTCAGTGACCGTATGATAAGCGGCTTTAAGATATCTGGAGAAGTAACTGACTCGTCTCTATCCTGCATCCCATCCACTAGTGATAGGATGAATGGAGTTTCTCATTAATAAATTAATCGATTCATTTTACGCTCAATTTTCGAAAAATTTTATTTCAGAAAAACGAAAATGATATATTTATATAATATATGTTTGGTATGCATATATTGCAATAAGGATAGGATATTGTGTCTATTAAAAAAGAATTATTAAATGAACTTACAGAAAACCAGTTGAAACAGCTAGCAGAAATCAAAGGCATAGAGTTTACTTTAAATACCATAAAGGAAGAATACTATACCGGCTGGGAAGAAAAAGATAAACTAGTAGATATAATGACTGATCAGAAACAAATCTCAGTTTCTGACATCGAAAAATTCATTGTTGATGGAAAAATATAGGCAGGTTCATCTACTTCTTTCAACTGAGATTTTTTTACAAAATTGTTCAATTGGACATATGCTACAGAAGGGAGAGATAGGAACACATATTCTTTTCCCGAATGTGACAAATAAATCGTTAAAAGTCATTTAATTATTTATCTACTTTTATATATTAATTTTAAACAACGAATCTGTACTGGAAATATTGTATATCTGGCTTGCTAGTTAGATGCTCCCACTTGGGTATTACACATGTTAAAGGAATACTTTCGGCGACCCCATAACAGGGTTTATAAGGAGAAAACTCCTAGTGAATTTTGTTAGTTTAACCAAGAAAAATATGGCCAAAAATTCGAATAGTGGTCACAGTCTCCATTTTATTGAATAATTCCCACATCTTTCATCTTGTCATAATTCTCTGGATGTTTCTCAAAATACTGATGAACCGGTTCAAGAATCTTATTCACATATCTTGCAGTTGTATTCTTTAAATCAAGAGGATGCAGACCAGATGCAAACGCTTGTTCCAAATCCATATAATTTTTAAGCTCAAGATTTCCACCGAACTTTTCAGGCCGCTTGATCAAAAACACATCACCATGCAATTCGGGAAATACGACGTACTTACATATTTCAAGTATAGGATTACTCTCAATTTGTTTTTCAGGGCAAAATGCCTTACTTATCTTCTTTTCTACACTAGCTAGGTCGTCATGTATTGAAATCATAGAATCTGGCTTACTCTTACTCATTTTCGCTTCAATTGGAACCATCCGTCCACCTGCCTGCAGTCCCGTTAGTAGCGGCGTATGTATGGCAACAGGTGCCTTACGACCAAGCTTTTTAGAAACATCCCGAGCAAGCATATGAGCATGACGTTGATCAGTTCCACCATAGGCAACATCTAAATCAAGATAAAAAATGTCAGATACTTGCATTGCTGGGTAAAAAAGCTTAGATAAATCTTTTTCCGCCTCCTCAGCGTCTCTACCCATGATATCCATTGCTCTCTTCACACGAGCAACAGAAGTTGCTTTCGCAGTTTTCAAAACCATCTCCCAATACTTCGGATCATCAACATAATTACTGGCATAGACAAACCGTACCTTGTCTTTGTCGACACCCATGGATGCAAAACAATCCTCCATATATCGTCCACAGAGTTTTATCTTTTCAAGGTCTCCCCCAAGTTTGTCATTAATATAGGCATGCCAATCAGCAAGGAGCACGGTAAAATCAAAACCACACTCAAGAAAATCCCTGATCTTATTGGTGCAAATCTTCCAGCCAAGATGAACCGTACCAGAAGGTTCAAACCCGATATATGCCTTCGGCTTTTCTTTTTTTAAAACAGTCTTCAGTTCTTCAATTGTTATAATCTCTTCAGTATTTGCAGTTATTTTTGATAGTTTATCCATTCTCTTTCCACCATTTATCTTGAAAGCTTCTTTACAATATTATCTACGATTTTGTCAGAAACTCCGAGATAATTTCTTGGATTAAGTGTATCTACCAACTCTTTTTTGTTAAGATATTTTGATACAGTTGTATCGCTTGTTAGTACAGCTAATAAATCCTCCTCCTTAGTAATGGCTTTTTGAGAACAAGTACGCATAAGTTCATGTGCCTCTCCACGACCCATTCCCTTTTCGACAAGTTTCGTCATCACAGCTTCAGCCATGGGAAGACCTTGTGTTTTCTCAAGGTTTTCAAGCATCTTTTCAGGGGACACCTTTAGATTTTTGAAGACGTTATTCATTTGGTAGATAATCCAATCTGTAAGAATCAATGCATGTGGTAAAATAAAACGTTCAGAAGAAGAATTTGCAAGATCTCTCTCATGCCACTGAATCGCGTTTTCATATGCAGGGATAATGTTGCTGCGAACAACCCGAGCAAGTCCACTTATTTGTTCACAAACAATAGGGTTTCTCTTATGTGGCATTGTTGAAGAACCCACCTGTTTTTTCGATTCAAACGCCTCCGCCGCCTCTCCTATTTCACTTCGTTGGAGATTTCTGATTTCTGTTGCAAACTTTTCCATGCTCGTTGCAATATTTGAAAGATTTGACAACAGCTCAATGTATCGATCCCTGCCAACGATTTGAGTCGCTCCTTCTTCAACCCCTAGTTTAAGATCCTTCATTACAAGCTCCTGAATCTTTAGTGCATGTTTACCCATTGCGGCACCAGTGCCAACAGCGCCAGACATTTTCCCGACAAGAACCCTTGATTTACATTCATGCATACGTTCAAGATGCCGATCAACCTCCAGCGCATACACTGCTATCTTAAGGCCAAACGTGATGGGAATAGAATACTGCCCATGGGTTCTCCCAGACATAATGGTATTCTTATGCTTCCTTGCAAGACCAACCAAGGTTTTTCTTAGTTCCTTAAGATCCTTTGAAATGATATCAGATGCTTTAGAAAACTGCAAAGCATTAGCTGTATCAACAATGTCATAACTAGTTGCACCAAGATGAACATATTTACCGGCATCGCCATCACACACTTCAGCAAGCGCCCTGGTTACCGCCATAATATCATGTCTGGTTTCGTTTTCGATTTCTTTTATCCGTTCAACCATTACATATTTTACAGAGGCTTTTTTAGAAATCTCATCAGCATCCTTTTTAGAAATATTGCCAACGTTTGCATGTGCCCGAGCAAGCGCTGCCTCTACATCTAAAAGATACTGAAGCTTGTTTTTTTCACCGAATATTTCTTTAATCTCTTCTCTTCCATATCGAAAATCGATAGGACAAACATGATTATCCATATGCTCTCGAAAACTAGAATAAAATAATAGTTAATGTCTTTTTGGGCTTAATAGATATCACTTAAAAAAAGCGATAACTCTTTTGAAATAGCCTTAATCCTTGGATAATGTCTGTTAAGTTTTCCCACCAGATCATGCAATTGCTTTAATGTCCCCATAATCAGTATATCTGAAGAATCTTCTCTTAATTCAAAAGCATCCCTTGGAATAGCGACTTCTCCTCCAAGAGAAAGCATATCCTGCTTGATGATAATAGCGTCCTGAAGTACTATGTTTTCTAATTTAATAACCTTAGAAACAGCCTTTGGTGCCATGATCTCTATGCTTTCCGGGTCACTGCCAATCTTTTGAATTTCAACTCTAGCATCATCGAGTGTTTGGACATTAACGACAGAAGGATTATACTTCGACACAAAAAAAAGATAATGGTATTATGTTTATCAATTATTTGCAAAAAAATTAACAAAAAACCTAAGGATTCTTCTCCTTGCTATATTATATGTTGGCGAATACTGCTTTTAAATAATTATATCCCTTTTCTCATCAACCAATTTTAGTTAAATCGATACTCTCATGTATGACCAAATTGATATAGGATACTTGAGGAGATGTGTTAAAAACTATTCTTAATCCCACCTCAAAAGATTCACTCACATTTATTGAAAAACATCATAAATCTAAGGCAGAGAAAACCATGCTTCTTTTAATTGGTGATTGCATGGTTGATTACCGTGGACGTGCACGATCAATTCTGGATTGGGGGGAACGAATAGTTATGATTAAGCAAGATGGAAATGTGTTGGTTCATCAGCCAGAAATGCGTGAACCAGTCAACTGGCAGCCATCCGGTACAACAACAGAATTCCAGGTAGAAAACAACTCCCTTGTCATCAGATCACGTCACAGCCATCCTCCAGAGAAAATGAAAATAACGTTTCGGAATCTAAAGATGATTGTTGCTACATCACTTCGTGATAAAGCTGAATTTGTTATCGCTGGTATGGAGACAGATGTTGTCAATCAAATCATCAGCGAACCAGATACGATTGAAGAAGGGCTTCGTATCAGCAAACGAGAGAAACAGGTGAAATCAGGAATGATCGATCTTTTTGGTTATGATAAAGAGCATACTCCAACGGTTATCGAAGTGAAACGAAGTGTTGCAAATATCAGTGCAGTGCATCAACTCCGTATGTATGTCACTGATATAAAAAAAGACGTAGATGAAGCAAATGTACGAGGGATTCTCTGCGCACCACGTGTTCCTGACATGGTGAAGCATCTGCTGGCTGATTATGATTTGGAATGGCGAGAAGTAGAACGCAAAATTGTACTGCCTGACGATTTTCAGAAGACGTTAAAAGAATATTAAGGATAATCAACTGGGGAAAAAGATAAAATTTAAAAAAGGCCAATATGTTATATCAAGACGATAAAATGAAAAAATCATTGATTAAAATATTGATTATATGTCTGGCAGTTTCAATATTACTGCCAACAGTCAATGCTGTACCTTCTGTTTGGAGCAATACTCCAAAAACTGATAAAAATAGTGGAGAAACCTTCGAGCTAAGATTTGAAATATTAGCCGATGAAACAGCAAATTATACAGTAACAATTGATCCTGGAACGAAATTTTCTGCAATTGACGGAGAAAATAGTATGACCATCGAGATTTTAAAAGATGAAACTCGTACGTTCATATTTAATATGCAGATAGATGAAGATCTCGAAGATGGGAAACATGTCATTTATTATGATGCATTTAAAAATGATGAACAATTTAAATCAGAAGGGAAAGCGTATGTTCGTGCGGGACAGCAGGCTCCAGGATTTGAAATATTAGCGTTTATTGGAGCTATCGCTATTGCATTATTTATTTGGAGAAAAAAACGATAGTACTGCTACAAAAAAAATAAAAAAAAATGAATAGAAAGATAGAATTTTAATTTATTCTATCCCTCCAAATTGTAGACTTGGATCTCCGAAAAGATGGACAATTGTAATGCAGTGTGTTTCTGTATTTTCCATAGGATTTGAATCAATAAAATCAATTAACGCTCCAGCTATTGCTTCACCTGGTGTTGCTGCGTTTTGATTTCCTATCTGTTCGAAGATATTTACCTCAATTTCACTGTTAAGACTTATTGGTATACCACTCCAACTCACCGTAAGACCAGTTGCCCCTTCCGTAGCGATAGCTCCACCATATGGTATTGTTACCAAACGCCAACAAAAACATTCAGATCCTGGATCTCCATGAGTCCAATAGGCATCATTAAATTCATCAGCATTTTTTGTCCGATACCATGTTACATTAAACTCGCCGTTATGACATCCACCAACGACAGTAAATGGGAGTCTTCTGAGATTAAAAAGCTTCCACATGTCTCTCATATGTAAACCGCCAATCCATATACTTGTATCACCAACGGGATGGGTATCCCATCGTATAGGATGACCATGTCCTTCAAAGAGAACAAATCCTGCTCCTTTGCTGATTTCTCTTGCAATATCTTTTGGTATTGGCATAGGCCCACCACTGTCTTCATTTGATGAATATACTCGTACTTCTTCGTTAATTCTATTAATCATATAATCAAATACTGTATCCACAATATATTCACCATCTGGTTGACCTTGATGCATATCATGACTCATTCCAGCAATACCAATCATTTTATCATACCATGATTTGCTATCAGGAGATGTTTGCTCATATGTTATTACCTTTTGAACAACTATTTTCACTTCAAGCTTGTTTCTGCATGGCAATCGTCCAACACGGACATCAGGATTAAGATCTAATTCATCTATTTCCACGCCAGTGTATTTCCCCCAATGGGCAAAAATACCATCATCGTTTGAATCCCAACTTGAAAAATTCGCTTCTCCATCATAGATATCGGCATAATATAAATCACTAATACACCCTGGATCGCCCCCACCTGTCATTTCAATATTTGTATATCTAACTGGGACATACCAGTCTGTACTGCCTTGATTTTGATCCTCTCTGTCATTTGCATTATAATATGACTTCAGACCTCCAACTAACAGGACATTTTTAATGTTGTAGGTTTCGATGGCATCTTTGATGAAATATTTGATTTGTTCTGGTGGATCTACACCAGTGTATTCAGCAAAAATTTTTTCTGTTGTCTTCAAAAAAGTAGCAATATTGTTATCATTTTTATGTTGGATTAATGGTTGAAGAGCATCTGAGAATTTCTGAGGTGCAATGATTACTAGGTCATATTCATCAGCAAAGATCAGAGGGTTTTTAGGATTGGTATAGGTGACTTTCATTGTTGCTTCATCGATTGAGTAGATTTTATTTCGAGATGGTGAATATTGTACCGGGTAGAAATAACATGATATATGTGTGACGCGATTGTTATCATTGTTTAATCCGCTCGTTATTTTATAATCAAACCATTTGCCGGGATATTTTTCAATATTTGAGTAGACTTCTTGATCTTCGATCAGCTCTAATTGGTTAAAATACATTTCAGATGTTTTTGGAATTGCTTGTGGAGAAGGTTTTATTTTCCCAGATATCATTTGTTCATGTTCTGCAGATGTTGTATAAATAATATCTACGTTTTGTACACCAAATTGAAGATCAAAGCTGTAGGTATATACAGGCATCTCTGGTTTGCCAGGGATTCGCAAAAAACGATCAGTATCCACAAGATTAAGTGTTAGATAATCATCCCCATCTTTTATAATCGGTGATGAGAATACAAATGTTTTTTCAAATTCATTGTTATTTTCTTCTTTGAATACAGCACCAGCTCCAAGTCCACTAAGGACTAAAATTCCTACAACCAATATCGGTATTATTTCCTTCATATTTTAACCCCACAATTAAATGGTTGGATATCCACCAACTTTAAGACTTGGATCACCAATGAGAGTAATTTGTTGGACATGCTTACAATCAAGTTTATTTGAATGAACTGAAAATGTGTTACAGTAATTTCGAATCGTTTCCCAATGCAGTTCCCCTAAGTATTGATATCCTTCTTCGATATATAATCTGAAAAATTCTGCATTAATCCACCCAAGTAATCCATTTTCTACAGAGTCGGGAATACCGTTTTCATCAACATCTCCAGTATATCCCCACACCACTGATGTAGCGCCAATATGTGCAATACTGCCTCCATTAGGTTTTCGTACCAATCTCCAACCAATCTCTTCAGGAGTGCAATCAGAACGTCCAAATCGATCAGGGTTGAATATATTGAAAATGGTTACATCGAATTTCGCAGTGACACAACACCCAAACACACAAATAGGATATTGTCCCTTATTTCGCAAGAGAGGTATGTATTTATTATGAAATGGCTCAACAGGATTTCCATCGGGATCAAATGTTTCAATTCTGTTTTGCAGTCCATGTCCCTCATATAACACAAAGCCACATCCTTGATTTATAGCATTAAGCAACTCTGTCTGTCCTGTTAGTGTTCCATCAGAACAATAGAGTTTTGTTATATCAAATCCAACCATCATCTCACTAATATAATCACAGACTGCTTCACCTTCGTTGGGAAATGGATCACCAACCCCAGGATTGGTGTCTCCACCAAGCGTGATCATTTGGCTAAACCACTCTTCACCAGATGTTGATGTTTCATATTCGATTATCTTATCAACAATAATTTTTACTTCGAAGGGATATCGACATGGTAACCTTCCGACATAGACGTCAGGTTCTAAATCCAAATTATCCTTTCCCCATTCTGCAAAGACGTCATCACCATTGCTATCCCAATCATCAAATTCATTGCCATTTTTATAAATATCGGCATAATATGTATCACTTAGATATGGTAGATCAACATATCCATCATCTAAAATGACATATCGTCCTGGAATGTAAAAAGCTGGAAGCTGTCCTTTACGACCGCCTATCAAGAGTACATAGGTTATGTTCCACTCCTCTATTGCGCCCTTAATGAAATATTTAATCTGTTCTGCCTCATCACGACCATCACGTTCCGAATAGATTTTTTCAGTCGTTTTTAAAATTGTTTGAATATCATAGCTATTTTTATGATCAATCAATGGTTGAATTGCAGATGAAAACTTTTCAGGAGCTATAATAACCATATCGTATTCACTTTCAAAAGTAGGACGTGAAATCGCTATTGACTCTGTTACAGGTAAGGCACCAGCCCCAAGTCCACTAAGGACTAAAATTCCTATAGCCAATAAAGGCAATATTTTTTTCATATTTTTCCTCCTATAATATTATATTTGTTTTACATATTATTTAATATCAGCCTATTCATGCATAAGGACATATATACGTCCAGGTTTTCCTCTCAAAATAAGAGGATTTACTCATATCCTCCTATGATGAGGCTTGGATCTCCTATTAAGATATATTCTTGAACACTCTTTGAATGGAACAAATTACTATAAACTGGATATGTCATTATATATGATTTAAGTGAATGTGTATAGAGTTCTCCTAGAGTTTCTCTTCCTTCTTCCCCATAAAGTCGGAGGGATTCGACTGCGAGGCCTCCTCCATAAATCTCTGCATCATCAGGAATTCCATTTTGATTCGCATCCCCTGTAGTTCCATAACAGGTATTGGAATTTGTGATGACCGCGATTGCACCGCCATTATTTTTCCGAACTAACCACCAAGTAATCGTCCAAGGGGCACAATCTTGTTTAAGAATATTAGATTCGTTCTGGAGATATTTTGGTATATTCAAAAGACTGACATCGATTTTTCCATGGAAGCATTCAGCGAGAAACACTACGGGGTATTTATCTTTATTTTTGAGTTTGTACAGGAATTGATTATGAAGCGCAATTAATTCTGATCCATCAAGTTGGGTGATACGAACGCGGTCAGTTCCTCCTTTTCCTCTTGTAAAGACAAATCCACAACCTTGGTTGATTGCATCGATGACATCATCTGAACTTGTAAGATTACCTGTGGAGATATATAATCGGATGGGGGTAAACCCTGGCATGTGAGATAAGGCTTCTTCGCATGTTTCTTCTCCTTCTAATCCTGGAAATGCGGGAAACTGGTCGCCTCCGACTGCCACGATGGTGTTAAACCATTGTTGTCCATAGGTTGTTGTTTCATATTGAATGATTTTTTGTACAATGGTTCTAACTTCGAGTCGATTGCGGCAGGGAAGCCGGCCGACATGAACATCAGGAAGTAGATCTAATTCATCTTGTCCCCATTCAGCAAAAATCCCATCGCCATCGCTATCCCAATCCTCGAAGTCCGTTGTTCCATTTTTGTAGATATCAGCATAATATAAATCACTGATGAAAAATGTATATCGATCGCTATCATCTAAATTACTATATCGAACAGGAACATGCCATGAATTTAATTGCCCTTTCTTACCTCCCATTAATAAGACATAGGTGATATGATTTTGTTCAATAGCATCTTTGATAAAATATTTAATCTTCTCGGCATCGTCTCTCCCTGAGTATTCAGAGTAGATATTTTCTGTTGTTTTCAAAAACGTTTCAACATCATGACTATTTTTATGTTCGATTAATGGTTGAATACCGGTTGAAAACTTTTCAGGAGCAATAATCACCATATCATATTCATCTGTATAATTAGTTGGTGAAAACGATCCTAAATCTGTTTCAAATAAAGCACCAGCCCCAAGCCCACTAAGGACCAAAATTCCTACAACCAATATTGGTATTATTTCCTTCATATTTTTCCCCTAAATATACTATAAGACAGATGATATATAAATATTCCTAACAAATGAACAATTTTCGGTATTTTTGGATAGCGAGTGATGCAAAATCCACGCCAACAGGTATTTTGGTGAAGACTTATCACTCGGTATCCAAGATTCTCCAATTTTCTTCATTTTAAAGAAAAACTAAATCTTCATTCGTTATATAGCATGCTCGTTATGAAAGGTAGTTATTTACTACTCTTAGAATTAGAAAACGATAAGACAATTCCTATCGGCAAACTAGGAGAAATAGCATTTAACAAAGGATTTTACGTCTATGTCGGTTCTGCGCTCAGTGGATTGGAACAGAGAATAAAAAGACATCTAAGAGAAAATAAGAAGATACATTGGCATATCGATTATCTCCTACAATATGCAAAAATTGTGAATGTTTTTTACAAAGAAAACAATGTCAGAGAGGAATGTCACATTGCAAAAAAATTAGACAAAAAACTACTTCCAATTCCTGGTTTTGGCTGCAGTGATTGCATCTGCAAAAGCCATCTTTTTTACGGAACAAATGAAGAAATAAAAAACAGTATCGACACATTGAACATGAAAACATACCCTTTTGATGCAAACTATTAAATCTATTTTTAAGTATAAGGAAAAATTATGGTTTCAATTATTTATTCAACCACCGGTAGTGTTGAAGAAGCAAGAAAAATCGCACGCATACTTGTTGAAGAAAAACACGTTGCATGTGTAAACATTATTCCAAAGATAGAATCAATATATCGATGGCAAGGAAACATCGAAGAAGATAACGAATGCGTCCTCCTGGCAAAAACAACAGACAAAAATATCGACAAGACGATACAGAGAATAAAAGAACTCCACTCTTATGACGTGCCAGATATTGTTGCAATTCCTATTACCCAAGGTTTTAAGGAGTATCTTAATTGGGTAGAAGATGAGACAGCATGAAATTTGTATCCCTTGTTTCAAGCGGCATTGATTCACCTGTTGCAACCTACCTTCTCTCAAAAAAAGCAGAAGAACTCATACTTGTCCATGCTGATAATAGACCATTTACCGATGAGAAAGAACTAGAGAACTTCATCAAACTTGCAAAACATCTCAAAAAACACATCTCATGCAAAATGAAAGCATATACTCTACAACACGGAAACACCCTCCATTCATATAAAAAACGTTGTGAAGACAGATTCACTTGCATCTTTTGCAAACGCATGCTTCTAAGATACGCAGAAAAAATAGCTGAAAAAGAACAAGCAGATGCAATTATTATGGGTGATTCTTTAGGTCAGGTAGCTTCACAGACCCTTCAGAACATCCGTGTCATAGAGCAAGCAGTTTCCATCCCAATATTGAGACCGTTAATAGGCCTTGACAAAGAGGATATAATAAAAACTGCAAAAAAAATCGGTACGTACGATCTTTCGATTTTACCATCTGATGGATGCAGCGCCGTTCCAAAAAAACCAGCTACCCAGACAAAACTTAATCAGATTTTATTGGAAGAAGAAAAAATCAATATTGATAAACTGGTTAGCCAAGCGATAAATAACGTTGAAGAAATCTCATTCTAATATTTAATTTTAATTTTTACGGTTCAAATCTTCTTCTTTTAATAAGTTCCAATTTGTCAAGCGGCCTTGTCTTAGGCCGTGGACTTGTATAAACAGAAAGCGTGTTCAATCCTGTGAATTTCATCTCGATTTCATCTAACTCTTTTTTTGGTAGCGGCTTGACAGGGCAATACCGAAGTGGTGTATTTATTTCAACTTCATCTGGGTTAATTTCTCGTGCAAATTCAGCTAGTTCATATGCATACTCTTTGTTTTCTTTCATAAACATTATTTGAAGAGCAAACTTTCCAGAAAAATCTTTTCTTAATTTTTTGATGCCATTAAGTGTTTTTTCAAATGTTACTTCTGATGCTGGATGGTTGATTTTTTGAAAAATCTCCTGGTTTGAAGCATCAAGTTTCGCTACAATAATGTCAAGTTTACAAAGACTTTCCCGTACTGAACTGTCATAAAATAAAGATGAATTTGTCAGTATAGCAAGTGGTAAATCTGAGAGTTCTCGAATCATTTGTATCGCCTCATCCATGTTTTTCGCCAGTGTTGGCTCTCCTGTTCCTGATAGGGTTATTACATCTGATGTCGTTTTTTTCAGGGCGTTTTTTAGTTCTTCTTTCACGACGTCTAGAGAAACAAACAAGTCTCTTTGGTTGGTAATTTCCTCTGTTTTTTCAAGTTGACAGTAGATACAATCAAAAGAACATATCTTTTTCTCTGAACAGATGAGATCGACACCTAGTGATTTTCCAAGTCTCCATGAGGCTACTGGCCCGTATACACTTTTCATGAATGCTGCATAAAACACGCTAAGTATTTAACTATGGTGCAGGTAAAATGTCAAAAATTTTGGGGAAATCGAAAAGTTTAAAAAGGCAAGAGTTATACTATATAATGTAGGCTAAGGTTTTTAGTATACCATATATTGTATTGGTGTGTTAAGATGAATTGTCCATATTGCAACCATATTGAAACAAAAGTAACAGACTCTCGCGAAACCGGGAATTATTCAATCCGCAGAAGACGAGAGTGCCTCAAATGCAACAGACGATTCACCACCTACGAATATATCGAAATGACACCAATATATGTAATAAAAAAAGACGGCAGAAGAGAAAAATTTGAAAGAAACAAAATCAAAAACGGACTTCTCAAAGCACTTGAAAAACGCCCAATCAGCCACGAAAAAATCGAAGAAATACTCGATACCATCGAAGAAAAAATAAGAAGATATGGAAAAGAAGAAATTGAAAGCAAAACCATAGGAGAATACGTCATGGATGCCCTCAAAGAAACAGATCACGTCGCATACATACGCTTCGCATCTGTCTACCGGTCATTCACAGACGTCACCTCATTTGAAAAAGAAGTTAAAGATTTAATAGAACAATACAGCGGAGAGATAAAAAAATGATACGAAAAATAAGAAAAAGAGATGGAAAAGTTGCAGATTTCAACCCAATAAAAATCACCAATGCTATTTGGAAGGCGGCGCAGGCAGTTGGCGGAAAGGATCATAGGACGGCAGCAGAACTCACTGACAGGGTAATGGAATTCCTTGAAAAAGAACTAAAACGCGGTGAAATTCCAACAGTAGAACAGATTCAAGATGCTGTTGAAAAAATCCTTGTAGAAGAAGGACATGCTAAAACTGCGAAAGCTTACATTCTCTACAGAAAACAACATCAAGATGTGCGTGAAGTTGCTGGACTTCTCAAAGACATCGATGTCGTCGATGACTATCTCAGCATGATGGATTGGAAAGTCCAAGAAAACAGCAACATGAGCTATAGCCTCCAAGGATTAAACGTATATGCAACAGAAAACATCATCTCACATTACTGGCTCAACAAGATTTATCCACCGGAAATAGGAGAGGCACATTCTAACGGGAAGTATCACATTCACGATCTTGGCACACTCGGCGCGTATTGCGTGGGATGGGATCTAAAAGATATACTCTTATTAGGATTCAAGGGAGTTGCGGGTAAAATAGAAAGTAAACCTGCAAAACACTTTGGAACTGCACTTATGCAAATTGTAAACTATCTCTATACGCTTCAGGGTGAAGCAGCTGGTGCACAAGCATTATCAAATTTTGACTCATTATTAGCACCATTTATTAGATATGATGGATTACAATATACCGATGTTAAACAGGAGATGCAGAAATTCCTCTTTAATATGAATGTCCCGACCCGTGTGGGATTCCAATCTCCATTCAGTAATATCACTTTAGATCTCACCTTCCCTAGCTATATGATGGAAGAACCTGTGATAATTGGTGGCGATCTAAAAGACGATAATTACATTGATTTTGTAGATGAAATGAACATGATCAATCAGGCTTTCGCAGAAGTCATGTTGGAAGGTGATGCTAAAGGTCGTCCGATGACATTTCCAATCCCAACTTATAACATTACTAAGGATTTTAACTGGGATAATGATGGACTTGATCCTATTTGGGAGATGACAGCAAAATATGGTGTACCATATTTTAGTAATTTCATCAACAGTGATATGAAACCGGAAGACGCTAGGAGCATGTGTTGTCGGCTTCGTCTCTCAAATAGAGAACTTCGCAAGAGAGGTGGTGGTTTGTTTGGTGCAAACCCCAAGACTGGATCCATTGGTGTTGTAACTATAAATATGCCTCAAATAGGCTACCTGGCTAAAGACGATGATGATTTCTTTGAAAGACTTGATAATTTAATGGAACTAGCAAAACAAAGCCTGATTATAAAACGAGAAATAATAGAAAATCTTACTTCTAGTGGGCTACATCCATATTCCAAGTTTTACCTGAATGACGTGAAAAAAACCTTTGGAGAGTACTGGAAGAATCATTTTTCTACTATTGGTCTGATTGGTATGAATGATGCACTGCTCAATTTTATGAATAAGAGTATTGGTGATCCTGAGGGTAAACAGTTTGCTGAAAAAGTCCTTGATTATATGCGAGATAAAATAGCAGACTATCAGGAGGAAACTGGTGATATTTTTAATCTAGAAGCAACACCTGCAGAAGGTGCGTCATACAGACTGAGTCGTGTTGACAAGGCACAATACCCAGATATTCGTACCTATAATCAAGAGTTTTATGGCAATGGTGGTAAAGGTGTGGAACCATATTATACTAATTCCACACAGCTTCCTGTGGGTTATACCACTGATGTTTTTGAGGCACTTGATCTTCAAGATGCGCTTCAGTCAAAATATACTGGTGGTACTGTTTTGCACATCTTTCTTGGCGAGGAGGAGCCCTCTCCAACAGCAACTAAAAAACTTGTACGAAAGGTGGCAGAAAACTATTCTTTACCTTACTATACGATTACACCCACCTTCAGTGTTTGCCCTGATCATGGGTATATGGCAGGTGAACACAGGTATTGCCCGACATGTAAAACTAATAATAAAACCACTGAGTGTGAGGTATATTCTCGGGTTGTCGGCTATCTTCGTCCTGTGAATCAATGGAACCGTGGTAAACAACAAGAATTTACTGATAGGAAAACATTTGACATGATGAAGAAAGTAATGGTTACCGCATGAAAATCGGTGGATTTCAGAAGACATCACTTTTAGATTATCCTGATCAGATTAGTGCAATAGTGTGGACTGTTGGCTGTAACTTCAAGTGTCCCTTCTGTTACAATAAGAATCTTGTCGATGGTAACGTGGAATTAATTCCTGAAGAGGAGGTTCTCTCTTTTCTTAAAAAACGAAAAGGAATGCTGGAGGCTCTGTCTATTTCTGGTGGGGAACCACTTCTACAAAAAGATATCGCAGATTTTACAGCGAAAGTAAAAAAACTTGGATATCTTGTAAAAATTGATACGAATGGTATGTATCCAGAAAAACTCAAAGAACTCATTGGTAAAAAACTGGTTGACTACGTTTCAATGGATGTAAAGGCCCCAAAGAAGAAATACGATAAACTTGCAGGTGTAAAAACAGATATAAAAAAAATAGAAAAATCCATCAATATCATAAAAAAAAGTGCACCTGATTATGAGTTTAAAACCACCTTTGTACCTGATCTATTGAAAAAAGAAGATATCATTAAGATTGCTCAATGGTTAGAAGGATCTGAAACATATTTTCTTCAGCAGTTTAAAGCAAATACTCCTCTGATTTCTTCTTCGTTGGAAAAGATAACACCGTATCCTAAAGAGTATATCGTTGAAACGTTTGAAGAGATACAATCATATTTTAAAAAATGTGAAATGCGAGGAGTTTAAAAACATACATATCTTATAAAGATATTACTGCTTAAAAAATGAGGTAAAAGATAGCATTAAGGTACAATAAATACTATGTGTTGGTTAACAGGCGATTTATATGAACTATGAATTAGCAATAATAGGAGCGGGTCCTGCTGGGTACTCCGCAGGTATTTATGCCGCAAGATCTGGCATAAAAACAGTAGTTTTTGATAAAAGCGGCGGTGGAGGGCTTGCAATGCTTTCACCAAAAATTGAAAACTATGCAGGATTTGAATCGATTTCCGGCACTGAACTTATGGAGAAGATGAAACAACATGCTAGTAAATATGTTGATATTCATTTTTATGAAGAAGTTAAAGAGATAGTGAAAAAGAATAATAGATTTAACATTGAAACAGTAAAAACAAAATACACGGTTGGTGCAGTTCTCTTTTGCACAGGCACTGAACATAGAAAACTTAACGCCCCTGGAGAGGTAGAGTTGCAAGGAAAAGGTGTTTCATACTGTGCCACTTGTGATGGTTTCTTTTTTAAAGGAAAAAAAGTAGCTGTTGTCGGTGGTGGGAATTCTGCGTTAATTGAAGCTGTATTTCTAAAACAGATTGGTTGTGAAGAAGTCTATCTTGTTCATAGAAGAGATCAACTTCGTGCAGAAAAGGCATATGAAGATGAAGCACGAGAAAAACAAGTTCAGATACTGTTTAATAAAATTGTTGAAAAGATAGGTGGAGCAGAGAAGGTTGGATATCTCGATCTCAAAGATACGGCAAATGATGAGAGATCAAAGCTTGATGTCGATGGTGTCTTCATTTCAGTCGGTGAGATGCCGCAAAACAAGCTTGCAAAGAAAATGAAAGTTAAGCTTGATAAACAAGGATACATTGTTACTGATAAACAACAAAGAACAAATGTAAAAGGAGTATATGCAGCTGGTGATATCACTGGTGGGTTGCGACAGGTCGTTACCGCATGTGCTGAGGGGGCGATAGCAGCACTTAGTTCAACAGAAGCATTAGGTAAAAAATATCCATATTAAAACCATAATCTTAGTGCAATGTCTTAATCTGCTCAATTTCCTTGTTTTTTATAAGTTCCACTAGTCTTTCTCCACTTTTTTTAACATTTTTACAGATCTCACCAGACATTGTTTCTGGCTGTATTCCAATAAACGTTATGTTTTCTACATACTGCCCAAGATAGTTCATCAAAACAGAAATGGGAATACCATGGGTACTGATATGCATCACACCAATTTTTTCTTTTGGAACAATTCGTATCTCACCAAGATTCAAACCCATCTCAACCGCATCGATAATAATTAGGTTTTTTGGGTTGTGTTGTTTAACGACAGAAGTAAAGTTTTCTGGTACGGTTCCACAATCCAACACAACCAAGTCACATTCTTCTTGCTTAAACTTGTCAGAAATATATGGCCCTATTGCATCATCTCCGCCGTCTCTATTTCCAATGCACATAATGAGATAATCTGCTCTATTGCCTTCTGAGTCATTCATTGTTTTGCACCTCTCTTTTTGTGTAATATAGAAAATATGAACAACAAAAGCCATATTGTCCCTGAAAAAAGATCAGCAGTAAATGAAAGCCAGTAACGCATTGTGAAAAATGTTGCTGCTAGAACGTAAAGTCCGATTGTTGTTAATCCTGCAGTATAAATATTGGTAGAGTCACCACGCCATACATCTCGAAGTAACGGTAAAAGTATGAAACCGAAGAGAAGACCAACAATTGCTATTACGATATCCTGCCACATATGTCTTTTGTGAAACAAAAAAGATTCATAAAGCTACTGGTTAAAATCAGTTTTTGTGGGTTTAATCGTCTTTGTGGGCATATGAGGAGATGTAATATGTTCTAAAAATATGGTTAGTAACCATTCAATGTATGTTTTCTTCTTTGATGAAAATGAGGGTTGGGCTGTTGGTAATTTCGGTACAATTCTTCACACATTTGGCGGAGGAGAAGCGTGGACTAAAGAGGCAGACGGAATAACAAATAATTTCATACAAAAGATCTTCAGTGTGAACAAAAACTGCGTATACTTTTATGCAAGCGATGGCTATGGTTTACTTTTGAAGTATGTTGGTGAGGAATAAGTATGAAATTGAAAAAGCAGCAGTTACCTTGACTTTGTCAGATTTATACACGTATTTAATGAAGAAGCCCCAAAGAATTAAGCTCTTTTAATAATTTCTCTGCCGCTGTTGATACATCCTCAACGCTCTTTGCTCCTGTGCACACTATGTTCCCAGAGGAAAAGAGCAACATAACTACCTTAGGTTCCCTTATCCTGTAAACCATTCCTGGGAACTGCTCAGGTTCATATTCAATATTTTCTAAACCCAGAGCCATAGCTGTTTCGGTAAGATTGAGTTCACCACCTAAATCGGCTGTGGCAACAATATTCTGAACAGTTATCTCACGATTTTTATATACATTTACACCTAGTTTTCTTAGCGTCTTTGCTATTATATCAATGCTTTTATGTACATCTTCAATGTTCTTTGCTCCTGTACAGTTAGCTTTCCCGCTTTTAAAGAGAAGGGTGGCTGTCTTTGGATTGTTTAACTTATAAACCAGTCCTGGAAATTGTTCAGGTTCATATTCAGTTCCTTCTACCGAGTGTATTATCACGTCTAGGTCTAACTTATCTGCAAATGCTGTAGATGCCACAATATTTTGTACTTTTACTTCTATCATATACTATCACTTTTACCAATAAACATTGTTTTCATCTTGTAGAGTAAGTTAAACGGGTATGTAATTACTATGATATGCTATTTTCCTCGTGAAAGTAGGTTTTTAATTGTCATTACAGATTCAGGCGACCCTAAAAAATAACAAGTGGAGATTGCATTTATTTTGATGAGTTATAATTACTCCATATAAAGCCGGGAGGGAATGCTAGAATCGCCTCTCAAAAAGTAAATTGACCAAATGTATGGTTTAACCCTAGAAAAATCAGTTTATCAAGTTTTTTTCTAGAATGCCTCTTGCAGCAATGATGCCTGTTGCAGCAGATGCAACAATGCCTCTGGAAAGACCAGCGCCATCTCCAGCTACAAAAAAGTTCTCCATACTGCTCTCAAGATTATTATTTACAACAAATCGCATTGAAGAAAACTTTATTTCAGGAGCGTACAGCAACGTAGAATCAGAAGCTACCCCCGGTATCACCTCATCGAGTTTTTCAAGACCTTCCAAGATATTTGTGACAATTCGATGCGGCAACGCCATAGATATATCTCCAGGTGTTGCATTCTTTAACGTGGGTTTTACAAATGATTTTTCTATTCTTTTCCTCGTTGAACGCCGTCCTTTTTTCAAATCTTCTAATCGTTGAACAATAGGCATTTTTCCACCGATAGTTGTCGCAAGTTTCGCAATTGAAATCCCATATGCTGTAGTATCCTCTATAGGTTCTGTCAGTTTTATTTTAGTGACAAAAGCAAAATTTGTATTTTCAGATTTTTTACTTGCCATCGAATGACCATTCACTCCAATATAATCACCGTAATCTTCCATAACAACAAAACCATTTGGGCAGGTGCAGAACGTTCGAATGAAATCATCATAGGTTTCTGTAAAGATATGAAACTTTGGATCCCAAGCCTTCTCTACGATACTTTCCATGACAACTGCCGGAACCTCCACACGAACTCCAATATCAATTGGGGCAAACCTTGTATAAATACCTAATCGTTTTGCTTCAGTGGAGAGCCAATCCCCTCCTGATCTACCAGGGGCAGCTAAGACATATTTTGCTTCAACATTTTCCTTTCCATCTAGGTGTAATTCAAAATGATTATTGCAATGATGGATTTCTTTCACAGCAGTATTTAATAAGAATTCAGCACCAGACTGCTCTATACTATTTTTCATGGATGTAATTATCGCGGGGAGTCTATCTGAACCGATATGTCGCTGAGGTATGGGAATAAATTGAATGCCATGGGTTGCCGCTTTTTTTTCTAAATCTTCCGAGTTCGTCCCATATAGTTCTCCAGATGCTCCATGTTCAGCAAAAAACTGCTCCACTTTTGATACCAAATCATCGGCTTCTTGTCGAGAGACAAACTCTTCAAGATTCCCACCAACATTGTACTTTAAATTTAATTTCCCATCTGAGAGTCCCCCTGCTCCACCAAGACCACATAAAATGTTACAGGGTGTGCATTCCTTGCATCGTACAAATGCTAAAAGAGACGGACATTGTCTATTATCGATGTCTTTTCCTTTATCAATTATCAACACTTTTTGAGAACTGTTTTCAGTTATTTCATGGGCTGCAAATAGACCAGCGGGTCCGGCACCAATTATGACGATATCGTATTTCAAACGATGCTTAGAGAGGCAGTATCTTTAAAAATCTTGCTGAAAAAAAATTGTATGACGTTTGTACAACTCTCCGAACAATATAAATAAACCTGTAGGCATCGCATGAAATAAAAAAAAGAGCATGCCGGGGACGGATCATGACAGAAAAAATAAAGCTTGCTCAAGGAGCAGGTGGAGAATTGATGGATACTCTTATCAAAGATAAAATCTTGAAATATTTTGTAAAAAAAGAATCAAAATCTGCAGAGGTCTCTCTTTCAATGCTTGACGATGCTGCAGTCATTGACGATATTGTTTTTTCTACAGATTCTCATACCGTACAACCACTTATTTTTCCAGGAGGAGATATCGGTTCTCTTGCGGTTTGTGGAACAATAAATGATATTTCAGTAATGGGTGCGAGACCTCTTGCACTTTCTGCAGGGTTTATCGTTGAAGAGGGTTTTTCTGTAGAAACATTTGAAAAAATAGTGGAAAGCATGGGCAAATATTCAGAAGATGCAAACGTTCCAATTATAACAGGTGATACAAAAGTTGTTGAAAAAGGAGCAATACAAGAATTCATGATTAACACAAGTGGTATGGGAAAAAGAACTAGCACTTTAGATAGCAATATTAAGGAAGTAAAGAGATATAGACCGTTTAATCAAAGATGGCTTGTTGATTCAAATCTCAAAAAAGGAGACGTGATCATTCTCTCTGGAAACATCGGTGAACATGGCATTGCACTTCTTTCTTTTAGAGAAGGTTATGGTTTTGATACAAGGATAAAATCAGATGTCGCTCCAATAAATAGTCTCATGGAAAAGGCAATGTCTGAAGGTGGTGTTGTTTCAGCAAAGGATCCCACAAGAGGCGGACTAGCAAATACAATAAATGAGTTCAGCGACAAATCAAATATTGGAATTATCCTGGACGAAGACACCATTCCTATTCCAAATGGTGTACAATCTGCATGTGATATGCTCGGAATCGATCCTCTAGAGATAGGTAATGAAGGAAAAGTGGTTTTAGGGGTTGTGAAAGAAAAAGCAGAAGATGTCCTCTCTGTTCTTAAAAAACATCCTCTCGGAAAAAATGCAGCGATCATTGGTGAAGCAACTGATAAGATAAATGGTGTAGTATTACAAACTACTGTTGGTGGGAAAAGACTTTTACACAAGCCACTCGGTGATCCTGTTCCACGAATATGTTAGCTATCTACAAATTTTTAAATACTCTTTAGGATTACCCTTCGAACAGAACACGTATGGATTATTATCTTGTGGAGGTAACATTTTATGGCAAAGGGTCTTTCAAAGTCATTTAAAAAAGCGTTATGGGCTTATCATTGTAACTCTGGTTCTTGTAATGGGTGTGATATTGAGATTATTGCGGCACTCTGCCCTCGTTATGATGTTGAGAGATTTGGCATTAAACTTGTTGGTTCTCCACGTCATGCTGATGTATTACTTGTCACAGGTCCTGTTACGCGGCAGATGGAAGACAAGGTTAAACGAGTGTATGAGCAGATGCCCGATCCAAAAGCAGTCATATGTGTTGGAAACTGTGGTAACGCCGGTGATGTTTTCTATGAATCATATAACCTTGTAGGTCCTATTGACAATATCATTCCTGTCGATGTTTATGTTGTTGGCTGCCCGCCTCGTCCTGAGGCAATAATTAATGCGGTTGCAAAAGCATGGGTGAAACTTGAAACATTGGAGGCTAAATAATGGCTGCAGAAAAGAGACTTACTCCTGAAGAGATTGTTAAATCTTTTAAAGACGAATTCAAAACAAAGATTAAAGACGCTCAGATTAAAAAACGCACCACGGGATCAAAGAAAAATGAGTTTGTCAATATTTGGATGAAGATCGATAAAAGTATATTTAAAAGAACAGTAAAACATCTTATAACACTGCAAGAGTTTCCTCATCTTTCTGTTGTGTCAGGCAATGATCTCGGTAAAACGATTGAATTGATATATCATTTTTCAATTTATTACGGTGTACATCTTGGTGAAATATCCTTGAACATCTCTGTTGAACTGCCGAAGTCAAAACCAGAGATTGAATCAATCTGTGATCTTATCCCAGGAGCACTTGTTACCGAGCGTGAAAAACAGGAGATGCTTGGCGTAAAGATTAAAGGTATTCCTGACAGTCGACGATTGTTTTTACCTGATGATTTCCCCAAAGGTGTATATCCTTGGAGAAAAGATGAGAAAGGGCTTGAGAAACTGGTGAGAAATCTGCATGAGGTGAAAAAATGAGCGCTAAAGAAATCACTAAGACAACGTATCAGCTTCCAATTGGTCCTATACATCCTGCTCTTAAGGAGCCGGTGATGTTTGAGTTTGAAATAGATGGGGAAAAAATTGTTGATGTTGATATAAAGCTTGGGCAGGTTCATAGAGCTATTGAATGGGCTGGTCTTAGGAGGAACCCTATTCAGATTCTGTATTTGGCTGAACGGATTTGTGGGATTTGTTCAATTTCCCACCCTGTCGCTTTTGCTCGTGCTGTGGAAAACGCTATTGATATTGAGGTTCCTGAACGAGCGGAGTATCTGAGAGTTATACAGTGTGAGCTTGAGAGAATTTGTTCACATATCTTGTGGGCTGGTGTTGCAGCTCATGAGATAGGATTTGACTCTGTTTTGTTTTTGACATGGCAGATGCGAGAGAAAGCACTTGATCTCACTGAGTATTTAACAGGGAATCGTATTACTAAAGCAATTGTTACAGTTGGTGGTGTACGAAGAGACATAACAAAAGATCATCTCCCTAGGATATATGAAACGTTGAATTATTTTAAGGATAATTTTGAGAAACTCAGACATATATTTTTAGATGATAAAACGTTTCAGCTTAGAAGCCAGGGAGTTGGAGTATTAACAAATAAGGATGCATTAGAACTCTGTGCAGTTGGTCCAACTACAAGGGCATCTGGTGTGAAAAAAGATGTTCGTGTTGATCAAGCATATGCCGCTTATGGTGATCTTGATGTCAAACACATAACTCCAGATGTACTTACTGGTGAAGTTAATGGCGATGTGTATGATAGAATTATTGTAAGACTTTTGGAGGTTAAGCAGTCTATTGAGTTGATTGAGGAGTGTATTGATAAGATGCCTTCAGGTGATATTGTTTCTGAACCTAAGATTCCGAAGTTACTTGCGACGATTAAAAAGACAAAAGGAGAAGGTATTGGTAGGCATGAGGCTCCTCGTGGTGAGGTTATACATTATGTGAAGTTTAATGGAGATAGTGATCATCCATATACTTGGAAGGTTCGTGCTTCTACCTATAATAATATTCTCCCGTGGATTCCAATGCTTATAGGTGAGCAGATTGCTGATATTCCCATTGTTGCGGCATCAACTGATCCCTGTATGTCTTGTACAAACCGTGTTGCAATTGTTGATTCCGGTAAAAAGTATGAGTTAAACAAGGAAAAACTTCACAGGTTAAGTGTTGAAAAAACAAGGGGGCTTATGAAATGAGATTTTCAATGCTTCCCCAGGTTTTTGCGCAGATGTTTAAAAAACCCTGGACAAACAAGTTCCCTGCTAAATATATCCCTCCGTCGACAACCAAGTTTTTAGAGGATGTTGGGGCCGGTAAAGCAAAGATTATTCCGCCAATAGATGTTCCTGAAGGTTTCCGTGGAAAAATACAGTACGATAAAGACAAATGCACCGGCTGTAAACTCTGCATCAAGGTGTGTCCTTCTGGAGCTATTGAATATAAAGAAAAAGAGAAGAAGATAAAGATTTATCTCGTGCGATGTACGTTTTGTTCTCAATGTAATGACGTTTGTCCTGTTAAATGTCTGAGTATGAGCAACGAGTTTCTCCTTGCAGATACTGACAAATATTCTAAGGATCTCATTGTCGAGTAATGGCAAGTTTTATTCTTTCTTTGAATGTATCGGACATTTTTCCTGATATTTTGGAGTACACACTATATATTTTCCTGTTTCACCATAGTATTTAAAATGATCAAGCCACCTTGTACATCCATCCTCTAATTTGGCAAATTTGACAAACTTACGTAGTTTTCTCATGGTCTCCGGGTTTACATGATGCTCAATTTTACATGCATCCTCATCAGCTATTTCTTCGTCTACGCCAAGAAGTATTAAAAAACTCTTTAACGTGTCATGTTTCTTTTTTGTAGTCATCGCGATTTTTCTACCTTTCTCAGTAAGTGTCACACCATTATATTTTTCATAATTGATGTAGCCTTCATCGCTTAATTTCTGAAATATTTCAGTGACACTTGCAGGGTTAATATTGAAAGCTGAAGCGATATCACTTGTATGGACCTTTTCTTTCTTATTTTGTATTATATATACAAGCTCTACATAATCTTCTATTGTTTTTTTTCTCATATTATACACCCAAAAGAATAATTCTAAGTACAACTCCAACAATAACTGCAGTACTAGCCATTATCGCTGCAGATTTAATCATGTCTTTCACACCAAGTTCTTTGACAAGAACAGCAAATGTCGCGATACAGGGGAAATAGATAGTAAGCATCGTCGCTGCGATTACCAGCTGCATTGCATTCATTCCTAAAGGAAGCAACATGCCTACAGCAAGATCTTTACGGAGAAATCCTATGACAAGTGCAATACTTGCATCACCTGGAAGACCAAACAACCCTTCCATTATTGGCGAAAGCGCGGTTCCAAGCCACTGAAGAAACCCAACAGCATAGAGAATATTAATTATCAATACTCCAAGGAATAGAAATGGTATTGCTTCTTTTAAAAACCAGCGAACCCTCATCCAAGTTTTCTTAAAAATAGCTTTGAAGCTAGGGCGACGATACGGCGGTATTTCAAGAAAGATTTCAGGGCTTTCTCCTTTAATGAACTTGTTCATTATTAAACCCATGATGACGTAGAGGATTGCAAGGGTGAGAAACACCAAACCGATATAGTACACGCCATATGGTCCAAGAATGCCAAATACCATCGCCATTTGAGCCATACATGGAACAGCAATAGCAAGCAATGTCGCTGAGATGAATCGTTGTTTTCTTGTTTCAAGTGTCCTCGTCGACAATGCACCAGGGACATTACAGCCAAGACCGAGAAACATTGGTACTATTCCATGTCCATGCATTCCGAGTTTATGAAAAATGTTGTCTACAAGTGTTGCAAGCCTTGGCATATATCCAGTATCTTCGAGAATTGAGAGCATGAAATAAAACGCAATAATATATGGTAGCACCATGCCGATCGGTACGAAAAGACCAGTGGTAAGCATACCCATTGATTCAACGAAATTAATTTCAATGCCATATTTTCCGATGAGAAGAGTGTGGATAAATCCCGGGCCCAGCCAGTTGCTCATTTCGGTAACTACTGGTCGGTATAAGTCTTCGAAAAGTGGTTCGAACACATACCCGATAAGGTTTTCTCCGATAAAGCGTACAACCCAAAATGCAAGCAGTATTGTGCCAACAGCTATAGGAAGACCAGTAACTGGTCTGATAGTTAAATCTGAAAGTCTATCGCGGAGCGAGTGATGTCTGTGTTCGACATGTTCAACTTTTTTTATGATGGATCCAATCTCGATCCATCGACCTTCCTCACTTGTTGGTTTTATATCTGGATTAGATTTTGCTTTTTTGATACGGGAAACAAGAGTTTTGATTCCTTCACCGGTGAGTGCAACGGTTGAAACAACCGGGATACCAAGTAGTTTCTCTAGTTCTTTTTCATCAATATGGATTCCTAGATGCTTTGTTTCATCCCAGAGATTTAAGGCAATAATTACTGGTTTATCTCGTTCAAGGAGTTCCAATGTCAAGTAGAGGTTTCTCTCCAAGTTTGTCGCGTTGACAATGTTTATGGCAACGTCTGCTTCGTCGAGCATTTTTAGGGCGACTTCTTCTGCCTTGTTTGCCGGTTCAAGAGAATATGTTCCTGGAGCGTCGATGATTTCGACACGTTTTCCTTCTATTCTCATTTTTCCTTTTGAAAAATCAACTGTTGTACCGGGATAGTTTGATGCGATTACATTTGCTCCAGTAAGTCTTGAAAAAACAACGCTTTTCCCGACGTTGGGATTTCCCATTAAGACGATCTTTTTCATTAGATTTCTTCCACTAGAATTTTTCTTGCCATTCCCCGTCCAAGAGTCATTTGACTGCCACACACCTTGATTGTTAGTGGTCCTCTGAATGGCTGTCTGGATACAATTTTAATTTCTTGTCCTTCTCTGATTCCCATTACCTGTAGCTTTCTCTGAAATTCATGTCCTCCATCGATACAGGTTATTCTTGCTTTTTTGTCTGTTGGGAAATGCAGTAAAGATATGTTTTGTTGATCCATATGCTCACCAACTAAATTTTTAGGTATGCCTAAATTATATTATGTTCAAACTAGTATATATAAATTTTGGTATGCCTAAATTTTGTTGCTTGTGTTACCTGAATAAAAAAAAGAAACAACTTTTAACAACAAATCATTTACTAACCGTAACACATGGGAAAAAATAGAGACTTAATACAGATCCTACTGCTTGTATTAATCGGTATGTTCATACCATTTCTTGGCTCAATAACAATAACTTACGGGTTAAATATAACCAGGATAGCAACAACATTTGCCTATTTTCTACTAATATTTGGAGCTGAACTAGCAACAGTCTATCTCTATTTTACAATACGCAACAAGATTGCCAGCAAGAATATGAAGAAATACAAGCCAAAATAGTACCTAAATTTTTAAAGGTAAAAGATAAATATGAAAACTTTAATCCAGGGTCAAAGAGGTTGATAACTATGGCAGTAAACGTAGATAAAGAAAAATGTACGGGCTGCGGGTCATGTGAAGAAGCATGCCCAGTTGAAGCAATAAAAGTAAAAGAAAAAGCAGAAGTTGATGAAGAAAATTGCATTGACTGCGGCACATGCGTTGATGAATGTCCGGTTGAAGCATTAAGTCTCTAATTTTTTTTCATTTTTTTGCTCTCTTTTTCAATGACTTGACCTTTCTCCAAAATTTTTAGATGTTTGAGTCCATCTCTTCTATGACCAATATCTTTTGATAGGACATACACTCCTGTTTTTTCCATCAGAGAATTTAATACGATATTTGAATTAGGAAAAAGTCAGAGAGCTGCATATGATATCTGATGAGTTCGAGATCATCATCGTTGATTGTGTTCTGCTAGAATTGATTGCAGAAAAGGTGAGTGCAAGTGTTCCTAATTCAGATGTCCATAAAATTGGCAAAATGGAGAAAGATCAAGTGTGTCACATATTTTTGAAATAGAAAAGCCGTAGATGCTGGAAGCAAGATACGCCATAGCGCCTGGGAAAAAATTAACGTTGCAAATGTTTGAAACAGATATGCCATAAAAAATGGGAAGACATATGTCACTGATGCTGGAAAAAGAAAAGCCACGAAAACTGGAAAAAAATTTATGCCGTAGCTTTTGAAAGTTGAAATGCTGCATATACTGGAAATTAAAATGCCGCAGGTTCTGGAAAAAGAAAAGTCGCGGATTTTGGAA
>Ga0209979_1001075_pt1 | contig 31835 bp, 19 predicted proteins | sample AnhtaG_FD_183114 | JGI IMG/M metagenome (GOLD analysis project Ga0209979, IMG submission 183114) | Deep subsurface microbial communities from Anholt, Denmark to uncover new lineages of life (NeLLi) - Anholt_01485 metaG (SPAdes) (version 2) | ecosystem: Environmental > Aquatic > Marine > Oceanic... | reverse complement strand
TATATCGTAGAACTTATCCGCTTTTCACGCAAACAGAAAACAACTTTGACCCGACAACAACCGCCTGACACCTTTGCCCAGGCCATTTAGCACAACAAACAAAAGGGCCGCAAGCCCCGATTTATCGGTGCTCACAGCCCTTGGGTCCTGACTTAAGTCCTCCCACCTTCGACCGCTCAGTTATCTTCAAGAGTCGATTCAAGCCAGGTTTCGGCCATCAAGGTGAAATCGATTGTGTCAGTAATGCCATCTTTGTTGATGTCGCCTTTTTTGAAGGCCTTGAAGTTGCCAACAAGTACGATGCAATCTGTTCCTTCTATTGGTGTTCCATCGTTTAACACGCCGGTAAGTTCAAGTTGTAATACGTCGCCGCTGTTGACATCACCAATAGCTGCTACAAGCTGCTGTGTATCGAACTTGACGGTCAGATCGGTGTAGCCGTCGGGACCGGCTGTGTTGCATTGACATTCGTTTCCGTCCACTACAGGAGTTGCTACATCTTCCAGGCTGCTGCGGAGTGGAGCGACACCCTGTAAACGAACAGCAGCCGGGTCAATGGCATTTGCATCGAAGTCTTCTGAGCCCAGGATAGCTACGCAGATATTGCCCTTGCTTTTTACGTTGAGAGGGTTTGGGCAGCTTTCAGGCTTGATGTCCACGGGAACCGGGATGGCGCAAACGCCGCTGATTCGTACCCACTCGATCTCGGATTGATTTCGCAGAATGTGAACCCCAATGCGATCGAAAGAAGTCAATCGGTTATCTCGGCAAAAATCTTCCCAAACAAGATTGGCGTCTATGCTCAACGACCACCAACCGTCTGCATCGCGAGTCCACGCAAAGTCATGCCACACATTCGCATTGATAGAATAGTTGTACCACTCGGACACGCCGCCGACGTTAGGAGTAAACTGTGCCCACTGGTTGCCTTCGCCGTAGTCACCAAAACTGTAGGAGTCGTCGCCGCTAACCAAGACCACCCAAGCTGAATTAGGCCACTGCGGTCCTGATTTGGCGCGCATTTCGACCTTCAGTTCGGACGCGTTGCTGATCTGCAAGGGATACGTGAGCCAGACGTTAAGGCCGGGGTCTGGAGAATAGCCGCTACCGATTCCCCGAAGTGAATACCCCTGTGGAGAAGGTACGACATCAGGAGGCGTCGCGGGATCCCCTGTAATAGGATGTGTAGGGCTCCACCCATCGTAGTTCCCATCATTGAAATCATCCGAAAACCCGCAAGGCGGTTCGGCGTTGGCACTGATGCGAATCCATTCGATTTTAGATTCGCCTTGGTTGAGTCCCAAGTGCACCAAATCGAAGGACGTAAGGCTTTTGTCCTGAACGAAGTTCGGGTCCACAATAACTCCGTCCAGGCTGAATGACCACCACCCCTCTACATCCCGAGTCCATTTGAAACGGTGCCAACCGTCTTCAGGGGTAGCATTGAAAAAGACCCTTTCGACACCATCGACCAATATCACAAACTCGGCTTGTCCTTTGTACGAGAACCCCATATAAAGATCGCACCCGGACCAGAGAAGCATATCCGCATCCACTGCATATCCGCCGAATCTGCCGGATGTGGCAACCATCTCCATCGACAATTCACCGACATTGCTGGCTAAAATGGGGTGGGTGATACTACTACTTTGGCCCACGCTGTTGTCCTGGCCCGCAATGGCGCACCCCTCGGGAGAAGGAACAGCGGTGGGAGGTACGGCGGGTATCCATGTGCAGTCTGCGAATACAGGTTCTTCTACCGTCCAGCCATCATAATTCCCGTCATCGAAATCGTCGAAAAATAGGACGCACGGGTCTGCCCAAACATTGCTGGCCCAGAATCCTAAAACCATAGATACAATAATTATCAGCCTCTTCATAATTTTGTTCTCCTCATAAATTGTCGTTCTTTTCATAACAAAATACGATTGATTTTCAGAATAAAACTGGATTCCTGCTCCCTACCTTCGCAGGGACAGGCTTCGCAGGAATGACATTGGCGGCGGGCCGTGGTTGTGTAAACTGTGAGAGTTTATTTGTAAAGACTTGAGACTGCTAACAAGATGCGTTTTTGGTTGTTGAAGGCACGAGATTGCCACGCGAACCTGCGGTTCGCTCGCAATGACAGTCTTTTTGTTAGAGCCTCTTATCGACTGTATTTTAAGACTGTGGGATTTTGGGTTGGTTTGATGGGGATTTGTCCTGTCCGCAAAGGAGTCTTCTTTAAGTCTCCAATTTTGTGTCATGCCGCTCCTCCCACTGTCAGTTTCAGGCGGGTGGGCATCCTTTCCTTACCACCGCCAGTTTGTGAAGCGTTGGGGATTATTTACACGATTAGCGCGGTTCTGTCAATGGAAAATTTCGATTTTTCGATATTTTTTTTCTTGAAGGCCGGAGAAGGGCGAATTCGTGCACAATTTTATTTGTAAGAGCTTAATGAATGCGCCGCGGAGAATTTTGTTGCAAAACGCCGCTATTATTGAAGAATGAAGGGTTGGTATTGCAGGAAAGTAAAAGCTGAAAGCTGAAAGCTAAAAAGTATTGACTTTATGATATTCACTCTGCACAGATACATGCTTCGCGAGCTTATCAAGGTTTTTGTCCTGGCAACGCTGGCCTTGACAATAATGCTCAGTCTCGGCAGTATTTTGCGCCCCGTCCAGCAATATGGCGTAGGGCCGCGCCAGGTCCTTCACCTTATGGGTTATTTTCTGCCGATTATCCTGACATTCGTACTGCCGATAGCCGCCTTATTTGCGGCCTCTTTGGTTTACGGCCGATTCGCAGGCGATAATGAGCTTGATGCCTGCAGGGCAAGTGGAATAAACCTGCTCACATTGCTTTATCCAGGACTGGCACTGGCGATTATAGTAGCGATTGCAAATCTCATTTTGAGTTTTCACGTCATGCCGACCTTCGTACACCGCGCAGAAAAATCGCTTAAGGCCGACGCAAAGCAGATACTTTTCCGCAATATCCAGCGAAGAGGTTACTATAAGCTCCCGTCCGACAGGGATCGCCGGTATCTGGTTTACGCCGACCTGGCCGATTTGCAAAGTGATACCCTTTCAGGTGTGGTTGTCGTTGAGGTCGAAGGCGCTGTAATAGAAAAAATTATCACCGCTGAAAGTGCAAGGGTACTTTTCAATCCACATAGAAGATTCAACGAGGTGCAAATAACAGCACATAATACATACCAGTTGGGACCTGAGGATGAGGGAGGGTTCTTCGCTGAATGGTTGTCGTTACCCACCGAGTTCGGCTCACTGCTCGGCGACGATATAAAGTTCAAAAAGCTCGGTGAAATGAAAAAAATTCGAGACGTTGACCTGATGCTCTTCGACCCAATTGCAAAACTGGCTCGCCGCGTGTACGCACAACTTACCACAGAGTTGTTGGCCAAAGACATTGCCGACAGAATAGCCGCGGACACCAAACGCGACCGGATGCGTCTGGCAACACCTGATAATACCAACAGCTTCTACAAACTGCACAGCGGCCACAGATTCGTTGAGTTCACTGCCGCTCGATGCACTGTGCCAGACGAAAAGGAGGTTGAATTATCGGGAGAAGTTGTGGCCGTTGAGTCCGACGCGGTCAGCAGGCAGACTTTGCGTACCTTGCGGTGCGAAAAGGCTGTGCTGAATATCGAGGGCGATGAATTGACGCCTACTTTGACGATGGAGCTTTACAGTCCAACGTGGCAGCGGGCCGATGGCTCAGAGGGCTTTGCCCATCGCGCCATCATTCGCGGATTGATTCTACCCAGCTCCGTAACCGATGAGTTTAAAACCCGCAATGTTTTGGAGGCCATACGCTTAGCCTCGCAGTCCCCCGCACTGAAAAAAACAACCCCAAAGCTCACCGACCTCCAGAGCAGGCTTCGAAGAAAAATTCAGAGGACGCTGGCTGAAATAGAGGCGGAAACACATTCCAGGCTGGTATTCGGAATAGGCTGCGTGTCAATGATAATAATTGGCATCGGCCTGGGTATTATCTTAAAAGGTGGCCATCTTCTCGTCGCTTTTGGAGTAAGCTGTGTGCCCGCAGCCGTACTCATTGTCTGCATAATGATGGGCAAAAACATTACAAAAAACCCAGGTGCACACGCCGGTTCAGGAATAATATTAATGTGGGCAGGACTCGTTGTGCTGGCCTTCTTGGCCGCCCTCATATATCGCAGGTTACTGAAAAACTAAGATAAGGTAAAAGCTGAACGCTATGAAAACCTTGGATAAATACATCGCAAAGAATTTCCTTATAGGCATTCTTATTGCCTTTTGTGTGCTGGTCGGATTGCGAATAGTAATTGATTTGTTCGTCAATCTCGATGAATTTACCGAGCATGCCGACCTTGGTACTCTGGCTGTTATCAAAAATATATTGACCTTTTACGCCCTGAACACAACACTTTACTTCCGCGACTTTGCCGGAATGATAACTGTGGTCGCCGCCGCTTTTTCCCTCGGCAAGATGGTTCGCTCAAACGAATTCGTGGCTATGATGGCCTCCGGAGTCAGCCTGAAGCGCGTCATTGCCCCCATTGTGCTTCTGTCTGTATTGCTGACCGCTTTATTCGTAATCGACCAGGAATTTGTAATACCCCCGCTTAGCGATAAGCTTGTGCGAGACCAGGATGATGTCCCCGGACAGGAATCCTATAACGTGCGGTTTATTACTGATAGCAATGGTTCACTGATTTTTTCTCAAAGATTTGACGTAAAAACCGCAACGCTGCATAATCCAACTATCCTCACACGCCGTAAGCTTCCCGACGCCGCCGTCTGGGAGCCGACCGGCCGAATTTCAGCCCAAAAGGCGACTTACAATCCAAAAACACACAGGTGGGATTTGACCAATGGCCGCTATATTCAAAAAGGCTCCGACAGGCCCGCCCAGCCCATACCTTTTTATGCCAGTGACATTACTCCCAGAGACATCCCTGTCAGACGCAAATCCGAATACAAAACTCTGCTCAGCTGGTCGCAGCTCGCTGCTCTCCAGGCGCAGGGACCAAAAATCAAAGACCTTGCTCGCCTTTACAGCCAGAAGCACTTTCGTGTCACTGACCCCATTATCAATCTGGCGATGCTTATGGTGTGCCTGCCGATTCTGGTTTGTCGCGACCCAAAGTCGATGAAGTCCGCTGTTTTGATCAGCTTTGCCGTCACAGCAACCTGTCTCATCACAACTTTTGTCTGCAGAATGCTCGCCACAGAGGTCGTCTTTCACAGAATAAGGCCGGAACTCTGGGCCTGGCTGCCGGTCCTTATCTTCCTGCCGATGGCCTTTATCGAACTTGATTCAATGAAAACATAATTTCATAGCTTCGGTTGTCACTTCGATGTTGTTCTTTCCTCCTGATGCCTCATCCCCTTGCGGATTTCTCTGTTTATCCTGACACTGCACCAGGCCTTGCCGCACATCGAGCAGTAATCAGCCGAGGCCAATTTCTTCTCGCCCATCTCCTTGCAGGCCTCAATGTGCATTGTTTCAGCGGTTTGCGGGTCGAGCGATTCGGCCAGGTGTGTTTTCCAGTCCAGATTTGCCCGCGCAAGGCTCAATCTCTTATCTCTCTGGGCGGCGCCTTTCAGCCCGCGAGCAATATCGGCCGCGTGCGCCGCGATTCTGGTCGCAACTACGCCCGCACGTACGTCATCAGCGTTCGGCAGACCAAGGTGCTCTCTCGGCGTCACGTAGCATAAAAAAGACGCACCATAAAATGCAGCCGCCGTCCCGCCTATCGCCGACGTTATATGGTCGTAACCCGGCGCAATATCCGTTACAATCGGGCCGAGAACGTAGAACGGGGCCCCGTGACAAATCTCCTGCTGAATCTCCATATTGTACTGTATCTGCTCGAACGGCACGTGCCCAGGCCCCTCCACCATCACCTGACAACCCTTTTCCTGGGCCCTCTGAGTTAGCTCACCAAGCGTTTTCAGCTCCGCGATTTGCGCCTCGTCCGTCGCATCCGCGATCGCACCCGGACGAAGACCGTCACCCAGAGAAAAGCAGATATCATATTCGCCCAGTATATCACACAAATCATCGAACATCGCGTACAGCGGATTTTCCTTGTTGTGATACAGCATCCACTTCGCAAGCAGCGCCCCGCCCCGGCTCACAATTCCCGCCACACGCTTAGCAAGCAGTGGCAGATGTTCTTTCAACACCCCCGCGTGAATCGTAAAAAAATCAACCCCTTGTTCTGCTTGTTTTTCGATAACCTCAAGAATTATTTTGTTGTCAATGTCCTCCACATTCCTGCCTTCTATAACCTGGTAGATTGGCACTGTTCCGAAAGGTGCCGGGCACTCGGCCAGCAGTCGTTTGCGGGTATCATCGAGATTGCCGCCGGTGCTCAAGTCCATAATCGTATCGGCGCCGGCTGCAAGTGCCGTCTTCATTTTTTCGATTTCAGCTTCCACCGAGCAGCGCACGCTGCTCGTACCAATGTTTGCATTTACCTTTGTGCTCAGTATCCTTCCGATGCCGACCGCCTCTAAATTAGTTTCAATATGCAGCTTGTTTGCAGGTATCACCAGTTGCCCGGCAGCTATTTTCTCCCGAACAACCTCCGCATTGACGCTTTCCCTCTCAGCAACAAATTTAACCTCATCGCTGACTGTCCCCATTTTCGAGATTTGCAATTGCGTGCCCATTCTTTGTAACTCCGGAACATAAAACAGTCTATCATTCTGAGCGCAGCGAAGAATCTCTATTTCTTCTTGTCATCCCTGCTTCTTCTTGTCATCCCTGCTTCTTCTTGTCATTCCTGCGCAAGCAGGAATCCATCTTTTTTTCTCTTAATTACTTACTCTTTCTCTCTACTTCATAGACTCCCGTTAAAAACAAAAAATCGCTTCCGAAGGAAGCGATTTAATCATCTCGTCGGCTCTTTTTCGCTTATCAAGTTCATCGCTTCCCTACGCAGGCTTATCCACCAGGCTCCCAAACGCATTCTTTCGCGTTTGGGGCAACGCCGCGCCCGACGATTGTCCTGATCAGGTTCAAAGGGTTTTTTCTCAGACCCGCCTCTTTCGCGGGCCACCCCCGGCGAACTGCTCTCATTATAGCTCATCATCGTCGGCAGTCAAATTAAATATTCAGGCCGGATATTTCAGCGGTTTTCAAACCACGCTGAGTATGTCGAGAAACCATACAATCTAATACTACTACGCTACATAGATTTTACGAACAACGATAATCTTTTGTTATATAAGCAGTTATGTTAGCTATATCAAATATCAAAATGCAAATATCAAAATCACATAGCAAAATGCAAAACGTTTTCTGGTCCTTTTTGAGTTGGGTACGGCCCAATTTTGCTGAAAACCCGGTTTTCTGCTTGTAAATCTCTTTTGGGATTTTTATTTGTCATTTTGCATTTTAATTTTTGATATTTGATTTTTGGGCATATAAACCAGTTCTTACAGAGTAAATAGCGTTGTAGTACTAAGCGGCAGACTCAATCTGCTTCCTGTCGTCGCAGAACGGCTTGTCGCACTCTGACCGATTATCCCGGATTTCCCAGATTAGCACAGATTTTTATTGCGAGATACGAGATACGAACGACGAGATACGAATTATTGCCACAGATGAAGCGTGATTTGCCACAGATTAAGCGTGATATGTCGCATATGAAGCTTTACCCCGTTAGAAAGAAGGCTCCGCCCTTTTGGGCGGGGTAAAAAATATATAGCTCGCCCCGTTAGAGAGTTGTCTCTAAACGGGGTGAGCTTTCTAACGGGGTAAATTAGCGAAAGTCTCATAACGATTGAAGAAAATGATATAAGTTGTTTATTTCAAGGATGTTAAGTAAAATAGCCACAATTAGTTGTCCTAAGGACTCCATAGGAGAACAGCCGAAGAAGGGAAAAGAACTCGGATATTCAGTTAGACCCGGAAAAATAAAGAAACAGGCAGATTTTGTTGTGTCGTTGTCCATTCTATGTTATTATTGGACGGAAGTAAGTTGGTTTGTATCAGTTTTTGACAATTAAATACGGAACCGTACTGAATTTTTAGTGTTTAACTCATAACCGCCAGTTTTGAAATTCACAGACGCAAAGAGTCAGTGCCCCGATACGGGGCGCTGCTTGCGTGTTACAGGTTGGCTCTGGCGGGCCTTGAGTTAGAACGATGTAGCGGCGTCCTTTTTAGTGCGCCGCAAAAGGAAAGGAGGGTTGCTTATGATGTTAGATGTTTGTTTTTTTCATTGTTGATGATTTCAGGTTGAGAAAGAAAACTTAAATTTTGGAGGAAAAAAGAAGATGAAAAAGGTAATTATAAGTTTAGTAAGCATAGTTTTGATATTGGGGCTGGTTGAAACTGCCGGGGCCTTCAGTGGCTCAGGTTCAGGCACAGAACCAGACCCTTACATAATCACCGACCCCTGCCAGCTCCAGGAAGTGCAATATTCCTTAAATGCCTGGTATGAGTTGGGTAATGACATCGATGCTTATGAGACCCAAACCTGGAACACCGGTGCTGGTTTTGAGCCTGTCGGAGATGCGGCCCATCCTTTCGTGGGCCATTTGCAGGGCAATGGCTACGCAATATCCGACCTTTACATATACCCGCTAAGTACCACCAACTACGTCGGGCTGTTCGGTTGGATAGGCAGCAACGCTACCGTCGAGAATGTCACCTTAGTAGACCCGAATGTGACGGGCAATGACTATACCGGCGGCTTGGCGGGCCGTAGCGATATATCTTTGAGTAACTGCCATGTCTCGGGAGGATACGTAAAAGGGCATGATTACGCAGGTGGTCTTGCCGGTCGGATCGACAACTCAGTAAGCGGCTGCAACTCGCTGTTGATAACGGTTTACGGCAACGATAACGTTGGCGGCCTTGCCGGGTATTCCGGCTCTGTGGACAATTCCGTCTCATCGGGGCTTGTAAACGGCCATAGTAATCTCGGAGGTCTCGTTGGAGCGGTAAATGGTTCTCTTGGTGGTTCTGATTCACAGGTGAGTATACTTGGCACCGGCAGTAACTGCGGCGGGCTTGTCGGCTATCATGACGGTGGCCCAGCGACAAATTGTTATGCCACTGGCTCGGTAACGGGGGCCGAAAATGTTGGTGGCCTATTTGGACAGAACTACCGGACTGCAATTACAAATTGCTCCGCCGAAGGTGATGTTGCTGCAAGTGCTGATAATTCCAATTATGGAGGATTGGTCGGTTATCAATATATAGGCACTGCCTCCGACGTTTCGATAAGTAGCTGCCACGCTACCGGTAATGTGAATGGGCACGGTAACGTAGGTGGTTTGTTAGGCCGATTTCTTAGCTATTACCTAAGCGATATAAGCAATTGTTACTCCACGGGGGAGGTGACCGGCAGCGGCAATAATGTTGGTGGTTTGATTGGGTTGCAGTCGGCTCCCTGGGACTATAAATGCTATATAGATGATTCTTATGTTACAGGTCCTGTTTATGGTTCCGGCAATAACATCGGAGGTTTGGCAGGTCAGTTCCAAATTGGTACTATAACCGATTGTTACAGCCTTGGAGATGTTCAGAGCGAAGGTACGAATGTAGGGGGTTTAGTTGGTTATAGCACGAACAACGGAAACAATATAAGCAGAAGCTATTGCAATAGCGGGGTGGTCGAGGGCTCGTCAGAAGTAGGCGGCCTTGTGGGCGATAATCGAGGCTCGATATCCCAGTGTTATTCCCTCAGAGATGTTAACAGTCTCGGCAACGACGCTGGTGGACTGATTGGCTACAACAACGGTTCCGTCGAAAACTCTTACGCCCGAGGAAATGTAAACGGTGCTGGCTATGACTATGTTGGAGGATTTGCCGGTGAGAATGATGACAGCGGTGATATATCCAGATGCTACTCCACTGGATACGTGACCGGTGCTTACAACATTGGCGGTTTTGCCGGGTGGAATAGCGGCACCTGCAGCTACAACTACTGGGATATTGAAACCTCCGGGCAACCGACGAGTCCTTGTGCAACTGAGAAAACAACGGAAGAAATGATGCAGCAAATGACTTTCGAGCCGGAATGGGATTTTGGGGCCGTCTGGGGCATTGAGGAAGGTCTAACATATCCCGTATTGCTGACGATAAGTGATACTCCCACCTGCGGTGACCCCTGGCATCCGTATCCAACCGGTGACTTTAATCATGATTGCCACGTTGATTTTCTCGACTTCGCTATATTTGCCCCCCATTGGCTCGAATGTACTGACCCTAATTGCCAATAAAGCCGAGAACATAAAAAGCTGTTTTACCGGTAAGGCAAACAAGAAAACAATAAGGGCGTCGTAAAACTACGGCGTCCTTTTGTATAGGCTGTTTTCCATCGCTCTTTCCCGTTGAATCGCTTCGGATTCTCTCCAGAACTTTATCCCGAGTGTAAATGAATGATGGAAAGGCAAAAAAATAAGGCGCAAAAACGATTGATCTTGCGCCTTTGTTCTTCGGCATCTATACTTAGGAAAAAACCGTTTGTGTCATTCCGAGTTTTTTCTCGATACGATTGATAGCGTCAGGAGTTTTCTTGATAACAGCAGACCTTTGACCCGCAACAACAGAGACAATTTCCCCGAGTTGTGTGGTATGATTATCAACAGTTTTCTGAACTTTTTGGATATCTTCTTTAAGCTCATCTTTGGCACTATCAACTTTTTTGCTTACGACATCAATCGCAGCTAAAATAGCGGTAACATCGGCGTCCATAAATAATCCTTTCATAAAAAACAATTTTGTCAAAGGATACATAATTATCGACATATTCTCATAGGAGTCAAGAAGAAAAACTTACATTCACCATAACTCACGATAAATACAATAGTTATAGCAGAATAATTTATTTGCAACATTTCAAGTTGTTGTGTTTTCGCTTCGGATTTTCTCCAGAATTTCTCAAGCTCAGAATGAGCGCAGATCCCGCACCAAATGGTACAGGGAGATCCCGCACTTACTTTCTTTCAAAAGTTAGTGCGGGGTAAATTTGGTGCGTGGACAATCTTCGAAACTTGTGCCCGCGCAGGCGGGTATCCCTGTTCCCCTGATGTCCTCCGTAAGTCCACAGGACGCCTTACGGCGGAGTCCCTGGGACAGCAACCTGATACTCTGATATCCACATCCTGATACCCTGTTTACCTGATATCCTTCTGTGCCTTTTCGCGGCCCAATCTTATCCCCAAAAACCGAATTGTCAGAATAGTGCATAAGTATATATGCATATACTTATATACTCTGTGCTCCCTCCTTGCCCCGTAATTAGTGTCAGTCCGTGTCTTCGTGGTAGCTCCTTTTGAATTTTGGTAATTTGAATTTGCCTGCCCTCCGTAGCCCGCAGGGCGAAGGATGGGTTTAGCCTGCCCCATTGTTTAGAGTGTCTTAAATTCTAAGGGGGGCCTGTCCTGCGGAGATTTCCTGCTTCGGATTTAGAATTTTCCTGGAATTAAATATTTCACTTTACATTTAACATTAACCGTTGTATAATATTCATCAAACTAACACGCTAAAAAATTAATAATCAATAGTCAATAGTAAATAGTAAATAGTAAATGGAGTTCGCTCATCAAAGCTACCGGCAATAACCACCTAACTAATTACATACTAACAAGTTACAACGAACCACAAACTACGAATCTTGTTTCGTGAGATACGATATACGATATACGAAATACGATATACGATATACGAACTAATATGCAAAACAAACCCAATTTACTGAACGCTCAAATAAACGTAAGCTCATTTATAACAAAGGATTACGAAAATGTTCATCTCCTCGGACACCGCAAAAACAAAGCCAAACAAACCCAATCAAACCCAATTTCAAACTTTTTGCTGGGGATGTTATACGGAGAAAATTATGTTCTGTAACCGTTTACCCCATTAGAGGCTCCTGACCATTTTGCTTGATACGGGCCGATATGTGCTGTATATTCTGACAAGTTGAAAAAACAGAAACCGGTAAGTTATTGGAGTAAAGACTATGGTTAGAAGGAAAAAGGCGAAGAAGGAGGAGAGGTTATGAGGCGCAGCATAGTATGGCAATTGACGATGGTTTTTATCTTCATGGCATGGTTCACGGCTGCCCCGGCGACGTGGGCCGCTGCCCCGGCGACCAAGGCCTGCTGCGCGAAGCCGAGCCTCTTGCACCTGAAGGTCGATTTTGCCGCGCCAACCGGCAAAGACAACCCGAAACCCATTGGGGCCACGACGAAGAAAGGCTGGTGGCACTGGGTGATTCCGGACTGGGATTTCTACCGGAGCGATTTGAAGTGGGAGGACGGTAGTTCAAAGTATCCGGAAGGTGGACCGGGTATCGCCGGCAGCGGCGTGCACGCCGCCGTCACGTGCCACTACGAGGGCATTATGACCATCTACGTGGCCGGAATGAAAAGGTATTTGGCCGGGGGCATTCAGCCTGAAAAGAAACCCATCCATGAGCCCATCTGCAATTCCTGGATTGCCGCGTCCGATTTCCCCTATAGTCCCAGCAGCGATCTTCTACTGTCCCTGTACGACCTTCCCCCCGGAAAATACAGGCTTCTCAGCTACCACAACAGTTTCAATGGCCGCCGAATCGGGGACAATCCGACCGGGGTGGAATATTCTCAGACCAAAAAGCCGGAGCCGCCGATGCCGTCGGTCAAGGTTTATTCCATCAAGACGATCATTACGGAATATTTCGAGCGGCAGACGGATGCTTTGGTCAAGGGCAGGACGTACGGCACCCCGGAGGACAAACTTATCGTTCCCGGAAAGCAGGGCACGGGGAACGTCAAGCAAACTCTCGAGGCAAAAAACGTCGTTATCCAGCAGGTGAAAACCGACGCCGAACTAAAACCGTCGATTATCGAATTCACCACCGATGGCTCGCCGCTGGTGGTCGTATATGCTGGTGGCTGCTGCAAGAGTGACGACCTCAGGCGCCATCGCAAAGGGGGCTATGCAGTCCTCAACGCATTCGAGCTGATCCAGCTACCCGCTGCGACGGCACAAGAGAAGTGACCGTCCTTTTGAACCCCGAAAACCCGCAATCCGGTGCATAATTTGCTTGACTTTCACGCCCGTCTGATATATCATAGCTTTTTTAAGCTGGACTATCTCCTAATGGAGGACTTTTTCGTATTAACCGGCATTAAATGCCAACCTGGCGCCGCAAGAGAGAGCTTCTCAACGCAGGGCTTTTTGTTGTACGGCTGCCACAAGGAGGACGGTAAAAATGATAAGAAATGCACGTTTGGTAACAATGTTTGTCGCGGCGTTTACCGCTGTCTGCTTACTCTGCATAGGCCGGCCCGCTTTCGCCGGCTCACTCGCCGCCTGGGGTAACAACAGTGATGGCCAGATCGACGCCCCGGACGGTAACGACTTTGTCGTCATCGCCGCCGGCGGTTATCACAGTCTCGCACTCAAACTTGACGGCTCACTCGCCGCCTGGGGTAACAATGACGATGGTCAGACAAACATCCCCGATGGTAACGATTTTCTATCCGTCGCAGCAGGAGGCTGGCACAACCTAACTCTGAGGTCCGACGGCTCGCTCGTCGGGTGGGGCAACAACGATTTTGGTCAGACCAGTGTACCTGCAGGTAACGACTTTGCAGCCGTCGCCGCCGGCACCTTTCACTCTCTCGCACTCAAATCCGACGGCTCACTCGTCGCCTGGGGCAGAAACAACTCTGGTCAGACCAACGTCCCTCTCGGTAACAACTTTGTCGCCATTGCAGCCGGCCATCTTCACAGCCTGGCACTGAAATCCGACGGCTCACTCGCCGCCTGGGGTAGAGACTTGGAAGGTCAGTGCAGCGTCCCTCTTGCCGGCGACTTTGTCGCCATAGATGCGGGGCTTTATCACAGCCTGGCACTCAAGTCTGACGGCTCGCTGAACGCCTGGGGCTCAAACGATTATGGTCAGGCCGTTGTCGAGGATGGTAATGACTTTATGGCCATCGCTGCCGGGGGCTGGCACAATCTCGCACTCAGGTCCGACGGCTCACTTGTCGGCTGGGGCTACAATGCCTACGCCCAGACCGACGTCCCCGAAGGCGGCGGTTTTGCTGACGTTGCTGCCGGCTGGTACCACAGTCTCGCCGTCGCTGCGACGCCACCCGTACTCACCCTGACCGACCCAAACGGCGGTGAGAATCTGCTCGCCGGCGATACATACACAATCGCTTGGCAAAGCCAGGGATACATCCCCAAGGTCCTTATCGAATACTCCGGCAATAACGGCTCCGACTGGACCCAGGTAGCTCCCGATGCCAACAACACCGCAACCTTCGACTGGCTCGTGCCGCAGTTGACCTCTAGTCAGTGCCTCCTGCGCATCAGCGGCGCCCGCTACTGGAGAAGTATAAAGGACGTCACCGACGCTCCCTTTACCATATACCAATGCACCCTCACCCTGGACCTCAATAACGACTGCTTTGTGGACTTCTTCGACTTTAGCCTCTTTGCCACCGAGTGGCTCCGTTGTGGAAACCCCTTCGACCCAAATTGTGCACCCTGACCCGACGCCATAAAAATTTGTCCCACCCTCAATTTGGCGGCAAAGTCAAATTGCGCATCCAAAATCCGGTCTTTCAATCTCGACGAAGTTTAATTGCCGAGTTTTTCCATCAAAAAATCGTATGCCCGTTTGCCGCTGACTTGATGTTTGCCCTCGAAATAATCTGTTTCCACTTGCACCTCGGCGCCGAATACCTTGTAAACTTTCTTTGCCCTGCGCACGCTTTCTTTGACACTCTTTATCGGAAATATAGGGTCAAGGCTCCCCGCTTCAACTAACATCGGCCGCGGCGCTATCAATCCCACGATATCGCTCATCTCCCCGAACTGATGCAGACCATGCACATAATTGCACGGGCAGTGCGACATCGCCAGAACGCTGTCCCTGAACGTGCAGAAATAACCGCTGATAACACACGCTTTTATCCGTTCATCCAGCGCCGCACTGAAAAACGTAAGCATCCCGCCCCCGCTGATTCCCATCGCGCCCAACCGTGACATATCCATTTCTTCTCGCGTTTGCAGGTAATCCACTAATCGCTTGGCATCGAGCACTCGCAGACCCAGCGCCGACCCGCCCAGATGCGATGCTAACACCGCTGTGTGTTTACATGTACCCGGCTCACCTTGCCCCAATTTCTTATCCAAATGTGAAAAGTCCGTTCGCCTCTCACCGAAGCACGATATCTCCGGCGCCGCTACCGCAAAGCCTCGCCGACAAAGCGCAATCGCAAAATCCTTCTGGTAACCCTCCGGCTCGTCCCGCTCGCTCCCGTCTTTGCGTATCCCCACAATACTCTTCACCCCGTACCCATGACCGTGGTATGCTATCACAACCGGCAAGGGCCGAGCCAATCCTTTAGGCAGCAAGACATATACCGGCATCACGGTGTCCGCCGTCGTCCGAATCAGTACCTTCTCCCGCGTATAATCTGCCTTGTCCACCTTCTCCAGCAGCCGCGGCTGCGGGTCCACCCTCGGCAAATCCTGAAAGCCCAACACCTCATTCAACGCACGCCTCACCTTCTTCTGCCAACGCCTCGCCTTCTTCGCACTCATCGCGCGAAAAGCATACTTGGCCGATTTAGGCTCATAACGCTTCCACAACCCATACGCCGGCTGCAAGCAAAGCTTTTCATCTTTATCATAAACCTCTTCTTTTCCCCCAGCTTTTTTCTCACCGCCTGCGCTCTGACTGAAAGCCGCAAAAAAAATCAGACAGGTAATCCCGACCACCCATAACATTTGTTTTGTTCTCATAATGTACAGTTCCTCAAATCATGATTGACAAACCACCACTTTATTTGCGAAATCGCCGCTTAAAATCTCACACCCGCTCTCGGTTACCAGAACATCGTCTTCAATTCGAACACCTAATTTGCCTGGTATATACACCCCAGGCTCAATAGTAAAAACCATTCCTGCTTGTAGGCGGCCTTTGTTGTCCTTTGATACCACCGGCTCTTCATGCACCTCCAGACCCAGCCCATGTCCCGTCCCGTGCCCGTAAACAGGCAAATCATATCCGCTGATGACCTCCCTCGCAGCAGCATCTACCTGCCGAATTTCAACTCCGGCTTTGACCATTTCTATCGCAGCAGCTTGTGCTTCTTGCACAGCCTTATAAACCTTTTCATAGAATGCGCTCGGCCTGCCAACTACAAAACATCTCGTCAAATCGCAGCAGTAGTTCTTGTATCTCACGCCGAAATCAATCAGGATTGTATCGTTTCTTTTCAGCTTCCTGCCGCCAGGCTGATGATGCGGACGCGACGCATTGCCGCCGAATGCCACTATTGTCTCGAAGCTGTTCCGTCCTCCCAACTTGCGAATCTCAAAATCCAGCGCACCTGCCAGCCTGTTTTCCGTCGTTCCGGGCTTTATGTATCGCAGCGTTTGTCTAAGCGCCTGGCCAGCAATCCGCGCAGCCGCCCTGATAGCGGCAATCTCGCCCCTCTCTTTACTGACCCGCAGACGTTCAATAACATTTGCAGTCGTTTTCAGCCGGACTTTGACGTGTTTCTTCAGTGCCTCGAAATCGCCAACCGACGCCGATTTTTCAACGCTTACCGTTTCGACCGATTTCAGTTTCTTTATCAGTCTGCCTGCGGCTTCAGCCATTGGCCCCGCATGTTCGATTATCCTGCACGATGGGCATTCATTTTGCGCCTGCTCGACGTATCGGCTGTCCGTTAAAAGCCAAACCGTCCGCCCGGTAATTACCGCCCAGCTATCATCACCTGAAAAACCCGTCGTATAAGTCACATTGGCCGACTTTGTCACTATAAGGCAATCCACCTCTTTTTTGCCCATCAGATGACGAGCTACCCCGATGCGTTTTTTTATAATTTTGTTGTCCATTTATGCCGCTCCCAGCTCACTTAACGAATTACTTAGAAACTATCTCAAAACTGTCACCCTGAGCGAAGCGAAGGGTCTATTTGACCAAAATCATCGATTCCCCGCTGCACTCAGACGATATTTTCTGTTTTTAGATAATTCCTTAGGCATTGCAAGTAAATTGATTAACAATTGTCTCGCAAAAAATAAAGTTTTTTTTGCACCGGCGTTTGGCTTTGTCCTGTTTTATTTTTATATTTTCGATAGAACGAGGACCGGCTGGGGGATAAACCGGGTATTACAAATATTTGTGCTCGCGCTTGATGTTTTCCACAGGGGGGAAAACTCTTTGTTACCTGACTTCTCAGGCCAGGACGGCAGTCGCCGTCCTTTTTTTTCATCTTGTCCACAACGCTGCTTACTATTACAATATCCCACTGAATTGCTAAAAACGTGTTAGTCCTTTATTAAGTAGATTTTACTGTCGTGCTGATATTACCGATTCGTACAAATATTCGGCCCCGGCGGACGCCATACGCAAATTACGCCCTGATAATTCTCAACGTCATTATCTTCGCCGCAACTTACATCGGGACCCACCGCATCGTAGTTGACGGACAGGTTGTCGAAAGATACCTCCGGCCGGCCGCAGAGCAATTTATGCTCAATCCTGCTCACCCAAACCTCTGGCAGTTTGTAACTTATGCCTTCCTCCACGGCGGCCTCTTGCACGTCTTCGGAAATATGTATTTCCTCTACCTCTTCGGAAACAACGTTAACGACAAGCTCGGCAATATCGGTTATCTCTGTCTCTATCTCGGCGGAGCCGTTTTCGCCGGAGTTGGTCATTCCCTTCTCCACACTAACCCCGTACTGGGTGCCAGCGGGGCCGTCGCCGCCGTAACCGGTGCTTATCTGGTCTTGTTCCCACAGTCTTTAATTACTATTCTTTATATATTCTTTTTCATCGGCACTATGGAGCTCTCCGCCTTGTACTTTATCCTCTTTAAGCTGATTGTCTGGGACAACATCGTTGAGCCGAGATTTATCTTCGCCTCAGTTGCCTATGACGCACATTTAGCTGGATACGCCTATGGCATCGCGGCTGTCGTACTTATGCTCGCGACCGGCCTAATCAGCAGCACCGGCTTTGACTTATGGTCGATGCTGAAACAATGGAATCGCCGCCGACGCTATCGTGATGCTGTAGTGAATGGCTGCGAACCTTTCGCCGGCCGGACCACATTGACAAAGAGGATAAAGGTAGAAGAGCTTAAAACACCCGCGCAAACCCAGCACGCAGAGAAAATCAACCGGCTCCGCAATGAGATTGGCACCCGCATCGCCGAACGCAATCTGCCCGCCGCCGCTCAAATTTATCTGCAGCTTATGGAGCTCGACAGCACGCAGGTTCCGCCACGTCAATATCTGCTTGACATTGCCAATCAGCTCGCCAGCGAAAATAAACACGCTCAATCGGCGCAGGCCTACGAGAAGTTTTTAGCGCACTATCCCAAATACGAGTATATCGAGCAGGTCCAGCTAATGCTCGGCTTATTGTATTCACGCTATCTTGACAAGCCGGACTTGGCGAAAAAGCACCTTCAGGCCGCAGCCGAAAAGCTCTCCGACCCAGCCCAATTGAAAATGTGTCGAGACGAGCTTACCAAACTACAAAAGTAACCCAACACACAACACGAACATATCACCTCTGCGAAACCAGGAATCTCAATAGTATTTAGCCCACGAATTTATTGGTGGGGTCCCATTTCCGCATTTTTTTAGCCAGCCTGCCGGTTTCCTTCCAAAACTTGCGTCTTTGTGTCGCCCTTTTCCTGCAAATCCCCGCCCGAAAATCCTGCCCCACAATAATTATATTTGCCGAAATAAAAAAGTTGACAATTATTTTCGCCGATGCTAATTTAGAATGTGCAAAATCGTTTGCCCGTTTGGCAATATTGTATGGAAACCTATTTTGGGGAGCAAGAAAATGGAAGCTCGCATCAACCTCTTTATTTTCGTTCTCATTTGTTTCACTGGTCTGGCCTCCGTTGCCCTTGCGCAGGCCCCTGCAACTTTACCTTCAACAGACACCGACGCCAATGTTGTCAGTATCCCGTCTTTTCCCTACGCCGCCCGCATAATTGCCGATGATGTTTATATTCGCTCCGGCCCCGGCACCAATTTTTATCAGTGCGGCAAGTTGTACAAGACCGACACAGTAACCGTCGTCGGCAGCCATTTCAGTTGGTCTCGAATTGTTCCGCCCCCCGGCAGTTTCTCCTGGATTTCAGCACGGTATGTCACAATTGACCCGGATAATCCAAACGCCGGAATTGTTAAAGGTAACGCTGTGCGCGTCTATGTCGGCGCCGAGGACAGGGACCCCATACGCTCTACCAGAATGCAGTTGAAGCTCAACAGGGGCGAGAAAGTAACCTTGCTCGGAGAGCTAAAGAGCGACTATCATAAAATTGCTCCGCCGACCGGCGCCTATCGCTGGGTAAGTACCAGGTACACAGAGCCCCTCAGCCCGGTTGTAACACCGCCGCCGCCGCCTGTTGTTCCTTCGCCTGTCCCTACCACCCCCACCACCGTTGTTCCCACAGAGACTTCTGGTGAGGACGCCAGGCTCCGGCAATATTACGCTCTCCAGAAGCAAATGTACACTGAGCGCATCAAGCCCATGGACCAGCAGAATTACGCGGATATAAAGAAAGCCCTTCTTGAAATTGCCGCCGACAAGCAGGCCGGCAAAGGTGCACGCTATGCGCAGTTTGCCATTAAGCAGGTACGGCGTTTTGAATTGGCGTTGGAGGTAGCCAATACCGTCCGCCTTCAGGATGCACACTTCCAGCGCATTAAAGACGACATTGCCAAAGCCAGGGCCGCAAGGTTGGCCGAAGCTCAAGACCTCGGCAGATTTGCCGTTATGGGTCGGCTTCAGACCTCGAACATTTACCTCCCCGACGCACAACTAAAGCACTACCGGATAATCGACGACTCCGGCAGAACCCTTTGTTACACTTTGCCCACCGGTCCCGCTTCGAGGGTGGATTTGGCTGAATTCGTCGGCCGAAAGGTCGGCCTCATCGGTACAATCGAGCCACATCTGCAGACAGCGGGCGCTCTCGTGCGATTTACAGAAATAGTTCAGTTAAGGTAGCTAAGCTCCCCGGCCAGGCGTCCGGCCCCGAAAAATTTAAAAAAATCTGCCGCCAATTCACTATCGAAACCGCCAAAAGCCCTTTCTGAGTCTCTTTTTGGGCCCTTGTCGGTTGCCTGCTGGTTATACCAGAGCTTTACCGCTTCTCGCCGTTTTTGCCTGTGATTCCGCCGAAAACACCGATAGTCCAGCCGGAAAGGTCCAATAATTAAAAAAAAAACCTTGACGAGCGGGCAGCTATGTGCTATAAATAGAATGGTTAGATTCTATGAATTCCGGCTTCAGGAGCGTGTGATTATTTCCGTTTTTTGGCAGAAAACTTGACGAGCGAGACGGGGACCTCTAACCAGAGTCCTGCTTCGCAGGTTCTGTCTTTAGATTGTAACACGCACACCCTTGATTGCTCCTTGAAGCTGAGGAGGTTAAACTCACGATTATTCGTTAACCGTGAGGAGGACAAAACTGAAGTTCTAAAAGACCGTTTGTCAGGCACACGCCTTGTTTGCGTTTGTTTTGTTGATGGTTGTTTGAAACAGGCAAGAAGTGCTATGGTGAAGGTGTTCGATGCTTGTTGAAAACAACGGATGTTTTTGTGTCTAAGCGTGATAAACAGGTATTATTAACTTTCTGATGGAGGTAATGTTATGTACAAGAAACTCATTTTTTTAACTTCTTTTGTTCTGCTGCTGGCGGTGGGTGAGACGGCTTTCGCCGATACCTATCCCGGCGTGTACATGGAGCTGAAGGTGGATTTGTGCTATAATCTCGGCACGGATGAACAGGGCAACTTTATTCCGGACCCGGAGACCTTCAAGGGTTCCGACCCCGGCGAAGAGGATTGGATACCCTGGGCCTGGTGGAGCGATGACCAGCCCCACGACGCCCAAAATATAGAAGATATCGGCGGCTCCGGTATTAGCATCGGCATCGGCATGGGCCGCGGTGATTCGTACCTCAAACACAAACTCTGGCAGCCCGTAGATGAGGCCGAGAAGCTTTGCAACTCGTTTCTGGTGGGCAAATACGAAACCGGTGACGACGCCGGCCCCATCCAGGGCAACGCCAACATCGTATTATGGGGAGACCCCGAGCTGCCCCCGGGCGAATACTGGATCTGGGCCTACCATAACTACCAGGGCGTTGACCCCAATGACCCCAATTTCGTTATCCCCGAAGTCAACGTCGTAACTTACACCTGGAGTACCACCGACGTAAACCATCAGGATTACGCTTGTCGCTGCCCCAATGATACCGGAATGCAAAATATCGACGCCGAACTTGAGACACTCTGTCCCGATAACGGTGGTGACTGCATTGGTGTTGACCAAATCCCCCAGGGCGAACCCTACGACATCAATGTGCCCCTCCAGAAGGAGACACTGGACGCCAATCTTGTGCCGTCCTTCGCCAAGTTTATCAGCGACGGCTCTACCGCCAAAATCACATATTGGGCCCAGACGCAGCCGAAAGGGACGGCCGCGCTCAACGCCTTCATACTCTGGGCCCCCAAGCCGCACTATGCCTGGGGCCCGGTCCCACGTCCGAACCAGTTAAACGGCTGCCCCGACACGGACCTTAACTGGAAAGAGGGAGCCTATGCGGAGAATCACGATGTCTACTTCGGTACCGACTTCAACGATGTCAACGACGCCACCACAGCCTACAACCCCAACAACGTCTACAAGGGCCGACAGCCCGTTGAGGATGTTAACTATGACCCCACGCCGGGCGACAGTCTTCTTGACTTCGAGACCACTTACTATTGGCGCATCGACGAAGTCAATGATGCCTGCTCGCCGTTCTTGTGGAAAGCAAAGGTCTGGTCCTTCACCACCGAGGACGGAAAGGCCCGCGAGCCCGACCCCGTCGATGGTCAATTCAGTGTGCTCGCCGATGCCGTCCTCGCCTGGACACCCTCCTGCCTGGCAAATTACCACGATGTCTACTTCAGCACCGACTTCGATGATGTCAACGAGGGGACCGACCCCAACAGTGGCGCCGGCCAGGGACGCATAGAGGGAGATAACTTCGACCCCGATGGCCTCCAGGAAAACACCCGCTACTACTGGCGCCTCGACGAGGTCGGCGACACTACCTTCGTCAGAGGAGACGTCTGGACCTTTATGACTATCGGCGGTACCCTCTTTCACTTCGAATTCGACGGGCCACTCGATGCCAACATCCACGACCCCTGCGACGAGGACCGCGTCACCGACTCTACCGGGAACGTCACATTCGAAATAAGGGGCCCCCGTAGACTCTTGACCTATGGCGAGCCAAATCCCCTCTGGAATCCGCTCGGCACCTCTGCGGAGTTCGCTCCGGGAGATGACGACGATGACGACGATGTCGGCCTCTACCGAGGAGAATGGTCCACGCCCCGCGTCAGGGGAGTTGATATCACCGACCTGACCGCGCCGGAATACACCATCGAAATGTGGATTAAGCCCGACGACCTCGGTGACACTATGACATTGTTCAGGAAGTATAAAAGGAGCTATGTCGTTGATGTAAATGATAACCGTACCATTCGCTTCAGTCAGGCGGGCTGCGAGCCCATATCGTCAGACCCCAACGACCCGCTCATGGAGGGACTGTGGTATCACATCGCCGCCGTTTTTGATTCCAATGACCCCTGTGAGTCCCTGAAGCTCTATATTGACAGCATACAGGTCGCCGGCGCCAACACCACCACCGCTACAAATCCCACTAACGACGATGACCCCGTCGGCATCGGTATGACCATAGTCCCCGCCTGGGACACCCCCAAGGGCTACGAGGTAGAGCAAGATGCGTTCGACGGCCTCATTGATGAGTTGCGCGTCTCCGACATCGCCCTCGGACCAGCTCAGTTCCTCTTCCGCGGCGACCGGGGTATCGCCTGGTATCCCAAGCCACGCGATCAGTCTACCGGTGTCCACAGCGATGTCGTCCTTATCTGGAAGCCCGGCGACCTGGCCGGTTCACACGACGTTTACTTCGGTACCAGTTACGATGATGTCAACGATGGAACCGGCGGGACCGCCAAGCCAAACCAGGAGCCCAACGAGTATAATCCCGGCCCCCTTGCACTGGACACCACCTTCTATTGGCGCATTGACGAGGTCGATGACTCCAATGGCTACAAGTGGACGGGCAGCGTCTGGCGTTTCACCACCGCCAAGTATCTCGTCGTCGACGATTTTGAGCCCTACTGTACCGGACTCGGATGCGACAACGATATACTTGATACGTGGCTCGACGGTCTTATCTGGCCCCCTATAAACAACAGCGGCTCGGAAGTTGTGCTTGGGATCGACCCGTATGAGCCGGTGCACCGTGGCAAGCAGTCCATGAAGTATTTGTACGACAACTGCGATTCGTGGGGCTGGGACCTCGACTACTATTCCGAGGTGGAAGTCGCCATTGCTGATTTGCCCATCGGCCCGGACTGGACCTTCTCCGATGTAAAGGCATTAATCCTGTACTTCTACGGCGATCCCAACAACGATGCCAATGAGCAGATGTATGTTGGCCTCGAAGATACCTCCGCCGCCGGCCATTATACCCAGGCCGACTACGGCGACTACGGCGAGGACATGAACGACATCAGGGTTGATGAATGGCACGAGTGGATTATCCCGCTCATCGACTTCAGCGACGGTGGCGTCGTCTTGACCGCTGTTGACAAAATCTACCTCGGATTCGGTGTCAGAGGAAACACCTCCGTCCCCGGCGGCAGTGGTATGGTCTTCTTTGACGATATCCGTGTGAGCCGGCCCATATGTGTGCCGTACCGCGGACCTCGTGCCGACCTCAGCGGGGACTGCCTCGTCGACCTGGCCGACGTGGTCGTCGTCGCCGAAGACTGGCTCGATGCCGACATGATTCTTGATGTGTCAAACCCCGGCACCGGCGCCGACCTGGTGGGCTGGTGGAAGCTCGATGAAGGTGACAGCGATGTCGCCAACGATTCCAGCATCTACGCCAACCATGGAACGGTCGAAGGTGACTACTTATGGGTCGCAGACCACAACGAGGCCAGCAACGGGTTTGCCCTGAGATTCAGGAACGATGGCGGCAAGGTTCGTGTACCGGATGCACCTATTCTGAGGCCGAGCGCTCAGGTGACGGCGGCCGCGTGGGTCAACTATTCTGAGCCTTGGAGCTACAGTGCCCGCGTAGTGGTCAAAGGTGCCGACGAAAACGACAGCGAGTCATACGCACTACAGCTCGATGGCGACAGGGCGTCATTTTTCATCCGCAGTGAGCCTAATGGTGACAACCTCGGCGTGGAAGGCGCCGAAGGAGAGGTCGACCCCGATGAATGGGTCCATCTCGCCGGCACCTACGACGGCAATACCGTCAAGTGCTACGTCAATGGCCGGCTCTCAGACTCCGAGGATGTAAATACTGTCACTATCCTCTCAGACACCAACGATTTGTGCATAGGTAACCAAGCCGATGCAAACGACCGTGCCTTGATAGGCAAGGTGGACGACGCCAGGGTTTACAACCGCGCTTTGTTGGAGACAGAGGTCGCATGGCTGGCTACCGACGGCACAGGCCTGTATCTGATGCAATCGCCCGCCAACCTCTACGACGAAGAGGACCCGGGCGAGAGAGCAGTCAACTTCAGAGACTATGCCGAGCTGATAAATGACTGGGGTATGGAGAAGCTGTGGCCTGAGTAATCGGGTTAGCGGCGACTTTTGAGTTTTCGGCAGATACGGGGCCTATGCTGATTTCCAGTATAGGCCCCGGTTGTTTTTATGCGTCTTCTGGTCTGCCGAATTGCGATAATGATGCAGCTTAGAATAACAGAGACCGCACAACGATCGTTCGGCAAAATACCCCTACGGTTTGCGTGTCCGCGGCTTCGTGCCGAAAATCTCCAGCGTCCCCTTGATAACCGGCAGCGTTCTCGTTGTCACCTTTGGGTCGTAAAGATTGCCCCCCACCTCCATTCGCACTACAGCCCAGCCGAGCGTGTCCCTCAGGGATTCGAGAACCGTAGGCTCCGAAATGTCCAGCCGGGGCCCTCGCGCAAAAAGTACTAAATCCACATCCTGACTTTCCAGGTCCATCCACCCCGAGCCGTTAAAGGCTGCACCTTCCCCCGATAAATCCAGATACTCAAAATAGACTTTGTTGTCCTTGATGTATGAATCAACGAGCATCTGGTCAAAAGCAAAATCTTTTGGCTCCGTCAGTTTCAATACGTACAGCACCTTTGCCAGTGGTGACAGTTTGCCCACCTGCATATCCGTTATTCTCAGCCTGCATCTGCCGAGACGCCAATGATTATCTCCGCCGACCGCCCCTGTCTGTCCAATCACGCCCAGCGAGCCGCTCATTTTCCCGCTCGTTCGCCCACCGGCGCGAGTCTCTTCCGGCCGTGTCCCGTCAGCGACTTTTTCCTTCGACTCTCCAACCCCCTTTGCGCTCGAAACGCCTGCTACGCGCTCTTCATCGTCTCGCCCCTGGTCCATCAAAAGTTCTTTCAGGTCGATATTCTCAAACCCTGCTTGCAGCAGATACTCCCAGGTCCTCTCGCTCGCTTGTTTGAGTTCGAATTTGCCCGTCAGCTTGCCTCCGTAACAGTCGCCAATCAGCTCTTTCGTTGACCAGCTCTGCTGCTCCCGGTCATAAAAAATATCTGCTTCCAGTCGTCTCAGGCATATGCCCTTGATTGTCAGACCGTCTGCTGACAGAACTGCCTCAGCCTCTCTCAGGGCAGAGCCCGTCTTGTACACGCATTTTGTCTTCAATACCCCGTCCACTTCGCTTATCTTCGGCGACGTGTTGAAATCACAATTCTTGAATTTGATGCTTCCCGCCAGGTCAACGTATTTTGCCCCGTCATCCGCGCTGGAGATTTTTATCTTTTCGAAGTCCGCATCGAATCGCCCGGCAGGTGACAGCTTCACGTAAAGAGGCCGAATACCTTCCGGCAAAGCACTGCCCAGTCGTTCGTCGAACAAAACGTCTTTACCCGAAAGTCGGAACGAGCCGCTGCTGAATGCACCATCGCTCAAAGCTATTTCGCCGTTTATTTCTACCATCGGCTTCTCTGTTGTCTCCTGTGCATCAGCCGCCGCTGTTGCAGTAATACCCTCAAGTTTGATACTGTCTTTTCTTATCGTTAAACTGCCGGTGACCTCTTTCAGAGGATACGAAAACCCTTCAAAGTCCACTGTGTTATCCAGACATTCCAGAGTTACCTTATAGTCATCGGGGCACTCGTCTCTGCCGCCCTTGTTCAGCTCGATACTCACGTTTACCTTCCCTTTTGACTGCAGTTTGGAGACAATATTTTTCGCTCCCGCCGGCAGCAGACCAATCAAATCATCGTTCAGCTCCAACGCTTCGGCCCCCAGCGACAGGCAGTAGGCCGGCTCCTCCGGTCCCTCTATGGGCCAGATTCGACCCGCCGCTGAAACCACGCTTTCACCGTACCGACCCCTCAAATCCTCTATAACCACCACCTCAGGCCCAAAAGCAACCTTTGCCGATACGTCGGAAACCCCCACCCTAAAATCGTCCAGCTTCACAGATGCTTTCTTAACAGATATTTTTGCCGTAACATCTGCCGGGCCCGCACCGTCTTTAGCCGTTACAATCTTAATCTCAGCATCCGCCGGGCCCACCATATCAAGTTGGTTATACACGTTTCTTTGTTTGTCCGTCAGGCTGCCGACCAGAGTCGAATCCAATGGGATGTCCTCCGCACTCACCAGAATGTCATACATCGGCCGCTCTGTGTTGTAAGCCGTCACTTCGCCGTTTATCGTTATCTTACGCCCGTCGAATTGCGAAACCACATCCGAAAACCTTATACTGTCGCGGTCGAAAAACAGCCTTCCGGAAAGTTTTTTTAACGGATAAGGAAAATGGCGGTACATAGCTTCCACCCCAAGCAGCTCAACCGACAGCGTTCTTTTTTTATCCGTCTCCGAGTTCCGGCTCATACGGTAATCTATCGCTCCGGTGCCACTCGGTGAAAAAGCAGACCAGAATTTCTTCTGTCGCGGGCTTAACGCATCATAAACATCATTATCTAAACTCATATCCTCGCTTGTCACGCTGATTTCGTACTGCCAATTCGGCCCCAAATCTTTAGACCAGCCGTTAAATTTCACCTCGCTGTCACCGTGCTTTCCGCTCAGTCTCTTCAGTACCACGCTTTTTTCGGTAAAATCTATCTGCCCCGCTATGTGCTCTATAACATACGGAAACTTCTCGTCGCAGATAGAAACATCCCTGCACAGGACACTGCCCACTAACCGGCTTTCGCCCAACTGTCCGAAATTACCCGCCGTGTCAAGCTCAATATCAATCTTGCCGGTAGGGCGGTAGCGGCTGAAAAACTGCTGCATAGCCGTAAACAGGTTCCACCTTCCTAAAAACGCTCGGCTGTCCAGCGCAAATGTCCCGCCCGCCGGCCTGTGGGTACTCTGCAGATCTTTTATACGCAGCTTCATTGTGTAAGCATTATTTGGGTCATAGGTCAGCTCACCGGCAAGCACATTTATCATCCACGTCCGCTCAAACGCAGCCACGTCCGTAGATGAAATTGAACCCGTGATTGCAACCCGGCTGGGACGCCAAAAGCCCGTCAGGTTACTTTTGCCAAAGCCCGCACGCTTCGCCGTCGTTATATTGAACTTATAACCGTCCTCTGCTTTTTCCGCAGGCCCGAAACTCGCCTCAACCGGTACCCCCGCAATGGCCTGGGTCTCTCCGTTGGAGATCTTACTGTATTGAAGTATCCCTCTTGTCAGATGAACACGAGGCATCTTACCGAACCGACCTTGAGGAGCCTTGATTTGAAGAGCAGCTACGTTCCATTGATATGTGTCCATATCAAACTGGGCGTCGAAAACAAAATCTTTAACGCTTATTTCTTTCAGACGAGGACGCAGTAGCAATATGCTGCCTATACCAAACCGTGCATATACCTTTTCCGCTTTCAGTATGGAATCATCGTACTTTTGCTCCTTGTGAGCTCTGACAACAAGCTTTTCGATAAAGACCGAGCCGCCAAAGCTCAAATCAACCGATTTACTCTCAACCTTTGCGCCCGTCAGCTCGACAATCTGCCCAATCGCGATTTTACGCAGCGCCCGCCCCATCACGATAAAAACAACCGATAAACAAAAAACCGGAATCAAACCCATCAGAATCCATAGAAGAGTTCTCCGCCCCCTTCTGGACCTGACCCATTTATTTACATTTACCCCCATCTTCTTATCCCATAGCGTTCAGCTTTTTTCACTTTTGACTTTTTTTATCGCCTTATCTGCAATATCTCCACGCCGGTATGCACCGTCGAATTTTATCTTATCCACAGCCTCATACGCTTTTGCCTTTGCATCTGCGATTTGTTCGCCCAGCGCCGTCACCCCCAGCACTCTGCCGCCATTGGTGACGATGTCCCCGTTCTTGGCGGCCGTCCCCGCATGAAATACCACAACATCTTTAAGTCGTTCCGCCTCCTCCAGTCCCGTTATCTTTTTACCTTTTTCGTAATCGCCCGGATAGCCCCCGGAAGCCACCACTACACAAACCGCCGCCCGCCGGTCCCACTCGAGGGTAACCTTATCCAAACTGCCGTTACAGACCGCCAGAAGCACCTCCAGCAAATCGCTTTTCAGCCGCATCAGGATAGGCTGTGTTTCAGGGTCTCCGAACCGAACGTTAAATTCCAGCACTCGCGGCCCGCCCGCCGTTATCATAACGCCCGCATAAAGCACGCCCTTATAAGGTGTGCCGTTACGATTCATACCATCTACAACCGGCACAAGAATTTCATGCGTGATTCTGTCTATCATCGCCTCAGTTACAACCGGCGCAGGGCTGTAGGCCCCCATACCACCCGTATTCGGGCCCGTGTCACCGTCTCCGATCGCCTTATGGTCCTGAGACGATTCCATAATGTAAATATTCCTGCCGTCCACAAAAGCTAATATCGACGCTTCTTCCCCTAACAGTTTATCTTCCACGATAATTTTCTCACCCGCTTGGCCGAATATATTATCGCACATTATTTTTTCTGCCGCCAGAATACCCTCTGCCGGCTCGTCACAGACAAACACTCCTTTGCCCGCCGCAAGCCCTGATGCCTTCACCACCACCGCTTCGTCCCTGCTCGCGATATATGCTTTCGCATCGCTGAACCTCTCGAAAATTCTGCCCTCAGCCGTCGAAATCGCACACGACCGCATCAGCACTTTTGCAAATGCCTTGTCCGCCTCCAGTTTTGCAGCCCCTTTGCTCGGCCCGAACGCCTTTATCCCCGCTGCCTCAAACGCGTCCACCGCACCCGCCGCAAGTGGCGCCTCCGGCCCGACTACCGCAAGCCCTACTCTGTTTTGCTGTGCGAACTCAACGAGTTTTTCCACATCGCTCGCCCCGATAGCGATATTTTCCCCGCACCGCTGTGTCCCCGCGTTACCCGGTGCGATGTAGAGTTTTCCCAGCTTTTTCGATTGAGCTAACTTCCACGCCAGCGCGTGCTCTCGCCCGCCGCCACCAATCACCAGTACATCCATTTCCAAACCTCAAATTAAGTCTTATTGTTTGTCATTCCCGCGAGAGCAGGAACCCAGCTTCTCCATTCTTCCCGCGTTCTCCGCGGTTAAACTTCTGCTCAGCTTTTAATCGAAAATCGTAAATCGAAAATCGTAAATCGAAAATCGTAAATTCCTTCTCGTCCACTATACGCCATTGACCCCCAATAATCAACAATCACCTTGCTTACTTCACTCGATTAGGCTATTCTCAGGCCGCAGCGCCTGACCTGTTGCTCGCTGGCACCTGACTTTTGAAAAACAGCCTAAAAGGAATTCAAAGTGGCAGCCACTATTGCTTTGGCATATCACAATCTTTCCATTATGCTCGCCGCTGGCGTGCCCATGCTCCGTTCCCTTAATACCGTCGCCTCAGGCCTGGACCGCCATCTGCAAGCCGAATTTCTCAAATTAGCCGACGCCGTCACCGCAGGCAGCACCATCGCCCAGACAATGTCCCGGTGCCCCCGCATATTCGACCCGCTCGACGTTATGATTATCCACGCCGCCGAAACATCCGGCTCACTCCCCGAATTACTCGACCTCTTATCTAAGTGGCACGAATTGTGTCAACGCATCGCAAGAAACATACACTCGGGAATGCTCTTCCCCATTGTTCAAATTCACCTAACCGCGCTTCTCGCTCCGCTTCCTACCTTCTTTCTGGGCGGCCGGCAAACAAAACCATATCTCTTCTCGGTAATCTGCATCCTTTTACTGTTTTACATACCAGCCGCCGTAGTCTATGTCATCCGCAATATGACCCCCAAAACCGGCCCTCTTCGCACAAGCCTTGACCGCCTCACAATCAAAATCCCTGTCTTGGGTAAGGCCGTTTACAAAATGTCGCTCAGCCGATACTGCTGGGTATTTCACATGCTCTTAAAGGCCGGCCTGCCCATCACCGATTCTGCCGAAAAGGCTGCCGCCGCCGCAGGCAACGCCGTCGTAGCCGACCAGCTCAGACCCGGTGCCGCAAGTGCAAAGGCCGGCAGCCCCGTCTCTGCCGGATTCTCTCGCCAACTACCGACCGATTTTCTCGACATCTGGCGCATCGGCGAAGAAACCGGACTACTTGACGATGTAACAAAACGCCTCGCCGACAGCAACGCCGAAGCCGGCGAGTTCTTATTCACCGAATTTGCTCGCTGGCTGCCACGCCTGGTTTACGTCCTCATTTGTCTGCTCATAATTTGTTTCATCTTCAGAAACTTCGCAATGGTAATGTCCGCAGGCCTCTGACCTCTATCCGCCGGACGCTGCCCGCTATACGCTCTCCGCTGTGTAATCCGTAATCCCGAGCACAGCGCCAGCGCAGCCGAAGGATCTATCAAAAATTGTCATTGCGAGGAGTCCCGATTCATCGGGGCGACGCGGCAATCTCCACTTCATCATTCAGAATTCCTTATTCGATATTCCCCCCCGTCATCCTGAGCGCAGCGAAGCAGAGTCGAAGGATCTGGCCACCATTAGTAAATCGTCAACCGTAAATAGTAAATCCCACACGGTTTCCCTCCTCCATTCCCGTAAAGCAAAAACTGCTTGACTTTTCGCTCACAATACCTCAAACTCATAGAAAACCTGGCTGTATGCCGCTATGTGAACCTAAAACGAGCTAACAGAAATCTACTAAACTTTATCTGGGAGGTGCAAAACAAATGAAATTCAATCGCCGTCAAATCTGCCAGCTCCTCGCTGCCGGCCCAGCCGCCCTCACTCTACTCACAAATCCACTTTCTGCTAAGGAGAAAAAAGCTATGCCTAAAGTACTTTTACCCATCGGCGATGGCTCCGAAGTCCTCGACACAATGTACGCCTACTATCGCATCGCCGAGGACGACTTTGAAGTTGTCGTTACCGGCCCGGAAGTCCGCCAGTACCATCTCGTTATACACGAGGCCCCCCCCAACCCTGACGTGCCCTGGGACATCACCCGCGAGCTGCCCGGCTACCACCTCAAAGCCACGGTCGCTTTCCGAGATGTCGACCCCACCCAATACGCCGGCCTCTACGTCTCCGGCGGCCGCGCACCAGAATACCTCCGTTACGACAAGAACCTGCTGCGCATCACCCGTCACTTCTTCGAGGCCAACAAGCCCGTCGCCGCCCTTTGTCACGGCGTCGAAATCCTAAGCGCCTCCGGCACCATTCGTGGCCGCACCGCTACCACCATTCCCAAATGCGCTATGGACGTCGAGCAGGGCGGCGCCAAATACGTCGCCACCCCCTGCATTGTCGATGGCAACCTCGTCACCGCCCGAGGCAAACGAGACCTTTCT
>Ga0209979_1001074_pt1 | contig 31863 bp, 26 predicted proteins | sample AnhtaG_FD_183114 | JGI IMG/M metagenome (GOLD analysis project Ga0209979, IMG submission 183114) | Deep subsurface microbial communities from Anholt, Denmark to uncover new lineages of life (NeLLi) - Anholt_01485 metaG (SPAdes) (version 2) | ecosystem: Environmental > Aquatic > Marine > Oceanic... | reverse complement strand
TCCAAAAAGAAACAAAGACCCCCATCCTGACCAGTCCAACACTAGCCATAGCTGCCATTAGACGCACACTGGGGATAGAGAGTTAATCTGGATCTTCCCACCGTTTCTCTAAAGATTTCCCTAAAAGGATAATGATTCGTGGAAAGAGCGCAGTTAAGGCTACCATAAACTGTGTTACAGGAGTTTCCTGAAGTAGGGGGATATATGTCACTATTTTAAGTGATTTAATGCAAATAGTTGACCCCGGGTTAGTTTTTTGCTAAAGATATATGCAGAGCGAATTTATGAGAACAATTTAAATAATGACACCTGAAATAATTCCTAAGACACAAAATTTACATAAAACTGTCTATAAGAAATTAAAGAGTCAAATCATTAATTTCACTCTAAAGCCGGGGCAAAAATTACAAGATAGACAGCTGGGATTGCAGTTTGGAGTGAGCCGCACTCCAGTAAGAGAAGCTTTGAACAGATTAGTGCAGGAAGGTTTTGTAAGACAAATCTCAGGTCGAGGATACTTTGTTAAAGAAATCACCATAAAAGAGATAGAAAACCTCTATGAGGTAAGAGAAGCTCTGGAAGTTCTTGCTGCCCAACAAGCTATCCGGAATATAAATAATCGCCAAATCAAAAAGCTATGCGAAATATTGAAGAGTCATAAAAAACTTATTCAGAAGGGTAAATGTAAAGGCAGGCTTCTGGAAGATGCGGATTTTCATAAAACTATTACCTTAAGCAGTGGGAACAAATATCTTTATGAGATTATAGACAATATATTTGACAAAATATCTACCTTCCAGGCAATTGATATTCTCACCTTACAAAGAGCAAAAATCGCTTACCGACAGCACAAAGAAATTTTCAACTTATTAAAAGAAAAAGATACCCAGGGATTGAAAAAAAAACTAAGTAAGCATATCTCAGAAGCTAAGAGAGATGCGATAGAGAGATTAAAGAAAAAAACCGGCTTTTTATATCTGGGATATCATACCTGATTCATTGATTTTTACCTTCTTCGACTAGTTACGTAACGAAATTGCTGAAAAAGTGGATTTTGAAATAGCTCCAGAAGCTAATTTCTATTTTTAGCTAATTCCGCTAAAGTGCTCAAATTGGACTTTTTCAGCAATCTCGTAACTGGGCTTGACAATGTTACAAATTTTTTTATACTACATACAGTATACTGATGGTATTCCAAATATCGTAAATTATATCGAGGAAAGTGCGCATAAATGGGTAAAACAATCGCCGAAAAAATCATAGGTGAACACTCAGAAAGAGAGGTTCGGGCAGGAGATTTTGTAGTTGCCAGGGTGGATGTCTGTTTAGTTCAGGATGGCACAGGACCTTTAGCTGTTCGCCAACTGCAGAAGATAAATTTAGAAAAAGCTTATAATCCTGGAAGGACAGTTCTCTTCATTGACCACGCTGTTCCCAGTCCTCGTAAAGAACTATCCAACGACCATATTGCCTTGAGAGAATTTGCCCGAAAAACAGGAGCTTCCCTTTCAGATATAGGAAATGGCGTTTGTCATCAGGTAATAGTAGAATCATTGGTTAATCCGGGGGATATCCTTATCGGTGCCGATTCCCACACCTGTACTGCGGGTGCTCTGGGAGCTTTTGCTACCGGAATGGGCTCCACTGATGTAGCTATAGGCATTGCCTTAGGCAAAACCTGGCTGAGAGTTCCAGAAACTTTTAAGATAAATATAGAAGGAGACTTTCAAAGGGGTGTTTATCCTAAAGATCTAATGCTTCATATCATTGGCTTAATTGGGGCTGACGGAGCTACTTATAAAGCTTTAGAGTTTGATGGTGAAACCATCCGGAAAATGAGCCTTTCTGGAAGATTAACCTTGTGTAATATGGCTGTAGAAGCTGGAGCAAAAGCTGGTTTAATTGCCTCAGATGCAACTACCAAATTGTTTTTAGAAACTCGAGGACGCGTTGATAAATTCCGAGAGATAAAACCGGATCGAGACGCTACTTATGAGAGAATAATCAATATTCAGGCTTCAGAAATCGAGCCCACTATTTCCCTCCCCCACACAGTAGATAATACAGTTACCGTAAACGAAACTAAGGGAATTAAGATAGACCAGGTTTTTATCGGAACCTGTACTAACGGGCGTATGGAAGACCTTCGAGTTGCTGCTCAAATCCTTAAAGATAAACACAGACATCCGAACACTCGATTAGTTATAGGTCCGGCTTCCCGAGGTATATATTTAGAAGCGATGCAGGAAGGGATCCTGGAATTATTTGTTAAGGCAGGGGGAGTCATTCTGCCTCCCGGGTGCGGACCCTGCGTGGGGGTTCATGAGGGAATTTTGGGAGATGAAGAGAGATGTCTTTCTACTCAGAACCGAAATTTTCTGGGAAGAATGGGAAATCCCAAAGCTTTTATTTATCTAGGTTCACCAGCCACAGCGGCTGCTACTGCAATAAAGGGTGAGATAACCGATCCCAGAGAGGTGCTCTAATGAGACTTCAAGGAAAGGTGTGGAAATTTGGTGATGATATTAGCACTGACCTAATTGCTCCTGGCCGCTTCTTTCACCTTCGCTCAAATTTAGAGGAATTGGCAAAGCATGTTTTGGAGGATGCTGATCCAGAATTTGTTAAGAAAATGTCAAAGGGAGACTTTGTGGTGGCTGGGAAAAACTTTGGATTGGGCTCCTCCAGAGAGCATGCTCCCACTATTATGAAAATCGCTGGTATAAGTGCTGTCCTGGCTAAGTCGTTTGCCCGCATTTTTTATCGAAATGCAATCAATATAGGACTGCTGGTCATAGAGTGTGACACAGATAAGATAGAAGAAGGCGATGAGCTGGAAGTGGATTTAGAGAAAGGCGAAGTTATTAATAGAACCAAAGGTATCAAGCTCACCTTTTCTCCCTTTCCTTCCATAATGAGAAAGATACTTGATGATGGAGGGCTGCTCTCTCATATTCAAAAATATAAAGATTTTCAATTAAAATAACCTGGTTGAGGGTAAGATAAAATGGCTCATTTTGATAAACTTGAGATTCCCCCCGGAGGAAAAAGAATAGAAGCTATAGAAGGCAGATTGTCTGTTCCTGATAATCCCATTATTCCTTTTATTGAAGGTGATGGGGTTGGACCGGAGGTAATGAAGGTAGCAAGAGAAGTGTTAGATGCAGCTGTTAACAGAGTATATAAAGGAAAAAAGAAAATAGTCTGGTTACAGATATATGCAGGAGAGAAAGCTAAAGAGAAATACGGTGAGTTTTTGCCCCGGGATACTTTAGAAGCAATTAAGTATTTCATAGTGGCTATAAAAGGTCCTCTCAGTACTCCCATAGGAGGGGGTTATCGCAGCTTAAATGTAACCTTACGACAAGTACTTGATTTATATGCCTGTGTAAGACCGATGAGATATATTCCCGGAGTACCCAGCCCAGTAGTACATCCAGAGAAGATAAATATGGTAATATTCAGAGAGAATACAGAAGATGTCTACGTGGGAATCGAATGGCCCAAAGGAAGCTCTGAAGCAGAAAAACTTATCTCTTATCTCAAGAAAGAATTCAAAGCAAATATCAGAGAAGACTCGGGTATAGGGATTAAGCCCATCTCTGAAACAGCCAGTAAGAGACTGGTAAGAAAAGCAATCCAATATGCTATTGATAGAGACCGTCAAAGTGTAACTCTCGTTCATAAAGGAAATATAATGAAGTTTACCGAAGGGGCTTTTAGAGATTGGGGATATGAGGTAGCTAAAGAAGAGTTCGGAGATAAGACTATCACTGAAGAAGAATTAGAGAGAAAATATGGGAAAAAACTTCCTCAAGGTAAATTGCTCATCAAAGACCGAATTGCTGATAGTATGTTTCAGCAGGTTCTCACCAGGGCAGATGAATACGATGTAGTAGCTTTGACTAATTTAAATGGCGATTACCTTTCCGATGCCTGCGCTGCTCAGATTGGAGGACTGGGGATGGCTCCAGGAGCTAATATTGGGGATCACATTGCACTATTTGAAGCTACTCATGGCACAGCTCCAAAATATGCTGGACAAGATAAAGTTAATCCCAGCTCATTAATCTTGTCCGGGGGGATAATGTTAGAATACCTAGGATGGCAAGAAGTTACCGACCTGATTCATCAGGCTACAGCTGAAACGATAAGGCAGAAAAAGGTAACATACGATTTGGCTCGGCTAATGAAAGAGGTACAACCAATAAAGTGTTCTGAATTTGGAGAAGCTGTAATTGAGGATATGAAGAGAAGGAGTTAAAATGAGTGACAAATACCTCAGGTTTCTTGCTCGATACACAATTAATGTAAAAGACATACCTAATGAGACAATTCACGAAGTGAAGAGAAGAATTGTCGACTCTTTCGCAGTTATGTATCCTACCTTTCATGACAATACCACAAAACCAGCAAAGAAGTATGCTTATATGTTCCCAGATCCGAATGGATCAACAGTTTTTGGAACAAATTATAAAACGAACCCAGAGATAGCAGGATTCATAAATGCAGCCATGGTAAGGTATCTGGACTTTAACGATACTTACCTCTCAAAAGAACCACTTCATCCCAGCGATATGATCCGAGATTTATTTGCAATTGCAGAATGGAAAGAATTAAGCGATAAGCAGCTTATTAAAGCCATAGCCTATGAGATTTGTATAAGCCTGCGGATGGTGCGAGTTTGAGAATTCACGGACGGGACCACGGTAATTATATAGCTATAGGTGAAGTATGTGGCGTTGGAAGACTTTTAAATCTTTCCTTGGTGAGTGGGCAATGACATATGAGCCGTGAGGTTTTAGGCAAAAAAATAGAATAAGTAAAATAGAATTGCCAGTAAGGACTTAGTTCTGGTATAATGTTGTGAGGAATTCAAGTGGCCAGAATTGTAAGAAAATCGCTTGGCAACGAGATTTGCCAAAGAGCACGGGAAGCAGGTAGAGTGCCCCTATTTTTCAAGGTACCAAAAAGGGTCAAAAATCAAGTAAAGGAGGTGGTGATAGTTACTTAAAAGACATAGACCCTTAACCTAAATCCAATTACAGGAGGAGGTAAATTTAAATGTTAAATTCATGGAAGAAAGTAGTCTTGGTACTTGTCGTAAGCTTACTGTTGGTTGGAGCGATGAGCGCTCAGTATGTCATTGCTGCAGAGAAAGAAAGCCCGTACATTAAATGGGTGGATACTAAGGTTGTGGACACTCTACAATGGAAGAAAGATCCGCCTTGGACAATCGGTTTTAGCAATGCCTCGATCTCTAATAGTTGGCGTGTATTCTTGCTTCGTCATCTTGAGTATCAGGCATCAAAGTATCCAGAAATCGGGAAGCTCTACGTTACCGATGCTAATGATAGCCCAGTTAAACAAATTGCAGATACCGAAGATCTACTAGCGAAGGGAATAGATTGTTTGATTATAAGTCCCTGTGTTGAAGAAGGTCTTAATCCAGTGGTTAACAAAGCGATGGCCCAAGGGGTTCCTGTAGTCGTTGTTGACCGGAGGGTTACCACTCCCAATTATGTAACCTTTGTTAGAGCAAGTAATGAAGCTTTAGGTAAAATGGAACTGGAATGGTTAGTAGAAGAGCTAAATGGTAAAGGTAACATAATCTTACTGAGTGGCATAGCAGGCGCTGGACCAGCTGAGGTTCGATTGGCTGCTGCACGCGAAGTAATCAAAAAGCATCCCGGCATTAAGGTCTTAGCACAGGAGTATTGTGACTGGTCTGCAGTTAAAGGTAAACGAGTTATGGCAAGTCTCATTGTGAAATTTGGCGATAAAATCGACGCTGTATGGTGTGATAGTGCTCTGCATGGCTGTGGTGCGGTAGACGCTTATATAGATGCAGGACTGCCAATACCAATATTTACTGGAGACGACACCAATAGATTTTTCAAACAATGGAAGAAGCATGGATTTAAGGGCTATGCGGCTAGCTTTCCTGTTTGGATGAGCATGCCCGCTGTTGATGCAGCAGTGTACATTTTGAGTGGCATATGTGTACCTCGTGATCTATTGGTACCTAGTTTGGTCACTACAGACGAAAATCTAGACGCATGGGTTAGATTTGACTTGCCTGATGGATTCCTCGTGGATCAAAAGTTACCAGACGAGTGGTTACCCGAACAGTTCCGTCCTAAGAAGTGACACAGTTTCCAGTTAATGAGAGGGAAGAGAAGATTTCTCTCTTCCCTCTCTTGTTGGTGTCGCTGTCCTGTGTAATGAACGCGTGTTAAAGAGTGGGTGGGACGATGTTTTGAGAAACCAGAAGAGAAAAAGTTTAAGTTGTTTATCAGAGGGGAAAGAGAGAGGGTGTTTTATTTATAAATTTTTTCGGGAAACTGTCGAAGATGAACGAAACAATCTTAGAAATGAGAAATATAAGTAAGACTTTTCCTGGCACACGTGCACTGGATAAAGTTTTCTTTAGTGCTCAGAAAGCAGAAATTCGCGGCTTAGTCGGCGAAAATGGAGCTGGTAAGTCTACTCTCGTAAAGATACTAGCTGGAGCTTATCAACCAGATAATGGAGAAATTCTTTTGTGGGGAAAGAGAGTAAACATTGCTAATCCACACATTGCTCAAGAATTAGGTATTAGTATGGTTTATCAAGAACCCAGGCTAATTTCTTACCTTGACGTAGCCGAGAATGTCTTCCTAGGCCAAGAACCGTATTTAAAATTTGGATTTATTGATTCACAGAGTATATACTCCAAGACGGTCAAATTACTTAATGAACTAAATGTTAATATTAATCCCAGAGCCAAAATCTATGAATTGAACGTCTCGGAACAACGGATAGTTGAAATTGTTAAAGCCTTAGCTTCAAATGCTAAGATAGTCATTATGGATGAACCTACGTCTTCTCTTGACTTGCAAGAAACACAACGTTTATTTGACGTCCTCCGATCTCTGAAAAGTCAAGGGATCACGAGTATTTATATTTCCCATCGTCTTGAAGAAGTATTCCAGATGGTAGATCGAGTCACTGTTCTGAGAGATGGTAAAATCGTAGGAACACTGGAATCCGAGGAAATGGATAGATCCACTTTAGTCAAAATGATGGTTGGACGTTCCTTAAATTTAGTGTTTCCTGAAAAAGGTAAATCCAGGGGGGGAGAAAAGATTCTATCTGTGAGGGGTTTGACACGTAAAGGAGTGCTTCACAATGTTAATCTTTGTGCTTACAGAAGAGAAATTTTGGGAATAGCTGGCTTGGTTGGCTCAGGCCGGACCGAACTTGCTAGGTGTATCTTTGGACTTGATCCCATAGACGAGGGGGAGATATACATAAACGGGATAAGGATCGATGTTAATCATAAACCCAAGAAAGCAATAAAGTGTGGAACGGTTTTTGTTACAGAGGATAGAATAGGGGAGGGCTTAATAGGTCTCTTATCCGTCCGAGAAAATATCACTTTACCAATATTGCATCGAGTAAGTCGGTTTAAATTTATAGTTAAGAAACGAGAGAAGAGGGAGACTGAGAAAGTTGTTAAAGACTTAGACATTCGTGTATCTAATATTGATCAGCGGATGAGTTCTTTAAGTGGGGGTAATCAACAAAAAGCAATCATAGGCAAGTGGCTATCTCTTAATCCTCAGCTAGTCATCTTGGATGAGCCTACACGAGGAATCGATGTGGGAGCCAAGACCGAGATACACCATTTAATAAGGGAACTCTGTAATAGAGGGGTACCCGTAGTGATGATTTCATCTGAATTACCTGAGATATTAGGTATGAGCGATCGGATCATCGTTATGTCTGAAGGCTGTATTGTTGCAGAACTTGCCTCTGATGAAGCAACCGAAGAAAAAATTATTGCATTTGCTACACATAGCTTTCCCTAATCGCTTAGGTAAGTAGCGGAATGACTCAGAAAGATTTTGATAGTTGAAACTTGGTTGAAGTTGTCGAGTTCTTTCTCGTAATTATTATATACTTTTTTTCACTTGACAATTGTCCTCTCACAGGAGGATAATGCAAATGAATAGAAATAGATTATGGCAGGTATAAGTTAAGCTTTAAGCCTATCGCTGTTGAGAAGAAAATTGAGGTAGTATCCGGAGAAATGGCGGGGAGAAGATACAGCCACTAGGTAGGCAAATTGGAGTTCATAGCAAAGGAGGAAAAGGATCCGTCCGAGAACTCAATAGCACAGAAGGGAGGCGAGAAAGTAAATAGGCCATTAGCTGGGAAAAAGGAAAGCTTCCCAAAAGAGAGAAGTATCGCAAGATCAGTTTCTTTTCTAGAAGCTTTCCCAGAAAATTAGATAATGTTTTACGATAAATTAATTATGGTACGTGTGGAAAGTCAGACTGAAAGAAGGCATATAATTACCATCACAGTAATAAGAAACAGGAGGAAAAGAGATGGATGTTAGAAACGTAAGTGCAGTACGACCAATTATGGAACATCATGGCACTTGTACCAGTTGGATGATGTTCCATAGAGATGAGCTTTTAGAGGAAACTGAAGGAGGATACCTTGAGTTTATCGATGAATTTGAGGTTAAAGGAGGCGAAGCACTAGAGCCTCATAGCCATAATAGTGAGGAGTTTTACTACGTACTCTATGGGAGAGGTATTATGCAGGTTGAAGGTGACGAGAGAGATGTATATCCGGGAGACTTAATTCATATTCCTGCAAATTCGGTACATACCATCAGGTCTAAGAGTAAGGATTATCCTGTGCATGCTCTTGCCTTGGCTATTACTTTTAGGAAAAAAGAGAATAGAAAAATGTAAGGAAGAGACGAGTCCGCAACAATGAATGAGACTTTCTAGAAATCTAAACAATCGATACTTTCTACTGATGATGCTCTTTGTAGCTATTGCACCAGGTCCTTATTTCCTCTCCTACTCCTGGAGGAAGATAGAAACGTAATGTCCTGTCGTGAACACTACGGGGGAAATAGCCGCTTTTATGTTCTTTACCTGTTTGGCTTAGCAGAGGTTCTTAGAGATTCAGCTACTGGTCCTCTAACCTTGGGACCTAAACTATCTTCCTTCTTGCAGTAAATAAAATGCAAGTGTTAAGGGATAAACTTAAGTTGGAACAGTGGGAACAAGGAAAGTATTTCAACGCAAATTCACTAGAAAACTGGAGAGATAGGAATTTAAAGCGAAAGGAATACTTGAAGCAGCTTGGATTTTTGTAGAAGGTACAATATCTAGGAGGTGAAATAATGAAATTCAAAAGATTGTTCGAGCCCGGCAAAATTGGTACAATGGAGCTTAAAAATCGAGTCATAGCTGCACCTCTTGAGAAAAGTTACGCCAATCCAGATGGGAGTGTAACACAACAATATATTGACTACACAACGGAAAGAGCTAAGGGAGGAGTTAGTCTCATCATTCCTGAGTCAACATATATCGATCCTCGAGGAAGAGGTCGTATTCGCCAATTGGGCATTTATGATGACAAACTCATCCCAGGCTTAAAAAGACTTACTAGCGCTGTTCATAAGTATGGCGCAAAAGTTGGAATGGAGATCCAATTTGCAGGTCGACAGACTTCATCAAGTATTACCGGCTTACAACTCGTAGCTCCTTCCCCTGTTCCATGCAAGGTGCTTACCAGTGAAGTTCCTCGTGAACTTACTATTCCTGAGATTCACGATCTCGTGAAAAAATTTGGTGAAGCAGCAAGGAGGGCTAAGAAAGCTGGCTTTGACTTAATAGAGATTCATGGAGCACATGGATACATAGTCGGTCAGTTTCTCTCACCCTTTAGTAACCAAAGAACAGATGATTATGGCGGAACCCCTGAAAAGCGAATGAGGTTTCCTCTAGAGGTAGTGGTGGAAGTTCGCCAGGTTGTTGGTAATGACTTTCCTGTAGCCTATCGAATAAGTGCTGATGAGTATGTTGAAGGTGGACTTACAATAGATGATGTGATTCCTTTTGTACGTAGACTAGAAGAGGCGGGTGTAAACCTCATAGATGTATCAGCAGGAATTTATGAGTCTATGCAATGGATTGTGCAACCAATGAGTTTCCCCCCCGGCTGTCTAGTGGATTTGGGTAAAAAGATAAAGAAAGTTCTCACTATCCCCGTGGCTATAGCAGGTAGAATTAACGACCCAGAAGTAGCCGAGAAGATCCTTGAGGAGGGGAATGCGGACTTCATTTCTATCGGTAGAGCACTACATGCTGACCCATATTTTCTTAAAAAAGCCAGGGACGAAAAATTGGAGGACATTCGCAAGTGTCCAGCGTGCATGAAGTGTAACGATGAAGTAGGTACGAACTTGCCAATATCATGTAGTATTAATCCTGCGGCAGGACGTGAACGAGAATTTATCATAAAGCCGGCTCTAGAGAAAAAATCAGTCATGATTATTGGAGGAGGTCCTGCAGGAATGGAGGCTGCCAGTGTGGCTGCATATCGTGGGCATAAGGTAACTTTGTATGAGATGAGAGACACACTCGGAGGTCAAATTCGGCTTGCTTCTAAAGTTTCCCATAAAAGAGAGTTAAGCGAAGTCTCTAAATACCTTTCATGCAAAGTTCAAAATGCCGGCGTTAAGATTAAACTTAACATAGAAGTTACTCCACAATTGGTCAGTCAAATAGGGCCTGATGTGGTAGTGGTAGCTACAGGAGCTATGCCTATCATTCCTTTTACGCCGGGAGTTAACCGGGAGCATGTATACACCGCAGTAGGAGTACTTGATGAAGAAGTTTCTGTTCGAGGGAAAGCGCTTATTATGGGTGGAGGTTTAGTCGGATGTGAGACAGCTATGTTTCTCTCTAAGCAAGATATCGAGATCATTATAGTAGAACCCACCGACAAAATAGGGCGAGATATGGGTCCTGGTGAAGGGTGGTTTCTCTTAAATGAAATTGCAAATGATCCAAGAATTGAAGTTCACACAAAAACGACAGTGGAAGAGATTTTAGATGAATCAGTAAGAATCCAAACCGAGGGCTGTTATAAAGAGATAAGCGTTCATTCTGTAGTAACGGCTGTCGGGATGGCTAGTAATAATAGACTGGCCGATATATTAAACGCTAGCGGTGTTCCTGATGTCTATACTATCGGTGATTGCGTATTACCTCGAAAAATGAAAGAAGCGATCTATGAAGGTGCAGTGATAGGCCGACTTCTTTAAAACAGGGGAGGAAATGCAAGCTAGAGAATAATTCAGCGGGGGTGATGAAATTATCCCTGCGCTGTAAAATACTGAGCAGGGGTGGGTAAAGAATTTCCGGGAGAACTAAAAAATCAAGTAAGGAGGTGGTAGTAGCTACTTCAAAGACATAGACCCTTAACTAAATCCAATTATGCGAGGAGGTAAGAATGATAAAAGGTGGGTATATGGGGAAAATCTTACATGTGAATCTAACTAGTCAAAAAATAGTGGAGGAGGATTTACCTGGCGAAGATGTTTTAAGGCAGTATGTTGGTTGTTTCGGCCTCGGTTTGAAAATGCTTTATGATCGACTTTCTCCAGGAACTGCTCCTTTGGATCCAGAAAACCCTCTGATATTCATGACAGGTCCGCTGACCGGGACTTCTGTACCTGCTGCAAACAATCTTACTCTTACTACCTTAAATGCTGATACGGGCTATACAGTGGGACGTTCACATACGCATGGCTTTTTTGGCCCTAATCTTAAGCGTGCTGGTTACGATGGTCTTATTGTTGAAGGAAAGGCAGAAAATCCTGTTTATCTTTGGATACATGATGGTAAGGTTGAGATTCGGGATGCGAGCAAGATCTGGGGCAAGGACACACATCAAACAGAAGATTTAGTTAAAGAAGAAATTAGGGAGCCAAAAGCAAGTGTTGCTGCCATTGGACCAAGTGGAGAGAATTTATGTGCTGGAGCTCTCATCGAGAACGATAAAAACCACTCACTGGCACATTCGGGTGTGGGGACTATAATGGGTTCCAAAAGACTGAAGGCAATCGCTACATATGGAACAAAAGATGTCCCACTAGCTGATAGAGAGAAGTTTGAAAAAATAGCAAAAACATGGAGATCTAGTTTGCCTGCCGCGGGAGGCTACGAGTCCGGTGTTGTAGGAGGAATGCGAAATGCAGGCATTCCGAAAGCTGAGTACAAAGGAGTGAAAGCTCTTGTGGGTCTCTCAACCAAAAATTGGCGGACTACACAACTTCCAGGATTTGGTGATGGAATGTCAAAACAAAAGATAACCCCTAGAAGTTGCTTTAAATGTCCAGTAGCATGTGCATATGATGTTGAAATTCTTTCCGGTCCCCACAAAGGCTATGTTGCAACACTCTCCGGAGGCGGCGAAAATATGGAAGGCGCGGCTTCAATTGTTGGAATTACCGATGCAGGAACGGTTTTCTATTTGACTGATCTATACGATCGTTTAGGATTCGAAACGAGCACAGTAGGTTGTACTCTGGCTCTGGCAATCGAATGCTATGAAAAAGGCCTGATAACGAAGAAAGATACAGATGGACTTGAATTAAAATGGGGGGATGCTGAACTAATAGAGAAACTCTTAAGAAAGATGGCAGAACGTGAGGGATTTGGTAATGTTTTAGCTTACGGGCCAAAAGTGGCAGCTGAGATAATCGGGGGAGATGCGCCTAAATTTGCAGTTCATATCAAAGGTTCAGGAATGAATCTCCACGATTGGAGGGCAGCATGGGCGGTACTGTTAGGACAAATTCTTGGAGGTGGCTCCGGATGGCCAGCTCCAGGAGCTGATTGCTGGACTTCAGAGCCTGACGTAGGCTACCCAGAAAAAACTAACCCACTGACTCCTCGAGGGAAAGCGGAAGAGATAAGAAAAACAGGCATGAAAAAATTCTGGTGCGGAGATAGCGTAGGAGTGTGTTGGATCGTCACTTGGGGTCTTCCAAACGTTACTAACTTTATTGCAGATGCGCTATCTGCTCTAACCGGCTGGAATTTTACCCGCGAAGAAGGTCTTGAAGTTGGGGAAAGAATTCTTAATCTCGAGCGAGTTTCCAATGTTAGATACGGACTAACACCTCAGGATGACTACGATGTATCTGCTCGAATCCTTGAACCTGCTCCAGATGGTCCGGCACAAGGAAAGTCAATCCAGCCTTACCTAAGAGGAATGATAAATGAGTATTACAGACTGATGGGGTGGGATGAGAAAACGGGTAAACCTTGGAGAAGTACTCTTAAGAGATTAGGTCTTGAAGACGTGACAAAAGATATCTGGGGAGTATAATAAAGGATGTACATTCAAGAGGAGTTGGTTTAAAAAGGAGAATAGGTTCAAGACGTCACGAAAAGACTAAGCAAAAAGCGGCTCTTTCACTTGTAGGTACTGCAAGAAAACGTTACGGTGGTTTCGAAGCACTCTCCAGAGATGGAGAAAACTAAGCTTTCTAAAAGCTCTGAGAAAATTTCCGAGGGTGTTTAAGCTTGCATCAGGTTTAAGCACCCTCTGGAAAGTTCCTTTTAGTTTACTCATTCTTAAGAAAGTATAAGCCAAAAAGAGACATGGTTCAATCTTCGTTGAAGTGCAATAGTTCTTTATCATAATTATTTGGCTGGGTATCCCGTTAGTGGGCGTTTTTCTGAGAAAATTTAATCCAATTTATACTACTTGTGTTAACGCCTGCTAACTCAAGAGGAGATTTTCCATTACGCCCCTTGATGCGGCTGCGGGTGAATCTATGAAAGCGATAGTTCATGATGATCATCTATATAGAGCTCCAGGCTGTCTCAGGATAGGTGAAACCGTGACAGTCAGTAATCTTGTGTTTAAGCTTATCAATAATTCCTTCCATAATGTTGTTAGTCCCCGGAAGCTAAGCATGCTGAAACTGTGTCCAGATAAGGTGCATTTTTGACTCAAAGTTCGGAACCGCATCTTTGTGTATTGATCGACCGACATGTTGGACAATGTTTCTTTGGCATACTTACCTCGTGAGGATTGAAGTCCACTGCGCAGAAGAAAGTGTGCACTCTATAATGCTTGACAATCAACCGTTTACAACAAAGATCAGTTTAATTTAGCAACACCAGCGGGACACGCAGCCAGAAAATGTGTTAACAATCAGGTATCAAGATCCCGGCAAAATTCTCGCAAGGGGGTTTCACAAAAGTAAAAACTTCCTAAATACCCCAAAAATGGGGGTGAAAAATAGCCTTTTTCCAGGTATTTTTGAAAGAACAACCTTGTAAATCCGCATTTAGCAAAGGTTTCAAGACTTTAGGAAAGTGTATTTTTACGCCCTCTGAAACTCTTTATTTATGCGGGGTTAGATTTTCGTGAAGACGTATTGTTGTAAAGAGATTTAGGAAACTAATTACCAGGAAACGGGGGACGGTGAACATAATGTACCTAATAAAGAAAGGGTCGATGACAGTCTATTATGTAGTAATCGGTATAGCAACAGTAGCCGCTATATTCATACCCACATTTAGAACTCCCCTTAATGCTCTTAATATTCTACGTCAGAGTATTACCTTGGGTATTGTCAGCACCGGCCAAACCCTGGTTATTTTGAGTGGTGGCTTTGATCTATCCGTTGGTTCGGCTATGAGTCTAACTGCCTGCCTAACTAGTGGAATTATGCAAAGTAGATGGGAGGCGATGATACCCGTTTTGTTTTTCGTTCTGTTAGTGGGTGCAACGATTGGTGCAGCTAATGGCCTAATCATCTCCAAACTGAAGGTTACCCCATTCATAGCAACATTCGCAATGATGTCTATGATTCAGGGAATGGCCTATATGTATACTAAGAAGCCTGTTGGTGGAATCCCCAGGGAACTTTCACTTTTTGCTGATGGATATATAGGCCCGATACCGTTCCCCGTGGTTTTCTTTACAGGAGTGATCATAATAGGTTCAATAATCCTTAAGAGAAGAACTTTTGGGCGCTACCTCTACGCCGTTGGTGGAAATCAAGAATATGCCCGGCTATCAGGAATAAATCCACACCTTATCATTATTATTACTTATGTTATGTCGGGTCTGCTGGCAGCGGTAGCAGGGGTTTTTCTAACTGCTCGCATGGGCATAGGTGATCCACTTGCAGGGCAGGGCTTTGAGTTAGATTCAATTACAGCGGTACTTCTGGGAGGCGCCAGGTTATTAGGAGGTGAGGGTAATTTAATCAATACCTACGGTGGAGTATTAATTATATCAATAATGTCTAATGTTTTGAATCTGCTAAATATATCTGGTTTCTGGCAAATGATAATAAAAGGAATTATACTAGTCAGCGTGGTTACAATTAGATTTAAGGTAAAATGAGGAAAAGATCGCTACAGAACTATTCTGAATTTTCTATTGCTAATCAGAATCATGGAGGCGGTAGGGGGGTTATTTCTCAAATTGTCTATATAACCGAAAGATTATTGTAGGCAGAGCAGTGTCAAAGAAAGTAGGATTACTAAGATTATGAATCAAAAAGGATGGGTACAAAATATGGTTAGAAAATTGAAAAAATTATTTGAACACCCATCCAGATTGGAGAAATGAGGGTAAGGGATCGTATCCTGTGCCTCCTATGGCTACAAACTTCGCTAGCGATACGGGGGCGGTAACCGATCGGTTAATTAGTTATCTTCGAGAAAGAGCTAGAGGAGGAACGAAATACGTCTAGGGAACAAGTTTTACAGCATAGTATCTTGGAGGTACCCAGCGGGTCCTTATGTCTAAGTCCGATCCCTATGCCAGGGACACGGGTTTTTGAACTGCCTTATAAAAGGAAAGGTGTCTTTGATGAAGGAACGTTTATGGTCGTCTCTAGGAATTTTACAGAAAGGGGGTGCTTATATAGCACTATTCTTATTGGTTGGAGTAGGTGCTATGATTTCACCAGCGTTTTATAAGCCGAGAAACATCTTTAATATGTTGGAGCAAGGTTCTTCCCTAGGTGTAGTCAGCATCGGCCAAACCTTTGTAATTCTGGGGGGTGGTATCGATCTTTCCGTGGCGTCAGTGATGGCCTGTACCAACATTATAATAGCTTCCTTGACCGAAGGACGGGATGAAATAGTTTTGCCGGTAATTTTTTTGTGCTTATTTTTTGGCAGTCTAATTGGACTAATCAATGGAGTGTTTATCGTAAAGAGAAGGGTTCCTGCATTTATTATGACACTCGGAATGATGATCATTCTTCAAGGAGCTCGCTTTGTTTATACCAAAGGTGCTCCGTATGGCTATATTCCCTCAATTGTACGATTTTCAGGTGTTGGCAGAATAGGTCCATTACTACCATGTTCACTTATTATTTTTGTAATAATAGCCGTGTTAAGTTATGTTATATTAACAAAGATAACATTTGGACGTCGGCTGTACTGCAGTGGTGCGAATGAAAAAGCTGCTTACGTCACAGGTGTGAATACAGATTTAATAAAAATTATTACTTATGTTGTATCCGGCTTTTTAGCAGTGGTAGGTGGGATTATCCTAAGCGGTTATCTCGGCACCGCAGACAACTGGGCAGGTAAGGGCTATGAGCTCGATTCAATTGCTGCTGTGGTAGTTGGAGGTACTACTTTCGAAGGGGGGGTAGGTGGAGTTATTGGCACAATAGCAGGAGTATTGCTCATAACAATTATGTCAAACTTGCTGCTCCTTCTTGGTTTAAAAATCGAGACTCAATTAATAGGGAAATCAATAATAATAATAGCAGCTGTTGCCCTATATATGCGTAGTCATGCAAAACTGTAGTGGGTCTCAAAGTGCTTTTTCGGAACCTATAATTCGGAAGTAAAAAGAAAGGCTCCAAAAAAAGAAAAGAATTTTATTTTGGCTCTCGCTTGAAAGACTACCATGTTGTTGTCAGGGGGTAAGACTCTGGACTTTCCTAAAAATTTCATATCATTTTCCCAACATCCTGAATTTAGAGAGGAATTGAGAGAATGACAAAGTGAAAAGAAAGTTTTTACCTGACAAAGCGTAAGATTTTAGATAAAATCTGGGGAACTTCTAAAAGTAGGGAGGAGTCCAGCGTTATGGCCGGTGAAAGTAAGACAGCAGGAAAGATTAAGACGGAAATAACCAGGTTCTCAAGTAAAGTCTCTTCAGGACTCAACAAACCAAAGAGAAAGTTCATCCATCAGACGGTATGTGGCATTCAAGCCAGCAAGGCGTAAAGCTTTCCAATATCGCAGGTCACTTGGAGAGGAGATTCCTGCTCAGGAAAACCGAGACAAGACTTCCCCGGGACATAAATAATCTGGATCTTACCGAATTTATCGGCAAAAAGCCGACACAAGAGGATAAATGGTGGATAAAGGATGAAACAGTTCGGGCTGTCGGGAATCCTTTCGTTTCATAAAACAAAGCTATAATCTGGAGGATATAAGAGTTCTCAAAGTTACACCGTTGGGGAATACTGTCTCTTTGGTTATGGCAGTCTTTTTTTTATCAGTGTGACTCTGGCAGCGGCTTCGAGACTAAGAATAATTCTCAAAAAGATGCATGAGAAGACAAAGAGGCTTTTCGAGATACCCCCTTTTTAAACAGTGTGCTATTTGTGATGGAATCTATAATTCTTTTTGGGGGGGAAATTTTCGAGCTCTAAAGAATTACTTATTCGAGGAGTATCTCAACTGACCTTACCTTTCGAGGTTTGGCCCCTTTAGAAATTCTGGGGAAGCTCCTGGAAACAAAGGATGAAGAAAAAAATAGGCTTTATAGGTTTGGGAGCCATGGGCAGTCCGATGGCGAGTAATTTGTCAAAAGCGGGATTTAATGTCACCGTCTATGATATTAGAAAAGAGCGTATTAATCCACTTGTTTTGTCAGGAGCAAACTCTGCAAGTACACCAAAGGAAGTAGCAAGTCTAACAGACGTTATTATTACCTCGTTACCTTCATCACCAGATGTAAAAAAAGTAGTGCTAGGTGAAAAAGGGATTATAGAAGGCGCCCATGAGGGTCATATCTTAATTGATATGAGTACCATAGATCCACTTACTACTCAAGAGGTTGCAAAAGCTTTAGCCCAAAAAGGAGTTAGAATGATAGACGCACCTGTTGCCGGAGGCGTAAAGGCGGCTGCTTCTGGAACACTTACCATATTTATGGGAGGCCAAGAGGAGATCGTTGAAGAGTGCAAAGAGGTGTTAGAAGTTCTAGGTTCGAATATATACCACGTAGGTAATATAGGGGCAGGGGAAACAGTTAAAATTGTCAATAATCTAATCCTGGCAGGAAATGTGTGTGTATTATCGGAAGGTTTGGTGCTTGGAGTCAAGGCTGGGGTAAAACCTGAAATCTTAGTTGAAGCACTACGTAAAGGTTCAGCCGATAGCTTTGCTCTTGGACATCATATAAAAAACTTTGTTTTAAAAGGGAAATTTAGAAAGGGAATATTTTCAGTAGATTACATGTTAAAGGATCTACGTTTAGTTCTAGAGACAGGCAAAAGATTACGGGTACCTCTATATATGACTTCTTTGGCTACTCAACTTTACGAGGGAGCGAGAGCTAAAGGAAAAAGTCAAAATTATCATCCTGTGGTAATCACACAACTAGAAGATCTTACAGGAGTGCAAGTAAGAAGTAAAGAAGCCCGCGGGAAGTAAGGAACGAGGTTTTTTGTGAGTAAAGCAAAGATAGTGATTCATGCAGAAAAATGCTGCGGATGTAGGATATGTGAGTTAATATGTTCTCTAACTCATACAGGAGTATTTAATCTAAGTAAAGCGCGGATTCGAGTTTGTATTCAGAGAACTCCCAGTAATAAAAAGATATCTCCTTTTCTCATAGATGTTCCCGTTGTTTGTGAAGAATGCAACCCGGCCCCTTGTATGGAAATTTGTCCAGTGGAAGCTTTTTCCAGAGATCCTCAAACGGATGCAGTTTTGATAGATGAAGACGAATGTACAGGCTGTGGTTTATGTATAGAAGAGTGCCCTGAAGGGATTCTTAGGCTAGATTTAGATAGAAATATAGCGATTAAATGCGATCTATGTTCTGGAAGCCCAGAGTGTGTTAAATACTGTCCGACGAGTGCCTTAGATTTCAAGATTTAACTACGGAGATTAATTTGATGCTCAAAGGTGGATATACTGGTAAACTCCTGCGGATAGATCTGTCGAAAAAAGAAATCATAACCGAATCTTTGGATGAAAAACTACTTGAGAAGTATTTAGGTGGCAGAGGGCTGGGTGCACGATTAATTTTTGAGGAACTGGCGCCGAAAATAGATGCACTTAGTCCAGAGAACAAATTATATATACTTACAGGACCTCTTCAAGGCACTTTAACCCCCTTTACTCCTAAGTGTGTGGTAGTATCTAAATCTCCTCTTACCGGAACTTTTACGAGGGCACTTTGTGGGGGGCACTTTATTCAGGACTTGAAGTACGCAGGATATGATGGAATAGTTATCGAAGGAAAAGCCGAAAAACCTGTATATATTTGGATTGATGATACAAAAGTAACACTGAAGGATGCTACTCATCTTTGGGGAAAGACCACCGGCCAAACAGAAAGAATGATAAAGAAAGAAATAGGTGATGATACCGTCAAGGTTGCTTCTATAGGCCCTGGAGGTGAAAGATGTGTAAGATTCGCATCTATCATAAGTAGTTCCAGAGCTGCAGCTAGAGGTGGTTGTGGTGCGGTTATGGGCTCTAAGAATTTGAAAGCAATAGCTATACGCGGTAAGGGAGAGGTAAAGGTAGCAAATCTTGATCTCTTTAAAAAGATTTTAGAAGAAGCCTACCTATCCATAAAAGCGGATCCTGCCGCCCCTTTTCGGATAAAATATGGAACTACGGGGACTGTGGCTATTGCTCACAAAATGGGTATTATGCCTGTGAGAAACTACTCTACAGGGGTATTTGAGGGAATTGAAAATATCAAAGCGGAGAGTATGCGAGAAAGGATAGTTATTCATGATGAGTCCTGCTTTGCCTGTCCCCTCCCTTGTGGGAAATTGAGCCTAATACGCGAAGGGCCCTATGCAGGAACATCACTTGAAGGACCTCAGTATGAGACCATCGGTCTTCTCGGGTCGAATTGTGGCATAGATAATATTGAAACTATTGCCAAGGCAAATCAACTCTGCAATGAATTAGGTATAGACACTATCTCCACAGGGAATGTCATCGCCTTTGCAATGGAATGTTACGAACGAGGACTTATCACCAAGGAAGATACGGATGGAATTGAGCTAAAGTTCGGGAGTGGTAAAGCTCTCGTGGAATTGGTAAAGAAAATAGGAAAGAGAGAGGGCTTCGGAGATAGACTGGCGGAGGGCGTGAAGAGACTCTCCACCCATATTGGTGGAGGCTCTGACGATTTTGCTATGCACGTGAAGGGTCAAGAGTTAGCATCATTTGAGCCAAGAAGTATTGTGGGAATGGGATTGTTATTTGCTACAGCCAACACGGGGGCTAATCACTCGCTTGGGCCCACCTTTAGGCAAGAAATGGAGAATCCTCTCTCGCCACAAGGAAAAGCTGAGATTTTAGTAGCTGCTCAAAATGACTATTGTCTAATGGATTCAATGATCTTTTGCTCATTTTCGAGATACGGCCTGGATATGAAATTCCGGTTTAAATTTTTTTCAGCAGTTACCGGATTTAACATTGGAGGAGTTGCAGCTGCGGAAATAGCTAATAGGATTTACACCCTAGAGAGAGCCTTTAACGTCAGGGAGGGCTTCACAAGAAGCGATGACTCACTACCCCCAAGGTCGCTAAATGAACCTATACCAGAGGGACCGTCAAAGGGGAATGTGGTGCCGTTAAAGGAGATGCTTGATGAGTATTATAGACTTAGAGGTTGGGATTCAGAAAGTGGAATACCAACCAGGAAGACGTTGGAAGATGTGGGACTTAAAGATGTAGCAGATGAGCTCAAGGAGCAACGGTATAATTTATAAAGGAGAACTCTGATTAAGAGCTCAAACAAGTGATTGCTGAAAGAGTTGGAAATTATGTTTTTGTACAAAATGTGTTAAACTAGGTACGAGAGGAAGGGTGTTATAACTAAAGAAAAGCCGACGAAAGCTCTAGCCGATTTTATTACTGAACCCGAATTTAAAGATATACCCAAAACTGTCTATCTATTGTTAAAATGGCCTTTTTGGACACCTTGGGTTGTGGATTGTTTGGCTCAAGACTCCATTGGGGCAGGATGATTAACATCATGGTAAAGGATTAGGGGGGAAGAAATAAAAGGAGATGATGCAGCATGCAGGTAAAGATACCCGCTGTATATATGCGAGGAGGGAGTAGCAAGGCGGTCTTTTTCATGGAGAAAGACCTACCTTCAGATCCTGAGATTCGGGACCAGGTAATTTTAGCGGCTTATGGGAGTCCTGATCCGAATGCGCGGCAGATTGACGGTATGGGCGGTGCGGTATCAACCACCAGTAAAGTGGCCATTATCAGTGGCTCCAAGATACCGGGCACAGAGGTTAACTACAATTTTGGTCAGGTTTCAATTACAGCTCCCTTAATAGACTACAAGGGTAATTGCGGCAATATTTCATCTGCGGTCGGGCCTTTTGCCATTGATGAGGGTTTGGTAGCGGCACAGCAGCCAGTCACTACCGTACGCATTTGGCAGGAAAACACCAAAAAGGTAATCATAGCGGAGGTTCCCGTTAAAGATGGAAAGCACCAGGTGGAGGGCGATTACAGCATCGATGGGGTACCGGGTACGGGGGCGAAGATCACCTTAAGATTCTTGGAACCCGGGGGTTCGCTCACAGGTAAGCTTTTACCTACAGGTAATGTCAGGGATACCATTGAAACACAGGAATATGGCACGTTTACGGTCTCAATCATAGATGCAGCCAACCCTGTGGTCTTCCTCCAATCAGGTGAGCTTGGGCTTGAGGGTACCGAGATCGATGAGATTGATTCCAACCCGGAGATACTACGTAAGCTTCAGATTATCAGGAGCTATGCTGCGGTAATGATTGGATTGGCCAAGACCCCTGAGGAAGCTAGTCCTGCCGTACCTAAGATAGCTTTTGTCTCCGAGGCGAAAGGGTATAGAGCCGTTTCTGGTCGGGTCATTACACCAGGAGAGATTGATCTGGTAGCCAGGATAATGTCGATGGGGAAACTACATCGAGCCTTTGCCCTTACCGGTGCGATTTGTACAGCAGGCGCGGCAAAGATTGAGGGTACGGTGGTGAACGAGATAATGAACAAGGCAGGGCTGGAAAGAGGGAAGGTAAGAATTGGTCATCCAGGCGGGATTATCCCCATTAAGCCAGTGACTGAGGAAAAAGAGGAAGCTTTTTATTATGCTGAGGCTATCGCTGGTAGAACAGCCCGCCGCCTTATGGAAGGCTTCGTACTGGTACCCGAGAAATTCTTTTCTAAACTCTAATTAAGGACCTTAAGTCACTCCGGATTTATTCGGCATACCTCCTCATCAAGCTCTCGGAAATTATTAGGGTTATTATCTCCATGCCCCTCAGCCAAGCACAAAGTGAAAGAGGAGGTTGTTGTAAAAATGGCCTATCCTGAGCCAATGCAGAGATCTATTGGTATTCTTGGGTCTACAAGAAAGAGAAGAAGAAAAGAGAAAGTTCCCTTTCTTCCTCCAAGTCAAAAGGAGGAGCTCTTAAAAAAATACCATCCTGACTATAGAAAAGGTGTTTCTCGCAGGTTAAGACTCGGCGTTAACAAAGGGGAGAGGGTTCCCAATGAGCTTGCTGACCTTTTGGAAGGTGAAAGTCTAATCCAGCCTGATGAAATAGACTTAAATCATCCAAAATACAAGGTGGATGTTCTTGTAATCGGTGGAGGCGGTGCAGGTGCTTCAGCAGCGCTTATAGCGGGGGAGAATGAAGCCGATGTCCTGTTGGTGACAAAACTTCGTTTCGGGGACTCTAACACTATAATGTCTGAGGGAGGAATTCAAGCTGCCACTTCGAAGTATGACTCCCCGGCGCTACATTATCTTGACACTATGGGAGGAGGGGGCTTTCGCAATATCCCGCAGCTGGTAAAGGTGTTGGTCAACGATGCTCCAGAAGTTACTGAGTGGTTAATAAAACTGGGGGTTATGTTTGATCGTAACCCTGATGGAACCCTATATTCTGCTTTTGCTGGAGGACAATGCCGGCGGCGGGTACATTTTGCCAAAGACTATACAGGTATGGAGATCATGAGAGTTTTAAGGGACGAGGTATACAATCGAGGGATAGAGGTTTTTGATTTTTCACCAGCTATAGAACTTTTGCTTGATGAAGAAGGAAAATGTGCTGGTGCTGTCCTGATGAATATCGAAACCGGAGAGAAGTTTATTGTTCAAGCAAAGACAACAATTCTGGCTACAGGAGGAATTGGACGATTACATATGCAAAGTTTTCCTACTACTAATCACTACGGTGCCACGGGATGCGGGGTGGTTATGGCAAATCGGATAGGAGCAAAAATGATCTTTATGGATGCTATCCAGTTTCATCCTACAGGGACAGCCTATCCAGAGGCTATTTTAGGACTTTTAGTTTCTGAAGCCTTCCGGGGTTGGGGAGCTCATTTGGTAAATTCTCAAGGGAGGAGATTCATAAATGAACTACATCCAAGAGATGTAACCTCCTCAGCAACCATTCGAGAAGTGGTAAAAAGAGGTATGGGCGTGAAGACCCCCACTGGGATGGAGGGAGTGTGGTTGGATACCCCTCTGGCAGATATTATTCATGGCTCAGGAACCATAAAACGTGTCTTTCCTCATCTTCACCATAGATTCCAAACCTTTGATATTGATATTACTAAAGAGCCTGTATTGGTTTATCCTACTATACATTATCAGAATGGAGGAATTTTATGTAATACTGAGGGAGAAACTAATATTAAAAATCTATTTGTTGCCGGTGAAGTCTCAGGAGGAGTTCATGGTCGAAATAGGCTGGGGGGCAACTCTCTTCTGGATATATTTGTTTTTGGACGAAGGGCAGGAAAAGCTGCAGCGGTACGAGCAAAAGACACCAAAATAAAAAGATTAACCTTAGAGCATGTCAAAAAATACCAGGCTATGTTAAAAGACGAAGGTATAAAGAAAAAGATAAAATCTCCCCTGCTTTTACCCGATTATAGATATGAAAAGGCTTTAACCAGGATATACAAATGAGGATTTTGGAGGAAGGTTTTTTTGGATAAAGAAAACAAAAAGATATCCATTTACATATTTGGAAAGAAATACCGCGTCCCTGAATCTCTAACTATCCAGAAAGCTATGGAATATTCAGGATTTCGGTTTATCAGAAATTGTGGATGTCGAGGGGGAGTATGCGGAGCATGTATAACAGTGTATCGCCTCCCTGACGACTACAGAATTAGAACAGCTTTAGCCTGTCAAAAAATTGTAGAACCAGAGATGTACTTGACCCAGGTTCCTTTTGTTCCTAGTAGAAAAGCAACTTACGATATATTAGATAATCCGGAAATAGCAGAAAACCCAATTCAAAAATTATATCCGGAAGTATCTGGGTGTGTCTTCTGTAATACTTGTAGCAAAGCTTGCCCTATGGATATCGAGGTTATGGATTATATAGCTGCTGCCATTCAGGGAGATATCAGGGAAGTCGCTCAGATTTCCTTTGAATGTGTGATGTGTGGGCTTTGTGCGGCAAGATGTCCTGCGGAAATATCCCAATTTAATGTTGCTCTCTTAGCGAGGAGAGTATATGGAAGCCATATTCTTCCTTTTCCTCCAGATGTAAAACTAATGGTAAAAGAGATTCGAGAGGGAAAATATCAGGAAGTACTTGACAGATTAAGCCAGCTAGATATGGAAAAGCTAAAGGAGATTTATTCAAAAAGGGAACAGGAGCCTCAGGAAAGTGAAGGATGGGAACCAAAGGAAAAAGATTTTCCTCTTCCTTATCTGCAGTAAAGCTATCTGTCACTAGGTAACTATAGGCTGGCGGGTTCGAGTAAAAAGGGAAGTTCTAAAAAGCTGAGGGGAAAGCGTCTTTTATCAAATGGATGGACTGGTTATCCTCTCCCTTCATTAAAACGCTTACCACGTCAAATCGACAACTCGCCCCTTTTATCTTGCGATGGGATAGATAGTTCAGGGCCACCTTGGTAAGATGAACTTTCTTACGCCAGGACAGTGATTCTTCAGGTAGGCCAAATTCTATTGAAGTGCGGGTTTTTACCTCCACAAAAGCGATGTTATCTTTATCTCGAGCTACTATGTCTATCTCGCCACTCTTGCAGCGGTAATTCTTATCCAGAATGCGATAGCCCTTCTTCTCCAAAAAGCGGATAGCAGCAGCCTCTCCCCTCTCACCAATTGTGCGTCTATTTTGTAGCATATGAGGTTCCTCTGATCAGTTTTATACGCCAAAGAGGCCAATAAATAAGAAAAGCTTCTCCTACCAGATTCCCTTCAGGAACAAATCCCCAATAGCGGCTATCCGCACTGGAATCTCTATTATCACCCATCACAAACAGGGAATCAGGAGGAACCGTCAGGGGTCCATACTCATCCCGGGGATAGCCTCTTATCCGGGTATCCCTGTGGATAACATAAGGCTCATGCAAAAGCTTCCCGTTCACATAGATTCTTTTGTTTTCTATACTAACAACGTCTCCTGGCAGTCCAATTACTCTTTTAATAAAATCTTTCTTGGGATTGAGCCGCTTGCCGAGGAGATTGGAGCAGACTTTGCCATGCTGATTAAGGGGCAAGAAATTCCCTTGCAGGAACCCCTGGCCAAGAAAGGACTTGCACTGACCTATGCTACGACTCCACGAGGCGGCCAGCATATGGAAGGGATTCACGATGACTATCTAGAGTCTGCTCCTGTAACCCCAGAGCTTGGCATTACTGATACCATAAGTCGCTTCGAATGGAGGAACAGGCCCATATTGTGTAAAACCTACGAGGATCTCACCTCCTTGAACAACTCATTGATCCTCTGCGCTTTTACGGTTGATATAGCTGGCCCCGCCTACAGCTATCCGATAATTCGAGAGGCTGTCAAAGCAGTTGCGGGCATTCAACTAGAGCCAGAGGAGATGATTACAATCGGTGAGCGGAACTTTAACCTGCTCAAACTGCTGGCTGCCAGAGAAGGCTACAGCCGGAAGGATGACGGTCTGCCCTCTCGTTTCGAGCAACCTCTACCCTGTGATGCTAGTGCAGGAGAGTCTATTCCCAAGGATGTTCTTCAGAGTCATATTGATGAATACTATAAGGTACGAGGATGGAATGAGTATGGCCCCACCGAAGCCCATTTGAAGAAACTAGGCATACCAGAGCTTACTGCTAATGTAAGGAGAGACTGAAAGACGGAGATTTTCTTTAGTTTTGAATTTAGCTCGAATGAGGGTTGAGGCGGAATCTTGAACTTTTCTTTCCAGGATTTAGCAGATAAAATTTCATTTTTCTGCTTTCAAAAAACACAGAGGGCTTCACAAAATAGAGGACGAGCAAGATTTCACTCGCTAGCTTCAAAAAAGGCTAAAATTTACCAGATTCCTAAAAAGTTTAGCTTCTGATCTTCATTTAGTAAGGGTTAGATAAAGTGAGGATGAAGTGCAAAAGGAGAGTTGCTGAAAGTAAAAGTGGTGAGTATTTCAGAGCTTTTGCGAAAGGCATAACATATTATTTAATGGGGGTGTAACATGGGGTATGAGTACAATGGAATTCATTTGAGTGGCAAGGTCGCCATTGTTGTAGGTGGTACAACTGGTATTGGACAAGCGATTGCACTTGGAATGGTGAAAGAAGGTGCTAATGTGATTCCTACAAGTAGAACTCTATCAAAGTGCGAAGAAACAGTGGAAAAGATCAGGGAAATGGGTGCTCAATCGCTTCTAATCGCTACTGATGTGACAGATGTAAATCAGGTTGAGAGGCTGGTAAGAAAGGTGGTAGAGCAATTCGAGAAGGTGGATATTCTAGTCAACTCTGCCGGTACAACATTAAGAAAAAGTACTGTCGATATCACGGAGAGCGAATGGAATGAGGTAATTGACGTAAACCTAAAAGGCACCTTTTTAACCTGTCAAAAAGTAGGCCGAGTCATGTTGGATCAAGGATCTGGCAGTATCATAAACATAGCTTCGATAGCTAGTTTTGTTGCCTACCCCGAAGTAGCACCCTATTGTGCGAGCAAAGGGGGCGTAGTACTTCTGACTCGGGCGTTAGCGATCGAGTGGGCCAAGAGAGGAGTACGAGTAAACGGAATAGCTCCCGGAGATTTCATCACCCCGCTCACCGAAGTTTTACTGGCAGAGGGGACCGAGCGTCGAAGACGTGTAGAGGCGCGTATTCCGATGGGGCACCTTGGTCACCTGGATGAGCTAATTGGTGCAGCTGTTTATCTGGCTTCTGATGCCTCGCGGTATGTTACTGGAGAGACTATTGTAGTAGACGGAGGCCATCTGGCCGAAGGAATATAGAGAGGGTAGAGCAAGTCGAGATAGTATTGGGAAGGTTATTATCTCTGCGACTAATTTGAAGGAAATGAATGTGAGCAGTTCTAGTCAGAGGAAAAAATGCAAGAAGACTGCGGTGAAGTTGCATAGTATTTCAAGAAAAAAGGAGGTAAAGAGAAGGTTTCTGCAGAGGCAAATGATGCCAGGGAAGCTATCCAGACGTGTCTCGGTGGTGTAAGAATTTTTCGTGGTTTAAATGGTGCTGAAAGCTGGATGCCTAAGAACCAAAGCTATATTACATCTTGTCTAGACATGAGCCAAATTGGGATACATTAGTGATTAACGAAGGTTTTCTTCGAGCTCTAACTGAAAGAAAGAGAGATCTATCTCCCGTTAAAGGAGTGCTCTGAACAATTTCGACAAAAAAGAATAAACTATACCCTAAGGAGGAAATTAAGATCATGGATTTGAAAAATGTGCACAAGAATGCGAAAGAGATTAGAAGGAGGCTAGGTTTACGGACATATTCTTTAGCAATTAAGATGCTGGAGAGCGAATCAGATATTCCGGAGGAAGCGAAAAGACCAGTAAGGGATATGGGTTACCATCTAGACCTTTGTCAAGGCTTTTCAATATCACGCTGGGAAGGGAAGACGATTGCTATGTTGAAAGAGGATATGTGGTGCTTCGAACCAGTTATAGGATATGGACTGACAGAACCTCCCCAATATTTCCTTGAGGGGAACAATCGTTTCCCTCAATCTGCAATGAGTCGGGAGGCTGGTAGAAATTGGGCACAGTCACTTCCTCGTTTAAAAGTCGGTGAGTACGCTGGAATAGTCTCTGCTCCCCTGCAGAAATGCAGTTTTGAGCCGGATATGTTCGTGATCTACTGCGAACCGGCTCAACTGACACAGCTCCTTATAACAAAGAACTGTATAGACGGTGGTGATGTTACCTGTACGTTATCAGGTCATGCCGCTTGTGTATATGCTGTTGTTCCTGTACTGCAGAATACACAATGCGTGGTTGCTTCTCCCTGTAGAGGCGATAGGCGTATTGCGATGGCTCAATGGGATGAGATAATATTCTCAGCTCCAACAGAGATGTTAGGAAATTTCGTAAAGGCGCTTCAATATCTTGAAGAACATGATTTGGGATTTCCGTGGCCATATGAGTTAAAGCCAGAACATGAATTGGCCGAGAGTTACGAGAAAATAGGGGAAATGATGGGAATGAAATATCGATGAATAGTTATGTTTTAGTGGAGTGAACCCCTAAAATTGGACAAAATGGGTTAGATTTATTAATAAAATGTCTGACAGGGCCAAATAAATCCCCAAAGGGATGCAAAGGAGCCTGTCGATGAGGAAACCGAGAAACCTAATTTGTCCAATCACAGGGGTGCACCCCCTTTTTTTTAGTTCACTTTGATTTTTTATTTTATGTCTTTGAGCTACAGAGGCAAAATGGCGGAAATCCTCAACTTTCATAAAGCAGTTGTTAAATATTTAGTAACGAAACAGAGGATAAAATGCGACTCGCAATTGGATCTATCATAATGGAGTCAAACACCTTTTCCCCTTTAAAAGTGGATTTAAAGCATTTTAAAAACGGGTATTTGTTGTTTGGAGATGAAGTAATAGCTTATCATAAGGGAAAGCAGACCGAAGTGGGAGGGTTTGTTAAAGTAGCTGAATCGGAAAAAATTCAATTAGTTCCTATTCTCTCAGCTTGGGGTCTATCTTCGGGAAAAGTTACAACAGAGTGTTTTGAATTTTTGAAAAACAGTTTTCTTCAAGGAATAGGCAAGATTGATCAATTTGATGGTATACTTTTAGCTCTTCATGGTTCAATGGTTGCTGAGGATGCTGATGATGCAGAAGGTAATTTACTGGAAGCAACAAGAACTACGGTGGGCAAAAAGGCTCCTATTATAGTTACATTGGATTTACATGCCAATGTTACGGAACAAATGGCGGATAACACTGATGCATTAGTTGGTTATGATACCTATCCTCATATTGATTTTTTCCAGACCGGAGAGAAAGCAGCTAAAATTATTATCTCTACCTTGAGAAAAGAGATTAAACCTACCATGGCGATGAGAAAAATTCCAATGATAATTCCGCCTGAAAACATGCAAACTACCCATGGCCCTATGGCAGATTTAATGAAAAAAGCAAAGGGTTGGGAAAAAGAAGATAAAGTAATCTCCACATCTATTTTTGGCGTGCAACCTTGGCTAGACATTCAAGATACTGGATGGAGCACAGTGGTAGTGACCGATAACAACTTTAATTTGGCACAAGAAAGAGCCAACGAACTTGCTCGTTTAAGCTGGGAATCTAGGCACAGATTTGATATGGAACTTGTTCCTGTGAAGGAGGCTATAAGGAAAGCAATGCAGATGGAGGGGGGACCAATAATATTGAGTGATTCAGCAGACTGTGTATCTGCCGGAGCACCAGGAGATAGCACAGCTGTGTTGAAAGCACTTATAGAGATGAAAATAAATTTTCCTGTAGCTTTGACCATTACCGATGCACAAGCAGTAGAAAAGTGCATTCAAAAAGAGTTGGAAGTGAGGTAAGTTTGGAGGTAGGAGGAAAAATAGATAACATTTTCAACAAGTCTGCACAGGTTAAAGGGAATGTAAAATTAATTTCCGATGGGGAAATACATCTTTAAAGGGCCGGCAATGACAGGAGTAAGTGTAAGTATGGGGAGAACAGTAGTGTTAAATATAAACAAGAATATCTACCTACTAGTTACTGAATTCCCCAGTTATACCATTGATCCTGAACAATATAGAAGTGTCGGTTTGGAACCTAGGGATATGAAGATAGTTGTAGTCAAATCGCCTAATCTATTTCGGGCTTCTTATCAAAGCATTGCTAAAGAGATTATTATGCTTGATACTCCGGGAATAAGTTGGGCGAAGCTCACCTCAATGCCGCTTAAAAATATCAAAAGACCAATGTATCCTTTTGATGACATAAAAAACTTGGAGGTTTGATATGCCAAAAGCTCAGAACAAACATCAAGAATTATTTGAATTTTCGAGTCAATACCTTGTGGGTGGAGTCTCTTCTTCTATAAGACTGAACTCTGTACTGGGACATCCCTTTTATGTTTCCCGAGGTGATAGGTCAAAGATTTACGATGTTGAAGGACAAGAATTTATCGATTTTAATATGTCTTTTGGAGCATCGTTATTAGGTCACAATCACCCGAAAATTAAACAAGCAATTCAGCAAGCCTTAGATTTAGGAATTGTATGCTCCAATGAATGCAAATATCAGGGTCAGCTGGCAAAGAAAATCGTTGATCTGATTCCCTGTGCAGAAATGGTTAGATTCACCTGTTCAGGGACAGAGGCAACCATGCATTGTATTAGACTTGCTAGAGAGTTTACAGGCAAAGAAAAAATAGTCAAATTTGAAGGGCATTTTCATGGATACCATGATTATCTAAATTATAGCGTTCATCCTCTTTTGGATAAGGCTGGTCCAGCAGAAAATCCTGTTCCTTACGTGGAATCGGGCGGAGTTCCTCTTGGAATGAAAAAATATGTTATAGTTCTTCCATTTAATAACCTCGAAGTTTTAGAAAAGACTATAAAAACCCACAAGGATGAAATAGCAGCTGTAATTCTTGAACCTATCAACTACAACTCAGGTTGTATTCTTCCTGAACCTGGATATCTTGAAGAAATTCGAAAGTTAGCACAAGATAACGAAATCGTACTGATATTTGATGAAGTACTCTCGGCCTTTCGGACCGGTCCAGGATGTGCACAAAAATATTTTGGGGTTACACCTGATCTTTGCACTATAGGAAAAGCTGTAGCCGGGGGTACCCCTTTAAGTCTTTTTGGAGGGAAAAAGGAGATTATGCAACATGTGCGACCTTTAGGAAATTCCCAACATAGCGGAACATACAATGGACATTTAATTCCGGTAATGGCAGCTTTGGCTTGTGTAAGTGAAATTTCATCAGAAGGATTTTATGAACATATTTATCAGTTAGCTAAGAAGCTTTATTCTGGACTAGAAGAAATATTTAAAAATTCGGGTTTAAAGATAAGAGTTCAAGGATTAGGAGCCCGTTTTGGGCTTTACTTTGGTGTAGACAAGGAAGTTAAAGATTACCGAGCAGCTGCAAGAAATGATCGAGAGCTAGAGTCAAAATTCTATAGAGCCATTCACGGCAGGAAATTATATCTTGTTCCATTTAGTCATCACGGATTTTCCTCTGCTCATACTTTACAGGATATTGAGGAAGCTCTGGATAGAGTTGAAATGGCAGTTAAAGAAATTAAGGGTCAAAAAACAGTATAAAACGAGTATGTTTATCCCAGATTCGGTAACTATGGAAATGTAGGGTTTCAGACCCTTTCGGACTTAAACAAGAATTTTTTTGTTACGATTTTTGACTGAGGTCATTTCCTCATTAATACTGAGACTTATTTTTCTTCTTCTGTTTTCAATCTTTCTTACTTTTTGAGCAGCAAGTGCTCTTGTTCTCCGTTCTTTGATAATTCTTTTTTCCTGTCCGGTTA
>Ga0209979_1001073_pt1 | contig 31864 bp, 30 predicted proteins | sample AnhtaG_FD_183114 | JGI IMG/M metagenome (GOLD analysis project Ga0209979, IMG submission 183114) | Deep subsurface microbial communities from Anholt, Denmark to uncover new lineages of life (NeLLi) - Anholt_01485 metaG (SPAdes) (version 2) | ecosystem: Environmental > Aquatic > Marine > Oceanic... | reverse complement strand
TTTCTATTCTGCAACGCTCCAGCCTTCCAACTTCAGCCCTACAATTGATAAATACCGGGTTTAAAGGTAAAATCCTTACTTATGATAACCGTAGAAAACCTTACAAAAAAATTTGAGACTGTAACAGCGGTTGAGAACATTTCCTTTAATATAAATGAAAGTGAAATATTTGGATTTCTTGGCCCTAATGGAGCGGGAAAGACCACTACCATAAGAATGCTATCAACCCTTATCTCTCAAACTTCGGGAAAGATAACCATAGACAATAGAAGTCCCGAGAGTGATGGTGAATACATAAGGTCAATAATAGGACTTCTGACCGAGTCTCCTGGAATGTATGAGAAAATATCCGCTTACGATAATCTTGATTATTATTCCAGTTTCTATGATATCCCCGGCAGCAGGAGAAAAAATAATATTGAAAAGTACCTCAAAATGTTCGATCTCTGGGACAGGAGAGATGATCTGGCCGGCACTTATTCCAAAGGTATGAAACAGAAACTTGCGCTGTCCCGCGCGCTGATTCACGAGCCAAAAATATTATTTTTAGATGAACCAACTGCAGGACTTGACCCTGAAAGTGCCCATATGGTGAGAAATTTTATTGAAATCCTGAAAAAAGAAAAAACTACTGTTTTTCTCTGTACTCATAATCTTGAGGAAGCATCCAATCTGTCTGATAGAGTTTGCATAATAAAAAGAAAGATTATAAGGATTGCTACACTTTCAGAACTTCAAAGTGATGATAAAAATAAAAGGGTTGAAATTGTATTTACAGATGATGCAGATAGATATATTAAATTGCTAGAAGAAATTGATGAAATAAAAAATATCCAGTCAGATAAAAACAAGGCAACTTTAGTAATTGAAAAGCCTGAAATTTCAAATCCCATAATTATTAAAAAACTGGTTGATAGCGGCGCTCAGGTCCTTTATTTTAATGAAATAAAGGCAACCCTGGAGGAGATATATCTTGATTTAATAAAAGATGAAGAGGCAAAATGAAAAACGCTGCAGTAGTTTTTAAAAAAGAGATCAAAGAGGTTATAAGGAATAAAAATATATGGATGCCCATCCTTATAATCACCGCCATATTCTCAATTGCCATGCCTCTGGTGTTTATTCTTGGAAGCAATTCCATATTAAAGGATGAGGATACCATAAATTTTATAAATAAAATGTTTGGCCAGGTCGGTGATCCCTTAAGGGTACTTATAGGATTTATTTTAAAGCAATTACTTATTTTCTTGCTCATACTCCCTGCTATGGTTCCAAGCCTTATTGCTCCTTCCTCGGTAATTATGGAAAAGGAAAATAACACCCTTGAGCCGCTTCTGGCAACACCACTGAAAACATCCGAGTTGCTGCTCGGAAAATCACTTACTGCACTTGTCCCATCCTTTGTTATTTCTACCATCAATTTCATTATATTGACCATAGTAGTTGACGTAGCTGCTTTTATTAGATTAGGCTATGCCCCTCTCCCAACCATGGAATGGGTTATTGTGGCTTTCCTTCTTAGCCCGATACTATCCTTTATAATCACCATGGCAAGCGTTATAGTTTCATCAAAATCCACTGATATAAGGTCCGCCCAGGGAATAGGCGCAGTGATAATAGTACCCATTTATCTTGTTATTGGACTTCAGCTGGCAGGATTTTTTCTTCTAAATATTACTTACCTGCTTATAGGTTGCCTGGTACTGCTTGCAGTATGTCCGTTGGTTTTAAGGCTTGCAGTCAAGATTTTTGACAGGGAAAATATCCTTACCAAATGGAAGATGAAGGCTTAAATAGTTCGAGCCTATCCAATTTTATTTAAAAAAAGTTTTTTTATATCTTCATCTAATGCCGGAGTGGGACCAATTTGTGAGGATACCCATGATCCTAATCTGTTAGCTGAGCTGCTCATTTCTCCAAGTGTCCTGCCACCTAGATACTGTATGACCATTGCTGCTGTAAAAGCGTCTCCTGCACCTACTGTATCAGCAACAGAAATTTTATAACCGGGGTGATCATAATAATCACTTTCATCTATAAGAAGGCTTCCATCTTCTCCCCTGGTAAGGCATATCAGCTTTATACCGTATTCATTTATAAGCTTCCTGCAAAAATTAATATCATTTTTCTCATTGGAATAATTCATTAAATTTCTTAACTGCCAAAGTTCTTCTTTATTTAATTTAAGTATTGTTGCAAGCTCCAGTGACCTAATAATTGTTTTAAGGGAATAGAAGTTTTGCCGCAAGTTTATATCAAGCACTTTAATAGCAGTGTTCCGGGCCATTTTTAAAAAATTAACAATAGTCCTGCGGGACTTTAAAGACCTTTGTGCCAGCGTACCAAAACATATAACATCGGCTTCTTCAGCAAGCTTTTCCCATCTATTATTTAATTCCAAAAAGTCCCAGGCAACATTTTTATTTATAATATAATCCGGTCGTCCGCCATCATCTATTTTTACATCAACTGTCCCGGTCTGGTGTTTGGAATCAATTTGAATAAAATCCCCGGCTAAACCAAGCTTAAATAAAGAATCCATAATCTCTTTTCCCAGGAAATCATGGCCAACTCTACTGGCAATTAATCCATTCTGTCCTAATTTTTTAACAAAATAGGCAAAATTAGCCGGAGCCCCACCCAACTTTCTGCTATGTGGAAATACATCCCACAATATTTCTCCAATACCTACTATTTTATGAGGCACTACTATCCCTCCTGCGGAGATAGAATCCAATAAAAATGATTAATGACAATTTAAACTTTAGAAGCTCTTGCTAGCGCAACGTTGTTTTATTATTTAAAACAAAACTACATCATAAGTATCTTAATATATTGAATAAATGAGCCACAAACTAACTTTCTAGAAAATCTCTTAAAGCTTTGCTTCTATTTGGGCTTCGTAATTTATTTAGAGTTTTAAATTCTATTTGTCTAATTCTTTCTCTGGTAACACCAAATTCCCTTCCAACCTCTTCTAGTGTTTTCGGTTGGCCATCATTTATACCAAATCTAAGCTCTATAATTTTTCTTTCCCTATAATCTAATGTATTAAGTGTCTCTTTTAGCTTGTTTTGAAGCATCTTGAAAGATGCAGCATCTGCAGGTGCCTCTACTTCCGAATCCTCTATAAAATCACCAAGGTGACTATCACCTTCTTCACTTATTGGAGTTTCAAATGAAACAGGATGCTGGCTTATTTTAATTATTTCTCTTACCTTATCAGGGGTAAAATCCATTTTCTCTGAAATCTCTTCAGGTGAAGGATCTCTACCAAGTTCTTGGAGTAGTCCCCTCTGAACCCTTATCAATTTATTAATATTCTCTATCATATGGACCGGGATTCTGATAGTTCTAGCCTGATCAGCAATAGCTCTTGTAATGGCTTGTCTTATCCACCAGGTTGCGTATGTAGAAAATTTAAAACCTCTCCTGTAATCAAATTTCTCTACCGCTCTTATCAGCCCAAGATTGCCCTCCTGTATGAGATCTAAAAAAAGCATACCCCTTCCAATATACTTTTTAGCAATACTTACCACCAATCTCAGATTCGCCTTTACCAGCAATTGTTTTGATACAGGATCTCCAGCTTCAATTCTCTTTGCCAGTTGCACTTCTTCAAAAGCGGTAAGTAGTCTTATCTTACCAATCTCTTTAAGATACATTCTTACCGGGTCATTAGTAGGATACTTTATAGTAAGATCCGGTCTTCTTTTTAATAGATTCCTATCTGTTTTTATATTTTGAACTTTAGTATCAATATCTTCATCTTCTTCACTTACAATCTCTATCCCCAGATTCTGAATAACATTATAAATATTTTCAATCTGTTCCTTGGACAGCTCTATATCTGAAAGAGTTTCGGTAATTTCCTCCGTTGTAAGCAGGCCATCTACTTTACCTTTACTGATCAGCGTCTTTACTTCTTCTAATTTAAACTCTACTCCTCTTTTAATTTTTAATCACCCTAATCCTTATAAATAATCTAAACTTTTTGATTTTTACCCAGTATAAATTAATAGAATAATTTTAAAAACATATTTAAATAAATACCTAATTCAGGATTGTGGATAAAATTGCTTGCAGAATCTTACCATAACTGGGAATTCTAAGAAAACTACCTAAACCTTTTTCTTAATTTTCTTAACTTATAATTAAGATCATCTTTGGGTGTGTTCCGGTAATTACCACTTCTTCTATTTCCACTAAAACTTCTATTTTCCTGAGGTCTGGCTTCATTTACTAAAAGTTTCCTATCCTTAAAATCACTCTGGTTAAACTTTTCCATAGCCTTTGTCGCTTCTTCCTCAGTTTCCATTTCCACAAACCCGAAGCCTTTTGATCGACCATCCAGACTTCTAATTACTTTTGCATAAGTTACATTACCTTCACTGGAGAATAGTTCCTCCAGTTCTTTATCTGTAGTAGAGTACTCCAGATTGCCTACATATAGTCTTTTATTCACCTTGATTTCCTTTCACTTATTAAAAATCATCTTTAAACAAAAAAACAGAAATAATATAAATAATGCATAAAAATGCTGATTTTAATTTAGAAGGTTAGCCAAAAATAATTTCAGACTTATTCCATTAATACATTATTTAACAATAACCTTACTGTTGTTTTTTATTATACCATAAAAATACCATCAGGTGTTCATTATATTTAATATTCATTATTATACAATTTTGACTTATTGAGAGATTAAAATAAAATGTAATTGAAAATAAAGGTTCTTGATTTGTTATATAAATCAAGGATTATAAAAAATATTATCTAATTACTATTTTAATTCTGGCATCGGCCAATCATTTATAATGCCTTCTAGAGCAATATTGAGATAATTATTTAATTTATCAATATAAAATTTTTTAATGTAAGAGTTTAGACAATTCATAAAGTTCCTGATCCATTGGCTTCTCTTCTTTTATAGCCTTCTCCAGAGGAACTGATGTTATTGCACCATTTTCCATAACTGCCATTTGGCCAAATTGTCCTTCATGGACTAACTCTACAGCTTTTACTCCCAGTCTGGTGGCAACAATCCTATCAAAAGCGGACGGTCTTCCGCCTCTTTGCAAGTGTCCAAGTATAGTTACTCTGGTCCCATGGCCGGTCCTTTTTTCAATTTCCCTGGCAATGACATTGCCTATTCCGCCAAGCTGCACATGGCCAAAACTGTCAACTTCTCTAGAAGCCGTTACCTGCTCTTTAACTTCAGCCGGCTTTGCTCCTTCAGCAACTACGATTATACTAAAGTCCCTGCCTCTTTCTCTTCTTTTTTCAATAACATTCACTATTTCATCATAGTCAAAAGCCACCTCAGGAATTAAAATAACATCAGCTCCACCAGCAATCCCTCCATTCAGGGCAAGGCAACCTGCATCTCTTCCCATAACTTCTACTACCATTATTCTATTATGTGAAGATGCTGTGGTGTGAAGCTTATCAATACAATCAGTTACAACTTCCAGTGCAGAGCCGTAACCTATGGCATAGTCAGAATGAGCAATATCATTATCTATAGTCTGAGGAACACCAACACCTTTTATTCCATACTGGGTCAACCTGGTTATAACCTCATTAGTATCATCTCCGCCAATAGTTATTATGGCATCCAGCTCAAACTCTTTTATATTCTCTTTAACCTTTTCAACTCCATTTTCTATCTTGAAAGGATTAGTCCTTGATGTTCCAATTATGGTACCGCCTTCTCCCAGTATCCCTGAAACTGATTCCCTGTCCAGTTCTACTATATTGCCTTTAACCAGGCCTTCCCATCCATTTTTAATCCCGATTACTTTATATCCATACTCAGATGCCTTTAGATAAATTGCTCTTATAGCTGCATTTATTGCTGGAGAATCTCCTCCACCTGATAAAATACCTATTTTCTTTATCATTTTTATCTCCTTCTAAAATGATAATTTATTTGTATTATATAAGCCTGGTATAATAAGATAATAATTTATTTACAATATACAAGCATGGTTCTTGCAGTCAAACCGACTCCAGGCATAAACTTATAATTAAATATTTTTTAAAAAATTAACCTCTATCAAAATTAAAATTATATTAATTTTTGGCATATAATCAACTTAATTTTTTAATTATGATCTCATTTACCATTCCGGGATTTGCCTTGCCTTTGGTTTTGGCCATTACTCTTCCAATTAAAAAGCCTATAGCTTTATCCTTTCCCTCCTTAAACTGTTCCACGGGGCCGGGATTATCTTTAATGACCTCCTCAATAATGGCTTCCAGCAAACCTTCATCGCTTATCTGCTCCAGCCCCCTATCTTCAATAATCTTCTGTGGGTTTTTTCCGGTACTGAACATCTCTTCAAATACTGATTTGGCTATTTTATAATTGATTTTACCCTTATCGATTATTTCCAGCATCTTACAGAGGTTCTCAGGAGTTACCCTGCTATCTTTGATGGTCATTTTTTCTTTATTTAGAAGTGCGCTGAAGTCACCCATTATCCATTTGGCAATATTTTTAGCATTATTATAATGCCTGCAGCACTGCTCAAAATAATCTGCCAAACTTTTATCATTAGCCAGAAAGCTGCTGCCATATTTGGGTAGGCCGTACTGCTTCTCAAATCTTTTAGCTTTTGCAGAAGGCAGCTCGGGAATTGTCTTTCTAATATCCTCTATCATCTTATCCTCTATATAAATAGGAACCAGATCTGGCTCCGGAAAATATCTGTAGTCATGGGCTTCTTCTTTAGAGCGCAGGACTTTGGTGGTTCCTGTTTTGCTGTCATAATGCCTTGTCTGCTGAATTATTCCACCGCCGGCCTCCAGAACTTTAATCTGTCTTTTAACCTCATATTCCAGGCCCTTTTGCAGGAATTTAAAGGAGTTTAAATTTTTAATCTCGGTCTTTGTTCCAATTTTATCTTCGCCTGTTTTTCTTACAGAAACATTGGCATCACACCTCAAGCTCCCTTCTTCCATACTGCAATCGCTGACATCCAGAAACAGAATTAAATTCCTCAAGATTATCATATATTCTTTTGCTTCCCCGGGTGACCTTATATCCGGCTCTGTAACAATTTCTATAAGAGGAGTTCCGGCACGGTTAAAATCAACTATACTGGCTTCAGATTCACTTATTCTTCCGGTTATTCCCTTATGCAGGAGTTTCCCCGTATCTTCCTCCATATGCACCCTGGTTATTCCCACTCTCCTTATATAGCTGCCCATATCAATATCAAGGTAGCCTCCGACTCCCAGAGGCAGGTCATACTGTGAAATCTGGTAATTTTTAGGCATATCAGGATAAAAATAATTTTTTCTGTGGAAGATAGTATATTTTCTAATCTTACAATTCAGTGCCAGGGCAATCTTTGCGGCATATTCAATTGCCTTTTTATTTATAACTGGAAGTGACCCCGGATGTCCCAGACATACAGGACAGGTATATATATTTTTCTCCTCACCAAATGAAAGCCTGCACCCGCAAAACATCTTGGTATTGGTATAAAGTTCAACATGAGTCTCTAAGCCTATAACTGGTTCATATTCGTTTTTCATTTCTCCAGTCCAGATATAATAGTTATTAATTTTTAAAAACCAATCCTACATAAGCTGATAAAAATACCCGGTAATCCGTTATAACCCCGGCCTGCCAGTAAAGCCTATTACCTTCTCCAGGCTGTAAGCTACCTTAAGCACATTATCCTCTCTCAATACGTTTCCAATAATCTGCAATCCAATGGGCAATTTACTACCGGACAGCCCTGCAGGAATTGAAATTGCCGGCAGTCCTGCCAGATTTACCGGTATAGTGCAGATATCTGAAAGATACATAGTCAATGGATCTTCCATCTTCTCTCCAATCTTAAAAGCCGTAGTAGGCGATGTCGGGGAGATCAGAACATCAAATTTTTTAAAAGCTTTTTTAAAATCATTTATAACGAGCGTTCTTACTCTCTGTGCCTTCTCATAATACGCATCATAATATCCTGCTGACAGACAGTAGGTTCCTATCATTATTCTTCTTTTAACTTCATCTCCAAATCCCTCTGCCCTGCTTCTGCGGTACATTTCTCTTAAGGACTCCGCTTCCACGTTCCTGTATCCATATCTTACTCCATCAAATTTTGAAAGGTTTGAACTGGCTTCAGAAGGGGCAATAATGTAATACACACTCAGCGCATATTCCAGGTTGGGTAGTGAGATCTCTTCAACTATGCCACCCATATCTTCGACTAGTTTGATGGTCCTGTAAACTGCTTCTTTTACTTCCCGGTCGATACCTTCAACCATCAGTTCCTTTGGAACCCCGATTCTCATATCTTTTATGTCTGCCTTAAGGAAACTTTTATAGTCCGGAACCTCCACATTTATAGAGGTGGAATCTTTTCTGTCATGGCCGCAGATTATATTAAGCATCGCTGCGCAATCTTCAACATCTCTTGTAATCGGCCCTATCTGGTCAAGGGAAGATGCAAACGCTACCAGTCCATATCTGGACACCATCCCGTATGTGGGTTTAAATCCTACAACGCCGCAAAGAGATGCAGGCTGCCTTATCGAGCCGCCGGTATCAGATCCCAGCGAGCATGCAGCTTCACCTGCTGCAACACAGGCTGCAGGTCCGCCGCTGGACCCACCCGGCACCCTGTCAGTATCCCATGGGTTTTTAACAGTCCCGAAATAGGAGTTTTCATTGGATGAGCCCATTGCAAACTCATCCATATTTGCCTTTCCAGTCAGTATATAATTCCGGCTTTCCAGTCTGTCAATTACCGTAGCATTATATATAGGAATATAGTTTTCTAAAATTCTGGATGCGCAGGTTGTAGTTATATTTTTGGTACATATATTATCTTTTATAGCAACTGGTATGCCCATAAAATCTTCTATATCACTGCCAGCGCTTATAAGCTTATCTATTTGCCCTGCCCTGGATAAGGCACTTTCCTTCTCCAGTCTGATATATGAATTTAGCCTGTCCTCAACCTCTTCAATTCTCAAATAGATGCTCTTAACGATCTCGGTGCAGGATATCTGTCTTTTTTCCAGCCTGTCTTTAAGCTGGTGAGCAGTAAGATAATGAATTTCCAAAATTTCTCCTTACTAGTCTATCTTTGGCACTTTAAAGCCATCATTTGCCTCATCAGGGGCATTTTTAAGCGCGGACTCCTGGGTAACTGACTCTTCTGCCATATCCTCCCTGAAAACATTTTTTATATCCAGTATATGTGATGTCGGCGGAATTCCTTCGGTATTTGCACTGCTTACATTTGCAACGTGGTCCAGTATCCTGTCCAGTTGAGAGGTAATTTTTTCTATATCCTTTTCACCAAATTCCAGTTCCGCCAGTTCTGCTATATGCTTCACATCATCTTTAGAAATTCTTTCCATAAACTATCCTTTTTTTGAAGAATCACATGTACCGGTAATTTAAACCGGCCAGTTCAAATATAACATTTTAACAAATATTTTGCCCTATTAATACATTTTTACAATTTCCAGCTCTCCCAGTAAAAACAATATTAGAATAAGGTTGTACGCTCCATGAAGAAAAATTACCGGCATAAGAGATCTTGTCTTTTCAAACAGATAAGCAAAAAGCCACCCAATAATCATAAGAGGTATGAAACTATATAATTCCAGGTGAACTATGGCAAATAAAAAAGAGGACAAAAGCAGTGCAACATTGACCCCCCAGCTTTTCTTAAACGCTGAGTACAAAAATCCCCTGAAAAAAACTTCTTCGCTAAAAGGGGCAATCACCGCCACTACTACAAACAGAATATTACTTGATATGCTTCTGTTTTCGACCAGTATTTCAATCTTACTTGCAGGAGCTTCTATCCCAAACAGTGAATTCATTAAAAACACATACAGGAAGCTGACAAAAAAAATAGCAAGCAGTGAAAGAAAAGAGTACCAGATGGTTCTTGTGATACTGTAATACCTCAGTCCCAGATCCCTAAAACTTGCCTTCCTCCGGAACATAGCAAAAAACCAGACCACCCCCAGCATAAGCACTATCTGAATTCCATATAACACAGTAAAACTTACATTGCCAATATTGGAAGAGTTAAAGAACTGCTCGCCATCCAGTACTTCAAACAGTTTTGCAGAACCAAAATAAATGCCTACAAGTACAACCGCTAAAAATATTAAGGAGATTACAGCATCAAGGGCATTCCATTTTATATTTAAAACATTGTTCTGTTTTCCTGTTGAATTTGTCTCTTTTAATTTATTGCCAGTCATATTCAAAAACTTATAAAAAATTATTCTTTTATCATTTTTTTAAATTCTTCTTCAGATATTAATCTGATATTATACCTTCGGGCATCATCCAATTTACTTCCAGGACTCTCGCCCAAAAGAACAGCATCGGTACCTCTGCTGACGTTTGAGGTAACCCTGCCTCCAAAATTTTCAATAATCTCTTTAGCCTCCTCCCTTGAAAAATCATTCAATTTGCCGGTAAGAACAAATGTCTTGCCTGCAAAGGCTTCCTTCTTTAAAACCTTTTTTAGCTCCGAGCTGAAATTGACTCCGGCTTTTCTTAATTTCTCTATTACTTTAAGATTTTGCTCCTGCTTGAAAAAAGAAATTATACTTTCTGCTATTTTTGGTCCAATCTCCTTTATTTCTTCAATTTCCTCGTATCTTGCATGCATCAAACTGTCAAGGTCCGTAAACACTCTTGTAAGCACAACCGCAGTATGGGAGCCAACATATCTGATTCCCATTGCAAAAAGAAGCCTTGACAATGGTTTCTTCTTGCTTTCCTCTATTGCGCCAAGCAGATTTTTAGTTGACTTTTCTTTAAAATTTTCCAGTGAAAAAACATCATCATACTTCAGGTAATAAATATCCGCTGAATCTTTTATTAACTTTTTATCCAGAAACTTCTCCACAATAGCGGGACCCAGACCTTCTATATCCATAGCCCCTTTTGAAGCAAAGTGAACAATCCTCTCATACTGCTGGGCAGGGCATGCCATTGAAGTACACCGTAGTGCCACCTCCCCTTCAGGTTTTATAACATCAGACCTGCACACAGGGCACTTCCCGGGCATCCTGAATTCTTGCTGGCTGCCGTCTCTTCTTTCTTTTATAACTTTTACAATTTCAGGTATGACATCTCCTGCCTTATGCACCACCACCCAGTCACCGACTTTGACATCTTTTCTTCTTATCTCATCTTCATTGTGCAGGGTGGCATTGGAGATAGTGGATCCTGCCACTGTTACCGGCCTGAGGACAGCCACCGGAGTTAGTGCCCCGGTCCTGCCCACACTGACCTTTATATCCAGGATACGTGTAACTTCCTCTTCTGGAGGAAATTTATAGGCAATGGCCCATCTGGGGTTTCTGGAGGTCTGGCCCAACTTTCGCTGATAGCCAAAATCATTTACTTTTATAACAACCCCGTCCGTTTCGTATGGCAGGTCTTTCCGCTTCTCTTCCCAGCTTTCAAGGTATCTTTTAATCTCTTCAAAACTTGCTGCCTTTCTTATATCCGGATTTATTTTCAGTCCGGCATCCACCAGATAATTTAACATTTCATAATGGCTTGCAATATCAAGCTCACCTGAAGCCACTGCGCCATATATAAATATATTCAATCTTCTGCTGGCAGTATTTTTGGGATCTATTTGCCGGAGTGACCCCGCAGCGGCATTTCTGGGATTAGCGAAAGTGGCAAGTCCCTCCTCCTCTCTTTCTGCATTTATTCTTTTAAATTCATCCTTCGCAAGATAGACTTCTCCCCTTACTTCCAATCTTGACGGAATCTTTAGGCCTGTTTTTCTAAACAGCCTTAAGGGAATTGTCCTTATAGTTTTTAAATTGGAGGTTATATCCTCACCCAGGACACCGTCCCCCCTGGTTGCGCCCCTTGCAAATTTTCCGTTCTCATACACCAGCGCGACTGCTGACCCGTCTATTTTTAGCTCACAGATAAACTCTACTTCATTTTCACCTCTTTCAAGATCCTTGTATATACGGGTAAGGAAATCATTCAGTTCCTGATAATCAAATGCATCCTGGAGGCTCAGCATCCTCTCTCCATGTTCTACGGTACTGAAACCTCCTTCCAGGGGTGCTCCAATTCTCTGGGTGGGAGAGTCTTCTGTTATTAGTTCCGGGTATTTTTTTTCAATCATTGAGAGGTTGCGGAGCAGCATATCATACTGGTGATCACTTATAATAGGATTATCTTTAATATAGTAATAATAATTATGCTTTGCCAGTTCATCTCTCAAATCTTCCACTATAAGCCTGGCATCATCTTTGATGATATTTTTAATATCTATATTAAGAAATTCTTCTAATTTTGATCTCTTGCTTTTTTCTTTCATTTTTTCTGGTAAACAGTTTTTTATTTCACCTGATAGATTATACAAATTATTCTTTTTCAATTACAGGATATCCTTTGTCTATCCAATCGAGGATACTGCCCATATCATAAATTTGTGTAAAACCATTTTCCACTAAAATATTAGCTGCATTTCTACTTCTGATGCCGCTACGGCAATAAGTAATTATAGGCTTATCTTTGGGTAGTTCACCCAACCTATTATCAAGTTCCAAAACCGGGATAAGTATTGCTCCTTCAATATGGCCTTCCTTAAATTCATCAGGTGTCCTTACATCCAGAATTATATAATCCTGGTTACTGCTAATAATCTGGTAAACTTCTTCCACGGAAATATCATTAACCTCTGAGATCACTTTTTCTTCCGCCTGGGCTGACTCCTCCTCGCTAACTTCCTCAATTTGAGCTGTTCCTTCCTCATTATCCTCTGTCTCAACCTGTATTTTACATCCACCAATAATAGCAGAACTTAAAAACAGAAAAATGATTATTATAATTGAAATCAGATATAGCTTATTATTCATAATTCTGTTTATCATTCTCCACTCCTTCTTAATTAATCCAAGTTTTTATAATAATTATAACCAATAATCCATATAGACAAAATAAATTTTATAATTTTTTATCACTTTTTTAGTCTTATCTAAAAAATTAATCTTATTATTAAAGTTAGTTGCAATTAATAGAAATTAAAAAATTTATTTTTTTAAACTATGTATAAAAACAATTAATAAATCTTTCACAAAATTATCGGAATACTATAGGAAATGTCTCACTACTGAAGAACGATAAATTAAGAGTCAGCCTCTCATCGGCCAAGATAGGAATGGGCATACAGAATTTTATTGGTTAATATATTGTATGTTTTTATAACATTCATTAGCTCTTTATCAAGGGGATCGACAATAGCGCTGTCAAGGCCATTGCTCAGCAGTATCAGCAAATATGTCCTGTTAAGAAGACTCTTAAGCTCCGGTGGAGAAGACTGGGAAACGTTACTCAGTCCCACAATAGTTCTGGGTTCATCAGGCAGCGCCATTAATTCCTTGAGCTGTTTAAAAATCTTCAGCGCATCAATACAATTAAAAACCTGTTCCTGAAGGACTGCAACCGGCAGCACCACAGGATCCAGGTATAAGTCCTCCATAGGTAGGCCATATTCCAAAGCAGAATTAACTATATTCATAATTATCTCTACTCTGCTATCGACATCCGGTGGCACACCTTTCTCAGTCAGGGCGATTCCAACAATTTTACTGTTATACTTTTTTGCCAGCGGCATAAGAATGTCAAGCTTATCTTTATCTCCGGTAACTGAATTAATCATAGCGGTGCCCTTATGCACTTCCAGACCGGCCTCGATAGCACTTATATTTTTAGTATCCAGAGCGAGAGGTGCGTTCACTTCAGCCTGTATACTTTTTACTATCCACTGCATAAGTTCTTCGCCCTTTTTTGTAGCCGGACCAATATTTACATCTATATAGTCTGCTCCCGCATCTTTCTGTTCCTTTGCCATCTTTATAATAGGTTCAGCATTTCTGTCTTTTACAGCATCCCCTACTACTTTTGACACCACACTTATGTTTTCGCCAACCACTAACATATCTTTTCCCCATTCTATAGAAAAATTACAATATAATAATCACTAATTATAGCACCACATAAAAATAATTTAATAGAGGTTTAAACAAATAATTTTAATAAAATTTCAGCTGTACCAGCCACTGAATGGAAAAATTGTTTTATTTTAGAAAAATAAAAAAAATAGCCTGGCGCTTAAAAGTTATAATTAAACCACTTATTGTAAATATCATCATAAGTGCCGTCTTCTTTAATTTCCTCTAAGATTCTATCAACTTCTTCTTTTAAAGCACTTCCTTTAGTGAAAACAATACCAAATTCTTTATTAGATTTTACAACTTCCAGCACAATATAAATTCCTTTATTTTCAGGCAGCATATTAACACCGATGGGCAGTGAGATTAAGACCCCATCAACATTTTTGTTTCTAAGGTTATCAAACATTGTCAAAATATCATCATAACTTTCAATTTTATAATTAAGCAAATAATCTTCGCTTAGACAATTTTTTTCGGTTTTTAAAATTCCAATAGCCTTACCATTTAAATCTTCCTTAATCTTAATATCAGTTTCGCTTAAAGTAACCAACATATATTCCATTACAAAATAAGGATTGGAAAAATCAACCAGATTTTCTTTTTCATCAGTTATTGGAACAGCTGAAATTATCATATCTAACTTTAAATCTTCTGGAATCTGGTAAGTGCTGTCCCAGGTAATAGATATTATCTCTATCTCTTTATCCATTCTTTTTGCTATTTCTCTGGCAATATCTATATCGAAACCTTCAACATTTCCATCTTCTTTAAATTCAAAAGGCTTATAAGTAGTATCACTTCCAACCATAAGTTTTTTACTATCAGTGGCAATCTTCATCTCATCAACTGTACCAGAAGCTCCGCAACTGACTAAAGGAGACACTAATAAAATGATGGCAACACATATAAATATATTTATAAAAATTAAAAGAACTTTTTTCTTTTTTGGTGTAAAATTTAAAAACATTTATTTAAATCTATAGTCTAAATTTTTCTTGCTATTTTTTAGTAACATAAATTTTATTAAAAATATGATATTTTTCCAAGTAATTATTTAATTGTATTATTGTATAATTTTGCAAATATATAAATGATTATTATATTATTTATAAATACAGAAGTGCTATGAATTAAATAAACAAAAATAGGAATGTGAGAATACCTATTTAAATATAGAAAAGAGGATATTTTAACTTAAAAAGTCTCATTTATAGTTTTACAGTTATTAATACTTTTTCTTTTAAAATAATTCATTTTTCTTGACATAAAGCTTTTTATATTAGAATATTTAGAATATAATGTTGTAATTACATCATTACGTTTATTTATAAACAATATATAACATATAAGAAAGGTTCACATGAGGAAGATTAGGATTTGCCTTATTGGAGCAGGTAGAGCAGGAGAAGTCCATGGCGATGTATATAATGATTATGTAAAAAATTCAGAAATAGCTGCAGTTGTTGATAATAATCTGGAAAAGGCAAAAAGCCTTGTAAAAAAATATAGTCTAAAAAAAAGTCTTGCGTTTTATACTTTGCAAGATGCAATAAATAATGTCAAATTTGATGCCGTTGTTATTGCTACTCCTACTTCTATACATTCTGATTATGTTATTAAAGCTGCAAAAAATAAAATTCACGTTTTTTGCGAAAAACCAATGACAACCACAACTTATGACTGTGACAGGATGATAAAAGCTTGCAAGGATGCGGGAGTAATACTGCAAATTGGGTTTATGAGAAGATTTGATCCAGGTTTTCTTTACGCTAAAAATTTAATAGATGAAGGTGCAATTGGCAAACCAATTATAATCAAATCTCTGACTCATGGTCCCGAATTACCAGAGAAATGGTCTTTAGATATTAAAGATTCGGATGGAATGCTGGCTGAAGTTAATAGCCATGACTTTGATACAATCAGATGGCTTTCAGGAACAGAATTTGAGAGTGTATACGCAGTTGCTGAAAATTTTAAATGTCCTGAGATTGGAAAAATTTTTCCTGACTTTTATGATACTGCTGTTGTTTCACTAAAGCTCAGAAACGGGGCTTTAGGTCTAATCGATAGTGTTTGTCCATGTTTTTATGGATATGATGCAAGAGCTGAGGTTGTTGGCACAAAAGGAATAATATTTATTGGAAGTTTGCAAGACTCTACAACAATAACCTGTACTAAGGAAAATAATATTTTTATAAAGCAGACAATGAGCTGGAATAAAAGGTTTCATGAAGCATATATTTCAGAAGATAGACATTTTATCGAATGTATTTTGAGCAGTAAAAAACCAGTTGTGACCGGCGAGGATGGTAAAAAAGCAGTAGCAGCAGTTGTTGCTGCTAATAATTCAATTTTAAAAGGTAAACCAGTGAATATAGTTTAGTTTATTGAATTAGGAATCCTATGATTGCTGTAATTTATAAGGGTAAAGGAAAATTTAGCGTAGAGGATGTTCTAATTCCTGAAATCTCAGAAGATGAAATTTTGTTAAAAGTTCGGGCTGCGTCTATTTGTGGAACAGATTTAAAAATAAAAGAATTTGGCCATTTTAAAAACCCGGATGATAAGCCTATTATTTTAGGCCATGAATTTTCCGGGGAAATAGTAAAATTAGGCAAGAATGTCAGAAATCTGAATGAAGGAATGAGGATTTCTATCGCACCAAATATTGGATGTGGCCACTGCAGGGAATGCATTGGTGGTTATACAAATCTTTGTGAGGACTATGAAGCTTTTGGGATAAATATTGATGGAGCATTTGCAGAGTTCCTAAGAGTTCCATCCAGATATATATCTCAGGGAAATATTTTTATACTGCCCAATAACATAACTTTTGACGAGGGCGCATTAATTGAACCGCTGTCAGCAGCATTTAATGGTACAGAAGCTGCTGGCATTACTCCCTCAGATATTGTTTTGATTATTGGAGCAGGTCCTATGGGAATCTTAAATTTGATTCTGGCAAAACTGAGAGGGGCCCAAAAAGTAATTGTAAGTGAAATTATTCCAGAGCGGATAGAGATTGCAAAAAAATTTGGAGCCGATTTTGTCATCAACCCGGAAAATGAAAACTTGAAAAGTGTACTAATGAAGTTAAGCTACCATAGAGGTCCTGACGTAATAATAATAGCAGCATCATCTGGTAAAGCTCAGGAAGATAGCCTGGATCTTATTGCCAGATGTGGAAGAATAGTTCTTTTTGGAGGTTTACCCAGGGGTAAGGATATTATAAATTTTAAACCCAATGTTATTCATTACAAACAAGTTATTGTAACGGGAACTACTGGCTCCAGTGTTATTCAATACAGAAAATCTCTAGAGCTAGCAGCTTCAAAGAAAATAAACTTAAATGAACTGATCAGTAAAAAATACCTGCTCCCTGATGCTGAGAAAGCTTTTTCAAGTGCAAAATCACCAGAAAATTTAAAAGTTTTATTTACCATCTAAAGATAATGATTAGGAGATTTAAAAATTGCCAAAAAAATCATATTTAATAGGCGTTGATGTAGGCACCAACGGTACAAAATCTGCTATTTTTGATGATGCGGGAAATTTAATTTCAGAAGCTTTTGAAGAGTCTAAGTTATACTATCCAGAAATGTGTGCAGTAGAGCAGGACCTTGATGAAATTTATATTTCCGTAATCAATACAATTAAGCAATGCATCCAGAAATCAGATATAGATATAAGAAAGGTGGAGGGAATTGCAATAGACGGTCAAATGGCAGGCATTTGTTCCATAGATAAGGATTGGTCTCCTGCAACACCATATGATTCCTGGCTGGATACACGGTGTGCCTCCTATATCGAAAAATTAAAAAAAGAAGAATCAAAAATAATATCTCTAACCGGGGGACCTCCATCATTTACCCACGGTCCGAAAATGCTCTGGTGGAAAAATGAAAAACCTGAAGTATTTAATAAAATTGCAAAGTTTATTATGCCCTCAACATATGCGGCCGGAAAATTAGCCGGTTTAAAGGCTTCCGATGCATACATTGATTACACATATATTCATTTTAGCTGTTTTGCAGATATATTGAATAACTGCTGGTCAGAAGATTTATGCAAAGACTTCAATCTACCCATGGAGAAACTACCAAAAATTGTTAAACCATGGGAAATAATAGGTAGACTGAATAAGGAAGCTGCAGAGCAAACTCTGCTAAATTCAGGTGTGCCTATTGCTGCCGGCTGCGGGGATACCACCGCCACTATGTTGGGAGCAGCATTCGATAAAGCAGGTATGGTATTTGATGTAGCAGGTACCGCATCGGTATTCTCAGTGTGCCTGGATAGATTTGTACCTGATGTGGAAAATAAGACATTGTTTACAGGAAGGCTGGCCATCAAAGATCTATGGTATTCCCTAGCGTACATAAATGGCGGCGGGCTTAACCTAAGATGGTTCAGGGATGAGATAATAAAAAATAAAGATAATTCTGATCATAAATCAATTAAGGACTCCTATATTTTTTTAGATGAAATGGCATCAGAAATAAAGGCAGGCTCTGAGAAGCTCTTCTTTATACCCCATCTAGGAGGCAGTGTATGTCCGAGTATCCATTATCTTAAAGGCAGCTGGATGGGACTTACCTGGCGGCATAAGATTGGTCATCTATACAGATCACTTCTGGAAGCAGTAGCCTATGAATATGCAATATATATGGACATCGAAAAAAAGTTGATTCCAGAACTCAAATTTAAAAAAGCCAGAGTTATAGGTGGTGGATCTAAAAGTAAAATATGGAATAAAATAAAATCGGATGTTCTAGGAATCCCATACGAGAAATTAAATAGAGAAGAATTTGGTGTACTTGGTTCTTCAATTTTAGCTGGATATGCTACTGGTGTATTCAAGGATCTGAAAAATACAGCAGACAGATTTAATAAAGTTGAGTATAGAATTGAGCCGGATATCGAAAAATATAAGTTCTATCAGCAGTATGTAAATTATTATAAGTTTTTGTTAGATAATACTAATAATATATTTAAGGGTTTAGAAAATATAATAAGTTGATATATTCTTAACAAAAATGAAGGATTTTGTGCAAACAGTAAATAGTACAATAAAAAAAGAAGGTTACAGCGGATCTATAATGATTGGTAGTGATTTGGCAAGCAATTCATCATGGAAAACTATAAATAGGGAAAAAGGATTAGCAGGTTTTTTTAAAAATATCATAGAAAGACTCATTAGTTTGGGTATTGATACAGCAGATATCGAAAATATCATTAAAATAAATACACAACGGTTTTTATGCTCTAGTTAAGATAATATTTAAAAGAGGACTATGAAAAAGAAAGAAAAAATTATGCCCTTTACTTTTAAGATTGACCTTACAAACAGGACCCTTTCAAACCCTGATTCACATATCATGAGGAATCTTTCTTCGATGAAAGGCCAATACCTTGACCAGAGCAGCTATGATGAAATGCTTCAAAAGGAAGACACTGTACTCTATGAGGTATATGAAAAATTGGTGCCGGAAATAGAGGGTGAACTAATCCAGGGACTATCTATTGTGCATCCCGGCAAGGTGGGCAAGGAATACTTTATGACTAAGGGACATTTTCACTCAGTGCTGGAGACAGCAGAGCTATATTTCTGTCTAAAGGGACAGGGGTACATGATAATGGAAACACCTGAAGGCGATTGGTCTGCTGAAGAATTACTACCATACACTGCTTCATACGTTCCAGGCAGGTGGGCTCACCGCTCCATTAATGTAGGCAACGAAGATTTACTGATGCTATTTGTATACCCTGCACATGCAGGCCATAATTATGCAACAATAGAGACTAAAGGATTTAGAAAATTAATTATAGAAGATAATGGTAATCCAAAAATAATTGATAATCCTAAATGGAAATAATTTTAGAAAATAAATAATTTTAGCATAGTATATTAGTATTATTAATATTATTACTACGAAAGGCCAAAGGGAACATGCAAAAAAAGCCATTAAAAGAATGCCGTATTTTAGTAACACCAACTAGTTATGGTAAATATGATAAAAATTTAAAACTAAAACTTGAAGAAATGGTAAAAGAAGTTGTGTATAATACCAGCGGTAAATCATTAAAAGAGGCAGATCTTCTGCCAATAATTGAAGATTTTGATGGAATGATCGCAGGACTTGATGAGATAAATGAAAATGTAATCTCCAAAGCTAAAAATCTAAAAGTAATTTCAAGGTATGGTTCAGGCTATGATAGAGTAGACATTGAGGCTGCAAAAAAGGCAGGTATTTATGTGACCAATACGCCGGGGGCCAATGCTATTTCAGTAGCAGAGTTAACTATTGGTCTTGCTATTGCTGCTGCTCGTTCTATTCTATATGCAAATATTGAAACAAAGAAGGGAGAATGGCCAAGATTAAAGGGCATTACCCTGCAGGGGAAAGTGTTTGGACTAATAGGCCTTGGAAGTGTAGCAAAGGAAGTTGTACCCAGATTAAAAGGATTTAATTGTAAATTAGTTACTTATCATCCTCATAGAAACCCTGAATTTGAAGAAAATCATAATATAGAATATTGTTCTCTTGATAATCTGCTTGGTAAGTCTGATTTTGTGTCACTTCATATGCTAGTCACATCAGTAACATCTAAGATGGTAAATAAAGATTTTTTAAATAAAATGAAAAAAGGTTCTATTTTAATTAATACCTCACGGGGAGAATTAATAGACGAGGATGCATTATATGAAAGTTTAAAAAGTGGTCATCTCCGGGCAGCAGCACTAGACGCTTTTTCCAAGGAACCTCCTGATCATGATAATCCATTACTATCTCTACAACAGGTTATAGTTACTCCTCATATGGGAGCTGGAACTGATATGGCTGCAAATGAGATGGGAAGAATGGCTATGGAAGATTGTATTGCCGTTTTAAAGGGAGAAAGACCAAAATATATAGTTGCAGAACCTGATAAAACATTAAATGATAGTTAGACTGGGGGGCTTTTCTCAAGAAATGGGGTTGCATGGGATTTCAACTATGGAGGTGAACTTAATTTTTTACATCAGGCTAAAAGGCAAAGTAAATCTAGAGAATTAAGAGTTGAAGATTGGTGGGTTTATCTTATACATGGGTGGACACAGATAATTTTTGAAGCTCTTAATATGGAAACGACTGAAGAATTGTTTAATCGTTTAGCCAATGTTTCAAATGCTTTAATATAAATAGAAAAAATTTAAAAGGAGGAGGACAAATGGCACAATTTAATAGACTGACTGTTTATAATGTTATGATAGAGGATGGTTTGATACCACTTTTCTACAACCAAGATGCTGAGAAGACCAAAAAAGTTGCTGAAGCTTTGGTGAAGGGAGGGTCGCGAGTTTTAGAATTTACAAACAGAGGTGATCTTGCAATAGAGGTTTTTTCTGAACTTATAAAATATAGTATAAAAGAATATCCCAACTTGATTGTAGGAGTAGGTTCGGTAATAGATGCCCCTACAGCAGCACTTTATATAGATTATGGAGCAAATTTTATAGTTGGCCCCAGCTTTGATGAAAAAATTGCCAGACTTTGCAATAAAAGAAAGATTGCTTACATCCCTGGTGCTGCCACCACAACAGAGATATCGCTTGCAGAGGAATTCGGTGCTGAGATTGTAAAAATCTTTCCCGGCTCAACACTAGGAGGACCAGATTTTGTAAAAAATATCTTAGGACCAATGCCCTGGTCAAAATTAATGCCTACAGGAGGGGTTACTGCAGAAGAAAGCAACATAGAAGCATGGTTTAATGCTGGAGTCGCCTGTATTGGTATGGGTTCTAAACTGATAAGTAATAAATTAGTATCCGAAGGCAAGTATGAGGAAATTGCCAGTTTAACTTCTAAAGTACTAAAGATAATTAGGAATGTAAGAAAAATTTAAAAGCTTATAGAAGGAGGACAAGTGAATGTGAGAAGTGGATATGTAGGCAATCTTTTAAGAGTCAATCTGAGTAATAAGACTTACCATGTGGAGCATTTGGATGAGGGACTTTTGACCCTATTTTTGGGGGGGAGAGGTATAGCTGCTAGAATTTATTTTGAGGAGATTGCTCCACAGATCAAACCACTAGATAAGGCGAATAAACTGATCTTTATGACCAGTCCTTTAACCGGTACCATCGTTCCCGGAAGTGGTAAGTTCCAATGTGCCACCAAATCACCTGAGACCGGGATATATCTTTGTTCTAATGCCGGAGGAGATTTCGGTCCGCAGCTCAAGTTTGCCGGTTACGACGGCTTAATTATAGAAGGCAGAGCTTCAAAACCTGTTTATGTGTTTATCAATAACCATAGGGTGGAAGTTAAAGATGCCACTAAACTCTGGGGTAAAACTACCGGAGAGGTTTATAAAATTCTCAAAGAAGAGATTAGCTACCCCAAAGCTGGAATAATGTGTGTTGGGCCGGCGGCGGAGAGAAAGGTAGCCTTTTCCTGCATTAAAGTAGATGGCAGAAGCTTCGGCCGGGGAGGCGCTGGTGTAGTTATGGCTTCCAAGAACCTTAAGGCCATAGTGGTTAAAGGGCAAGGTAGGTTAAATTACGCTAATCTAGCTGAACTTAAGAAAAGGATTAAGCCTCGTGAGGTAAGGAAGGCATGCCAAGATTTAGCTGATTATGGAAGACCAATCTATACCGAGTCAATAAATGAGCTGGGCTGTTATCCGGTAAGAAACTTTCAAACTGCGGTGTTTAGTGAGGTTGATAAAATTGATGCCCGGTTTATGAAAGAAAACTTTTTTATTAAAAATCGGACCTGCTTTAATTGTCCCGTAGCTTGCCTAAAGGTGTGTCAGGTGAAGTCTGGTAAGTTTGAAGGATGGACAGTGGCTCCAGAATATGAAACCATAGGGACTCTAGGAGCTCAGTGTGGAGTATCAGACTTTAATGCAATTTTATCTGCTAACATATTGTGTGATGAGTATGGTATGGATACGATATCTACCGGTAATATAATTGGTTTTGCTATGGAACTCTATGAGAGAGGAATGATTACACAAGAAGATACTGGGGGACTGAAGTTGACTTTTGGTAGTCCTGAGGCTTTATTAGGAGCTATTGAGCTTATAGCCAATAAGAAGAAAATTGGTGAGATATTAGCCCGGGGATTTCGTGGGATAGCCACTGAAATTCCAGGCTCAGAGCAGTACATGATGCAGGTTAAAGGAATGCCCTTTGCTGCCTACGATCCCAGAGGGTTCTATGGGATGGGACTGGTCTATGGTACCTCCTCCAGAGGTGCCTGCCATAACGTAGGTGGCTGGTCAATCAGGGCCGAACTACTAAGTGGAGAGTATGATAGATACGCGCTTAAGGGTAAAGGTAAGCTAATAAAAAGCATTCAGGATACGAGAGCATATATTGATTCTCTAGGTATATGTACGGTAGTGAGGAGGGTTTTAGGATTTAGCGACAAACCTAACCCAACCATACTTAACTTAGTAACTGGCCTGGATTTTACAGATAAGCTAATGGAGATAGGCGAGAGAATCTACAACCTGGAGAGGCTGATATTAACAAGAGAAGGGATACGTCGAAAGGATGACATGTTACCTCCAAGGATAATGAACGAAAAACTACCTGAGGGTCCAGCCAAGGGACATGTGTTAACTAAAGAGATGTATGAAGTTGAGCTTGACGAGTATTATGAGGCAAGAGGGTGGGATAATGAGGGATTACCTACCCATAAAAAAATAGAGGATCTGGGCCTGGTTAATCTCTGACAAATATACCTATAAGATTCAGAAGATAAAAATGAATGAAGAGGTTTATCTCCGTTAATATAAGACTATAGAGGAAATCGAAAGGAAAGTTCATTTTATCAAGGATGTGTATAATGAAAAGAGGTCGCACTCATCATTGGTCTATTGGCCACTGTAAGTAGAGGTTCATTAAATGAAGATAAAAATTAAATTTTCTACTTTTTTTGAGAATTTAAGCGGAGTGAAAAAAGCTGAACTTTACCTACATCCAGATGCTACCGCAAAAGATGCTCTAGAAAAAATAGTTGATAATTTTCCCAAACTCAAAGAATGGCTACCCCACTATGTATGGATATTTATCAATGGGAACTATGTAGAATCGCGAACTCAATTAAAAAATGACGACGAAATAGCCCTATTTCCTCCTATAGAGGGGGGATAAAATGCTGAACAAAAAGGAATTAAGAAGATATGAGCGTCAGATAATGATATTTGGGGAAAATGCACAGGAGAAGTTAAAAAAAGCAAAAGTAGCTATCGTAGGATTAGGAGGGTTGGGGTCGCCTGTTAGTATATATTTAACAGCAGCAGGAATTGGTTACTTATCTTTAGTCGATGAGCAGAAGCCGGAGTTGAGCAATTTAAACAGACAAATTCTGTATGGGGAAAAGGATTTGAAGAGAAAAGCAAAGCCTGTGTCCGCTAAAGAAAAGCTCAAGCAATTAAATTCACAAATAAAAATAAAAACATGTTCTAAAAGAATTTGCAGGGAAAACATAGAAGATCTACTGGATGATGTAGACATAGTTGTAGATGCACTTGATAACTTTGAAACAAGATATCTATTGAATGAGTTCTGTGTCAAAAGCAGAAAGCCGCTTATACATGCTGCCATTGAGGGATTCTATGGTCAAATAACCACTATAGTACCGGGGAGATCACCCTGCTTGAATTGCCTATTTCCGAGTCCGCCCAAGAAAATAAAATTTCCTATCATTGGAGTAACTGCTGGACTTTTTGGAGTTTTGGAAGCAAATGAGGTTATAAAATTAATTACAGGATATGGGGATAATTTGATAAGTAAGCTTTTTACTTATGATTTACTTCGCAATAAAGGGGAATGGATAGAGGTCAAACCGAATCCGTCCTGTCCCGTATGTAGTGAAAGTTTCAGGCTCAGGCATCAATAGAAAAGGAATATTTGCTCGAGTGATATATATTGTTTTTCACCCTGATTGTACCACTCTTTCACCAGCATTGTACCATCACTAATTTCTTAGTTAATATTATATCCTGAAATTTAACTTGGTCTATTCTGTTTTCTAATAGTGGGAGTGCACTCCCACTATTATAAGAAATTTATAGAGTTACGGAATCTCCTCTTCTAATCTCCGGAGTCGAGTTATACATTGCTCTGCATATTTATCTCTAAGAGCTTCATATCTCTTAAGGCGAGTAGCAACATAAGGATCCGGCACTGGTGGAAGTGGTTCCAGCGTTAAAGCCCGTTGATAATTTATTTCCTTAAGCGCATTCATTATAGCTTTAAAGTCAATATGACCATCACCTACTGCCATACGGTTACTATCGGATATATGTAAGTTTACCAGAAGTTCTTCCCCGCAACGTCGGATTGCTTCTGCAGGGTCTGCTTCCTCAATATTCATATGGAAAACATCCAAATGAATCTTTACCGCAGGAGAATTCACTTCTGCTATAAATCTTAACCCATCCTCAGCTGTATTCACAAGAAAAGTCTCGTATCTGTTAATTGGCTCTACTGCCAGTAATATTCCTCTTGCCTCAGCATATCTTGCAGCTTCTCTCACAGATAAGATAGCATGGCTCCATGCCCACTCCTTTGCTTGTATCCATTCCTCTTCGTCTTTAAAATTATCCATTGGACTGACTTTGCCCACAGCTGAAGGCACTACTACTACTAGAGGTGCACCAACTCCTGCTGCTAGATCAATGCAACTCTGCAAATATCCAATTGCTTTCTTCCTTACCCCATCATCTGGAGAAGCAATATCCCTATCCCTTGTAGGCCATGGGTATATGCCAGCTATAGAAAGTACACTCAAATTGTACTTCTTGCAGAGCTCTTTGACTTCCTCGGCTTGATAAAGCTTAGATTCACCCTTTAGCTCCACTCCATCGTAACCGTACCTTTGTAGACGCTCGAAAGTCGTCTCCAGAGGTTCGTCACCATAGATCCAGTTGCTTATTGAGTACTTCATTTTCACTCCTTTTTAGGTTTAACGCGCATACCTTCGCCTCAACTGATCAATTACTACAACTCCGATTATAACAAGACCCTGGAACACGTCCTGCGCAAAGTCCTGTACATTATGGAGGTTCAGGATATTACTCATTACGCTCAAGACGCCAGCTCCAAATAATGAACCAATAACACCACCTTCACCACCAAACAGATTTGTTCCTCCAATGATAACAGCAGCAATGCTTTGTAGATTGATTTCACCCGCCATCAAGGCATTAGCAGAGTTCATACGACCAATTAATATTATACCCGCCAATGAGCATAACAGTCCCGAAATGGCATAAATTTTGATCTTCGTGAAATCAAAGTTTATTCCCGATATGATGGCAGCAGGCTTATTACCCCCAATCGCTAAAATCGATCTTCCTAATGCAGTATGATTTAAGATCAGCCAACCAACAGCGACAATGGCAAGTGCTATTATGAGTGAAGCGGGTATTCCCAGAATTCTCCCGCTTCCCAACCAGATGACCTCCGGCGGCAAATACGCCCTGAGCCTCACCACAGTGAAATGAGATGGAACCGGCAACCCTTTTGTCAGGATCAAAGCTATACCACGAATCGTTACCATCATCCCTAAGGTGGCGATGAAATCTGGGATTCTTCCCTTCGTGATTATTAAGCCTGTAATACTTCCTATGGTGACCCCTGCTAACAAACCAAACAATATTGCCACCCATACCGGTATACCCCAGTAGCAAAATGCTACTGCAGTTAGCGAACCACAAAAGGCCATGACAGCCCCCACAGAAAGATCAATGCCTGCCCCAATAATGATCAATGTCTGCGCCACAGCTACTATGATGAGCGAAGGCATCCGCTGCGCCATGTTAATTCCGTTGCTAATTGTTAGAAAGCCGGGTGCTTTCAGCATGGCGTAGCAAAACACGCCACCCATCACTACAATTATTGTCCTAATCAAGAACCTCGCTCTCTGTTGTCGGGTTGCTACCCGCGATTTCAGCCACTCCAAACTCAAAACCTTAGGCCTTGATGATTGTTTAGCCATTCTATATATCCCTTCTCCATCTAAAAATATTATTTTTTAGCTACCACACTTCTGAGTAAGTCTTCTTGTGATGCTTCTCCTCTTTTGTACTCAGCAACAAACAATCCGTCGCTCATAACCAAAATACGATCAGCCATATTTAAAACCTCCGGTAGCTCTGATGAGATTAAAATGATGCCAGCCCCACCTTTAGAGAGTTCATTGATCAAGCGGTACACTTCTACTTTAGTTCCTACATCAATTCCCCTGGTAGGCTCGTCCAGGATCAGAATCTTCGACTGACTACAGAGCCACTTGGCCAAAGCAACCTTTTGCTGGTTGCCCCCGCTGAGAAATTCAACCTTTTGGGCTAACCTGGGTGTATGTATACCTAGAGCCTCAACGTAACCCTTAGCCGTCTCTCTTTCATCATTGTGCTTGAGAAAACCAAATTTACAGAACCTACTCAAGCTAGGCAAAGTGATGTTCGGTGGGATGGTCATTTGCATTAGAAGTCCATCCAGTCTGTCTTCAGTCAGATAACCAAGTCCTGCTTCAATTGCATCTTTCGGAGAGGAGATATTAGCTCTTCTCCCATCGATGAAGATCTTACCCTTATCGATGTGGTCAATTCCAAAAAGGGCGCGGGCAAACTCCGTACGGCCCGCTCCCATAAGACCAAAGATGCCTATGACCTCACCCTGATGTAAAGTCAACTCAAGGTTATGCAGTTTACCGTTTATCGTCAGATTTTTAATTCGCAAAACTTCTTTACCCTCTTTTGTTTCTTCCTTAGGAAATCTCTCCCCTACGTCCCTGCCTACCATCATTCTAATTAGAGTTCCCTCGTCAGCCCGATCCACAGGGAGAGTGTCTATTTTCTTACCATCTCGCAGGACAGTCACACGGTCGCAGATCTGTGGAACCTCGGATAATCGATGCGACACGTAAATTATGCTTACTCCTGTCTCTTTAAGTGCATTTATTATGGAAAAAAGTCGTTCCCTTTCTTCGTCAGATAAAGCAGAGGTAGGTTCATCAAGTAAAAGTATCTTCACATTCATAGATATAGCTCTAGCAATCTCAGTCAACTGTCGTTCACCCATGCCAAGATTGCCCACGCGCTTCTTTATATTAATACTAACACCAAATTTTTCCAGAACATCTTTAGACCGGGTAAAAATTTGCTGCCAATCCACAGCTCTGAATAGTTTCCGCCTGGGCCATCTCCCTAAGAAAATATTTTCAGCCACAGTCAGGTTATGTATAAGACTTAATTCCTGATACACCATACCTATCCCCAATTGTTGAGCACTATGCGGATTAGCAATATTGACTTCCTGGCCATGAACGAAGATTCTGCCTCCATCCTTGAGCAAAGAACCGCTTAGTATCTTCATAAAGGTCGACTTACCCGCACCGTTTTCTCCCAAGAGCCCGTGGACTTCCATCTCGTAAAGATCAAAGTCCACATGATCAAGAGCATGAACTCCAGGGTAACTCTTATCAAGACCTTCAACTTGTAATATTGGCAAAGACATAATCCTCACTATCCTCCATCATTAACAGATTACCCGTCTATTAGAGTTGTTCCTCTTCTAAACATAAAAACGCTCTATTACATTTCTAACTATAATAAACCTGACTTCTTTTCCTAATCTTCAATTGTTAATAAAATAACAGACATACTTACTTTACATATCTAGACTAGACACTTTCTAGAAGACTTTATTGAGCAGTGTAACCTCCGTCTATCGACAGTACAGCGCCAGTAGCATATGGAGATTCATCCGAGGCCAGGTATAGTATCCCAGCAGCTATCTCCTCAGGTTTACCTAATCTATTGGCAGGACGTACCACTTCAAGTTCACGGCGAGCTCTTTTCGGATCTGGCGCTCTACTTAGAGCTTCCGTGACTAACGTGGTCTCTGTAGTACCAGGGCATACACAGTTAGCTCTCACATTGTCTGCAGCAAAGTCTATGGCTATACTCTTTGTCAGGGCTATAATACCACTTTTAGAAACATTATAAGCCACCTGCTTCTTTATACCAACAATTCCGGCTTCAGAACCAACATTTACGATAACACCACCTTTTCCGCCTTTTATCATTTCTGGAATGGAGTACTTACAACACAGGAAAACACCCTTAAGATTAACATCCAAAATCTGATCCCAGTCCTCTTCACTAGTGTCAACCACGCTTGCTTGTAAATATATACCAACATTGTTTACTAAGATGTCAAGCTTGCCATAGGCGTTGACAGTAGTCCTAACCATTTTTTCTACATTATGAGCTTTAGACACATCAACTTGAACAAACACAGCTTTTCTATTTTCACCTTTAATCAAATCTACTGTCTCCATACCCTTCTTTTGATCAATATCAGCAACCACAACACTTGCACCTTCTTTTCCGAACATAACCGCTGTCGCCCTTCCGATTCCAGATCCAGCACCTGTTATTATCGCAACCTTATTATTTAGTCTCATTTCCTCCTCTTCTTCCGAAATTTCTCCATTCAACAATATACTGACTTGAGTATTCACATGTGCACTTTTAGCAAAACCGCCCACTTCTCACAAAAAGTGAGCGGTTCTGCTACTTACTGAATCTCCAACCTTCTACTTCTTCATTACTACATCCTTGGTGATTCGCCAAGCTTGATAGCCTCCCAATCAATGGGTTCAAGAACAGGAACAGGATAGAACAGATCTGCGTTTTCCTGGTACGCGGATCTTGGTCTGATATCAAAGACATATGGAACCTCGCCACCATAAACTAAAGTTACTGCGAACTCAGTTCCATACCAGCCCCAATCTGGGAAACCGTGGGTGGTTTCAGCTACTATCTTGCCTTCCTTGATTCTTTCTACAGATTCAGGCGTTACGTCGTTAGTAAAGATGGCAACATAAGGATCTCCTACTTCACCCTCACCAGCCAACTCCAGCCGACCAGCAGCCTCACATGCAAGCATAGCTCCCAGTCCCATCTCGTTGGAGGCAGCCCAGATTGCATCTAGCTCACCGGGTGGGTTTGCTGTTAAGAAATCCTCGGTCGCTCCGATTCCTTTCTCACGGTTCCAGTCTGCAGCCAGGGTGCCAACTATCTCGATGCCAGGATAATTGTCAACTACGCTGTGGAAACCTTCAAGACGTGCCATCGAGAAAAACCCACCAGCAACGCCCTCTATTATTGCCACTCTAGCATTGACATCTATAGTTGCCGGATCGACATCCTTGTATAAGTCCTCCCACCAAGCAAGATCCAGATAGGTACCGGGCTCTATTGTTACTTCTTCACCTGTGCCCAGCAAACCTGGTCCGCCAAAGTAGTCAACTAAAGCGTAAGCAGAGATCACTGCAGCTTCAACATTGTCAAACCCAATGTATGAAGCTACTTCTACTCCCTCAATTGGTTCAAGCAGGTTTACAATTATTACGGGGATTCCTGCCTCATTAGCTTTCTGTATAGCTGGAATTACTACCTTTACCTCAATAGGAGAGATAGCTATGACATCAACCCCCCTAGATACGAAATCTTCAATGATCGCTACTTGTTCTCCAAAAGCCGTGTGGCTAATAGGAGCTTGAGAGACGATGTCAACCATAATCCCGGCATCCATAGCGTCAGCAGCTGATATAATGAAATAGTCAGTTGCTGTCCTGAACACTCCCGTGATGTCAGGAGGTGTCCAGCCAATTCGGATAACCTCTGGAACTTCCTCTTCAACTTCTGACGGCTCGCAACCAGCAAGTGAAAAAGCTGCAAACATTGAAACACTCAATACCACCACTACTATCCACAATAATGACTTCTTCATCTTATCTCCTCTCTTTTTTTGTTTACATTTACAGATTAATTTAGATTTGCTTATAGCTTTTTATTTTGTGATATTTTTGCTTTAAGCAAATCTATCTAATTTTTTTATAAAATCACCTCCTTTTTACAGCTCATATCTCTTAGATTTATATTTAATACTCATTCAAAATAATTATAAAGAACATAAGACGTTGCTCTCCAGCACCGCTGCTTTGTCACAAAGCTCGGAATATTTAATTGTTACTCCGATTTTTCTTAATATTTTCAGAATTATATTCAGGTGGTATTACCCCTGTATCCCAAAGATCAGAAATAAAGCTATCATCTATCGATGTTTTGGAACGATTGCGAACACGAATAAGAGCCACTACAAACCTGCTTCGATCTCCACGGTGGAGAGCCTGAAAATACTCTATCGGACGACCGTCTTCGAGATAGCTTATGCTATTTAATAACATCAAAGGAGTACCAACCTTAACTCCTAGCAGTGTGGCCATGTGTCTATCTGCTGATATTGCTTCCAAGGAACGGCGGCCATAAGCGATCCTTAGAGCATATTTTTCCTCCAGGACACCATAAAGCGATTGGTTGGTCAGATCCTCTTTAAGCAGGGATGGACAAATTTTGTAAGGGAGGTAAGTAGTTGCTAAAACAAATGGCTCGTTGTTAACAAAGCGCAGCCGTTTTATCTTAATCACTGACTCTCCCGGCTTCAGCCCAAGTTTTTTTAAGATTTCACTATTAGCCTCCCATTTGGTCTGTTCCAGTACCTTAGTAACCGGCTTTATACCTCGCGCCGCCATATCCTCATAAAGCCCTGTAAGGTTTTGGAAGAGGTTTTCTGCAATCTTTGGCCTGGTTACAAAGGTCCCTCTTCCCTTCTCGCGGTTCAGATACCCATTCTGCACCAGACTACTTATGGCCTGACGAACTACCGTGCGGCTTACCCTAAATTGCTCACAAAGTTTAAACTCAGAAGGAATCTGCTGCCCGGGCTTCAACTTCCCATTTTTAATCTCATTTACCAACAGCTCCTTCAGCTGAAAGTAATAAGGCAAAGGACTCTTGTGGTCTATGATCT
>Ga0209979_1001072_pt1 | contig 31899 bp, 32 predicted proteins | sample AnhtaG_FD_183114 | JGI IMG/M metagenome (GOLD analysis project Ga0209979, IMG submission 183114) | Deep subsurface microbial communities from Anholt, Denmark to uncover new lineages of life (NeLLi) - Anholt_01485 metaG (SPAdes) (version 2) | ecosystem: Environmental > Aquatic > Marine > Oceanic... | reverse complement strand
TTTTTTACCGCTGCTGCAGGATTTTCCTCCATCAAAGGAACATGTTTATGCGCTGCAGAATGAAATATCACATGAGGTCTATAACGGGAAAATGTATGCTTTAATAGACCGATATCTTTTATATCTCCAATAATTGTTGTGAATTTAACTTGTGGATATTTTGTCTTAAATTCAACCTCTAAGAAATAAACGTTATTTTCATTATGGTCATAAAACATAAGTTCTTTTGGGGAAAAAAGAGCTATCTGTTGACAAAGTGCCGAACCAATTGAACCACCCGCGCCTGTAACCAAGATACGTTTATTCTTAATATAATGACTTATCTCTTGTGCATCTATCTCAACTGTTTCTCTGCCTAAAAGGTCTTCCGGCTTTACCTCTCTGGGTTTTACCTCTAAATCTCCACTCAAAATTTTCTGCAATCCAGGAACAATTTTAAGCTTAACGTTCGGTATCTGACAATAAGAGATAATCTCTCTAACAGTTTCCCCTTTAGCTGAAGGAATGGCTAAAATGATTTCTTCAACTCCATATTTATTAACAATGGCTGGGATGTCATGTTTTGTGCCTAAGATTCTTACTCCTTGAATGCGTAAATTCCTTTTAGCTGGATTATCATCTATAAAGCCCACAATTTCCATATCCATAGCGGGATTATTGCGACATTCCCTTAAAACCATAACTCCCGCTTCACCTGCTCCAACAATAATTGCCCTTCTATTTATCTTCGTTGATACAGGTTTAAATATCTCTCTAAACAAACGCGTTGCAAAACGCAAGCCTCCAACAAAACCTATGCATAAAATCCCATCCAGAAAAAATATTGACCGTGGGTAACCCACAATATTATAAATAAACACAATCCCTAGAATAAATACAGCACTAGAAAAGAAGTTTGCCTTAGTGATTCTCCATAAATCATCTATGCTTGCATAACGCCAAAGCCCAGAAAAAAGTCTGTAATAAGAGAAGATGGCCATCTTAATGACAAGCAGAAGAGGCAATGTTTTTAAAATAAGTTGAAAATACTCACTTTTTGGTCGAAAATCAAAACGTACATAGAAAGAGGCTATATAGGCAATAATTATTAAAACAAAATGAACAACTATACCATAAATAATGCGATATCTATGAATAGGATAATTCATCTTCATTTATAGTCCACAACGTATAAAACCTTATATTCAAAATTTGGAGAATCATAAGGTACGGTAACAGGAGGAGTATATTCTGCCAATCCCTCAGATATTTCCGGCGGCAGGGTTACTAACTCTCCGAAGAAAATTCTTTTTAACAGTTCTTTACCCTTCATCGTTTTTGGCATTATGTTTAAAGTAACCGCTACTTTTCTAATACAAGAGATAGTTTTATCTTTAAGTGTTTCAACCGTAACGGGACAGCCTCCATAAACTGCTATATTACTAAAATTTTCTTGCTTTAGCAATCCGAACAACTCATGAGTAGAGAAGTATTTGTAACTGTAAGGACTGGGATTAAAACCGGACCAATCTTTATTAGCTGTACAAATAAGAAGATTGCCACCTTTTCTCAAAACCCTTTTTGCCTCCTTAAGGAACTTCTCTGGATTTGCAAGATAATAGATAGCCTCATATAATATCACCACATCAAAACTGTCCTCAGCAAAGGGCAATTGATGCGCATCCAGAATTTTTAACTCAATATTCTGCCTGTTCTTATAATGTTCCCGGGCAAATTTTAAGTTGTTCTCATCTATATCACCACCCACAACCTTTTTTGCTTTTCTTGCCAAAAGTCCCAATCCCTGTCCAGAACCGCAAGCAATCTCTAATACTTTTTTCCCCTCGCAAAATCCAGAGGCAAAAAAATAACGTGTATGCATCCTTTCTATTTGCTCTTTCGTTACCTTATAACCTGTTATTTCTGTTACCGTTGTAAAATCGGCTTGCGCCATTTCACCTCCTGAAAAAATCTTTCACTGTATCAATCACTATCTCTGCTTCATCATCAGTAAGTTCCGGATAGATTGGCAAAGATACTACCTCAGCGGATACCTGTTCCGTCATTGGCAAGTCAAAATGACTAAGACCCAATGCCTTTTGCTTATGTAACGGCGTAGGCCAAGATATCATTGTTTCTACTTCTGAATTACGCATATGCGTAACCAGTTCATCGCGTCTTTTGGTTCTGATTACATAGTTCTGATATACATCAAAATAATTATGATCTGCCTGAGGATGAACAACAATGTCACCTACGCCGGAAAGACCCTCATCGTAAATTTTTGCTATTTCCCTCCGTCTTTTTACCCACTTATCAAAATAATTAAACTTCATATTAAGTATTGCGGCATGCAAATTGTCAAGCCTGCTGCACCACCCAAAACACTCAATTACTTTTATTGAATCTACCCTTCCATTATCCCTGAATGCTCTAAGCTTTCTCGCCAGCTTATCATCGTTAGTACACACCATTCCACCATCTCCAGCAGTGCCCAGCACTTTTGCCGGATAAAAGCTAAATATACCGGTATCTCCAAATGAAGCGCACCTTTTGCCTTTGAATTTAGCACCGAGTGCCTGCGCAGCATCCTCGATAACTCGAAGATTATATTTAGCCGCCAGCTCCATAATTACATCCATGTTGCAGGCGTGTCCATTAAGGTGAACTGGGATTATCCCTTTTGTCCTGGACGTAATAGCCCCTTCTATTTTATCAACATCTATATTAAAATCTTCCCCTATATCCACAAGAACAGGAGTTGCGCCGCATTGTACTATCGCACCTATTGTCGCTACGAAGGTATGCGCAACGGTTATTATTTCATCTCCCGGTCCAAAACCTAAAGCATGAGCAGAGAGATACAACGCATCAGTCCCGGTATTTACCCCAATAGCATATTTGGTCCCAACATATTCGGCTATTTTTTTTTCAAACTCTTCTAAATGTTTCCTGAGAATAAAATCACCACCAGACATTATTTCCCCAAATACTGCATTAAACTCTGATTTCAATTGTTGATATTGTCTTGAGTAACCTACAAATCTTACTTTGTACGACATTTGACCATCTCCTTTATAGCTCTGATTATGTCTTTGCTGTTTGGATAATAATATCTTTCCAGTGCTGAACTTGCCGGAGCAGGGGTATCAGGTAAAGTAACGCGGATTATCGGCACTTTCAGATAGTCAAAGATATTTTCACACACTAAGGCAGATATTTCAGCGGCAAAACCACAGGTCTTCCAACCACCATCGGCAATCACCAACCTGCCAGTCTTTTTCACCGATTCTAATAGAAGATTCTTATCTAATGGCTTAATCGAACGAAGGTCTATAACTTCCACATCAATTCCTTCTTTTTCCAAATGATTGGAAGCCTTTATGGATTCATAGACCATATAAGATACAGATACCAAGGTCATGTCTTTACCCTTTTTCCTAATTATCCCTTTCCCAATCGGAACTGAATATATTTCTTCCGGGACTTCTCCTTCTACAGCATATAACCAGCGCTCATCTATATAAACTACAGGATTCTCATCTTTTATTGCTGAAATCATTAATCCCTTAGCGTCATACGGAGTAGATGGCATTACCACCTTTAATCCCGGAATATGAGCAAATAAAGCGTGTAAAGCCTGTGAATGCTGTGCTGCCTGTTCTCCCCCCCTGTTGATTATGCCCCATATAACTACCGGTACTGATGAATTTCCTCCAAACATGTAATGCCAGTTTGCCGCCTGATTGATTATAGGGTCAAGCGCGTACATCATAAAATCAACCCTGGGATGAACGACTATTGGCCTCATTCCAGCTATCGCTGCTCCTATGGCTGCACCTGTAACAGCATTTTCAGAAACCGGTGTGTCAATAACTCTTTCCCGTCCGAATTTTTCAAGAAGCCCCTTGGCAGTATTACCGACATACCACGGACTCTTAACCCCTTGCCCAATAAGAAAAACAGACTTATCAAGGGCCATCATTTGGTGGATAGCCTCGTTTATCGCCAAACTATATTGCAGTTTTCTATTTCTTAAAGACATATTTTGTCAATTCACTTTTTTTGGGATACGAACTTTTTTTAGCAAAAACATAAGCATCGTTAACTTCTGCTTCCGTTTCTTTTCTTATTGTCTCCCGGTTTCCTTTTGCAAGTATCTTATTTCTAATAAGATACTGTTCAAACTTCCTGATCGGATCCTTCTTCCTCCACTTTGCTATTTCTTCCTTCGGTCTAATATCAGTGTGAGTCCCCTGAATACTGTCATCTGCACCTACATGCCCCCGTAATCTATAAGTCATAAATTCTATAAACACCGGACCCTGGTTTTTTCTACATATCTCAACAGCCTTTTTTGCCGCTTCATAGACTCTTAAAACATCGTTACCATCAACCCTGAAGCTTATAATACCATAGGATATTCCTATTTCAAAAATATTATTTTTGAGCCGGCACTCCTTAATTGGCATATGGGTTGAATAAAGATTGTTTTCACAAGCAAATATAATAGGTAGTTTCTTAAGTGCTGCAAAGTTTATTGATTCATATAGCACTCCTTCGCCAGCTGCTCCATCGCCAAAAAAACTGACTGTAACGTTTTTTTCTTTTTTGATTTTTGAAGCAAGAGCACAACCAACCGCTAACGAAATAGTCCCTCCGACAATTGGAGCAGCACCTAGAACCCCCTTATCAGGGTCACATACATGCATCGAGCCTCCTCTTCCCCGTGAACACCCAGTTTGTTTGCCGTAGATTTCGGCAATGAGTTCTCGCATGCTTCCACCCTTGGCAAGATAGTGACCATGGGAACGGTGCGTGCCAAAGATATAATCCTTCTCCGCCAGAGCCGCGCAAACTCCGGTAGCAATCGCTTCTTCACCCGAATAAAGGTGAACAGGACACCGCACTTCTTTTTTGAGAATTGGTTCTACAAGGCTCTCTTCACAGAACCTAATCCTTACCATCGTTCTATAGAGATTTGCCAGAAACTGTTTTGAATATTTAGTCATCGTTTAATTAGTTTTAGCAGTGTCAGAAAAATTATTCTCATATCCACCCAAAAAGACTGTTCTCGAACATACTTTAATTGAAGCCGCATTTTCTCAGGCCTGATTTCTTCCATATAGGTCTTCTCAGGGTCTTTGCTTCCAGCCAGAATTGCCCCTTCGTCTGAATTCCAAAGCGATGCCCAGTCGGTAATGCCGGGACGAACCGATAATATTGCTTTTTCTTCCTCAGTAAACATATTCACATAGTGTTGAACTTCCGGACGGGGCCCGACGAAACTCATATCACCTTTTAAAACATTTATTAATTGTGGAAGTTCATCTAACTTGCATTTCCTCAAAAATTTCCCAATTTTTAATAACCTTGGATCGTCATCAGCAGTTGAATGCCCTCCAATTTTATCCGCATTTACAACCATTGTTCTGAATTTATACATCTTAAACGGTTCCCCAAATCTGCCAATCCTGGTCCCGGGATAAAAAATCGGCCCCCCATCTTCTTTCTTTATCAAAATGCTTATAATCAAAAAAAGCGGAGATAAAATCAAAAGTCCAACAAAAGAAAATACGATATCAAACAAATGCTTTAACATATTTCACTTTTTATGCAATTCAAAGGTAAACATCCAAGACATTAGTTTTATTAAAGGCAATTTTAGGATGATCTTATCAATCGCATTCAAAAAAGGCAAGGCAAAAGGCATATATGTCCCAATAGTACTAAACAAATGCCAATGTCTGATATTTTTTACTTCAAAAAATCTTCTCGCAAAAGATATATCTTTATATGAAAGAATATGTGCTTTTTCCCACTCAGTCCTCATTTGAGGTGTCATATTTCGGTATAATTTAATGAAAGGATTATAATCCAATGCTTCAATACACAATATTACCCCCCCCTTATTAATGATTCGTCTCAATTCACAAAATGCATAACTTAAATCCAGATGATGAAGCATACCAGAACATATACAAACATCTATACACTCATTTGGAAGTCCTGTATTTTCACAATCCCCCTGAAGAAAAAAAGTGTTTCCTGACACCCCTTCTTTTTCAGCAAACGCTTTCGCATTTTTAATCGAAATATCACTGATATCCAAACCAATTGAAAGTTCTGCGCCTGCTTTAGCTGCTCTGATAGCATTGAACCCGTTACCGCAGGCATAATCAAGAAATATCTTGCCTTTGCTATGTTGTTTTATCCAATTTTCAACATAATTTGTAGATAGTTGAACGGTTTTATAAAATTTCTTATTACCCTGAAGTTTTTCAAAAGTATCTTTATCATAAGTTTTAAGTTTATTCTGATCTCTATCACTGTTATGGAACTCAAGTTCGTTAAGTTTCCTTCTCTCTAAACCCGCTAACCATTCTTCATTAGATTTTTGGCTTAATATATTCAGTTTACATATCAACTGATCTTTAGTCATACTTCCCCCTGAATTCAATAAGCATTTTTCTAACACTCGGCACATTTTTTGGTAATAACAATTTAATTCCGCCCCAAATAGAACCTAATCCATAACCGAAATGCCGGCATGCAAAAGTAACCGGCATCACAAAAAGATATTTTATATCTTTTTGTTTTACAGCAATCGGTATAGAAAAATAGAGAGCAAACAATAAATATAAACCCAAAACAGCCGCAAACAACCACCAAAATACACTAATAAAAATACCTGCTAAACCTGTTCCCAGCAAACCTAAAACAAAAAAAAGCGGAATGTAGTGCCTTAATTTTAACGGCGTTTTAATAAATTTCATCGGATAAACAGCCCAAATTCCATCTTCAAAATTATGAATAAAAAAATCTTTTAAATCGGATTTGGGATAATAATAACTTACTATTTCGGGTACTAAAAGAATTTTTCCGCCGGCGCTTTTAAGCCGTATATTGAATTCCATATCCTGACTTCTTACTAAATTTTCGCTAAAAAATCCGACTTTATTAAAAACCTCTTTTTTATAACATCCTCCAAAAACGGTATCAACCCATCGGGGTTCTGTGGAACCGACCCGGAAAGCAGAACCGCCGGTTCCGAAGAAATGCGACAAACAAAAAGCAATTGCTCGGGCTACAGAAGTATTTTCTTTCGGCAGAGTTACCATAGAACCACCGACATTATCGGCATCATATTCTTTCAAATACTTTACGCATTTTGCAATATAATTATTCTCATATCCGGCATGGGCATCCATTCTGATTATTATCTCCCCTTTGGCATTTTTTATACCGATATTTAATGCACAAGGAGTAATTTTTTTTGGATTTTCTAATAAGTTAATAAATGAATATCTTGGGTGATATTCTTTGACGATTCTTACGGTATTATCTTCGCTCATTCCGTCTACAACTAAAATCTCAATTTTTTCTTTCGGATAATTCTGTGCAATAATAGAATCAAGACATTGACCAATAAACTTCCCTTCATTACGAGAAGGAATTATCACAGAAACAAAAGGAACTTTCTGATTCATATATTTACCAGATTTTTTCCAAAATATCCTTTCATACGATATTATAATCCCTCTTAACTAATTTCATAACATATCTTATAACTGTCTTATCTAAAAATCCCTGAAAAATTGACAAACAAACTAATAATACCAAATATATGATTAACATTGCGATTGACAAATGAGAAGTAAAAATACTTGGCTTTATGTAAGGAACTATAAATGGGAGAATCACATAATGATACAAAAACACTCCGAATGTGCCTCTTGAAAGCCATCTTAAAGGTTTGTAAAGTTTCAAAGGCAAGACATAACCTATTAAGAAAAATGTTAGAGCGCCCATTACACCGGCAGAAAATACATGCTTTACACCCCATGTAGTTGTCAAGTTGATTGCCGGTTCAAGATAAATAAATTTGAATAGAAAATATCCAAAAACCGGAATTGCAAAAACAGATAGAATATCCCGGATTTTTATAGTTTTAATCCTGACATTTAGATACTTATAAATCAAATGCGACACTAACACTCCGATGCATAGCGTTATCCAAAAATAAGGAAAACTAGACAAACCAAGATGGATACTTCTGATATCTCTGCCAATCAGCCATAAATTATAACATAACAATGTAAAAACAAACAATCCGATAAAATGGAGTTTTTTGTAAATAATCGGGATTAGCGGAAAAAACAAATACAGAATAAAAAGTATTGAAATGAACCATAGCGGAACATTATAAGTATAAGCACTACTTACATATCTTGAACCTCCCGCAATTAAAACCAATAGATCTCTACTTACGACTTCCATATTTCTAACGCTTCCACAAATATAAAATGAAATTATAACTGCAATAAAATACGACAAATAGATACTGCTGAATCTTTTAATTACATAATTCTCAACTTTAAACTCACCGGATTTCAAAATTGACAACCACATTGAAAACCCGGACAAAAACACCATTGCCACGACACCAGCCCATCCGGCATATGCAAAGACAAAATATGCTTTATCAATAAACCAATGGTTGGTATTCATAATATCAAGATAGTTCTTTGCTGTTTGTATTGCATATTGATATTCAACATCATAATAAGATTTAAATATGTACGAAAAATAATTTACAGAGAAAATCCAAAACATAGCGGTAATCCGAGCCAATGATATTCCATTAGATATTTTTAAATATGTATTAGAATCTTGTTCTCCGATAATCTTTTGCATAAAATAATGCATTTTTTGAGTCAATTTATTTCCTTTGTTAAATGCCTTCGCATATCTTTTGCTTATTATAAAAATCAGGCACAAAAAAATTATTAACGCAACGGAATTTATTATAAGAGAATTATTTATTTTATTAGTCGTCGTAAATGATTCGGGTACAACAACTTTACCTTCTGCACTTTTTATAAAGGACGTTATTATCTCTTGCGATGTTAATGCCCTATTATATATTTTTACTCCGTTGATAAGTCCATGGAAAAACTGACCATTGCCGCCGATATAAAGATTGTCGTTAGTTATAAATATGGGTTCATTATAATCCTTATCATCCATTCGAGAAGCGTTTATATAGAGCCGTATATTTCCGATAACAAGATTTTTATCATATGTCAATACGATGTGATTCCATTTTTCGATATTTATGCTCGTTGATCTGATATACTTATGGTTTATATACGCCTGAACAGTAGAATTCCCTGCTCTTTCATCCATCGTTAAGGCATAATTGAAGTCCCCTTTCATAATAATTTTGGCATCGGGCTGTGTTGTCACTATTTTTTTTGGATTTATCCATGCTTCAATCGTGATAGCATCTGTGATATCTAAATTCTTTTTATTTCCGCAATCAATATAATTATCGCCATTAAATTCTAAAGCATTTCCGGGGCCGGTTTTTATCCTTTTAAACTCACCGAATATTTTTCCATCATTCCCATTTAGTGAGCAATCTTTTATTGTAATTTCTGTTTTTCCATTTACCGTTTCTTCTTTATATTCATCAAAATTAAAATACAAAACTAAATCTCTTTCAGAGTTTGCATTTTTTACCAAATTTTTTTCAGGGTCTGCATTTTTTCTATCGCATCCAGTAAAATTTAAAGATATAGTTAGCACTATCAAAAATAACTTAATTGCTGTTATTATTTTTTTAATCATATTTCTTTAACTTTCTTTTCATACAATTCCTCTTGTTCCGTCCTCGCTCATTCCATCAATAATTAAAATTTCCAATTTATCTTTCGGATAATTCTGTGCAATAATAGAATCAAGACACTTATCAATAAATTTTTCTTCATTTCGACAAGGTATAATGATTGAAATAAATGGTTTTTCGTTCATATTACTTGACTCCACAGTATTGTCCATCATGTGATGCACTTGAAACGCTTGTTTTTAATAAATTGTTTAGCCCCAAAGTGATGAAGATAACAAAAAATAGTGCAGCGGAAAAAACAATATAATAGAATAAATTAGAAAATCCGGTTTCAGCAATAGAGTTTGACATCTGCGTTGAAAAAAATATATAACCTAAAATAAATGGAAATGGATATCTATTCCTTGATGCTATTATCTTTCTTATCAATCCTAATATAAATCCGCCCATAAGCGAATAAAGAACCAAACTCAAATATCCACTGTCAGCAAAAGCAGATCCCGCAAATGTAGATGCCTCATTCCCATAAATATCAATTGAAAAATCCTCATTAAATAAATCACCTCTGGCATGGAATGGGTGCCCCGGTTTGTTTGCCCAAACAAATCGAGGAATCCATCCAGTTATTGCACTTTCAAGAATTTTTGTACCAAAAAATAGTGATGGGTCTTCAACCAATCTATTAACCATAAAGGAGTACCCTCGATAAAGTCCAAAAGGTCCGTATCGGCGTCCTATTGTAACTAATGATGTTTTTAAAACATCTTCCTTGTTGTAAGAAAAATTTCTTCCGTATTTAATCTGTGTTTTAATTCCTAGCCCTATAAAAAAAATAACAAATAAAACAATTAATGGTAATGGTTTGAAAATCTGTTTAAAAAATTTCTTATTAAAAACCTTAAGAGTAAAAAATAAGATAAGAAGTGCTGCAGTAATACCGCTTTTACTTGGAGAAAGAATAAAAGAAATAAACAAAATAATAAGAATAAAAAATATTTGTTTACGCCAACTGTTACTGTAAACTGCAACCAATAAACTTAATCCTAAAATAGCAATACTTAAACCGGTATCCATAAACCCGCCACCCTGCTTCATCGCTGAATACATATACAATCCAGAAAAATAATCATTAATACTTCTAAACCCCCACGAATACAGAGCATATATATTCATAACTAAGCCCATAACTATAAGGAAGTAACCGGTGGTAATAATTTTTTGCTCATTTTTTTTACTTTTTTCTGAAAGGTCATAATTTATACTTTTTCTATTCGGGTCGCTAACTAATAGACCAACGAAAAAAGATAAAAGCCCAATAGTTAATACAATATTTGGCAAAAATCTGAGTTGTAATTCTGACTCAATATCTACTAAATTAAGATTTAAGATATAAATAATCAATAAACCGAAACCATCAGAAGCAACAATCAAAGCGAGAAAAGCCATACCTAACCCTTCAGCAGAAAAGAGCCCTCGCCAATGGATGATCCAAATTATAAGAATTAAAATTATACTAAACAGTAATATAAATCCAAACATAATGAGTTCCTTAAAGTGGTCGGGTTTGTCAAGACCAGTTTTTAGGTCTTTTTAAGGTGAAGTTTTTTTCTGTAAAGAGCCACCTTTTTTGAAATATTGCCTGATTCTCAGTTGCCGACCACAGCAACCTTTTGAAAATCGCATACCAGTTGACCTACAACAGGTGTTTGCAATAGCGGCAATGTTTCATTCCTACCGTTTTCAGAGTACACTTGCCATGGTGTCTTGTAATCCAGTCCCTGATGAAAACGTTCCTCGTTATAAAACTTGAAATATTTTCCCAATCCTTCCTGTGCTTCTGGTATTGACTGGTAACCATTCAGATATATACACTCATACTTCACAGAGCGCCACAACCGTTCTACGAATATATTGTCATGCGCTCTACCTTTGCCGTCCATACTGATAGATATCTCTTTCCCCGTCAATACACCTATGAACTCCTGACTTGTAAACTGGCTCCCTTGGTCGCTGTTGAATATATCAGGATTTCCATATTTCCCAAGAGCCTCTTCCAATGCTTCTATACAGAAACAACTATCCAATGTATTCGACATCCGCCAGCTCAGCACATACCGGCTAAACCAGTCTATTATCACCATCAGGTACGCAAACCCTTGCAACAGTCGAATATATGTTATATCCGCGCTCCAGACTTGATTCGGACGCATAATATCTATATCTCTCAGCAAATACGGATATATTCTATGCTGCGGACGAGGTTTCGAGAGATTGGGCTTGGCAAATATCGCTTCCAAGCCCATCCTGCGCAATAATGTCCGCACATGATCCCTGCCTACATCATACTCCTTGCCACGCAGAAACTCTGTCATCTTACGGACACCGTAAAACGGTGTCTTCGTATACTGCTCGTCCAGCAGGTTCATCATATCCTGGTCCCGGGAACTTATCCCTACTGGCTTATAATGCAGCGTTGACCAGTTTATACCTAACAGACGGCACTGTGTCCTCAGACTATATGTGCCCTCTCCTCTGTCAATGAGCATTTTCCGTTCATTCAACCCAATTGTTGCAGTTTTTTTTTGAACCAATCGTTCTCTACCTTTAGTTCCCCTATGCTTTTATAGAGCTCTTCTATCTTCTCTTCCTGCCCGGTGTCTTGTTTCCCGTTGTTCCTGCCAAATATCCCTGCTGACCCTTTCAGTAGTTCCTGCTTCCATTTGCTGACCTGATTCGCATGCACCCCGTATTCTGAACTTATCTGTGCAAGCGTCTTCTCCCCCTTGATCGCTTCCAGCGCTACCCGCGCCTTAAATCCTGGCTCAAATCTCTTCCGCATCATACCAGACCCCCATTAGGCTTTATTATACCTCTTTTTTCATCTTATTTCAGCCTAAAAATTGGTCCAGTTTTTCCCGACCATTATACCTATACTATTTTCTTAATCAAGTCAATCCATTCTTTTTCGAATCTATCTATAGTGAATTTTTTAGCAAAATTATAACCGGTTTCACCTATTTTTGGATTTTGTAGGACAAAATTAACTTTATCTTTTAATTCTCGAAAATCAGGGCACACTATCTGTCCCCCACCCTCTAATAATTCTTTCATTCCACCAAACCCTGAACCGATTACCGGTGTTCTTAAAAGCATTGCTTCATGTGCAGTCCTGCACCATCCTTCCTTAAACTTGGACATAGTAATTACTACAGATGAAGCTTTTAACAAACACAAATAATCTCTATGTTTTAAGTCAAGGTTTATTGCCGGAATCTTAACTTGTGGCCTTCCTGATGTCACTAGAAACACATCCAAATTATTTAAGGCTTGATATGCTTCAACAACACCTTTTCCTTTTTGGCAATTCCCAAGATAAATAATGGGCTTTCCTAAAAGGTTATACTTTCTTTTAAATTCTGTAACTTCCTGCTCGGTAATATCAAAAAGAGATAGGTCGAAACCGCAGTATATTTTATAAACATTCTTATATCCTTTGTCTAAAAAATGTCTTTTCCAGTATTCTGAAATTGTTACAATAACATCTACTTTTTTTAAGTTCTGATAGAAGATTTTCCCAAGAAAAATAAATACGGGTCGAGAAACTAAAGGCAAAGTTGAGAAATCAATATGGTAAACGATTGCTAAATTCTTACCATTAGTTTTATCTATTGGGAATGTAATGGTAGAAAAGAAATTTCTGATCCATAAATCTCTTTTTCCTTTTAGGTTGCAAAGATACATTAATGCTTGAGGTATTCTTAGATATCTTATTCTTTTAAGATACTTAGCATCTATGGATATTAACTCAAAATCAAAGTTTTTTGAAAGAACCTTCCGTACCATTTCATCATAAATACTACCACCATATCTCTTTTTACTAATTTCAATCCATCCTATTTTCATATAAGTCCCCAATAAAACTTCATATCCACAGATTTCGCAGATTAACACAGATTTTTACTTTTAACCTTTACTCTGCCTTTATCTGTGTTCCATCTGTGGCTTATAATTTCCTATGCTTTGAAAAACAAGAATTTTATTCATAGGCAACTCTCACAAGATATAAAAAAACCAGAAACACCTTAGACTGGGACATGATTACTATTTCTCATGCACTTTTTTAAACACTTCAAGTGTCTGTAAAGCTGTTTTCTCCCAGGAAAATTCTGATAACCTTTTTATACCTTTATTAATAAGTTCACTTTTTAGTTGTTTATTTTCTAATACAGTGAGAATTTTTTCTGCTATATCATTCATATTATAAGGGTTAAACAATAATGCCGCATCTCCAACAACCTCCGGAATAGAAGCAACATTAGATGCTACAACAGGGCATCCACAAGCCATTGTTTCTAATATTGGTAAGCCAAATCCTTCATATAATGATGGGAAAACAAAAATAGAAGCACCCGAATAAAGTAAAGGTAAATCTTCTAATTTAACATAATCAAGAAAGATTACATCATTTTTTAAATTTAAAAAATCTACTGTTTTAAATACATCTTCATATAACCATCCCTTGCTTCCTGCTATTACTAAATTATGTTGGATCTTACCTTCTTTTTTCAACTTATTATATGCCTTAATTAAACGGACAACATTTTTATGGGGAGAGATTGTTCCTACCCACAAAATATAATTATTATAAATTTTATATTTTCTTTTAATCTCATTAATTAAATTTCTGTCATAATTCTGATGGAAAAGTTTTTTATCATATGCTAAAGGAATTACAGAAATTTTATCATCTGGTAAGTGATAATGATGGATTAAGTCTTTTTTAGTGCTATTAGAGATTGTAATAATATGAAAACTTCTATTCACTGCCAATTTTGTTAATATAACGGTTGTTAATTGATGTAGAATTTTCCTCCCGCGTGTACGCAAAAATGTCAAGTCATAAATATTAACAATTGATTTTGTTTTGCAGAACAAAGGTATAGAATGACCCGTAAAGTAAAATATATCCGGCTGATATTTAAATAAATCAACCTGCACCCTTATCTGTGTCCACAAAGAATTAAATGGGAATTCTAATTTCCGAATTCTTACATTAGAATTATTTGGCAAAGGTAAATCACAATTATCATCAATATAGAGAATGTAGTAATTTTCTCTATCTATCTTCAATAACTCATTAACCAGATTATTTAAGCAAACGCCTATGCCGCCTTTTTTCTTCCTAAACGCACTCCTCACATCTATTCCTATTTCCATTATTAATTACCTCCGTCCCCATTAGAGGCCGTTATAGAAATAATCCCCTGCGTTAATTTATCACAAATAGAACCGCCATATCTTCTTCTTTTAACAATTTCAATCCAGCCTATTTTCATATAATTCCCCGATAAACACACTCAATATAGTAGTAGCCATAATCATATCGCCAATGGTACCCCAGACCTGATTGCTTCTCATGTCTGAAGCGCATTTCATGATTGGTGTTCTATCTTTTCAGGAGTATCCTTCGGATTATGCCGAAGCTCTTTATTAATGAGAATGGCGGCAAGCCCGACCTTTTTTGAATCTCTCTTTTGATCAGGCCGAAAGTTGTCATAGTGATGTGGCCTAAAGAAAAATATCCTGCTTTTCTCATGGCTATGACATGCCTGCACAAAAGAGATGCTTCGTAAACGTTACATACCCCAAACTTGCTACAGTTTATGAGAACTTGTCCGAGAAAGATATTGACTCCGGGCACGGGCTTAACAGCGCGCAAAGGAACATTTTTATTGGCTGCGATAACCTGTGACACGTATTCTTCAACCCCATTTATTTTGGCAATTTCCTTCACTGCCCCTATAACCAGATTGTATTGGGATTCCGGGGCAGTCACAGCATATCCTACTGCGGCAGATATAACGCCTTTCATGTCAATTTCAAAGCGTTTGGCAGAAGAAATATGGTCATGCGCCTGCAGAAGCGATTCAGCCACAAGAATCGGCATTGAAGGTGCATATACCATCCTGCTGTGGAATGGTATGTTCTCTTCGCTCAGGAATTTTTTTTCTGATTTCTTGTCGGCAGCATTAAAAATTGCCGCTCCAGTGCTATGGTGCGAGATGCCTTCTATTGTGTATGGCTTTGACGAGTAGTAATATGTTTCCGTAATGCACGCTATCGCAATCCCGGAGTAGACATCAGGTATCATTGAGTGAAAGAACCTTCCGGATTCCGACGCCCTTTTTATTGCTGAATAACTCACCAAACCGCGATATAGCATAGGAAGTTCATAATAACACATTCTGAAGCCTGCAACTTCTTTCAGCATCTCTTTAGAGTTGCGCTTTATCAGGGAATCTTTCAGAGGGATAGTAAGCATGTTTCCTGAATTTTCACTTATACATTCGGGCCAGCAATATCCCGCGGATTTCCATGAAATTGCTTCGGAATGGGTTTCATTTATAATCTCATTCAGTTCTGTTAATGCGCCGGGCAATATTCCGTCATCGTCTCCGAGGTACATTACGTATCCGCTATGTACGTGAGACAAGGCGAATTCCCAGTTATCGGACATGCTTACTCTTTTGCCGGGGTTTATGCAACGAATCCTGTTGTCTTTGAAAGAATCCACAACCTCTTTTGTTCTATCCTGACTGAAATTATCGCTAACAATTATCTCTAAATTGCCATAATCCTGTGAGACGCATGTTTCTAGGGCGCTTTCAAGTGTATCGCAGCGCTCGCGAGTGGGTATAATTATTGTGAATTTTACTTTTCCGCTTTCGCTCTCTTTCATTGTTTTTTACCTGATTTTAAACTATAAATAGTTATGGCTCTGTAGAAAACATATTTCTATGAGTATCTCCCAAACTTGATATTAGTGATTTTTGTATTTTTTTATTCATTTATTAAATTTCAACGCGTCTTATTCTCAATGCTTTTGAAAATTGTAAAAGTGTATTTTTAAGTTCATCATTAATCATAAAATAGGCACAAGTCAAAAAAACGATTGTTGCACCAGTGTAGGCTAACACTAATGAAAATATGGAATAGTAACCCATAAGTTCCAAAAAAGCCCATCCCAAACCATAAGTTAGGATGGTGAGAACAAGAATTTTAAATATGTGCAAATACCACTCCCGTACCGGTATCCCTAAGCATTCAGAACAAATTCTCGGAACAGCATATGAATACGCGAATATATGATAAAACACCCACGAAAAACCCGCACCGTTTAACCCAAAGAAATAAATCAGGGCACCTGTTACCGGAAGGACGATGAACAGTGCTAAAAAGTTTGATTTGGATGAAATCTCCGGCTTACCGACTGCAAGAGAGAATACATATGGCACATTTAAGGCACCGTTCATATAGAAACCAAGAGCGAGCAAAGTTACAGGAAGCAATAGCATTCTGGCAACGTCAGGGTTAAACACAAATCCGAACACGGGTAACACTGCAAAGGGAATCACCCCGAAGATGGGGACCGTTCCAAAACAGAGCAGGTCCTGTAGTTTTCGGTATTGCGACATCATAATGTCCCGCCCCCCCATCTTAAAAAGTGAAGAAAAGGAGGGGAAGGCGGCTTGCGCAACAGCACTTGTCAGCAATGTTGCCTTGGAAACGGCGCTATAGGCAAAACCATAAAACCCGAAAAGACCAACAGGTAACAACTTGCTCACGATTATCTTATCAGACTGCGTGTGAACCATGGCCAATAAAGAAATCGACATCATATTAGAAGAATATCCAATGTTCCTTCTGACTACGGCGGGAAAATAGTGTGGTATGAATGCCTGCCACGAGAAAAAACGGCTCGCAGCAAGAAGATAACACAACACTCCAATGCCGAAAGAAACAACAAGCCAATAAGCGACTGATAACAACCCTCCGCCAATAGCAAGAATCACAATAATACCAAACTGTTGAAGTGTACTGCTCGCGACATCAATGAGGTTAAATTCCATTCGTTGCAGTCCGCGAAAAAGACTCGCGTAAAGAGACCGGGGCAGGGCGAGCAGCGCCGAAATTCCTAAAATTCGCAACACTTGCGTTGCCGCGGCCGCATCCATCGTTTTCAGGTTAATCCATTTGTTAATTAGAATAGGTGCTACGAAATAGATGATTACAGCCAGTAGGAGATAGGCAGTCCAATAGAATAAGGATGCTGTTTGGATAAAATTCTGGATATATTTTGGTTCGTCATTGAAATGGGCCGACACCTCCCGGACCGTAGTGGAGCAGATTCCCATCTCCAGCACAGCGCAAAGGACGGCATTCATTGTTAATGTGAAATAGATAATTCCAAGTGCATCTTCGCCCAACTGTTTGAATATATATTTGACAGCAACAAAACCGAGAATTAGAAGTAATCCCTGACCAAATAAATTGTAAATGATATTTTTAGATAATCTGGACATAAAACTCTTACTTCCTTCTCAAAAACGCACAGGGCCAGTGGGTGACATTTTTTGTCAAATCACTTTCATTAAATGGCCAAGCAGGCTGCTCCAATATAAACTCAGGATGTCTTTTGACAAAATCATTTACCGCTTCTATAGGATTATCCCGCACCCACTCTGGATTACCACGGGGGACATCATGTAGGTCTTTCATAATTCCATCGGTAGCAACGATATAAGAACCAGGTGTAATCAGATCAAAGTAATATTCCAGTTCGTCTAAAACATGCTGCTTGGTATGACAGGAGTCAAGAATTACTAACACAGTTTCGCCTGACTTTATTAATTTTTTCACCTGTCTTATGGTTTCAGGAGATGTGGAACTCATCTCAATCAGTGTGATGTGAAAAAACATCTCGTGCGACTCGATGGCTTTGCGGTTATGTGGACGGATTTCTATATCAATTCCAATTACGCGTCCTTTCCCCATTACCTTACACAAACTGGCATAAAAAATCAGCGAACCACCATGAGCCACACCTGTTTCAATAATTACATCGGGCTTAACTTGATAAATGACTTCCTGAATACGAACCATATCTTCAGGAAGTTGGATTATTGGCCGTCCCATCCAGGTAAATGTGTAAGTATACTTCTGATTCCAGCCAACCTTGAGCCATTGGTGGGAAATTAGTTCAAATGCTTCTTTTGAATAAAGATCAATTGTACGGGACTTTCCTTCTACTTCCTGAACCAATATCTTAGCAGTAGTATCAATCGTTAATTTCATAATTTATTATTCCTTTCTAAATTCTCCTTCCACCATTCAATAGTGCTTTTTAAACCTGCCTCAAGAGTTATCTTGGACTTCCAACCAACCTGTTGATTAATCTTACGGACATCAGCCACAAGAAAGGGTGGTTCATTTTCCGGCGTTGGTAAAGCACCAAGTTCAATCAGATGTCTTTTACCTAATAAATCTGCGATAGTATAAATAATATCTTTAAGGACAACCGGCTGACCTGATGCAATGTTTACGGGCCCTTCAACATTGCTTTCCATTAAATTTACAAAAGCCGAAGCAACATCTTCTACATGAAGAAAATCTCTAATCTGGTTCCCATCCGTACAACGAGCCGGTAGACCTTGTAACAATGAAGTTATAACAGATGGAATCAAACGAGTTTTTGCTTCATATGGTCCATAAAGGAAAAATATCCTTCCCCAAGCGCTACTTATACCGGTTTGTTTAGAAAATTGAGAGAGTATTTCTTGAAGGCTATTTTTGCAAGTTCCATAGAGAGTTTGAGGTCTGGTAGGAGTAATTCCCTCAGAACAGTATCCATAGTTCCAATCATATTCGGCGCAGGTGCCTGCCAATACGGCCCGTTTACCTCCTTGACTCGTAAAGTTCATCAGAAGTTCCAGACTGGTTTGTACCCAGCGAATATTCTCAAGAGATGTCCAATATTTTCCAGGGACTGCATACCAAGCAAAATGAAGTAGCTGAGTTGGTTTTACTTCAATAAGCAATTGTTTTTGCTCTTCCATATTTAAAAGATTACATCTATGCAAAAATATATTTTTGCCTTCACTCAAATCCGAATTGTCAGGATAACAAATTGCATGCACTTCATAACCTAGTTTTGTCAAAAAAGGAATAGTGTGTCTTCCTATAAAACCATTGGCACCGGTTAATAAAACTTTTTTCATTTTTTACTTATCCACAGATTTCACAGATTACCGCAGATTAAAAGCAATAAATATCTTAAAAATCTGCGTAATCTGCGGATTAATAAATCCTCACCTTTTTCATATTTTATCTCACAAAATCTTTAAAGATAAGGTCTTTTTCTGATATTACTGAATTAGACAATGGCCATTTTATTCCAAATGCTTTATCGTCCCATCTCACGCCACGGGCACATTCAGTATGATAAAACTCAGACATCTGATAGAAAACCACCGTATTATCTTTTAGCGTCTGAAAACCATGGGCAAATCCCTCAGGGACATAAACCATTCTGTAGTTTTCTGCGGTTAATTCTGTTGCAAGCCATTTGCAATAGGTTGAGGACTTCTTTCTTAAATCAATAATAACATCATATATTGCTCCTCTTATGCAACTAACTATTTTTACTTCTTCATAAGGTTTAACTTGGTAATGCATACCGCGTAGCGCACCTTTCTTTTTGTTGAAAGAGATATTGCACTGGACAATATGAGGATTCAAATCATACTTTTCAAACTCCTTCTGACAAAATGTGCGGGCAAAGAAACCGCGATTATCTTCTAAATGTTTTAGTTCTATAATATAAGCACCTTTTAATTTTGTTTCTTTAAAAATCATAATGGGTTAATGGGTATATGAGTATATGGGTTAATGGGTAAAAAAACTCATCCGCTCACCCACTCATCTACTCTTTAAATATTTAATAAAGTTTAAAGTCATTTTTCTAAGTATCTCTATCTCATCTAATATGTTTTTGTCTTTAAGATAGCCCAATCTCATAGAAATAATTATTTGTGTTTCTAGTTCAGATAAACTTCCTAAAGCAATATATACAAATTGGATAAACTCTCTTCGGCCTGACCGTGCCGCACCTTCAGCTATATTACTTGGATATGAGATTGCTGCCCGCCTCATTTGTGAGATAACTCCATAATTCTCTTCTTTTGGAAAATCCAGAGTAATTTTATATATACTTTCAACAAGTTCAATTCCCTTTTGCCATATTTCTAAATCCTTATGTGTTTTCATGCCACATCACCCATTCACTCATTTACCCATCTACTCATATACTTTCACCTCTGGTATTGGTACCACAAATTTTCCTCCCCACTCACGGATAAAACTCATCTGTTCAATGATTTCATCCTTAATATTCCAAGGAAGAATTAAAACATAATCAGGTTTATTTTCTTTTATTTTATTCGGATGTTTTATGGGAATATGTGTACCAGGAAGATATTTATTTTGTTTATACGGACTGAGATCTACTGTATAATCAAGAAAGTCAGTTCGTATCCCGCAATAATTGAGAAGGGTATTCCCCTTAGCGGGAGCACCATATCCCACTATTCTCTTACCCTCATTTTTTGCCTGGATTAAAAACTGAAGTAATTTTCTTTTTGTTACTTCTACTTTCTTTCCAAAATTATAATATGTTTTTAAATCAAACAAACCAAAAGCTTCTTCTTTTTTCAATAAATCTTCAACACAATTAGTAACTGTCTTTGATTTATCACCTTTATGTTTAGCATAGATACGCAATGAGCCACCATGTGTAGGAATTTCTTCGACATCAAAGATTACAAGGTTGTGAGAAGCAAATAGTTTCTCTACTGCGTGAAAAGAAAAATACGAAAAATGCTCATGATAAATCGTATCAAATTGATTCTCTTCTATAAGCCTAAGCAAATGCGGAAATTCCATTGTAATAATACCGACAGATTTCAAAGGGATTCTTAATCCTTCTACAAAATCATTGAGATTAGGGTTATGTGCAAGGACATTATTACCAATAATCAGATCAGCTAGTTTGCCATTCTTCCTCATTTTTCTAGCATAAGATGTATTAAAGAATTTGATATCAGTAGGAATGCCTTTTTTTATTGCTGCCTGAGCAGCATTTACCGCTGGCTCTATTCCTAATATGGGGATATTATGCTGTTTAAAATATTGTAACAAATACCCATCATTGCTTGCTATTTCTACTACAAAAGAATCTTTGTTAAGACCAAAACGCTCAATCATCATTTGAGTATAGTTTTTACAATGCTGTAACCAACTTTCGGAAAATGAAGAAAAATAGGCATAATCTGATGAAAAGATATCTTTTGCAGATTTAACCTCTTCTACTTGTACTAAAAAACATTTTCCACATACATATACATCTAAAGGATAATAGGCCTCCATTTGGTTTAAATCATCCTTTGAAAGGTAAGCATTTGAAAGTGGGGAGTTGCCGAGCGATAAAAAAGCCTCTACTAATTCATTATTACAAATTCTACATTTAATCATTATTTGCATACCTCGATTTAGTATATTTGACGATATGATCTATCCGTTGATTAAAAATTTCTTTACTATTGAATCCATCAACCCTATATTCATCTATTGCGAATTTTACCGTTTGCTTGAAATCTAAAACTGGATACCAATTCAATTTATTTACCGCTTTTGATATATCAAGGTGTAAAAGATTTGCTTCGGGGTTATTATTTATCTTATTCTCTATGATATATTTGCCACTGCCCCATTGTCTAATAGTTTCTTCAACAAGCTGTTTTACAGAAACCATATTTTTAGATAAAGGACCAAAATTCCAGGCACCTGAATATTTTTTCCCATCCGTATACAAAAGTGAACCAAGGGTTAAATATCCACTTAACGGTTCTAACACATGCTGCCATGGTCGGACTGATTCGGGATTTCTGATAATAATTGGTTTAGCATTAAGCAATGCTCGCATACAATCAGGGAAAATCCGATAAGCTGCCCAATCACCGCCTCCAATCACATTTCCCGCTCTTACAGAAGCAATATTAGCTGTATTATCTTGATTGAAGAAAGAACGTAAATATGAAGATGTAATTATTTCAGACGCTCCTTTAGAAGCACTATAGGGATCTTTTCCTCCCATTGGGTCTACTTCGCGATACCCATAAATCCATTCACGATTCTCATAACATTTATCGCTTGTTATATTTATGGCCACTTTTACAGACGGTGTATGCCTGACAGCTTCAAAGAAATTCACCGTTCCCATAACATTTGTATTGTAAGTGTAAAGTGGGTCTTTATATGACTCCAATACTAAAGACTGTGCAGCAAGGTGAAAGGCCACCTCAGGCTGGTACTTTGAAAACACGCCTAACAATTTCTGATAATCCGTAATATCTCCATCAATATGGGTTATTTTCTCGTCCAAATTGCAGATTACATAATTGTCCTTTTCAGTTTTCGGGCTAAGCGCATAACCAATAACATTTGCACCGAGGTTTAGTAACCATATTACAAGCCAGGAGCCTTTAAAACCAGTATCTCCAGTGACTAAGACTGTTTTTCCCTTATAGATTTTACTGAAAGTATCGTTCATTACCAGTTTTTCCAAAATGCTTTATTTTCATTCCATAATTTATTCAAATAATCCATATCTCTTAATGTATCCATACATGTCCAGGACTTAGTATGTTTATAAACCATAAGCTGTCCTTCATGTGCAATCTTTTCCAAAGGGCCGACTTCCAGATCGCAATTATCATCGATTGAAAGATAATTAAATATACCCCTGTTAAAAACGAAGAATCCACCATTGATTAGTCCTGACCCTGTTTTTGGTTTTTCATTAAAAGCTTCAACACGGTTATCATCAACTTTTAACTCACCAAATCGAGAAGCAGCATTGATTCCTGTTACGGTCGATAATTTTCCATGACTGCGATGGAACGATAAAAGAGAATTAATATCTATATCGGCTACGGCATCCCCATAAGTCATCATGAATTGGTCACTGTCTATATATTTTTCCACCCGTTTCAACCTAGCACCCTTTAATGCTTTATCCCCAGTATCAACTAAAGTAATCCGCCAACCACTTTCATCACAATTACTATGTATTTTCATCTTCTTTTCACCACCAAGCTCTATTGTAAAATCATTATTTAGTATCTCATAATTATAAAAATATTCCTTTATCATTTCACCTTTGTATCCCAGGCAAAGGACAAAATCTTTCATCCCATAATGCGCGTAAATTTTCATTATATGCCATAAGATTGGCTTCCCACCTATTTCCACCATCGGTTTAGGGCGGAATTCTGTTTCTTCTCTGAGACGTGTTCCTAAACCCCCACATAAAATAACTACCTTAATTTCTTGCATTTCTTTTATCCTCCTTTTCTAATTTTTGAAATGTCCATTATTATAGACCATGGGCTTGTACCAACAACACTTACAGCTTGCATAATGACCTTATTGCTTTTACTATTTCCTCAATTTGTGCCTTAGTCAACTCTGGATACATTGGTAAGGAAAGAATCTCTTTAGAGTATCCCTCACTGATTGGAAAATCACCCTCTTTATGTCCCAAACCTTTATATACATCTTGGAGATGGAGCGAAACTGGATAGTATACAGCTGTAGAAATTCCTCGAGATTTTAAAGCATCCTGCACAATATCTCTATGTTGGGTACGGATAGTATAGAGGTAATGGACGTGCTTACTATACTCTGGCTCAAAGGGAGTAATTACAGTTACTGGATTAAAAGAGTTAAATAGTTCATTATAATAGTAAGCATTCTGGCGGCGTTTTTCGATCCATTCATCCAAATGGGACAGTTTTACTCTTAAGATAGCCGCATAAAGTTCATCTAAGCGGCTGTTATACCCATCAATTTGATGATAATATTTCTTTTTACATCCGTGAACTCTAAGCATTCTAATCTTTTCGGCAATCTCTTCTCTATCAGTAACGACCATACCACCGTCACCATAAGCCCCCAAGTTCTTGCTGGGGAAAAAGCTGAAACAGCCTGTGTCTCCTATTGAACCTACTTTCCTTCCTTTATATTCAGCCCCAATAGCTTGAGCAGCATTTTCAATTACAGCTAAATTATATTTTCTGGCTAAATCCATAATCGGGTCCATATCACAAGGCTGGCCGTAAAGATGAACGGGTATTATTGCTTTTGTCTTAGGAGAAATTTTTTCTTCTATTTGTTCAATACTGAGATTATAGGTCTTAGAATTAATATCTACAAAAACAGGTTTTGCTCTCACTTTGGAAATTGCTTCGGTTGTAGCAATAAAAGTGAAAGGAGTAGTAATTACTTCGTCTCCTTCGCCTATACCTAAAGCCAATAAAGAAAGCATTAAAGCATCTGTCCCCGAGGCAACGCCAATCCCATATCTAGTCCCACAATAATTGGAAATCTCTTCTTCTAATTTGCTAACATTCTCACCGAGTATAAAATCACAATTTTCTAATACTTTTTCGATTGCTTCGTTTATTTCGTTTTTAATCGTTTTATATTGTGCCTTCAAATCTACTAAAGGAATTGGCATTATAATGCTCTCCTCACTTTAACTTAACTACCTTCAACCCTTCAGTTTTTCATTAGGTAAGCGCCGATTCCAGATAGTCTTTTTCAAAATTGACTTTAGCTATTAAATCCTAGTTGAAACATTATATGCAAAACCATATCTTTTAACTAAATCGCTATTTAAAAGCCCGGCTGATATAGTTTCGTCTGCCCGTTTCTTTTTAAATCTGCCTCAACCATCATTCTAACCAACTCTTCAAAATTCACTGTCGGCTTCCAGCCAAGTTTTCTTTTTGCTTTACTATAATCACCCTTGAGTAAATGAACTTCTGTAGGTCGATAAAAAGTTTTATCAACGACCACATAGTCTTGCCACTTAAGACCAACGTAATCAAATGCTAATTTCACAAATTCTTTCACCGAATGCGTTTCGCCAGTAGCGATTACATAGTCATCAGGCTTATCTTGCTGAAGCATAAGCCACATTGCCTTTACATAATCTCCGGCAAAACCCCAATCTCTTTTGGCTTCTAAATTTCCCAGTCTTAATTCCTTAGCTAATCCCATTTTAATCTCGGCAACCGCATTGGTTATCTTTCTAGTTACGAATTCAAACCCGCGACGCGGTGATTCATGGTTAAAAAAAATCCCGTTACAGGCAAAGATGCCGTAAGCTTCGCGGTAATTGCGCGTTAAATCAAATCCGGCTACCTTTGATATTCCGTAAGGGGAACGGGGATGAAAGGGCGTATTTTCATTCTGGGGAGTTTTTTTAACCAGGCCAAACATTTCACTAGAGGCTGCAAAGTAGAATTTGCATTTGGGTGCTTTTTCCTTGATTGCTGATAGCACAAAATGTGTTCCGTTAATGTTGGTATTAATTGTAGAAAATTCATCTTCAAAAGAATAACTCACAAAACTCTGAGCAGCTAAATGATAGCATTTATCTGGTTTCACCTTCTCCACTATATTGAATATACTTGCATAACTCTCCATAGAACCAGGATGCACGACGATCTTATCCAAAAGATGTCTTATCCGCCACAATCTATGTTCCGAGTCTTCAAGGGCTACTCTTCTGACAATTCCATGAACCTCATAACCCTTGCTTAACAAAAATTCAGCCAGATACGAACCATCCTGTCCGGTAATTCCAGTAATTAATGCTTTTTTCATCTTTTTCTCCTTGTCCGACTCGCAGGCTGAAGCCCTGCGACTACCAATTCTGGTTGTGTGTATTGAACCGCACAAACGGTTTAACGGGTTCAATGAATTGAACCTATACAATTTTTCAGAGATTTAGATGCACAGATTGAATCTGTGCCTACAATGGGTCTATGTGCAGATTGAATCTGTGCCTATAGGGATTTAGCATTTTCATTTTTCTGTATGGTTACTTATGAATTGATTTATGTGCTTGATAAATTTATGAAAGTCTTCCAGACGGTGCTGCAGAATTTCATAAATTTTGTTTAAATCAATGCTGGCATATTCATGAACTATAATATTTCTTAATCCAACCATACCACGAATTTGCCGAGCAAATTCAGAAGGAATTATATTCTTGTCACCTAATTTATCTATAATGTCCACATAATCTTCGATTCGATTCTCACCCATTGCGGCTAAAATATGATTCCCCACATCAACGAGCACCTGAATAGAAAGCTGCAACCCGTGTAAGACCATCCATTGCTTGGTCAAAGATGAGGAAAACTCACCCCACGATATACTCTTGAAATCTTCTAACTCTTTCAAGTAACGATTTAAGTCTTGAAATTTCTTTGTAATCACTTCTTTGTCTATCATTGCCGCCTCCTTGTAGCCAAACGTGGCTTGATGAGTTGTCTAAAGTCATTATACTTATTAATGGTTTCTACTTGAAATTGAATACGCTTTTTTTCATTTTTAGAATAAACGAGACTACCAAAATATAAGACTCTATGTCTGAGTAAAGGACTTGCTTCATTGAGAATAACTAAGTCTACATTATTTGTCTTTAATAATTTAATCAAATCTGTGAGGATTTCTGCTTTATAACCATATCTATATGATTTCTCGTTAACCTGTTGTCTATCCAAAATTACGGCTATATCCACATCACTCAAAACATTGGTTCTCCCTTGAACTGTGGAACCAAAAATATAAGCGACCTCTATCTCGGGATGTTTTTGGAAATATGGTCTCAGAATTTTTTTAATCTCGTCTATATTTCCGGTCATTTCCCAAATCCCCCCTTTTTATTTCCCCGGCTGACTTCCTTCATCAAAAAGTAGCCTGTCCCCTTTTTTGCAAAATTGTATCTAACCTTTTCTGAACACAAGAACTAATCTTAGAATTGGGTATTTTTTTTACCCATTCTTTTGCTTTCTTGAAACTAAACGATTTAGGAAAATACAACTCAGGAAAGTAACTAAATTGTTTTTTCTTACGTGCGGAAAGGTATAAACTATCAACTAATGCTTTCTCTGGCTTCGCTATCAGGAAACTCCCCGTTTCCTTATACCAAATGAATCCATCAAAAAATGAGGGTGCTATACGGTGAACAGAAAAGGTTCCTATTTTCGTTTGAATTATCTTTGTATGAGCAGTTGAGGCAAGAGTAATTACCTGAGGAATCTGCTCAACTATGCCATACAAATGCAATGCACTTATAAAAGAAACATACGCTCGATGTCTGGGAAGTAGAAAAGGAATCACGCTATAAGCACTTAAGCGTTCTTTACTGACTTCAGCCCAAATGCCACGGTATACTTTAAAGACCACTCCTTCCCTTTGGAGAAAATTGAGTGCCTGGGTTGTGGTGGATAGAGATTTCCCTGAGAGAGAAGACAATGCGCTTGTTGTAAACACAGGTTGATGCAATTGCTTAATAAATCGCAAAATGGATGTTTTCAAGATAACCCCTTCGGGGTTACTTCCTTAGGGGCTTCGCCCCTCTGGCGCTCCAAAATGCTCCTATTCGTCGCATTTTTCCGCTGTCACCCCTTGGGGGAAACCAGATTGTTTCCCCCAAACCCCCTAATCCGCATAGGAATTTTTCAAATTCCTATGCTTAGACATATGTTTTTCGGATTTCCTCAATAAAATTAGATACTTTTAGTTTGACTTCATCCCATAAAGAAGATGAATTATACATAGCTTGATTTTTTAAGGGCGTAATAATTTGTTCTAACGCTCTTGCCAAACCACCTTAAAAATTCCAGATGAAAGACTTCTCTTAATTTTGACAACTCCCCATTGCTAAAGCAAGGGGATTCTCCAACTTATACCATTGCTGGCTTTCGTATTTGGAGTTCCTGCTTCGCTGTGGAAGCCAACGCTTCCACTCCACAGGCTATCACCGAATGTCCTTCGGCTAAGATATTTATGCTTGCGTTTAAGTCTGCATTTTCTCTATGTCCGCACTGGACGCATTGAAATTTTGCCTGGTTTATCCTGTTCTCCTTTGAGACATGGCCGCATATTCTGCATTTTAGACTGGTGTTCTTAGGATCTACCAGGATTAACCTTCCACCTCTCCAGTCTAGTTTATAGGAGAGGTGGTTTTGAAATGTATGCCAGCCCTGGTCAAGGATAGAGCGATTTAATCCGGATTTGGCTTTAACGTTTTGTCCCGGATTCTCTTTTGTTCCTTTTGCTGATTTAGCCATGTCTTTGGTCCTCAGATCTTCCATGACAATTAAGCTGTGGCTTTTGGCTAATTGCGTGGAGGTCTTATGCAGAAAATCTTTGCGGACATTGGCTATATGATAGTAGAGTTTTTCTGTCTTTTGCCTGGCCTTTCTCCAGTTTGACGAAAACTTCTTCTTTTTGGATAATCTCCTTTGAAATTTGGCTAACTTTTTGAGGTTCTTCTTCAAAGGTGATACACCTAAAATAGCTTGTCCATCTGAGCATTGGACAAATGTGTTGATGCCTCTATCTATTCCTATTGCTGATTGAGGTATTTGGTCTGATTGTGGGATATCTACCTCACAGTTAAAGGCAATATACCACTTTCCGCAAGATTTTGATATGGTTACATGCTTGATTTTTCCTTCAATTTCTTTTGATTTGGTGAAACGGACTATGCCCAGTTTGGGAAGTTGGACCTGTGCGACCTTTTTGGATAGCTGATTCATTAAGGTTATTCCCTGGGGAAGCCGGAAGCTGTTATGGATTGCCTTCTTTTTGAACCTGGGATAGCCTCGACCACGAAAGAAGTTTTTAAATGCCTGGTCCAGGTCCTTATTGACCTGCTGAAGAGATTGTGAAGGACAAAGAGATAACCAGTCAAACTCCTTTTTCCATTCTGTGAGGAGTTTATCTAAATCAAAGCGTGATAAATTTTGTTTCTTCTTTTCCCAAAGTCCTTTCTTTAGGGCTAATCCCCTGTTCCATACATAACGGCATGAGCCTGCTGTCTGGTTACAAAGGGATTCCTGCTCGCGAGTTAATCGAAGTTGATATTTAAAGCTCTTTGAGATTATCACTATACAAACCCTAATTGTTGGCACTTCGTGCCAAACGCCTTATATCCCCATACATAAATGCAGGGGCTTTACGGCGTTTTTTTGGTAAAGAAGTATACATTTTTTTCTCGACATTATGTATTATACTTTAGTTATAACTAAATTGCAATACATTATTTATACTATACAGCCTACTTTAACGCTATATTTATTAAATCGTTTTTAATAAAAATGGCATTATTTGTGAGATTTGCCAGCCTTTTTTCCTGAGAAAAAGGGGATAGGCTGCTTTTTACGCCGATTTAGATGCACAGATTGAATCTGTGCCTACAAATGAATTTTAAGTCTTGGTGTCAGATACCAATTTTTCCAGAGATTGCTTCTAAAATATTGAGATAGCGGTTATTTTTCTTCTGGATACTTCCGTCAGCTAATAATATAATTGAATTTTTGCTGTTAATTTCTTCCGGGGTTCTTGCTCTCGAATATCGCATGTCTCTTTTTCCCATATCCCGTAAGGAGATCTCAACTATATCGGCAAGTTCTCCCCTACCTAGAATGGTAAAGTTTCTCTCCCCTTTCTCGTAGTATTCTAAAACCGTATCTTGAATCTTCTCCTTTACTTTTTTCAGGGTATCTATGGTTCCCAACAAGTATCGGTGTGTCTTTTTTACTTTCTCTGTAAATCCTCGGGGGGTAAGAATATATTGGACTCGTCTTCGATCTAATCCTTTTACTTTTACATAGCCTTTTGCAATGAGCCTTTTTATGACCAGGTTCGTCATTCCCAGGGAGAGTCCAGTCCGGTGGGAGATTTTTCTTTGAGTGGTATTCAGGTCTTTTCCAATTTCATAGATGATTTTGAATTCGTGATCTTCAATTCTTTCGGGCATCGGACCCTCCAGCGTTCACTTTTTGAACATTATACGGAATTGTCAGTACTTTGTCAAGTAAATTTTAGAGTTAACATTTATTCTATCGGTGGGTTCTATATGCCTCCCTTTCGGGAGGACTCCAAAAATCATGGAATCCTTGCGAAAGCAAGGTTCCGACTCATTGACTGCCCTTTCGGGAGGACTCCAAAAATCATGGAATCCTTGCGAAAGCAAGGTTCCGACTCATTGACTGCCCTTTCGGGAGGACTCCAAATGCTTTTCGATGAATCTAACACCTGCAAGAATATCAGTTGGTTAAACTTAGGCGGAGTTTCCAGACTAAAAAGAGGGCTTGAAAAATGATTCTTTTTGAAATTTTGGATGTGCCGCGGGTGCGGTCAATAAAAGTGATGGGAACTTCTTTGAGGGAAAATCCCCTTTTCCATAATCTATATTTCATTTCTATTTGAAATGCGTATCCATCAGAAATAATTGTATCCAGGTCTATCTTTTCCAGAGCTTCCTTTCTATAACAGTTAAATCCGCCTGTAGAATCGGAAATCGGAAGCCCGGTTACCATCCTAACATAAATATTGGCTCCTCGACTGAGGATGAGCCTATGGAGAGGCCAATTCTGAATTCCACCATCCTTGATATATCGGGAGCCAATTACCAGGTCATATTCTTTTGCTTTTTCCAGAAGGTCGATTAGATATTTCGGCTGATGGGAAAAGTCAGCATCCATCGTAAATATCAAGTCGTGATTATTCTCCAGAGCGTACTTGAATCCGGTAATGTAAGCTGTTCCCAGGCCAAGTTTGCCTCGGCGATGGATTACAGATACTTCGGAATGCTTCCCTGCTAACCCATCAGCTATTCTGCCTGTGCTATCGGGGGAGTTATCATCAATGATTAAGATATGGAAGTCCCTGTTTAATTTTCGTATTTCTCCTATTAATTTTTCGATATTTTCCTTCTCGTTATATGTGGGAATTATGATTATTGATTTCATTAAGATATATTAATACATACCGCCCTTTCGGGCGGACTCCAGAAATCTTGCCCTTTCGGGTGGACTCCAAATCCTTTGCTATGAATCGAACCTTTAAAGTTTCTTTTTGAAATATTCTACTGTTTTCTGGAGGCCTTCTTCCAGGGAAACTCTGGGAGACCAGTTTAACAGTTTCTTTGCTCTGGTTATATCTGGTCGCCTGATTTTGGGGTCGTCTACAGGAAGGGGTTTATGAATTACTTTGCTTTTACTCTTTGTTATCTTTAAGATGAGCTTAGCAAAATCATTGATGGTCATTTCTTGAGGATTCCCTAAATTAATGGGCCCACTGATATTGGAAAGGAGAAGCTTATAGATGCCTTGAACCATGTCTGAAACATAACAGAAACTCCTGGTTTGTGTGCCATCACCAAATACAGTAAGAGGGTTCCCTTCCAAAGCCTGGTTAATAAATGTGGGAACGACACGACCGTCTTCTTTCCTCATCCTCGAACCATAAGTGTTGAAGATTCTGGCAATCTTTGTGTCAATTTTGTGATAATAATGGTAAGCCAT
>Ga0209979_1001071_pt1 | contig 31979 bp, 29 predicted proteins | sample AnhtaG_FD_183114 | JGI IMG/M metagenome (GOLD analysis project Ga0209979, IMG submission 183114) | Deep subsurface microbial communities from Anholt, Denmark to uncover new lineages of life (NeLLi) - Anholt_01485 metaG (SPAdes) (version 2) | ecosystem: Environmental > Aquatic > Marine > Oceanic... | reverse complement strand
TGAGAGGTGATAACGTTTGAAGAAAAGGCAGAGTCATACCCTGTCGAATGGATGATGTCAAAGTCTGTTTTTCTGAGAAGGGAAAGAGCGGCAAGGAGTAAGGTACTGGATATCAAGAAGGTAATGTGTGCCAAAGACTTGGGACATCTGAGTGCTGGCACCTTATAGTGCTTAACTTTGAGTAAGTCAATTCCATTTATAGTATTAGAAAAAACCGAAACCTGATGGTCCTCACAAAGCCTTTCGACTAGGTGAGCGGTGACGGTTGCTGGCCCTGCTTCAAAGTTAACATGATGCGCAATGAAAGCAATCTTCAAGCTTATCTCCAAAAGGGGCCTCTAGCATAGGGACTTAGTATATGGTGCTTTTGCGGGAGAGCACCAGACTTTGGTTCAAAGAGCTAGTGCCAACCCTACCACCAAGGCCGCCGCTAAATGGCGCTTGCCATTTGGAACTATAAATATTATACCACAATGGACACGGTGTGCATAGAAACTTACTCTATGTCAGCTGCTGCGCAAGGGGTCGAGTCTAAACAAAGGGTGCAAGCTCCAAAGTAAGGAATACAATTCACATTGAGATGAACAAAAAGCCATTCTGTTTAGCTCCTCGTTTTGCATTGACCGAGGCAAGCGACTACCACAACGCATCGCATTGTTCACTCTACCATCCATAACACCTGAGGCAGACGTAGACCTGGAATATAGCACGGCGGGATTTAACAACCTTAATAAGCTACCTGGCAATCTTAGCTCTTTGCCTTTCGGCGTCTTCTGAGCCAGATTACCAAAGGCGGAATTGAATTTGTTACTTAGCGCTTAGAGTGCTCATCAAACTGCACAATCCGCCAGCTTGTTTAATTTATCAAAGCACAAGCAGAGTTAGACTTTATAGACCCGGCATAGCAGTGCCCGGTTACACCAGCCGCCGGTCAACGGATCACAACAATCAGGGTCATCAAGCGTCAGGACGTTGGCATTTGATTCCCAGAGTCCGTGGAGGGAAGGTTCCGCTCCCGGCATCTCCGGGAACCACCAGCTGGCTTCACAATTCACCACGTTGCTGAGTATGCCAGGGTTGAGATGTGCCTTTTGCTTAATTCTTCCTCGCCTTGTTTCAATAAATATCCAATCGCCTTCACTGATACCTAGTTTGTGGGCGGTATCCGGATGAATATCCGTCAGCGGATCAGGGTGTCTCTCTCTCATTCCGATGCCCCATTGCCTGTGCTCTGAGTGGAACATCGGCATAAACCTGCCGCCGGTATTTAAAATCAAGGGATACTCTCTGGCTACTTCCGGTGTGCTCAGCGGGCTTTCCGGCGGCTCTTCGTAGAAAGGCAAGGGGTCATAGCCCAGTTTTTCAAATACCGTGGAGTATAATTCAACCTTGCCGCTGGCTGTAGGAAATCCCTTCTCTTCATATTTTTTATATTTTCTGGCACCCCTGACAAATCCGGCTTTAACGAATTCTTCATAAGTTATCCCCAGCGGTTCAAGCTGGTATTCAATCGCTTCTTCGAAGGTTTCCCATGGCCAGTCGCCTTCTTGCCCGAGCCTGATGCCGAGCTCGCGCCAGATTGTATAATCGTCTTTACGCTCTCCCAGAGGTCGAATTGCCCTGCCTCCGCCGAAAACCACGTCATTCAGGTCTTCGAAAGTCGAACAAAGCGGTCTCTCCATCCAGCTTGAAACCGGCAATACGTAATCGGCAAGCTCCGCTGTCGGTGTCAGCCAGAAATCGCAGACGACATGGAGGTCCAGGTTTTTGCTTTTCAAGGCTTCATACACGAGTTTGGTATTTCCTGCCCAGAGCAATGGATTGCTATCCCAGGTAATCATTGCTTTTACCGGATACGGTTCGCCGGTTAGAATAGCGCGCCAGGTCAATGGCGGTGAGGCTGCTACCCGATGTCCAACGATTTCCTGTATACCGAAGGCATTTTCATAGTACTGTGAGGTCAGTTCGTAGCTCTGCCAGGACATAGCCCTGAAGCGGTCTGCGCCGATTTGTTTCAGGCGTTGCTCAGGGGGCAACCTGTCGATTAGCTCAAGAGTCACTTCCCGCCTGAAGCGTTTGCCGTTTATTTCCGGCCCGATGCCGGGAATAAGGTCGCCGCCTCTTACATCAAGGTTGCCGGTGATAGCGCGCAGGATAACCCTTGCCTGTTCTACTCTGCCGGCATTGCGGCCTATCTGGTCGGAAGCAACGCCACGCACTATACAGGCAGGTTTAGATGTGGCATACATCCTGGCGGAAGAAACGATTTGCTCTTCAGTCAGGCCGGTGATTCCCGCAACCTTCCTGGGACTGTATTCCTGAACACGTTGTGCCAGTTGTTCGAAGCCATGAGTCCACCTTGAGACAAAATCTTTATCGTAGAGTTCTTCGTTGATAATAACGTTCAACCAGCCCATAGCCAGAGCGGCATCGGTGCCTGGCCTTAGCTGGAGCCAGATATCGGCAGTGTTCGGCTGTCCTGGTACGCCTCGGGTCGACAACGATGAGCTTGCATCCGTTACCACGCCGCCTCTTTTTGATGCCAGCAATTGCCCTCGGAGACGAACTGGCGGGATTTTGTCCCCAGACAACCACGCAGTTACTGTGGGAAATATTGGATACCAGGCTGCAGCAGCCTCCAATAAGCGCCATGTCTATGGCGTGGCAATTCAGGAGGCAAATAACCCCGGCATGAGCTACGTTTTGCGGGTTGCCGAAAAGATTGAGAAACCGTGAACGCATCCAGAAAGCCCCGCTTCTATATGTGCCTTCGGTAACGACCAGGCTTTCCGGACCGAACCTTTCTTTTATATCACCCAGTTTGCCGGCGATTTCATCGAAAGCCTGCTCCCAGCTGATTTTCTGCCACTTGCCTTCACCGCGTTCTCCCGCTCGCTTCAGCGGGTGCATCATCTGGTCGGGATGATAGAGCCACCTTGAGGCGTAACCGACCCTCTCACAGACTTTACCCAGGGTTAACCCATGCCCTCTGTTGCCTTCTATACGGGTTATTTTGCCGTCTTTAAGGTGGACCAGTACACCGCAATTGCTGCCGCAAAAGGCGCAACCCGCCTTTTTAATTTCCTCGCGGATTTCAGTGGTACTCATTTCTCATCCTTTAAGGGTTTGTCTCAGGAGAATTTGATTATAAGTGTCAATGGCAAGGTATGTCAAAATAATAGGATACGTCTCCTGGTTGCCCTGTCGAGAAAGGCATTTGCATATTTGCCGGGTTCAGTGGAACCGATGAGAAGCTCAATATATCAAGAAGCGGAAACATTCAGCCACTCTGTTCAGTTCTTCGTTTTGCATTGACCGAGATAAGCGAGTGCACATTTCGTCAGATTGTTACTGTTGCAATGGGAGCACCCTATTACTCTGTGAGATGCTTGACGTCTTGGCATTTTTCATAGCTAAGGCAATCGCCTGATCGTCCAAGGACTAGAATGTTAGCCTGTGAAGCTAAAAATAGAGATTCGGATTCATTTGGGATACCAACCCTTCCTAACCAAGCCGAGCTATAACTACCTCACCATCTTCTATGACGACGGTCGTTGTTCCTCGACAGTTAGGGCAGGTGAGTGGTCCGCTGTAGTTAGCTTTAGATGGCTCCAGAGGGATACTTTTGCCACAGCCCAAGCAGATTACTCCTGAGGAGCTTCTTGAACTAGCCTGATGCTGTTGCTTATGGCTAGCTAGCTGCTCTATAGTATCGAATTCAATTCCGCAGGAAACGCACTTATAACGCATTTCTCTCCTTAGCGCATTCTCAATGTCTAAAATCGCCCAGTTACTAAGTTCATTATCCCACTCAATTTCCTTTGTTTAAGTTACTGACCGTACGGTTGCCTTAGTGCGATTTTCTGGGAATTTTTAAAGCCCCGTCGACTTCCTCCAGGTCAAGCCACCATTTGTACCTCTCGTCCTGTTTGCCGTAACCCCAGACATTATCCATCTTAACCAGGAATCTGTCCAGGAACGGAGTATGTTTCACCATCCACCTTACTAAATCGAGGGTCCAGCCTTCAGGCCTATTCCAGGGGCAGAGCTTGATGCAGCGTCCGCATGACGAGCCGCCCTGATTGCTAACTCTGTATTTGCTGCAAAGGTCGGCATCAAATCGCCAGTTTTCGTAGCCATTTAGCATAACCTTTTCGCCATCAGGGATAGACCTGGCGTGGCATTCAGTGGCGCACGTGAGGCACTTTCGGCAAAACTCCTGGAGGCCAAAGTCGACCGGGCTATCCGGCTCCAGCGGCAGGTCGGTGGTAACCACCGCGGCCTTGAAGCGGGTTCCCAGGAATGGGTTAAGCACAATGCCGGCCCGGCACAGCTCGCCGATACCAGCGAGGAGAAGCAGGGGCACAACCAGTACCTGGTAATTAAAGACGTGGTGAGCTCGAGCCGGGTACCCCAACTTTCTTATGTAGTCGGCCATAATACAGGCGATAAAGGCGCTGGTTGAGTATCCGATAAAGCTCTGGGAACCAGAAATCCAGTCATCCCCCGTGGAGCCGCACATGGTATCGAAATCCTGGTCGACCACGAGCAGGATGGCGTATTTATGGTTGAGCTCCACCGGATTACCGGCCAGGTCGTGGTGGTAAACAGCGTATTGTGGCAGACGGCAGATGCCGACAATATCAGCCCTCAGAAAGTACCCCAGCTGCTTTATGTGTCGGCTTAAGGCCTTTGGGTCTTTGGGGAGGGGAGCTTTTGCTTGGGCTACCTCGCCGTCGACCAGCGGGACCATGTGGCCGGTCATGTTAGCGAGGGCTGCTCCTAAAGGGTGTTTGGTAATAAAACGTTCAAATTCGCGGGCAAGGCTGGGTCCGAAATCGCCACGCATAACGCGGGCGAAGCCGTGCTCTCGTTCGTCGAATCTGGGGATATCGTCGGTGATTCGGGTTGTGGGCTGCTCGACCCTTTTCAGTCTTTCCATAGGGTAGGGGCCAAGCTGCTCTCTTCTGCCTGATATTTTCTGGTGATATGGTTTCTTGGCCACTGTTACCTCCTTATTAGATTTTCCATTTGAGCTGAACGTTAAGTATAGCCATATCAAATAGAAAAATCATCCTGGATACAAAGGCGCAGCCCTTTCTGCCCACATCACTTTTCATTGGATTGTTCACTCTGTTGTCCATGACTAGGAAGGCTGGGCAAAGGACTCTTAGCGCTTAAAGGCGACTGGAAAACTGCACATTTCGTCAAGATGTTAACTTAATTTGGACCTGAGCCTTATTAGGTGAACGGAGACCAACACCGCAGTCATTATAGCCACGAAGCCAATGACGATCCATGCGGAATACTCAGGTCCCACATCCTTTAACCCGAACCTAGCTAAAGACCCCAAGATAATTAATGTTCCATCATAGACAATCGAAGAAAGTACGATGGACAGCACCAGCTGATAGTAACGGACGCACACTGTGCCAGCAGCCACCGATGATACCTGCATCAACCCCGGCGTCAATCTGGCAGCAGCTATCACCGGTATGGTCCATCTACCTAGTCTATTCTGAAATTGCTCAAAATTGCGCCGCAAGAATTTTGAACGTTTACCGACCCAGTCTACGAATCTTGGGCCCAGCAGCCGACTTACCCAGTAAATAATGCCCGTTCCCAGCAGTCTGCCACCCAATAGCATCATAATGATAAGGAACACCGGCAATGAGAAGGCCCCCATTTTGTAGGTAGTGAAAAACAGAATGGTGTCAAGTACGAATGGAAATGGGATACCAATGTCGGCTTATACGGTTAAGAAAAATATGGCTGCCAGTTCCCCTGGATTATTAACGCTTATGGAAGCAGCTAGTGTAGAAAGTGCTCCGTTTATCCAGTCAACCATAGTACGACTCGGGCTATTGTTGCACAAAATGGGGGTAGGGACAATGCCCAATTTTAACTCAATTAAGTTGCCTCGATAGGCTGTAGCTTCACGCTTAGGACGTGCCAAGCTCCGCATGGTAAAATGTTGTTACACGGACTCATACTGGTATACCACTTACGGAGACAACTAATGCTAAAAGGTGAGCCGCCTCAGTTTGTCCTGATATTGTGGCCTGTGATAGATAAACTTTGGCGAGTAGTCTATCACATCAAGCCCCTGAAAGCTGATGGTAGCGGCATCATTCGCTTCCACCTTCACTGCTACAAGGGCCTCACCAGAGTACTAAATGATGGCTCTAAAGTGAAAACTGGAGATACAATCATGGAGCTTCATTTGAACAACGCCTGGTTTAAAAGAAGACGCAAGCTGAATCTCAGAGCCTCACAATCGCCCCGGGAATTCCTTGGTTGCTTCGCACAGGACCTCCACTTTCTAGCTCAGCAAATAGCCAGCGGGATGTTTGGCAATATTACAGCGCTCCATGGCAGCACCCTCCTGCATGTAGCCGCCAGACGACTGGGATTCCAAGTTGATGAACTGCCCGATAGCTTGTGGAAGAAAGGAGCCCGCTTCTATATGGCCGGGTTAATGCAGGTATATCATTTGCGGGGAGATGAAGTGTCTGGACTCAAAGAAAAGCCTTGGGAGCTCAAAGAAGTCTGGCTTTCCAGAGCGGCACTTTTGACCAGGTATGGCCCAAAACATCCGTGAGTTCGTTCGTATGTCGAAACCGGGCTTGCTAGACTGAAGGCTCCCCTTCTGACTCAAGAAGCTCAGGTATGGTGACAAAATCAAAACCCCTCTCCTCCTTTAGGGTCTCAATGACGAAGGGCAGAGCTTGGAGCATCTGGCTACGGTCATAGCTTGGTCTGCTATCGCGACCATCGTGCAGGACAATTACGCTCCCTGGCTTTGCCCGCTGAACAATAGTCTGTCCAATCTCCTCGCCAGACTTATTTGCCTTCCAGTCACCGGTCATGTTGTCCCAGGTAACTACCGTGTACCCGAGGTGGCGAACAGTTCGCATCAGCCAGGGGGTACGGAAGCCATAGGGAGGACGAAAAAGCTTTGGCTCAAATCCGGTACACTCATAGATTGCCTGATGAGCCAGCTTAATGTCACGAGCAACAGCCTTGCCCCATCTCAGACATAGTGACTTGCGGTGATGGTAGGAGTGATTCCCAATCACATTTCCTGCTGTCACTATCCGCCGGCAGACCTCAGGATAGCGCCGAGCGTTTTGCCCAATGACAAAGAAGGTCGCTTTTATTTTATATTGCTCCAATATGCTGAGAACCTGGGAGGTATACGGTTCATTCGGGCCGTCATCAAAGGTCAGCGCAATCTGAGGACAGTTGCGGTTGCCATTAGACCACACTTTGCCATAGAACCGGGAGCGAGGGTTGATTCCGTGGTAGGCAAACAGTGTACTCAGAACACCAATATCAAAAACGTAAATTAACCTTCCCACTGCCTCAATCGCGGGGCTGATATGCAACCAAAGTAAGCCAAAGAGAAGGGCAACATACCACAAGGATGCTCTTACTTTCTGCGAGGAAAAACTGGCAACCACATTTTGCCATGCCTTGGTCGGCCAGTCTTCCAGCTCTTCGGAAATTGGTTTATACCAGAAAAGGACCGAGAAGTAATCCACAATCCAGTTCCAGTATTGAGTCACCACACCCATGCTCTTCAAGCGACGAGCCGAGGTAAGGACAAAGAGCCGGGGGATAATGCCTCCCTTACCAACTCTCTTCAGTCTCAAGGAAAGTTCGTACTCTTCGCCATAAAACTTGATGCTGGTATCAAATCCACCTATTTCCAATAGTGCTGAGCGTCGCACGGCGAAGTTACACCCCCATATAGCACCACCTTTATTAAAAGCTTTGCGAAAAAGCTGGTCTGTGATAATGCTGATGAAATTACTAGCGTAAGTGGCAATCCTGGCGATCCTGCCAACATCGCAATAGGCATAGGGTCCGCTTATCACCACCGTCTCTGGTTCCTGGACAAGGCGCGACACGATGGTTGAAAGCCAGCAAGTTGGTGCCTGAGTATCGGCATCGATGAAGGCGATAATCTCTCCTGTTGCTGCTTCGGCGCCCTTTTGCCGAGCGCACGCAGGACTTCGCTTACTCTCATAGACAACCCTTGTTCCCCAATCGAGAGCTATCTTGGCAGTATTGTCCGTGCTAGCATTATCAACCACGATGACCTCATACTCCGCGGCGTAGTCCTGCTTTTTTATTGACTCTAAACACAAAGGCAGATATTTTTCCTCATTATAAGCTGGGATGACTACCGATACAGAGGGTAGCCCTTTAGAACTAGCCATTGGTACCTGCACTGCGTTACCCTCGCCCATGACTTGTCAATCCAGAACGAGACAGACTAATTATACCACCTCCTTAGCTCTTTGCCCTTCGGCGTCTTCTGAGCCAGATGACCAAAGGCGGAACCCAGACCCGGCAGAAAACGCCAAGCCAAATGAACACCGCGGCTAAACCTCTGCCAAATGCGCTCAGTTCGCTCACCTCCTAGTTAAAGGCATGGGAGGTGCTCCAGGGCTCAGCCAATCCCTTTGCTTTCACCTCAGCCGCTTTTGCAGGATTAGCTTATCATCCCCGGGCGCATAGAAGTCAGGGACGCAGGCTGCTATCGCGTAGCCATGCCTAATGTGGAAGCGTCTGGTCATGGTCCTTTGTCCCTGTACAAGCCGCGGCTTATTTAACTATAACTTTAATCAATGTGATTATACCATAGGAGTAGGTAATGATAGTAAAATGTAATAACGGTATTGAAATCAAAATTGAAGAAAGCGAACTCTATGTTAAAGTAATTGTTGGTGATACTACTTGGTATTGGCATATAGTTGGATACCTCACAAAACACGGCAGCATTAAATTGGCGTGTTGCGACAGCGACTGATTAGGGAAATAGTCCGCCATCTATAGTGATGGCTTGTCCTGTGATATAGCCAGCTCTGTCACTGGCTAAAAAAGCTACCAGTTCAGCCACATCCTCAGGTTGGCCAAAGCGTTGCAATGGAATCATTGCCAGTATGGCCTCCTTTCTTTCCGAAGGCAGCTTATCTGTCATCCCAGTAATAATGTAGCCTGGGGCCACGGCATTGACAGTTATATTACGAGAACCCATCTCTCGGGCTACGCTTTTGGTGAAAGCAATGAGTCCTCCTTTGGAAGCAGCATAGTTGCTTTGCCCTATATTCCCTACTATCCCGGACACAGAAGATATATTAATAATGCGTCCCCACTCCTGCCTCATCATAGACCTTAGGGCAAACTTGGTGCACAGGTAGGCTCCACGCAAATTAGTGTTGATTACATCATCCCAGGCATCATCAGACATTCTTAACAAAAGGGTATCTCTATTTATTCCGGCATTGTTCACCAGAATATCAATCTTGCTCCATTTATCAGTCACCTGCTCTACCATGCCTTTCACTGTTTCACTATCCCGAACGTCAGCTTCAACCGACATGGCTTCCCCACCTAGACGGATTATGCTCTCCACCAAATTATCAGCATCACCCTTATTACTGGCTTCAATTGCCACATAATTAACCACCACTTTGGAACCGAGGCTAGCAAGCTTCAAGGCAATGGCTCTACCCATGCCGCGAGAGGCACCAGTTACTAGAGCTACCTTCCCTTCCAATTCCATTACTGGCCTTCACCCCTTGAGGCGTTTAAACACCAGGCAGCAGTTTTCACCACCCAAACCAAAACTATTCTTCAGACATACATTCACTTGAGCCGGGCGAGCTACATTGGGGACATAATCCAGATCACACTCCGGGTCCGGGGTCTCATAATTTATGGTTGGGTGGATAACCCCTTTGTTCATGATTAATATAGAGGCGACGGTTTCAATGGCGCCGGCAGCAGTAATGCTGTGCCCAATCATGGACTTAGTAGAGCTTATAGGGATTTTGTAAGCGTGCTCTCCGAACACCATTTTAATAGCTTTGGTTTCACAGGCATCATTCAGCTTGGTGCTGGTGCCGTGAGCATTGATATAATCAACCTCCTCACTCTTCACCCTGGCATTTTGCAGAGCAGTACGCATGGCATAAGCTTCCGACTCAGGGGCCGGAGCAGTCGCATCGTGAGCATCGAAAGACCAGCCTGCGCCGGCAATTTCAGCCAGGATGGATGCGCCCCGCTTCCTGGCATGTTCATAGCTTTCCAAAACAACTAATCCGACACCCTCAGCATAGACAAACCCATTGCGGTTGAGATCGAATGGGCGACAAGCCTTGGACGGGTCAGTTTCATGGGAAAGAGCTCCCAAAATATCTATTCCAGCCATGCCAACTGGCTCCAGGCTGGCGTCAGAACCTCCGGCTATCATTACATCAGCATATCCTAAGCGAATGAAGTTCATTGCCGTGCCTATAGCGTCAGCGCCACTAGCACAAAGGCTATTCACAGCGCTGTTAGGACCTTTGGCCCCCAGCATCATTCCCACCTGCATGGATGCTGCACTGGCAGTTGACTTGGTGATGAAGAGCGGGTCGGCTCTTCTAGGACCCGATTTTTGATACAGCTCCCATCCCCGAACAACATAGCCTTGCTCCGTCATAGTAGAAATGCTAACACCTACTCGCTCAGGATTTTCCCGAGTCATATCTAGGGCGGCTGATTGTATTGCTTCTTTGGCAGCGGCAATAGCAAACTGAATAGTCCTTGAGGTGCGGTCAACTGCCTTCAAGTCCATATACTTTGTGGCATCAAAGCCATGCACCTCAGCATCCACTTTCACTCGGAAGTTGCTGGCATCAAAGCGGGTAATAGGACCGATGGCCGACTTTCCTGCGACTAACCCTTCCCAAAAGTCTTTTACACTTAAGCCCAAGGGATTAATAGTACCCAAACCGGTAACTACAACCCTCGGTATATTTATCGTGCCCCAGGAATTAACGGAGTTTTTAGAGACTCTAGCCATGTTTATTAGCCCTTTTTTCTACTGGAAACCAAAGGGCTGCATACGGAGAAACCCCCATCGACAATAATGGTTTGCCCCCTTATCATAAAGGCCTCTTCACTGCACAAAAAAGCCACTACATTAGCGACATCTTCAGGGTTCACAATTCTTCCCGCTGGCGTTACTGGAATATTGTCTTCATTTAACCCCTCATCAAAATAGAACTTCAGGGCTTCTGTCTCCACAGCAGAAGCAGCTACAGCATTAACGCAAATGCCTCGAGGTGCTAGCTCTATTGCCAGGTAACGAGTTAAAGCTTCCAGGGCAGCTTTGGAGACTCCAACAATAGCATAAGTGGGCCAGACAAGAAACGAACCCAAGCTAGAGATGCTGACTATCTTACCACCCCTACCCTCCATTAGTTTGGCTGCTCTCTGAGCGCAGAGTAAACAGGCCCTGGCATTGATGTCCATAGTCCATTCCCAGGCCTTAACATCTATATCCACTACAGGGCGACCTACGCCTGAAGCAGCATTGTTAATCAAAATATCCAGGCGGCCAAATTTATTGCCAATCATATCAAACATTTCATCTATCTTTGCCTGTTCTCCCACATTAGCTCGGATAACTTCAGCTTTCACTCCCAGAGCCTCGATATCCTTAGCTGTTTGTTCGGCGGTACTGCGGCGGCGGAAAAAATTGACAATAATATCAGCACCCTGAGAAGCAAGTTTTAATGCAATCGCCCGACCAATACCCCGCCCACCACCTGTAACTAAAGCCACCTTCCCCTCAAGAGACACGGCTAAACCTTCTCCTCCTGCGCCACCCGATTTTCTACATAGGAGACAAAGTCGCCGAAGTTCTGAAACTTCTGGGCTTCCTCGTCAGGGATTTCAATTCCAAAGGCCTCTTCCACTGCCACCAATGCCTGTACTATATCCAGGGAATCCGCCTTAATCTCTTTAAATGTGCTTTCCCTGGTAATAACACTCTTATCAACATGGGTAATCCTGGCTACGATTTCTCTTACCTGCTCTTCGACAGTCATAATTTACCCCCTTGGTCAAATTTTGCTAATTCCGACTTCAAGCTTTCAATAACCTCGGCTTTTACCGCTTCCCTGGCGCTTTCTATAGCATTAACTATCTGGGGGGCTCGGCTAGCTCCATGCGCTATCCTGACAACCCCATCAACGCCCCACAAAATACCACTACCTCGCCTCTCACTTTCACCGGATATTTTGGCTGCCGGGAACAATCCATCAAACAATAGTTTAACTAAGACATTTAAAGGTGGGTACCTTTTCAGCTTCTGCACTGTCCAATCCCTGGCATAACCCCCGATGCTTTCATAAAACTTTAAAAGAACATTGCCCACAAGGCCGCCACAGACGATAACATTGGCCTTGCCGTTTAAAATATCATTGCCTTCTATATTGCCAATAAAGTTCAACCCGCTATTTTTGAGAAGGTAATAAGCTTCACGCCCTGTTTCACTCCCCTTATTTTCTTCACTTCCAGTGTTTAGCAAAGCTATCTTAGGGTCAGTGATGTTAAGGAACTTCTTAGCGTAGACCGAGCCAGCGATGGCAAAAGTTAAAAATTGATGTGGCTTGCAATCTACATTAGCTCCGAGGTCTACCATCACAGTATTCGGTGCAAAGCTACCCAGAGAGCCAACAATTGCCGGACGACCCACCCCATCCAACATGCCCATAAACTGAATGGCGCTTAATGCAGCTGCTGCACTAGATCCAGCACTAACGAATGCATCTGCTTCGCCTGATTTTACCATCTTTGCCGCTACGGCTACAGAGCAATTAGACTTGTGATGAACTACGGCAATAGGCGGCTCATCTTCCCTGATAACTTCGCTGGCTTCGACAATATGGATGGATGAACCGTTGTTGGTGAATCTGTACCTGGCTAATTCCTTTTCCAGAATGTTCGTAGAGCCAACCAAGAGGATTTCTACATCGTTTTTCTGAGCTGCAAGCACCGCCCCTTTGACTACTTCCTCAGGGGCATAATCACCACCCATGGCGTCCACGGCCACCCTTACTCTGCCATTTTGAGTCATATTTTTATTTCTTATCATTTTATTTCTTATTCACTTGATAACTTGACTATTGTCTCCCCTGTGACTATCATTTCGCCTTTTTGATTACGGCACTCAAAACTGCAATTTGCGTATGATACATCATCTTTCTGTTCAACGCAACCAATTTTACCATCGATAGTCAGAGTATCTCCAGGACGTGCCGGCTCCTTAAACTTTGCTCGAAGCTTACCCCCAGACAGCCAGCTTCGGCCAAAAGCCGAAGTCATCATCTCTGACACATAAGCCAAGTTAAGCATACCATGAGCAATAGTGCCACCCAAAGGAGTCGTAGCAGCGAAAGACTCGTCTACATGGATGGGATTAAAATCACCCGATGCCTCAGCATAAAGATTAATTTTCTCCTGGGTGATATGTTTTACCACCGAATTAAGAGCCTTCCCTTCTTGAATCTCTGTAAGCATTTCTTTCTTAGGTGGGCAATGCTATAGTTGCCCTTCCTGATTGCACCTTTTCTTTGTCTTTGTCAAAAACCTCGAGCTTCAGGATTAACATGCTCATTTTGCCCCGAGTTATCTTTTGTGCCACTCCGGTGTGACACTCTATAGTGTCGCCAATGGGCACCAGTTTGAAAAACTCTAACTCTTGCGAAGCATGTATGACGATAGTGCCAGATGGCAGGGAAAAAGACCCTGTCATAGCAGCTATGGCACAGGCCGTAATGGCCAAGGGGGGAACAAATCCATCACCTGCGCTATCCACGGCTTTTAGATATTTGGAGACGAGGGAGGCACTCAGTTCATAGGTGGCAGGAGGAAATTCGTAACCAAGTATTAGTTCTTCATAGCTTATAGTTTTGACCGGCATTTGACCAGTTCCCGATACATCGGTATACTATGTAGATTACATTATACACTACCCCTGATTCTTGTCAATACCTTCTTACTATTACCACCGATTGATAATGGACTTTGGCATCGATAGAATTAACTTAAAATCAACCTGTCACACACAGAATACCCTGAATTGATGGGAGACATAAGTAAAGAAAAGGCTATCGAGCAAAGTTCGTGAACTGCACCGGATTTTCATCTGGTTTGCTGTGAAATGGGCTCGGCAGGATTCGAACCTGCGACCAACCGGTTATGAGCCGGCCGCTCTGCCCCTGAGCTACGAGCCCACTCTTCCACCAATGAAAAGTTTCACTTTTCATGGCAACCAAATTTGCCTGGAGCGGGAGACGGGACTCGAACCCGCGACACCCTGCTTGGAAGGCAGGAACTCTACCACTGAGTTACTCCCGCAAAACTGAATCTATTTTACCTCAAATATTATAGTTGGTAAACAAGACACTATGTCATTGAATCAAAAATGCGGAGGCTGAGATACACGGGTAACACTCATGGTGTGGTTAGTGATAATAACTTACCATGGGAGTTACCGGAATGAGAAAGTCAGCCAGCTTTTACTTCTTTAAAAGAAAACCCATTGTCCCGACTTGTTGGGATAGATATGAACTCTGGAGGGGAGTGGCAAACCTCCTGGGCTTTAAGACCCATGAAAGACTGAGAGTGGAATGGATGGTCTTCTATTATACAGTGGGTAAAGAGAATGCCACCCTCACTGCTCAGCACTTCGCTATCTCAAGGAAGACCTTTCATAAGTGGTTCAAGCGCCTTAAGAGATCTAAATACAATGTCCAGAGCCTGGCTGATCAATCCAAAGCCCCCTGTCATAAGAGGAACTGGGAGGTAACCCTCACCCAGGAAGAAAGGATAAGACGCTTAAGAAAGAGATATCCTTACTACGGCAAGAAGAAGCTAAAAGTTCTCTACGAGAAAGAATATTCTGAGGAGGTCTCTACCTGGAAGATCGAGAGGGTGATCCGAAGGCATAAACTCTATCCTGACAAAAAGAAGGCAGAGAAGACTGCCAGAAAGAGAGCCAGAGCCCGCCAGCAACCAAAGAAGAGAATAACTCAGTTAGTAAAGGAAGGGAGGCCCTGTTTCCTCTTTCAGCTTGATACTATTGTTATCTACTGGAATAGCCTCAGAAGATATATACTGACTGCGGTGGACCATGCTACCAAGTTAGGCTATGCCCGGATGTACAAAAATAAAAGCTCAAGGTCTGCAGCAGATTTTCTTTATCGTCTCCGCTACCTCGTTAACCAGCCCATAGAAAACTTACAGACGGATAATGGGAGTGAGTTTGCCTGGGAGTTTGAAAGGGCTAGCGCCGCATTAGGTATTCAAAGGTACTTCTCCAGAGTCAAAACCCCCAAGGATAACTCTGAGATAGAGAGATTCAACCAGACCTTAGAGTATGAATGGCTTTACAATTTTAATCTATGTTTAGACCCTGAAGAGCTCAATCCTGGGCTAACTGAATGGCTTATAGAATATAATTTCAATCGACCGCACCAATCACTTGGCTATCTTGCCCCTGTGGAGTATATTGAAAGGGAACTTACTAAGATCCGTAGTCCAGTGTTACCCATGTGGTCAGCCAGCACACCTACTTGACAAAATTAAATGATGATGTTATACTGGGTAGTTTGTATGTGCTCCCATTCTCTTTTAGCTTTGTCACCCTAAATTTTCCCAGTTCTAGTTAGTGCCTTCAAGATATTATTTTGAAGAAAAATCAGGATCGTTTCTTTCATGCTTAAACACGAGTTGCTGAAGTCTTTCGCTAAATTGCCCGAGACTTTAGAAATACCTGACCTTATCCGAGGTCAGCTTGATTCCTTTCGCTGGTTTCAAGAAGAAGGTTTGAAGGAGCTGTTTGAGGGGATCTCACCAATTCAAGATTATACTAACACCAGGCTAGAATTACATTTCGGTGATTATGAGTTTCGAGAGCCTCCGCATTCTATCTCTGAGTGTCTTGAACGAGGCCTGACTTATTCCTCTCCTATTCATGTCACTGTGCAACTAGTAGTCAAGGAGACGGGAGAGATCAAGCAACAGGAGTTATTCTTTAGTGATTTCCCTTTAATGACTGATACCGGCACTTTTATTATTTCTGGAATAGAGCGGGTAGTAGTTAATCAGTTGACTCGCTTTCCCGGCGTTTATATCACCTTGTACAGGGATCCTTCGAGTGGGCGGGAATTGGGCGTTGCTAAGCTTGTTGCTGAACATGGGGCATGGCTTGATTTTGACACTTCTAATCGAGATGTGATTTCGGTCAAGGTGAGTGGCAAACGAAAGATACTGGTTACTACTTTGTTGCGTGCCATAGGCTTTGAGAGCGATGAGGCCTTGCTTTCCCTTTTCCAGGATGTAGATAACTCGCCTGAGCATGCTTTTATCCGCTCTACAATAGAGCGAGATCCTCTGATCAAAAACAAGGCTGATGCCCTGCGCGATATTTATAGAAAACTATCTTCCGGTGAAGCCGCTAGTCTTAGTAGTGCCCAGACCTTGCTGAATAATTTCCTATTTAATCCTCGCCGCTATAGCCTGGGCAAAGTTGGTCGTTACAAGCTTAATAAAAAGTTAGGCCTTGATATCCCTGGGGATTGTACTGGATTAACCTCTGAAGATTTGGTGCAAATAGTCCGCCGTATTATTTCAGTTAACATTGGCAAGGAAGCTCCTGATGACATTGATCATTTAGGCAATCGAAGGGCCCAGGCGGTAGGTTTTCTAATACAAAAGCAACTTCGTATCGGCTTATTAAGGTTGGAGAGAGCTATTAAAGAGCGAATGAGTATTCTTGGCCCCGAGGCGGCAACTCCTGTTGCTTTGATCAACATTCGCCCTGTAGCAGTCGCTATAAGGGAGTTCTTTGGCCGGTCACAGCTATCTCAATTCATGGATCAAACTAATCCGCTAGCTGAGCTAACTCACAAGCGTCGTCTTTCTGCCATGGGTCCTGGAGGCCTCTCAAGAAAACAGGCTGGATTTGAGGTTCGCGATGTACATCATTCTCATTACGGTAGGATTTGTCCTATAGAAACACCTGAGGGGCCAAACATTGGTCTTATTGGCTCTCTAGCTACTTACGCTTCGGTTAATGAATATGGTTTTATAGAGACGCCATATCGCAGAGTTATCCACGAGGTTCTCAATACTACGGAAGAGTTGACTAGGAGAACAATCAGGGAGGATATAGTAGATAGTAAGGGCAAACTTGTGGCCAAGGTTGGGACATTAATCACAAAGCAGCTTGCACAAAGGTTATCTTCTCTTCCGGCTCGGAATATTAAGGTAGTTCCTTTTGTTTCCAGCCAAATCGTTTATCTGACAGCCGACGAAGAAGGTCAATATGCCATTGCCCCAGCTAATGCTCCCCTCAATAAAAGAAATGAGTTTGTTTATGACAAGGTTGAGGTTAAGAGGGGGGGCAGATATTTCAAGGAATCAATAGACAAAGTAAACTTTATCGATGTTTCACCAAAACAGCTATTTAGTATAGCTGCTTGTCTTACCCCCTTTCTTGAGCATGATGATGCTAATCGGGCCTTAATGGGCTGCAATATGCAACGACAAGCGGTGCCATTATTACGTCCCGAGTGTCCTTTGGTGGCCACGGGCATGGAAAGAGAGGTGGCTAAATATAGTGGGCAGGTGATATTCGCCCCTGACGATGCCGTGGTTACTTCGGCGACAAGCTCAGGAATAGTAATCAAAAATGGAGGAAGCGAAGAGCAATCGTTCGATTTAATCAAGTTTGCCAGAACTAATCAAGGGACGTGCATCAATCAGCATCCTATTGTAAACAAAGGTGACAAGGTTAAGAAAGGGCAGGTGTTGGTAGATAGTTTTTCTATAGATGGTGGAAACCTCGCCTTGGGACAAAATATCATTTGTGCTTTTATGTGCTGGGAAGGATATAACTTTGAAGATGCCATTATTCTCAGTAGAAGGCTGGTTAAGGATGATGTCTATACTTCCGTTCACATTGAAAAGTATGAGATAGAGGAGCGTGATACCAAGCTTGGTCCTGAAGAAGTAACCAGAGATATACCTAATGTAAGCGAAGAGAGCCTCTCTAACCTTGATGAAATTGGCATTGTACGTATCGGAGCTGAAGTAAAGCCCAACGACATTCTGGTTGGGAAGATTACTCCCAAGGGTGAAACTGAACCTTCAGCGGAAGAAAAACTGTTACGCGCTATTTTTGGTGAAAAATCGCGGGAGGTGAAAGATAGCTCTCTCAGAATGCCATCAGGAGAGTGGGGGAGGGTGATCAGGACTAAAGTCTTTTCTCGTGACAGCCATGATGAATTACCTGCCGGGGTGAACACACTTATACAAGTGTGGGTTGCTCAAAAGCGCAAAATCTCAGTGGGAGATAAAATGTCAGGGAGACATGGCAATAAAGGGGTTGTTTCTATCATAGTGCCTGAGGAAGACATGCCATTTTTGCCAGATGGCACGCCTGTAGATATTATCCTTAATCCTCTCGGTGTTCCGTCCCGTATGAACATTGGGCAGGTTTTGGAGGCTCATTTGGGTTGGGCAGCGCAGACGCTAGGTTTTAAGGCTATTAATCCTATTTTTGATGGAGCTGATGCCCTGATTATTGAGGATGCCTTAGCCAAGACTTGGATAGCTTGGAAAGCTAATGCTGTTAACTTTAGCCCGGAGAATCCAGGGAATGCCGGGACTGATCTAGAAAAGGTCGGAGAATGGCTTTCTCGTCATGGTTTTGATGCCAGGGAAATAATGGATGAAGGGTATATGGGTGCAGCTAGAAAAGCTTCCCTCTGTATATGGCTTGAGGAACTGGGCATAGCTGATAGTTATCAGCTTAGAGCTCTCAGTGATAGAGATTTGGAGCAGATGGCACAAAAAGTTTATAAAGAGCGAAGGCTTTATCCTCCTATTTTTGGCAAAATAGAACTTCGAGATGGGAAAACTGGCAAGCTATTTGACAATCCGATAACTGTGGGCAATATCTATATGATGAAACTGAATCATCTTGTTGGTGATAAGGTACATGCTCGTTCCACCGGTCCGTACTCGCTCATCACCCAGCAACCATTGGGAGGAAAAGCTCAGTTTGGTGGTCAAAGGTTTGGTGAGATGGAGGTATGGGCATTGGAAGCGCATGGCGCAGCTCATACACTTCAAGAGATGCTCACAGTAAAGTCAGATGATGTAATGGGACGGGCTAAAGCTTATGAGTCTCTTGTTAAAGGCGAGGATATTCAACAACTCGGTATTCCAGAATCGACCAAGGTTTTGTTCATGGAGCTACGTAGTTTAGGTTTTGCTGTTGAACTACTTAGCGAGGGGGAAAATGTCTCAATTTGATGGCATTAATGGTATTCGAATAAGTCTTGCCTCACCGGAACAAATCAAGGGCTGGTCTCACGGTGAGGTAACTAAGGCGGAGACGATAAATTACCGCACTTTGAAGCCAGAAAGAGATGGTCTATTTTGTGAAAAGATTTTCGGCCCTGTTAAAGATTTTGAATGCCATTGTGGCAAATATAAAAAGGCGAGGTATAAAGGAGTTACTTGTGATAAATGTGGTGTTGAGATAGCTCATTCCAGCGTACGTCGGGAACGCACAGGGCATATAGAACTAGCTTCGCCAGTTACTCATATATGGTTTGTTAAGTTAGTGCCTAGTCGGCTTGGGCTGCTCCTCGATCTATCTCCACGGGACTTAGAGGGGGTCATCTATTTTGCTCGGTATATCATCATCTCTGTTGATAAAGAGGCCAAACAGAAGAAGCTTCGCCAACTTGAGGGAGAGGTGGTTCGAAAAATTGCCGAGCAAGAAGAACGCCTGAACAAAAAAATCGAAGAATTGGAAGCCAAAGGCCTGGAGGAAGAGCTTAAGACAAAAGAGGTAAACCAGCTTCGTGCTAGATTTATAGAAAAGAAGGAAAGACTTGAAGAAGAGCTAAAGGCAAGCATTGAAGAGATAAAAAGTCTTCAGCCGCTAAAATTGCTTAACGAAGAAGAATGCAGGAAACTTAAAGATAAGTATGGTGCTATTTTTGAAGCTGGCATGGGAGCTGAGGCTATTCTACAGATATTGAAGCAAATTGATATGAATGCTTTGCACCAAGAGCTTCGTGAGCAAATCCATAGCACCTCGGCAGGATACCGTAAGAGGGTCAGCCAACGGCTACAATTAGTTGAAGCTTTTAAGCTCAGTGGGAATAAGCCTGAGTGGATGGTTTTAACCCTGCTTCCTGTACTGCCTCCGGCGCTTCGTCCCATAGTTCAGTTGGATGGCGGTCGCTTTGTTATTAGCGACCTTAACGACCTCTATCGGAGAGTTATTAATCGTAACAACCGTCTCCGCCGTCTTATGAGGTTAGGTGCGCCGGAAATAATTATCCGAAATGAGAAACGCATGTTGCAGGAAGCTGTTGATGCTCTTATTGATAATGGCCGAAGAGGGCGCGCGGTTACCACTGGTAATAAGCATGCCTTGAAATCTCTTTCTGACATCCTGAAGGGCAAGCAAGGACGGTTTCGGCAAAATCTTCTCGGTAAGCGAGTAGACTACAGCGGTCGCTCGGTCATTGTTGTTGGCCCTAAACTCAAACTTCATCAATGTGGTTTGCCACGCTATGTTGCTTTAGAGCTATTTAAGCCTTCGGTTATGCACAAACTCATAATGAATGGATATGCCAATAACCTGAAGAGTGCCCGGCGTCTGGTGGAAAGAGGTAGCCCTGAGGTTTGGGATGCACTGTATGAAGTAGTTAAGGAGCGCCCTGTATTGCTTAATCGTGCCCCAACATTACATCGGCTCAGCATTCAAGCCTTTGAACCCGTGTTAATCGACGGCCATGCTTTTCAGCTCCACCCCTTAGTTTGTACCGCCTTTAATGCCGATTTTGATGGCGACCAGATGGCGGTTCATGTGCCATTGTCCAAGGCCGCGGTGAAGGAAGCCAGGGAATACATGCTTAGTCCTTATAATATGTTGCTACCAGGTTCTGGTGAGCCTGTGACAACACCCACCCTAGATATGGTTCTGGGCTGCTATTATCTTACCATTTCGAAGCCTGGAGCCAGAGGGGAAGGGAAAATTTTCGGCAGTTTTGACGAGGCTAAGTTAGCTTACGAACTTGGCATTATCGAACTTGGTGCTGAAATTGTTGTGCAAGATCCTTCGCTTCGTTCAGATGGGGGGAGGATAAATATTACAGTGGGCAGAATTTTATTTAATGATGCCTTGCCTCCGCAACTTCGCTTTTACAACAAAATAGTAGATAGGGCTTCTTTAAGAACATTAGTCTCTGATTGCATCCGTTTGTTGGGCAATGAAGGTGCTGCTGGGGTCCTTGATAGACTTAAGCAATTAGGGTTTGACTATGCTACAAAGTCGGGCGTTTCCATCGCTATGGATGATATTGAAGAGTCTCCAAATAGGTTCAAGCTTCTTAAAGAAGCCGATGAGAAAGTTAGCCTTATTGAGGATCAACTTAACCATGGCTTGATTACTGAGGGTGAAAAGTATGAAAGTACAGTTCAAGTATGGATGGAGGCTACAGATAAGATTACTGAGGATATATCCCAGGCGCTAGACCCTTATGGTAGCGTCTACATGATGGCTACATCGGGTGCCAAGGGGAATATTTCTCAAATTAGGCAGATGGCAGGGATGCGCGGGTTGATGACCGACCCCTCAGGAAGGATAATAGATTTTCCCATTAAATCGAGTCTCCGTGATGGACTGACACCCATGGAGTATTTCATTTCTACCCATGGTGCTCGCAAAGGATTAGCTGATACCGCCTTGAGGACATCAGACAGTGGTTATCTTACCAGGCGCCTTGTCGATGTAGCCCAAGATGTCATTGTAACTGAAACAGATTGTGGTACCACCGAAGGAGTTTGGATATCCCGGGAAACTGCAGAGGGGTCCCTTCCCCCGTTTGAAAACCGGATTACTGGCTACTTAGCGACAAGCAAGATTGTTGATCCCGGCACAAATGCAGTCATTGTTGATCGTGATGAAGAAATTGACGAAGATAAAGTGCAACAAATTATCGAGGCCGGCATTACCCGGGTACACGTGAGGTCGCCTCTTAGCTGCCGTTCTCGATTTGGCGTTTGTCGAAACTGCTATGGAAGGGACTTGGGAAAGAAGCAATTAGTAAAGCTTGGCACCGCTGTAGGAGTTATTGCTGCCCAGAGCATCGGTGAGCCTGGAACTCAGCTCACTCTGCGTACTTTTCATACAGGGGGCATAGTAGGTGTCGATATTACCACTGGGCTGCCTCGCGTAGAAGAGCTTTTCGAGGCTAGAACACCAAGTGGCAGTGCGATCATTTCTGAGATTGATGGTACTGTTGAAGTAACCCATACTGATGGAGCAAGCATAGTCAAGGTCATTAGCTCTGAATTCTATTTGGATGAATACCCAATTCTGCCAGGAGCGGAGCTAGCTGTAACTGATGGGCAACCGGTGGATGCTGGTAGCATCCTATTTTCTCTGCCAGAGAAGACCGAAGAGGGATTACCAGCTGTTAGCTACGGTGAAGCAGGGCAATCTCAATCTATAGTAGCTAGAGTAACTGGTCAAGTCGTCATTGAGGGTGACCATGTTTATGTTAGGCATGAAGAGATGGAAGAGAGAGAATATAGCGTCCCCCATGGTACAAATTTGCTTGTTCAATCAGGGGATAAGGTCAAAGCGGGCGATCGGCTTACTAGAGGTCCCATTGGCCCTCATGATATCTTGCGTATTATGGGAAAAGATGCAGTCCAGCAATATCTGATTGATGAAATACAAATGGTATATCGCGCGCAAGGGGTGACTATACATGATAAACATATTGCTGTCATTACTCGGCGGATGTTAAGCAACGTGAGAATTATTTCCTCAGGAGATACAAAGCTCTTGCCCGGCGAGTTAGTTGATCGATTTGACTATGAAGATATAAATGCCAAGGTGCTGGCTGAGGGAGGTGAGCCAGCAACGGCTCAAGCTGCGCTTCTCGGGATAACCAGAGCTAGCTTAAGCAAGGACAGTTGGCTAGCAGCTGCTTCTTTCCAAGAAACCGGCCGTGTTCTTGTTAATGCCGCGATCAAAGGCAAGGTGGATAGGCTTCGTGGTCTCAAGGAAAATGTTATTCTCGGTAAGCTTATCCCATCTCGGATCCTCTCTCTGAGTCCTGATGATGGGAAAAGATTGAAGGGGGGAGGTCTTGATGAAGAGGAGACTGCGAATTTAGAATTAGAGAGCTAGTAAAATTTTAACTTCCAAAGGTTAGCGATGCGTCTTATTTCAGGTAAAACAGCAACCGAGGATAGCTTTATTGACTTTGACCTTCGTCCCAGACGCCTTAGTGAATTCATAGGTCAAGAAAAAATTAAAGATAATCTAAAAATAGCTATTGTCGCTGCTCAAAAAAGAGGTGAGCCGCTAGATCATATCATTCTTTATGGTTCTCCCGGTTTGGGAAAGACTACCCTTGCCTACATCATTGCTGCTGAGATGGGAGTCAATATTAAAGTTAGTTCCGGGCCAGCGATAGAACGCACTGGAGATTTAGCAGCTATTCTTACTAATCTGCATGAGGGGGATATCCTTTTTATTGACGAGATACACAGGCTTAGCCATACAATAGAAGAAAAACTCTATCCGGCAATGGAGGATTTTGTTTTTGACATTTTTTTAGGGAAAGGCCCAGCTGCTAGAAATTTACGGTTGAATTTGCCCCGCTTTACCTTAATTGGGGCTACTACACGCTTTGCTCTACTGAGTCCTCCCCTTCGCGATAGATTTGGGGTGACATATCATCTTGGTTTCTACGACGAGGCAGCAATACAGACGATTTTGGAGAGGTCAGCAACTATCCTTAAGGTGAAAGCAGAAAGAGAGGGGCTTGTCCCGATTGCCCAGCGTGCTAGAGGTACTCCTCGAGTGGCCAATCGTCTCTTAAAGAGAGTAAGAGATTATGCTCAGGTCATGGCAGATGGAGTGGTCACCAAGAAAATAGCTCTGGAAGGACTTTCAAAGCTGGAGATAGATTCTGTGGGTTTGGATGACATAGACCATAGAGTGTTGCATACAATAATTGACAAATTTGACGGTGGTCCTGTAGGTCTAGATACCATTGCTGCTTCTATTAACGAGGATGCTGATACTATTATGGATGTTTACGAGCCGTACCTTCTTCAGTTGGGTTTTCTGGAACGGACACCTCGTGGCAGAGTAGCTGCTAGGCTTGCTTATGAACACCTGGGACTGCCTTACAAAAGGGATATTCAACCCCAACCTAGCTTGTGGAGTCAGAAACAGAGTTAATCTTCGGCTCTTTAGTACCCCACGGAAAATCCGCTTCGCTCCCTTGCCCCCGCAAAATCTTTGATTTTGTGGGTGGATTTCATGGAGCTCCTAAGATGCCACTGGGTAAATTTTGGGGACGCTGAAGAACGAAGTTTTTCAGGGATGACTATTGGTATGCTCTGGCTTGCATCCATACTGGGATGGCAAAGGCACATAAAGCAAAGAGCAATATCAGCCAACCCCAGTAATCAATGTTCCCTCGGCTTGCCATGGTTACCGAGAATAAGATCACAAGCGGTGGAATTAATAAACTCATAATTTTATGCCTGCGCGGCTTGAGGCGGATGAAGGCGATAGTTGCTGCTGCCAAAGCAATAAAACTAATAACTATCCAAAGTGCATTTGTTTGCAAGCTTGCCAGCCAAATGCCATTTGTCAAAAGCTCATTTCCTGTGCCCAAGGATGAAAACCAAGTGAATGTCACAAGCATAGGGGCGAGCATCAGTGATGCATATAGCCAATCCCGCCTTGCAGTTTGTCTCACTATATGGATAAAGACAAAAAGAGCCAAGGGGATATAGATAAGCGCTGCTATCCAGCCCCAACCTTGGGGAAGAGAAAGCAGCAATATACCGGTAACTACTACTGGCATAAGATAGTATCCTAACCAGGGGAAAATCCATATTGGCTTACCTCGATGCCAACCATAAATTGCTATGCCAACGATTAGCGCTAACATAATTGACACGTAGACGATATTTTGCCAGTAATATGAAGTGAAGAGTAAAGCAACCAGAAAGTGGGGCAAGGCACTGAAAAGTGCTTCTTTCCAGCTACCTTGAGCATGTGTTTCATAGATTTGCTGGGCAATTAATTCAGGGGAGCCCAGAGATTGTACCGCGATTTTGCTTGCTTCCTCTTTGCTTAGCCCATTTTCTTCTAGCTCCCGACTTTTATCTTCGAGATGCGTGTAAAGCTCCTCAGCCACGCCGTCCCTTATAGTCTGATCAATCTGGAGGCAAGCTTTAAACCTGTTTAAATAATGGCTTATGTTACTTCCCATTTTAGCCCTAGATTGTTTCCGCTTGCGTAACTGCTTTAACTGCTGTAGAAAAATCCTGCCATGTAGCTAACCTGTTAGCTAGGACCTGTTGTCCCCTTTCAGTTATGTAGTAATAACGTCTTTGCTGTCCATTAGGTAGTATCTGCCATTTACCTGTGATAAGGTTGTCTCGCTCTAAGCGGTGGAGAGCGGGATAAAGAGTACCTTCTTTAAACTGAAAATACCCATTACTCCTTTTCTCCAGTTCCTTTACTATTTGGTAGCCATAGGTAGGCTGACGACTAATTAAGCAAAGCAGTAGAGAATCAGTGTTTCCCTTCAATAACTCACGCCCGTAGTTCATCCTTGCACCTCATTAGCATGTTAGCTTCTCCTTTACTATAGCATCGGCTAACTATGTTGTCAATACCAGCGAAGCTCTATACTGTAATAGATTCTGTGGGAAAACGTTTTCAAAAAATTTATGGCGGCAAGAATCCCTGAGCGGAGGTGAGATTCTTCGCCTTCGTCTCAGGATGACAGGAAGCGAAGGGCTCGCACCGACTTAGGAGAAGTGTCAGAATGACAGATTTCGTGAAAGCCATTTGTGGGACTGCACACTAGAGTGCAGGTTTGAAGGCGAAAAAGCGTATGGGACAGAGACGCTGAATTGTCTGCCGTAATGAAAGAAGGGATGAGGGCTAAAAAACCCGATACTATGGTAAAATTTCAATTGATGCCAGGCACATGTTATGTCATCCGCCCTATGGGGTATGAGGATATCCCCCAGGTAGCCCAAATTGATAGAGAGGCTTTCCCTGGTGAGTGGGTGTTTCGCTCCCAATCAGCATATAAGCAGGACCTTGACAATCCATCCGTCCGCTATATAGTGGTTTGTAATAAGAGGGATGTGTCAGGATCTGAGGGACAAGCGGTGCAGAAACTGCCTTGGTTCAAACGGCTCTTCAGTTATGAGCGTCATCTTAATGTATCGGAAAACATAGTTGGCTTTTCGGGCTTCTGGATGATGATGAAGGAGGCACATATCATTGCCATTGGTGTAAGAGATGGTTATCGTCGACTGGGCATAGGTGAAGGTTTGCTCATCGCAACCATTGAACTAGCACAGACATTGAATGCTAATGCAGTCACTTTGGAAGTGCGTGCTTCTAATGAAATAGCTCAGGAACTTTATAAAAAGTATGGCTTCCGAGTGGTAGGGAGGCGCCCGAGGTATTATTCAAGCGATGGAGAGGACGCTATAATCATGAGCACGGATAATATTACCTCTATGCCATTTCAAGAATCTTTGCAGCAGTTGAAAAAAGCCTATGCCCAAAGACACCGCGAGATTTTTGCCCAGGTCCGCTAACTATATTTATTCAGGATGGATTTAAAGGAATCTATAACAAACCCTAGCTGCTGCCTATCAGCAGCAAAGGTGGAGAGTTTGAAAGACCTAGCTAAGCCTGGCTGTGGTCCCCAAATGCCTCTTTCCTTTAATTCTTTATAGAGAAAATATCCCCTCTCTCGAATCCGCTTGGAGATTTCGTAGAGCGCAGGGGCGTCAAAGTGCAGCAAGTCATGCCTGTGTGGTTTTTCCCCTAGCTGCTTAAAACCCAGTTCCTCAAGCTCAGCGGAAAACCACTGTACTTTAGATACCTGTTCATCCCAATTGTTAACTCTTTCTTTCACATAGGGAAAAGAAGCCATGAGTGTCATTAGAGGAACCCCCCTTACAGTACAGCCGAGAAGCTCAATCTCTTTATTGCTATATGTGCCGGATTTTCTCAGCACTGTCTCTTCCCATTTCTTCTTCATTCCCAATACCCCGGCAGGTCCGGCAGAGGCCATGCTTTTGTGCCCACTGCCAATAATGAAATCAGCTCCTATCTCCTCCATACTTATAGGCATTCTGCCCACAGCATATGCCCCGTTAAGGATATAGGGAATGTTGTATTCCTGAGCGATTTCTCCTAACCTTCCGGCATCAGGAAGATTTCCATAATTACCGTCTGGATAAGTTAATAGAATTAGCTTGGGGGCGTGTTTTTTTATGAGCGGTGCGTATTCGTTAACGTCGACTCTAAATTCCGGATGTCCGGAATGAGGCACCTCGATTACGTGTAGCCCCACCCTTTCAGCAGCGACGACCGTTGTATAATGCCTGTTAGCATCAACAAGAATCGCATCCCCCGGCTCGGCTAGAGAATGCATCACCATGAATTTAGCTTCCCGGGCTCCGTGGGTTATGGTGGCAACTTCACAGCCTAAGAATTGAGGTAGAAGCTCATGGACAAAGTCTCGGATGGGGGGATTGGTTACATTACACAAACTGCCCTGGCAAAAATCACACACAGAATATCCATCCCCAAATTCCGTTAAGGCCTCCTTGGCAGCATCGGTAAGCATGCCACCTGTCTGTAGAGGCATGAGGTTAATAAGCCCCTTATGTTGCCTTTGGAGATTAGCGAGTTTTTGTAATGATTTATTTTCTGCTTGCTTCACTGTTTTTCCCTCTCACAGGTCGTGACTCTATGGCTACAAATACAGCACCACCGACCTTTATTTTCTTCTGCTGTCCTTCAATATGTTGTCGAACAGCTTCGGGAATCTGTAGATTAAGGTCAGAAAGATGACTTATTCCCTTCACCTGATAAGTTAAGTTATCGTTGCTACTTTCTATTGCTGCTGCGGCACCCATGGCTATAGCATGCATATAGTTTATCCCGGTGTGTATTCCTGAAGGCACAGTATCACTATAAATAGTGCCATTGGCAACGCATATCTCGTTGAAACCGGCGGGGCCGATTAATCTCTTGCCTCCCTCTTTTTCGACAACTTTCACCTCGATAGACTTGTCTTTCCAGGCCGAAAATTCACATGGGGCAATCTCGTCTTTGTGCCTTCGGGCGGTTTCCTCAATTGCCCTGGCTATTTTTTGCCCCCTTGCTGTCTTGGGGCTGGCTATATAGGTAATAGATTTAGCTATCTCTTCGTCAGAATACTCCGTTACAGAAAATTGGGGATATGCTAGCTTCCTCACATCGTCTATTTCATAAATAAGCATCCCCAGTCGCTCAATGCCAAATCCGGCGTTGAACACAGGGTATTTAATGTCGAAATTGGCCAGGGCCACAGGCGAATACATTCCAATGTCCGCTATCTCGAGCCAGGTGCCTTTATAATTAACGAAGACCTCTTGCTCTTGCCCGGGGGCATAGTACTTGGATGTTGCTATCTTGGTCTCAAATTTGATGTCGGAAAAGCCATATTGCTGCATGATATCCCTGGTAACCGCCCTTCCCGCATCTAAAGACATTTCAGGGTCCATAACCACGATGGATGCTGAGTGATGAACTCGCAAATGCTGGGCATCTTCTCTCTGTTCGTTGCGATATCTGGGACCCACGGAGAATAAAGCAACTGGAAAGCTGGCTTTGTCCTGTAATGCTGCTAAGGTATGAAACCAGGTAGCCGTCATGTGACTTCTCAGAGTCTTGTTGGAGGGCACTGGCTGTAGTTCTCTCATCTCGGGGAAAACCTTATCCAGGAGCTCAGTAGCCTGGTAATCAGTGATACCCAGTCCAGCAATGAGTTCTTCGATAAGATTATCCGCCTCGATTTCCCCCTTTTTATAATTTCTCAAAATGGTCTGCAATCTTTCAATGTCAATTTCTTCTGCTATCTTCTTTAGTTGAGCTATTCTTCTCGCGCTCAGCCCTATGTCGGGGCGAGGCAATTCAGCTAAGTAAAAAGCCCTGTCGAGAATAACTCGAGCTTCCGGTCCATACTGCTTGACCACATCGCTGTCGGGCAGCATTGTGAGATTCTCGGCCTCGTCAAAGCCCAGGTTTAGCAATATCTGGCGAGATTTTTGAATTAATTCCCGTACAAGATGGGGTTTGCCTTTCCTCGGCAGAGAGATTTCAGTGCCGGTGGGGATAAGCTTCGCCGTAGCCATCCAGGCATCGGTAAAGTTGCTTTTTGCCTTAGACTTTATTTTACCTGTATCGAAGGCTGCCATGCTCTGTAAAGTATACCTCAAAGAGGCCATTCTATTCTACGCTCAGCCGCGTAAGCTTCCCTCGCTGCTTACTTTGAGAAAAAGGTTACCCCTTCGTTCTGTTTTGAGGGAGGGACTTCAATCCTTCAGAATTTTCTCAGTCAAGAAATCCTTCACTGCCTCTAAGACTTGCTCTTTCGGGCAGCTGGCTCTCCACATTCCCTCCGGAAAGTTGAAGAGCAAGCACCTCCTATGAGTCCCCTTGCTCACGATCAGAACGAAATCACCTGTCTTGGTGTCCTGGGAAATTTCTATTATACCTTTGTTCTTCAGTCCCCGCATTCGTATTCTGTCTCTAACCCTTATTTCCTTGATTTTCATTTTTGACATCTCCTTCTTGTCCTTATAACCCTGCGTGGAACGCAGGTCGTTCGGGGCGGCAGCGCTTTCAGCACCCGAACCATTACACAGGGAGTAGCTAGCTTTCTATTGCTTTTCGCCTTTCTCTTCTGGGGTATCTTCTACCCTTTCCACCTCGATAGTGCATTCTGTGACCAGTGCGGCAATTGCTCCGAGCGCAGCCAGTACGGGAGCTGCCAGGACCGTTACCGCAGCCACACCAACGCCTACTGTCAGCGGGATGTCTATCAGGGGACGCCCCTTATGTATCAAACGGACTCTTCTGATATTTCCTTGATGTATTAGCTCCTTGATCTTCTCAACCACTTGACTTCCATCTACAGTGAACTTCTCGGTTGTCATTGTTCTTAACCTCCTTGCACTCTTAATCTTTATACCCTTGTCTTCAGCCTTTGGCTATGTTTCCAGCTTGGCATTAATACATTTCTAAGAGCTGATTCCTGACTTGCTGAAGCACTGCAACAAGTATTGTTTCAGCATGTTCAGCGCGGCTTCAGCAGCATCTCGCTTATTTCTCTCCCGGTTTCCTGGAAAGGTATGTTTTTGACTCAAGCTCTCATCTTTGGCTGCCAGGCCGAGGTAAAATAAACCCACCGGTTTTTCAGGAGCAGCACCTGAGGGACCGGCAATGCCGGTATCAGAGACGCATATGTCCACATCCAAGAGCTTCCTGCCACCTTGAGCCATTTCCAGAGCTGTTTGCTCGCTCACGGCTCCATAATTTTCAATGGTCGCCTTTTTTACCCCAAGCAAGGCGATTTTTACTTCGTTGCTGTAAGCTACTACAGAGCCCTTGAAGTAATCCGAGCTACCGGAGACATTAGTTATCCTATCAGCTATCCTGCCGCCGGTAGCTGACTCGACAGCGCCGATGGTCAAGGACTTTCCTGTTTTGGCCTGGTATTCCCTTATTAGCCGGGCAATTTCTGCTTCCAGTTCCGCCATAATTTTGTCTACTTTAGAGGTAAACAGATCCTAAATGTAAACTTACTCACACAGTCTTAATTGTGCATACACGTTATCTAGTCGATATTAGCACTGAAAACCTGTCATTTTTCGTCCATTTCAGGTATTGCAGCCACCGTCCATCCAGCAGCGTTTTCCGTGGCAGAACCACATTTTTCATAGAAGACCTTAAGTTCCTCAAGATCCATCTTCATGAAGGCCTCAAGTTCCTCAGGAGAGTTGGGAAAAATGTTACACCTGCCGAACAATTTCGTTTGAACGTCGTCGCATAAGTAGCCGCCGTACTCTTCAACGAACTTTTCCCGCAGCACCTTCGCGGTTGTCATTAGCTTCCCAAAAGATAAGAAACCGATTTCCGGGTTCTTCACAAAGTCCTCTAGGCCCACCCCATACCTTAAGCCCATCGCAGCTATCCCTCCACATACATTTCCGCATACTCCCGCAAAGCTTGAAAAACCCATCATAGCCTTGAACACTTCATCAGAGACTTCCAAGTTAAGAGTGTGAGCTACTGCCATGAGCGTGCCTGGGGCGCATCCTCCGTATTTTAGTATATATTCTCTGCCTAACCGTCTTGCCTTTTCTACAAGTTCCTTTTTCTCAGACATAATCTGTCAACCTCCTTTCATTTTTTGCGTTCTTTCTGTTTGAATTCATTCCCCCCTCTTTTATTCGTTAAGTGGTTTATAACTTCCGTTTATTTTTATTCCACCATCCTCCGCCTGAACAGGAAAGTACCTAAAGCAAAGAACACTAAGGTATAGCCAAGAACCCAGTAGAAATCTACTGCGATGTCACTGAAACCAGCACCATGCACCATAACATCTCTTACTGCACCAATAGCATGGACAAAGGGAAGAGCATTCCCTATGCTATAAAACACGCCTCCTATCACTTCTAAGTCTATCCAGATTCCTCCGAGTAAAGCTACGAGGGTTATTATCACTGAGCCAACGCCTGAAGCTTGATTCACGTTAAAAAGCAGTCCCAGAATCATTCCCAGTTCCACACAGCATATCCCCATGACGAGAAGAGCGAGAAAAGCAAGGCCTGCATTCCCAGGCATCTCAAGTCCCAGCAAAGCCCCTATGCCAAAGCACACCGCTATTTGAAGGATCACCATGGGGATGTAGGGCAAGGAGTAAGACACGATAAAATCACGTGGCTTGAGTGGGGCGGTGAGGAGCCTTGACAAAAGTGCGCTTTCCCTATCTCGGGCGAGCATCATGGCTGAAAACATTAATAAGAAAGCAAAACCAAAGACCGCTATTCCAGGTACTAACATGGTAGGAATGAGAAAGCTTTCGTCTCCCATACTCCGACCCAGAGCCCAGAATATAACCAGAAAACCTGCGGGAATCCCTATTTCGAGGCCCATGGATATAGGGTCCCGCCACATCTCCTTGAAATTTCTTATGGCCAATTCC
>Ga0209979_1001070_pt1 | contig 31987 bp, 40 predicted proteins | sample AnhtaG_FD_183114 | JGI IMG/M metagenome (GOLD analysis project Ga0209979, IMG submission 183114) | Deep subsurface microbial communities from Anholt, Denmark to uncover new lineages of life (NeLLi) - Anholt_01485 metaG (SPAdes) (version 2) | ecosystem: Environmental > Aquatic > Marine > Oceanic... | reverse complement strand
TTTTCCCATCTCTTGCAGAGACATGTCTGCATCCCTCCTAGCAAGATAAAATCATTGTCCTACTATAAAAAATGTAATGGTCATCCGGTTTTTTTACCAAAAATTACCATTCTTAGAGACTAAACATATAGAAAGTAGAGATGATAAACATGGAAGTACCCTTTGAAGGAATATTTGGATCAACACCTGAATTAAAAACATTACAATTTCTAATTGCCCACTCACATTTTGATTACACAAAAAAAGAATTAGCTGAAAATGCTGGAATTTCAAGACAAACAGTTTACAAAGTTTTAGAATTATTCCTCAAATGGGAGATTGTCAAAGAAACAAGGAAAATCGGAAACGTGACGTTATATGCTTTGAATAAAAAGAACAGACTTGTTGAATCATTTAAAAAATTCGACAATGAGATTATTGATATTATAACCAAAGAAGAATTGATGAAAATGAAAAGTTCCGAAAAACAGAAGGCTACAGCACCTATTATTACAGTATCAAGAAAAAAAGTAAAATCTACAGCGTGATATCAAATAGTAATTCTTTGCTCTATGAAAAATACAGATTGTTTTTGTTGCGAAAGTGATTAACAACATTCTATACGATTGTCAATGAGGTTTTGAAACAAGAATAAAGCCATAGATTTTGAACAAAAAGATCATGTGATATTATCGGGGTTGTAACAGAAGGAAAATGGGCCAACAGAGATATGGAAAACTGAGGGAATTGAAACGTTTCTTAAGATCTGGATTTTAAACGGAATTGAAATTTGTTAGATATTCTAGAATCATGTTATGGAAATTGCATAACGGAAAAAACACAATTTTAGATGCTATCCCGTAAAACGAAATATTTATATAATTACACAGTATATACAGTATTTAATAAATACTGTGAGGTATTAGAAATGGCAAACATAACTCTATCAGTACCCAAAGAATTGAAAGTTAAAATGGATAAATTCCCAGAGATTAATTGGTCAAAACTTACAAGTATACTACTGTCTCAAAAGATTAAAAGACTTGAACTTTTAAAGGAACTAGACGAAATGCTTGCAGACAGTAAATTAACTGATGAGGATTGCATTAAACTGGGTAAACGATTAAAAAAAGAAATTACAAAAAAATATTAGGAATCAACACAAATGAAATTTGTAATAGATACCAATGCATTATTTTCCTTTTTCAAATCTGATTCATCCACAAGAAAAATAATCATTAACACGCCTCTAAAATTATATGCACCCAAAGAAACATTCGCTGAATTAACCAAATATAGAGATGAAATCTGCAAAAAGTCTCAAATAACCAAAAAAGAATTTGAGACGATAATAACAAAACTTCCCTCTTTTATTGAGATCATTTCAAAGTCAAAGTTCGTTAAATCCTATGAAGAAGCTAAATCTTTATTACCTGATAATGTAAAGGAGGATGCCCCTTTTATTGGACTAGCGTTATACCTAGGAATTCCTCTATGGTCAAATGATAAAGCACTAAAAAGACGGGGAAAAGTCAAAGTATTTTCAACTTCTGAATTGATGAAACTATTAGGGGATAAAGAATAATTTTTTTCTTTGATTATAATTGTTGATTCATCTATAGATGAAAATAACATTATGTAGATTACAACAGAAGAAAAATAGGCCTATAGAGATATGAAAATCTGAGGATGTTGAGACGATAAAAAAGACCGGAATTTTGAACGGAAGTAAAAGATGTAGGCTTTCCTTCAATAATAATATCTGTGACAACATCGAAAACACTCAGGAAAAAAGATTTTTCCGTTTCTCACATGATTTCTGAATCTGCGTGCATTCGCATTTGAATAAATGTATATGATTTTACTACACATTACAAGATACATCTTTTGTCTAAACTGAAAACCCATCTCTGTCTAAAAATTACCTAATTTTAGAATAGATTGATGCGATACTTAATGGATTCTTTGAAGACAGGATCAAAAATATCGTATTGTCCTTTTTCTATTCTTTCTATTAATTGTGCATTTACCATCTGATGGAGAATTCCCCCAACATTTTCTCCTAATTCCTCTTCTAGCTCTTTGTATCGTGTTTTTCCTTTTGCCAGGAGTAGTAATATCTGTTGTTGTAACAAAGGTAATCTTTCAAACAGATCACTAAACAAGAGAGTTTCCCTTTGAACAATCTCCTGAAAGGATTTCTGCATGTTCTCTTTGCTTGGTTTTTTTATGGAGGATAATGCATCAAGTGTTTTGACGAGATAATCTGGGATTGCTTTTGTTAAAGTATTGAGAAATAGACTTTCATCTTTTGTAATATTTATATTCATTGATTTTGCAAGTTTCATCGTAGCATCTGTAGTAAACGGTGGCAGTAGACATATTTCCACCTGACGCCAAAATGGAGCTGTTGATTTTGTAAATATTTTGTTTATAAAAGTAGTAGAACTACCACTGAAAATATACTGTACTCTTTTTTGAAACTGTATCACGCTTCTCATAGCAGCAATAGTTTCAGCAGTGTCATTGAATTTTTCTATATGCTGAAATTCGTCAAGTATCATTACGATTATTATGTTTTTTTTCTGAGCGAATTCTTCTAATGATTGTAGAGTGGTTTTTACGAGTTCTATTTCGTCTTCAGGCCTCTCTTTAATAGATGCTCTAAGTTTTAAATACGTACCTGTAGCACTACCAAGTTCTGCTTCAATTGTGTGTAATCGTTCTATGATATCTTTTAATCTTCCTGTAAACCATGTGTTAAATCTTTCTACGCCTAGTTTTTTTCCAGTACAAAACATATAATTTTTTATCAGAGATCGTATTATTTCATCGCAGAAGTCTGCCCAGTTTCTCTTATATAACACGTCGATGTAGATGGGGACGATATCTTTGGAAATGGTTATATGAACGTATTTGTATAGTAGCTGAGATTTTCCAATTCGTCTTGCTCCTGTTATTGCCAAGTGTTTTGGCTTATGTTTTTTTAGCAGCGTTTGAGTTTTTTTTAGTTTATCAAGCTCCTGATCTCTGTTGACAAAGTTTTTTGTTATATTTTCTATGTCATTTAACATTGTCTTTTCTCCATATTTTTATATGTATACCATTACCTTAAATCTATTTTTACTTAAAATAATTTTTGGTTTATTACCTTAAATATTTTTAAGCTTAATTTTTCATAAGGCTGATATATGCACTGCACTAAATAAAGGAGAGAACGCAACGAATTGTAGAAACGCAAAGCCATAAATAGTAAACAACAGCAAGTCCAAGGGAGTTCGACAGGTATAAGTCCTGAATTCTGAACGGAAGTAAAAAATGATAAGGGTTTTTGAAAATTTGAAAAACGTGTTTGAGTGAACAGTGGATTTGAAAGACCAAGAGCACACATAAAAGAATATGAGTTGGATAAATGTGTAAGTTTATGAATAGATAGGGGATTTTGGTTTTTGGTAGGAATATTTATTGGAATTGATAATCTTTGGTGAATTCAATAGATCTTATCATGATGCTCATAATCAAGAAGTCTGACAACACTTTTCTTCTCATCAATCTCATATGTTAGAACAAACGACTTTCCAATATGGACTCTGTAAGCACCATGCATATCTCCTCTAAGATTCTTAAAGTGGTATGGACTTTTGAGAATCTGCTGAATCTTTTTGTCTATAGTTTTAAGTTGTTTTTTGTTTTTCTTTGAAAGTTTTGCAAATTTGCTGTCAAGTTCTTCTGAGATATCTAAAGAATAATCCATTATTATAACCCGTATCTTTCAGCAAAATTCTTGACAGATAAAAACTTGCCTTTTCTGATTCTTTCAAGTTTTTTCAAATATTCCTTTTTTGCTTCAGGTTCTTCTTCTATTATCGATCGCATAAAAAGCTCTATTTGTTTGCTCATACTAATTCCATGATCTTTACAAAAACTAGAAAACTTATGATATGTTTCTTCTTGGACGTTAAATGTTTTTAAAACCATTTTAAACACTAGTTATTTAATATTAAATAATGTTATTTAATTATTTAAATCTATCGTTGCGCCTTCACCTCAATAGAAAAAGATAAAGCCACAAACATTAAACAACAGCAAGTCAAAGGAAATGAGACTGATCCAGGTTATTAATTATGAATAGAATTAAAGGATGCTAGCTTCCTCTTATAAAGATCAACAGTGATGTCTATGACAACATCGAAAACACTCAGGAGAAAAAACTTACCATGCCTAAGCTGATTTCTGAATCTGCGTGCATTCTCATTTGAATAAATGTGTATACATCATACAAACTCTACAACAATAACGATTAAGTACAGCCAAATATATGTCCAACATATTATATGGTCTAAACATGAAAAAAAATCTGCGAATCAAAAAACCTTATAATAAAACCATCAAATATTTTATTAAACAAGCAGAGGAACTATTATCTGATGATTTGGTCGATATTCTAATTTATGGAAGCGTAGCACGAGGAGAAGCAAATTCAAAATCAGATATTGATGTGATTGTTGTCGTAAGAAAGAATGCGTTCCGAAATCAGATGAAACTTGCATCTCTTGCATTTGACATATTGATGGATACCGGAGAATACATTTCTGTGCAGACGATGAAATCACCTGATCTGAGAAGGGATACAATTTTTATGCGAAATGTTAGGAGAGAAGCCATCCATGTCATATAAAGAATATATCGATCAATCATACGAAGAATTCGATGCTGCAAACCTTCTCTTTGATAAAGAATTTTACAGAGAGGCAGTATCAAGAGCGTATTACAGTATGTTTCATGCTGCTCAAGCCCTTCTCTTTATCAAAAATGTCGGTAACAACTCTATCTAGGTAGATTGTGCAAGACCGTAGGTAGCTTTCAGGCAATCCATAGGTGTTGGCACTCTGAATCTACCTAAGGTCGTGCACCTACTTAGAGATGTTACCAAAATGTCTATCCGAAAAGTCATAAAGGAGTCATACAAAAGTTCGGAGAAGAATTTATTAAGCCAGGTCTTCTAGAGAGAAAAATAGGGCATATGTTGGCTCAGGCAGAAACGATGAGATTAAAAGCAGATTACGATGTTGGAGTTAAGATAGACAAAGAAGAATGTGAAGAGATACTTACAAATTGCGAATTCTTCCTCTCCAAAGTCAAAGAAACCATTAAAGGTATCAATTCATCTTAATGTCGTTTTTATTTCTACGTACTGATTATTTTAATAAATCCATATTGAACAAAACCAAAAATAGTAAACAACAGCAAGCCCACGGATTTTGAACGGGAGTAAAACATGCTAGCATTTTCTTCTCTAGAAGATCAATAATAATGTTTGTGACAACATCGAAAAATAGTCAGGAGAATAAAACATACCCTGTTTTAACTGATTTCTGAATCTGCGTGCATTCGCATTTTTGCATAGCACAAAGAATCAGTAGTTGAATCTCCGTTCATATTTCTTGTGAGGTAACCATTCTAAAATAATAGTCAGAATTATTATTTCTTCAGCTTTTACAGAATAAAGCAATCTCCAACCTGATAGGAGATCATATTTCCAAAGATTATCAATACCATATTTTTTAATATAAACATCAGGGATAAGTTTCTTTGGTATGAATATTCCACAAGTATACTCTTCTTTTATATCATCAAAAGCACGGTTTAACCATTGATACAGATGTTTATCCTCAGTAGTTGAATCCTTGAGTTTTTCATATGCTTTCTTTATGTTTGCATCTACAAAAACAACTTTTACTTCTCTATCAGACATACTCATTTTATCCACAGATCTTTTCTTTTAAGATACTTTTTTACTCCGTCAGGATCCCAGATCCACCCTACCTTTCCTTCAGCATCAACAGCCATCTTGTTGGATTCAAGCAGATAATCAAATATTACACAAAACGTTTGATACATCATTTTTTTAGGAAGATGTTCCCATAATTTTCGTTTTTTAAATTCCCCTGAACGTTCTTTAATAAACTCTTCCACCATAAGAACGGTATCTAGTCGTGGATAATGCAGTATTTCATTTTTCATTTTCATACTTGTTATATAACTATATACAACATAGTATTTATATTTTTTGTACGATCAAGAATAAAGCCACAGATTTTAAACGAAAGTAAAAGATGCTGGCTTTTCATCTGCCAAAGATCAATAATAATGTCTATGACAACATCGAAAACACTCAGGAGAAAAAACTTACCATGCCTAAGCTGATTTCTGAATCTGCGTGCATTTTCATTTGAAAAAATGTGTATATTATGAATGATAAACAGATTTTATATGAATAGATCTGACATTATTAATTACAAAAATCAACCAAATTTATAAAGTATTAACCATGATTATTACTTCTCAATAAAATGTAATATTTCTTTTATGAAATCAGAAAAATCCGAAAGATGATCAATCATAATATTGTAAGCCATTTCATCATTTATTTTTCCATATCTGTGAACTAAGATGTTTCTAAATCCTTTCATAGATTTTAGATTTTCTCCAAGGTCTTTACTAATAACTTTATTCTTCATCAAATTCTCAACAATGTTCTCATCACTCTCTGGAATCCCAAGTTCAAGATCAGTGTTTACTATCGCACAAATATTAAAGACACTTTCAATACAAAATTCCAATCTTTTATACATTCCATCTTTTACAAGACCCAGATTAGAAAACTTTTCAAATGATTCAGGCATGTTATCTTCCACTAATTTCAAACTTTCCTCAATCTCTTTTATTTTTGTCCGTATTATATCCGCTCTCATGCAATCACTCCCCCTCTAATATAATCATAAAACTTTAATTTAAAATCATCAAAATCTCTATTCGTTCTTCTTGTTATTTCATAGAGGAATCTATTATTATCAAAATAAATTACTTTCCCCCTCAGCACTTCTTGCCTTATGTATAACGGTAAATCCTGAAATGTTTGAATATCAAACTTATCATTAACTCTACCGAGAATCTTCATTCTGAATTTAAAACGTTCTTCTTTTGATCCATCATAATAAACAGCAATATCTACATCAGATAGTGGTGTTTGATTCCCTTCTGCAAAAGAACCATAAAGCACAATAAATTTAATTTTGTTACCACCAAGTTCTAATATTTGGCTAGTTACTGAATGAATTTTATCATCTATATTTACCATAACCATCTTCCAATAACATTTTCGTATTTAAATGCAACTCAGAAATATCATCGAAAGTGCACATTCATATTATAAAATATTGTAAAAATTTAACAAACACCAAGCCGCAGATTTTAAACAGAGAAAGTCACGGATTTTGGGAAGCGGTAAGCAACGAAAATGGGAAATGGTTCACGTCACGGATTTGGGAAATTTCTCTCGGAGGACGATGAAACGCTGATATGGTTTTTCTGTTACAGATTCGGGAAATGTTTAGGCGTCGAATATGGGAAATAAATGATGATTGTTTTTCTTCTGCCTGCTAGATGGTTTTTGTGGTTTACTGATGAAGGTTTTATCTGCATTTATATTGAGGTTTTTAGGTAAAAAATATGGGAAATGCGAGATACCGTTGACAAGAATCATGGTTTGGAATACTATATACTGTAAATCATCTGATTAATAATAATGTCTATGACAACAAAGAAAACACCCAGGAGAAGAAAAATTTCCATGTCTCACCTGATTTCTGAATCTGCGTGCATTCTCATTTGGATAAAGGAGTATAGTTTATGAATGGATAGAGGATTTTGGTTTTGAAGATGCATTCATTTAAACAAAAAGTAAAAGAATTAAAAAAAAAGATTACAAATTTTGATAATTATAATAAGATCATAACTAAGAAAAATCAGTTATTGGATTGGGTTGAAATTCATCCTTGGAAAACACTCGGGATTTGTTATGTTTTGTTGGTATTATTCATTTTTAGCCTCGCAGCATTATTCTCTAAACCAGTTGCTCTTGCTGATGATTTCATCTACATGAAAATGGCTAGGAGTTTCTTCTATACTCAAGGGTTTTCAATAGCTGATGTACCTACTCATAAATACCCGCCCTTGTACTCCATATTGCTCTCACCAGCATATATCTTCAATGGTACCGGCGCCATCTACAGTGCTATGATGTTCATAAATGCCCTATTATACTCTACCATGATTTTCCCGATTTATCTACTTTCAAAGGAATTCCTTGATAAAAGAAAATCAATCATGTTGTCCATTATTGGTACGATTGTACCGGTGTATTTTCTGAGAAATCTTATTGTGTTAAGTGAGAATCTATTGTTTCCCCTGTTTATATTTACTACGTTTTTTCTATATAAAGCAGTTTTTGAAGAGGGATGCAAGTTTAAATTACTTACAGGGTTTTTTATTGGTTTATGTTTTTTAACGAGAATAGTTTCGATTGTTTTTTTCCCTGCCGTCATTTTGATTTTCGTCTTGTTTGAGCTTTATAAACGAGATACCGCTCGTTTTAAATCTATAATGATTGGGGTTAAGAACTGGTTGATTGTTTGTATCATTTCAGGTGTGACGATCCTTCCATGGCTTTTGAGGAATGGATCGCTTTTTGGTTTTACTCCATTTGGCATTATTGGTTATACTGGGTATGCGAAATACACCATTAATATCATATCGCAAGTAGGAGAAAGTATTGCATCCGATGAGGTAATATCCCATGTTGTTGCGTCTGGGGAAACACCGATTTTTTTGAAAATGTTGGAGACATTTTCGATTGAAGCAGTCATCTTTAATGGTTTTCTCATTTTTTCTACAGGAGTTGTGTTTTTTGCCCTGGGTTTAGCGTTACTCCATAAAACACATAAAGAAAGGCAACTGAAGATGTTTATCTTTGGTATGATAACGTTTATACTTGCAGAGCTGATGGTTTTTTTAGCCTCATTTCATTATGCCCGGTCTTTTGAATCATGGACACTTTCACAACATCGATATGTTGAGCCTATAATTCCGTTGATCTTGATATTTGGATGTATGGCGCTTGTCAATCTGAAAAAAATTGAGAAATCTTCTATTGTTGCTTTATTTATTTGTACGGCCCCGTTAATGTTTATAGTAAATATTGTTGGTTTTAATGCCTCTGGTAAATTTCTTGCGATGATATGGGATGGATTTCGGTTTTTAACACCGTATTCGCAGGTGCTTGGTATTATTGCTATTGTTTTTGTCATCCTGATATTTATAGTATTGTTGAGATATCGGGTAAACAAGAAAACATGGGTGGTGTTGCTTGCCTTTCTCATCATTTTTTCGAGCGGGTTTGTAATGTCGTCTAAGTATGTGAGTATCAAAAATACTATTGCAGAATCAGATTTATATAAACTTGGGGAACAGTTGGATGAGATGGTTTCTAAAGAAAACATTTCTATTGTTTTTGATGAAGAATCGTTGAAATACTATGGTGTCTTCACGGTATTAGGCTCCTTAGTGAACGCACCCATTTTCATCATGATTAATAGCAGTATGATAAATTCTAGTGATCCTGGTATCTTCTATTTTGTCACATTCAATGAACAATATCTACCTTTAATATTGAGTAAAAATATTTCCTCACCGTATAAGGATATTCCTTCTGCATCAACCTATGGATACAAAGCAACTGATTGGAATGGAACAGTTTATATTTATGAGATTGATAGGACAGATTAGATATGAATATTTTGATTGATATCCTTCATCCTGCGCATGTCCATTTCTTTAAACATTTCATTAAAATTGCACAAAAAAAAGATCATAAGGTTTTTGTAACATCGAGAGAAAAAGAGATGACAAATTATCTATTAGACGTCTATGAGATTGATCACCTCTCTATTGGTTCAATAGCAAACAGTGTACTTGGATTGGGAAAAGAACTATTCTTAAGGAATCTTAGGTTTTTACGGGTTGCAAAGAAATTTAAACCTGATGTTTTCCTTGGGATCATGGGTCCAACAATTGCACCGATGGGAAAGCTGATGGGTATACCATCACTGGTTTTTTATGATACAGAGATTGCAAGATTGACCAATAACTTTGTTTTTCCATTAGCAACTAAAATTATAACCCCTGCTTCGTATAAAAAAGACCTCAGGAAGAACCAACTTCGTTACAATGGATATCAGGAGTTGGCGTATCTTCATCCTAATAATTTTAAACCTGATGACACGGTTTTAATGGCATGTGATCTAAAGAAAAACGATACGTTTTTTGTATTGCGTCTGGTGAGCTGGCAGGCGAGTCATGATATTGGATACAGGGGTTTAACGTCGGAAAATATCCATAAACTGATCAAAACATTGGAGTCATACGGTAGGGTTTTTATTACGTCTGAAAAAGGAGGAGAGAATAGACGGTATAAATTAAATCTTCCACCGGAGAAAATCCATGATTTACTGTACTATGCAACTGCATATATTGGCGAAGGCGGAACCATGGCAACTGAAGCAGCTCTTTTAGGGACACCATCGTTTTATGTTTCACCGCAGATTGGTCAATTCGGAAATTTTGATGAGTTGGAAAACAAATATGATTTATTATATAGCGCTCAAAATGTAGATAGTGTCATAGCAAAAATGAGATCGTTGCTTGATGAAAACATAAATCTTAAAAAAATATGGAGTGAAAAACGAGATCGATTGTTACATGACAAAATTGATGTAACACAATACATGGTTGATTTAATTGAAAATGAGAGTTATAAATGGAAATAGTTGAGAAGAGGATAAATTGAGAGAGGAAAAAAAATTTGCTTTTGACGTCAGTGCGACTTTTTTATCATCTGTAATCCATTTGTTTATATGGTTTATTATTACTCTTCTTATTGGAAGGCATCTTGGGGTAGATGAGTTAGGATCCTACCAAATGATTTACACTATTAATACTATTGTAATACTGATTGCGGCAATTGGTATACCATCTGCTTTGGTTAAATATGCAGCGGAATGCAAAACTGACAAGTATAAACTCAGTCAATTAGCGTCTGCAGCTATTATTACATCACTAATCATAGGTTGTTTATGTTCGATTGTTTTCTATTGTACCTCCTTACATTTAGCAAATATTTTTGGTATGCCTGACCTTGAATATCTATTAAAAATTGTTTCCCCCTTTTTTGCTTTTAATTTAGCTGTTCAAACCATATTTGGGCTGTTAAATGGCCTTCGGGAGATGAAAAAGTTTGCGCTGGCTACTATTTTACAAAACATTTTATTGATAGCAATTACAATTCCATTGGTTTTTGTTTTTAACCTTGGTGTTTCTGGTGCAGTAATCGGTATTGTTTTATCATCGTTGGGAACGTTACTATTTTTAATTATAATATCTAAGCGTTATTTCACATTCACCTTAAAGAAATACGTTCAGATAACAAAACAACTGGTTGTGTTTGGTGTAAAGATATTTATCGGAGCTGCAATAAATCTGATAAATTATCAGGCGGATATACTTTTGATAGGATATTTTCTAACAGCAATTGATGTTGGATATTACGCTATCGCAATTGCGTTGAGTAAATTCTTTTGGTTAATCCCACAATCAATTCAAAAAATAACCTATCCTGCAACCTCGGAGTATTGGTCTAAAAACAATCACAAAGCGTTGCAAAAAATGATTGATAAAAGTATGAAATACTCCGCATGTATTATGCTCCCAATTGGACTGACAATAGGGTTGCTTGCAAAGGAAATCATCAATGTGATATATGGTCATGAATTTTTCTACGCAGTTTTACCACTTCAAATATTAATTTTTGGAACCATCATCAATGGAGCAACAACACGAGCAATTGGAGCTACTCTATCTGGGATAGGGCGAGCTGATTTACCCCCTAAAATATCTGCCTCTGCCGCAACCGCAAATATTATCCTTAACATAGCTCTTATTCCTCAGTTTGGAATAGGTGGAGCTGCAGTGGCAACTGCAACGTCGTTAATAATAGCGACATTTTTAAATCTCATTTTAATTGCAAAAAACACTGGTATAACATTTGATGTACCATGGTATGGAAAACTAGGAGCAATTATCATTATTGAACTATTGATTTATCATTTCTTGCCAACTAGTTACTACATTAACATCATAATGATTCTTGTAACCACCATAATCATCTGGTTTTATTTCATGAAAAAAGACGACAGAAGCTACTTTTTCATGTTAGTTAAGGATTTAAAATCATATTTCTCCAAGAGTTTTTAGCTTTAAAATTCGTTGTTTTTATTTCTTCTCCATTAGGTATCTAAGAAATTCTTTTTTCTCTACCATCATGTGTTCAGAGTAGATATACTTCCAATTTTTTGTGCGGATGGCATATGTTTTAAACGTTGATGGGAAAACCTCATGATCCTTAATATGCAGAATATATTATTGACAAAAAATTAGGTAAGAATTTATATAGTTTTTTCTTTTAATATTGAATGATGATAGTATATTATATAAGAAGTGCAACTGAATTCAATTACATGTTACCCATTTTGAAGAAAACAGGAGGAATCTTAGTGGTAGATACTACTTATTCAAAATCTCTTAACGATTATGTCGTATCACGATATCCTGCTGTGAACTGTCGTCAAGACAAGATGAGAAACCTATTAATCTATCATCCAGATGTAATTGTCTTTGCAGGAAATTATGGATGGGTTCCTAAAAAAGGTAAACTCGTTCAGTTATTTCATGGGCTTGTCGACAAAAATAGCGAATTTTCAAAAGCACATTTCAAAAATAATCATAACCCATTGTGGGTGATAAGTTTTGTTATTCAAAAGTATTTTCCAAGATGTTTTAGAAAATTTAGTCTTCTGAATAATGAATTATGGGAACCATTTAAAATTTTGGAATTAGACAAACTTATAGAAAATAGATATGACCTAATGTGTTTAGTTGGTAAGCATATGGAGGAGAAATTTCGTGAGATGGATGTTTTAAGTGATTCAAATTGGAAAAGGATCGGAATGCCAAGATTAGATTGCGTGGCAAATAATGAATTATCAAGAGAAGAGATTTTCAAAGATTTAAATATAGATCCAAAACTTAAAACAATTTTATATGCTCCAACTTGGAGGGGAATTCAAAAAGTGAATTTAAGCTCAATACCTGATATGGGTATAAAGATATGCAAATCTGTAGGAGATAATTTTAACTTTATTTTTAAGCCACATCCCAATGTTGAAGCATATGACGAGTTTCCAGAAGCCATGAAAAAAATTGAACGTTATATAAAAACTCATCAAAACTCAGTTTTTCCTGATTCTTCCACAGATATCATTCCGTTGATGCACATTTCAGACGTATTAATTACAGATTTCTCAACGGTCGGTATTGAATATCTTGCCTTTGACAAACCAATACTATTTGCAGATCATTTGGATGATAAATATAATGACCCCAATCTTGTTGAAGTATGGATACGAGAGGCTGGAGAAATCATAATGGATCCAAGAGAATTTAAAAAAATGATCAAAACATGTCTTGATAATCCATCAGAAAAATCAGAAATAAGACGGAAACTTCGCGATTATTTTTTCTACTCTTTAGATGGAAAAGCAACTGAGAGGGCAGCAAAAGTAATTCTCGATCTTGAAAAACAATAAATAAAGTAGAAATTGATCATGCATATCTTATAATTTGTAAGATTCTTATGTTTGTATTTCTTTTAGCATTGTTTAAAGTCTTATTTTTCTATATCAACTGTTTTTCTAATTACTTCCACTAATTTCTTCTCTCTTTCCTCTATTGAAAACATATCTTTAATTCTTTTTCTCGCAGTTTTTCCTTTATCTGATTTCAACGCCTTTCCAATGGCATCTATTGTCGCGTTAACATCCCCATATGGTACATAGAATCCAGTATCGCCAACTACCTCAGGGATTGCCCCTCTACGTGTTATAATAGGGACGCATTCACATAACATGCTTTCAGCAATACCCAGTCCAAAGGATTCTCTAAATGAAAGCTGACAATATATCTTAGCCCTTTTCAACCAGGAAACTACGTCATCATGAGGAATTATACCGGTAAATTCAACATTTGATCCGATATCTTCAAACCTATTAATGATGTTTCTATCAAACGGGCCAATGACAACAAATTTTAAATGAGGAAACGCTGAAGCTGTATGTATAAACGTATCCATTCCTTTTAATTTATATCTTTTTTTTGTAAAACGGCCGATGGTAACAACAATATCCTCCTTTTCAACGTCAGTAGTAAACTTATTACAGTCAACACCGTGATAGAGAAGTTTCACATTTTTTGGTTTTGTTATACAACGTAGTATTTCTTTTTTATTAAACTCGGAGACAGCTAGTATTGTATTTGCATTTTCTAAAATGTGTTTCACCATGCGTGATAGTATTGGATTTAGCATATAGCCATATTTTAGTTCTGGGACGTTTGCTACTTCATATCCTCCAACAACTACAGCTGATTTTTTTCCAAATAATTTTGATAAAAAAACAGCAGCAAATGCATGAATGTTAACAAACCACGTAAATGTTAAATCCGCCCAGATAATAGTCCTAAACAGTTTTAGAAAAGCACTAATATTTTCAAAAAATTTTGTTTTACTTGCATAAAAATCAATAATCTGAATATCGAAATGTTTTTTCAATATAAATAAATCATTTTGAACGAAAGGTGCCTTATTCCAACGTATAAATAGAATTTTTATTTTCTGCTCCACAAAACCAACTGTGAATCGTATATTGGAGAGTTGATATTTATAGAATTTGATTTTCACATATGAACATACTTTCAGCTAAGCTACTGAATTGATTAAGAAAAAACCGAATGTGTCTTTGAGATTATGTTCTGTTACTGCCGTTCTTTTTAATGCGATAAAGTATTTCTTCTTGTACATTCTGATTTCTACGAATTAAATCAGCGATTAGCGCAAGAATAATAACTTGAAAACCAACGATTAAGAGTACGGCAGCAAAAACACTAGTAGGTAGCAAAGGAGTAACCATGCTTGTGGTTAGATAATGTATCAATACTCGTAAACCTAGTATTAGTCCAACTGCAAAAACTAGACCTCCGATCAATAGGAATGTTTTTAATGGCTTGTGGTAGAGATACGTTCGAACTAATGTGGAGAGTCCTCGTTTTGCGTAGTTCCAAACATTTGGAAAGAGACGAGACTCACCTTCTCGTTTGTAGAAGTTGACGGGGACTTCGCTTATGCGTAGATTTTTGTTAACAGCCTGGACTAAGGTTTCTTGCGTGTAGGTAAAATCACTCATGATGTTAAGTCTCATTGCTGCATCTTTTGAGAATGCCCGAAAGCCTGTTTGTGCGTCGCTGAAAGATTTTCCTGCTGCTCTGCTTGCGATCTTTGTTGCGACACGATTGCCGAGTTTTTTGCTTAATGGCATCCCTTCTATATATCCTTTGAAACGTGAGCCGAGAACGATGTCAGCGTTGTCATCTATGACAGGCTGTATGAGTTTTGTGATTTCTTGTGGTTCATATTGTCCATCTGCGTCAATGTTTACTATTATGTCTGCACCCATATCAAGTGCGCCATCTAGGGCATCACGAAAAGTGATGGCAAGACCTAGGTTGTGGACATGACTTAGTATTTTATCTGCACCTGCATCTTTTGCTGCTTGAACAGTTCCATCCATACTGCCGTCGTCTAGGACAAGTACCTTTACCTCGTCGCAGCTGTTGAGATCTCTTGGGATTTTTTTGATGACATCTGCAATTGTTTTTTCTTCATTGTATGCTGGAATTGTAACAACTAGTCTTACAGTATCACCACCGCTCTCTTCTTCAATAAAGTCCCTCACTTTTGACAACTAATTTAATATGTAATAATTATAGAAATACAAAAACCCTTAAACAACTTTTCTAAAAAATTGTTGAACACCAATATGGGGTCATTCTGAGGTTAGATTTTCTGAGTGGTTTTTTTCTTGTTTTCGAGTCTTTCTCCGATTGCTGTACAGAAGTAACGTCAAAGTTAAAGTGATTCAAGATCACCCTTAATTGTAGTGTAAAAAACTGGTGTAAATGTTACACTAGAATTTACACTATTAATTGTAGTGGAGAAATGTTAAACTAGGTTGTGCTCTACTCCATATCTAGCATTCTTGAATCCGTGTCAAATTAGCCTAAAATCGATCTAAAAATCTAACGCCAGAATGACCCCATATGAACACCATCCTATAACGGGTGCGAAAACCACCATGCCTCAGTTACTTCCAAAATCCAATACCTACATCTTCTGATTTTCTCCCTAAAAATCTAACTAAAAAATATGTTTTAGCCTTTTCCAGTATTTGATACCAAAAAAACCTCCATCCTTCTAGACCCATTTCCCAAATTCGAGACCTATTCTATTTCCAATATTCAAGACCCAGGCTTTCCCAAATTCAAGACTTGCCCTTTCTCAAATACGAAACCTGAAGCTTTCTAAAATCCAAGACCCAACGTCTTTGAACCCATATTATTTCTTTTGGTTTTTCAAAAAATCTACTAACCTCCTATCTCATTCACCTCAGCATCAGCAGGATTGAATTCAAAGTAATTATTCTCATCAAACCAACCGCATTTCATGCTGTCCAATGATATTTTCGTTCTAAACGATAACCCAATGGCATAAAGATACAGTTGAGATGCTGCTTTTTGCTCTTTTTCCTTAGCAGCATTTGGTTTAAAATCCAAAATGTATATCCTGCCTTGTCGTATCTGCAAAACATCTATATGACCAGAAACACCGACATCCAATTTCTTCTCCCAAAACCATACTGGAACTTCACATGCCACTGTAGCACTATCATTTATCAGCATAAACTCTTCTACCATCTCATGTCTCTTCCTATTATCTTCTACAGCCTGCAATGCAAGCGTTGCAAGCATGCATGCCTGATTTCGCCCACTAGATTTCTTAACTTTCAAGCCCACTCTTAATTGAGAACATCTATTTCCACCCTCAAACATATCATGTGGGCAACCTTTTTCAAAGCGTTTAATATATCGAATCAAACCAGGATAACGGGAGGTAAACTTTTCAAGTTTCGCTTTATGATACTTAAACTCGTAATCCAAACCATGATGCTCAAATGAATTCGTGAACACAACAGCTCCTTTCTCAAGCTCTTCTATAGTTTCATCCCGTATTTTTCGAAAAGAACACACATCAGAAAACTCAGTAAGCCAATTATGAATAGAACTTGTTGACGTTTTTACCGTTATATCTACGATTCACAAGCCTTGAAGCCTCTTCCAATGTATAACCAAGATTGTAATAGCTTATGGCAGCAATCACAACCTTAGCAGTATACGTCTTACCTTTCATCCTTCTCCTTACAAATCTCGTTCTACACGTTTTACAATAATACACCTGCGCGAGTCCAAGTTTTGTTTTTCGTTTACCCTTTTTGATAACATTTTTTCCATTACAATGCGGACATTTAATTCTCATTTTCTCCATCTGGCTTTTTCATTATGGTTTAATTACTTTTTTTGTTGACATCCTTTGTTCCATCATCTATCTTACTGATGTTTCTATCAAGGCAGATAATCTTATACTTCTCTGCCACATCAAACGCTTTTGTATCAAAACCACTCTTTGAAACAACAAACAACTTTTTCTTACGCGCTGCAAAACTACTCTGTTCTACCTTACCAGCAAAACCAAGAACGTCTTTAACGCTAACAGGGCTATTTCTCCATTTAATCTCAAAAATATACACTACACCTTCTTTCTCACCAACAAGATCAAACTCGATCTGACCATCAGATGTAACGTATCGCTTTAATGCCAAAACATATTTTTCTTCTAATTTTACTTTGAATTCATATTCCTTTGCTTTCCCAAGTTCACTTGAGGTTTTCTGGAATTTTTCATCAAGTTCCTTAACAAATGCCATCAGATCTTTTTTACTTGGAAATCCCCCCAATTCTAATCCTTTTTGAACATATGCCACCCAATATTTCAATACCAAGTCCTGGTAGTAGTACTTCTTCTCTGATTCTGCAATAAGACCCAGCTTTACTAGTTCATTCAAATATTCCTTTGTTGCACCTTGACTCAGCCTCAGTTTTCTAGCAACCTCAGACTGATTCAACCCTTCTTCAACAGTCAGTATATTTAAAATAGATTTTAATGGAGCATAGTATCTTGCCTTAGAGAGCGAAATCCTATAGATGTAATCACATAAATCATATATCTTGCCCTCGACACTAAGGGTTTCAATAATGAAAGCTGTTTTCACGAGTTCAGGTGATATTTTAAGTTCTTGCAGCTCGTGAAGCATTTGTATTCTTTTTGTAATATGATATATATAAAAGGGGTGGCCCGCTGAATATTTGTAAATCATACTTTTCATTGCATGGTTTTTTACCGTTAGGCTTTTATCTACCAGTTCTGCTGTTGCCTCACGGGTAAATGGTTTTAGATACATCTTTTCTGCTTGAGCAAACAAAGGAGAGCTTGCATCTGAGAAGATAGATTCTAGAATGCTAACAATTGAGCCTGCAAGGATATATGAAACATTGTCTGTTGAGAAATATTCTCTAAAGAGACTCAAAGGATTTCCCACACCTTTCTGTTTACGAAGTGCTATAATCTCTTGGAATTCATCCAAAGAGAGCATCATTTTTTTATCAAGGGTTTTTGCAATCTGATATGGATAAGAAAACGCAAGTGTAAGTATATGAGATGGATTAGGTGATGCCTTTTCAAGCTCGGTATACATCATGTGCAGATGGTTTTTTAGTGTGGGAGGAACATTTTTTGTGATGAGAGCATCTCTGGTGAGATATTCTAAATACTCCCGTTTTTCCCCAAAGATTTGATAGTTTATTGTTCCCACAAATTTTATAGCAAAATCATATGGTGTTGTAACTATCGGCTCAAGATTCACATAGGACAATAACACATTTTTATCTTTCATATTTTTTAAAATAAATTCTTTTATGAGCATGCTTTTGCCATACCGTCTTGGTGCTAGTATACATACATTCTTCTGTCTTCCAGTCAATAACTCGTTTTTAAAGAAGTGTAATTGCTTTAGTTCACTTTCCCTGTTAGTGAATAATAATCTCATAGATTTAGGATATATCTCATCTAACATAGTATCATCTGATATTAGTATCAATTGATACTATATAAAGTTTTGGAAATATCTCAAATTTACTGACTAAAATTTACTCTAGAATGGAAAGTTTTACACCATATTCATTTCTTTTTAAAACATAATCGAGGTTTGGCAAAAACAGACAGATATATTTTCAGTTAATCAAATATAAAAATTATCGTCTCTGTCTGTACAGTCGTTTATCAACTGCACCTACCATCTCTTTTACAGCAGTATCAGGTAACACAATAAAATCACAAACTCTCTTGATACTCTCTTCGGGACTAGCGAGTATATCATTATAATTAACAAACAAGACATCAACATCCTCCCGACTCTGAATATCTCTTTTCACCTTCTCATTTAATTTTTTGAAGCTTTCTTTTGTCTCCTCACGATCCTCATCGTTTATTTTCGCCATCTTCTCCATAGAATCGAGTACTTCATCAAGGTTTCTCTCCATGTAGATAATTTTATAGCGTCTCTGTGGAAGAAACGTAAGACCAAACGCTGTTATCTTGATGAATCTACCCTTATATTTCTCCATGGGAAATGCTTTATCTATAAGTTTGTTTATGATTTTGCCACCTTCAAGCTCGTAGTACCCTTTTGGGTTGTTTTCATCTGCTTTTCGCAAGTCATCAAATGCAGTTGGCAGCCCACCTGCACGAAGTATCTGCATCATCACTGATGTTCCCGAACGCTCCAGTCCAGATACAATATAGTTAATATTTTCATCAAGCTTCACTTTCATCACCTTTTAATATATCCTATTTTTTCCAGCTTTTTTAAAACAAGATCTGCGCTTTCTTCAACATTGTATTTATCGGTATCAATGACAAGTTCAGGATTTTTTGGAGCCTCATACGGAGCATTAATCCCTGTAAAATCCTTAATAATGCCAGCTCTTGCCTTCTTATACATCCCTTTAGGATCTCTCTTTTCACAAGTATCAAGAGATGCCTTTGTATAAATCTCTATAAATCGACCTTCTCCAACAAGCTCTCTACAAAAATTTCTATCTGCTCTATATGGAGAAATAAAAGCAGTCATAGTAATTAATCCTGCATCTGCAAAGAGATTTGCAACTTCAGAGATTCGTCTAATGTTTTCTTTTCTATCCTCTGGAGAAAATCCAAGATCTTTATTGAGTCCATGACGGATATTATCTCCATCCAGAACATATGAAAGCTTTCCCATTGAATGCAATTTAAAGGCTACCTCATTTGCAATAGTTGATTTACCACTTCCCGAAAGACCTGTGTACCATAAAACAACTCCTTTCTGTTTTAAAAGTAATTCTCGCTCTTCTTTTTTGACTGCATGAGGATGCCAAACAACATTTGTCGCTTTTTGTTTTTTCATAAATAATCACCTTTTCATTTCAGATAATCTATTAATTCTTGTACAAAGGAATCAGTTTGTTCTTTTGGAACAATTGATCCCAAAACTTCTTTTTTTCCTCCACATCGATAACCAAGCAGTTTCCCACGCTGAATCATGGGCTCTAAATTTTTACTGCTTCTTACATATATTTCATCCATATCATCAAAAAAACCAGTGTTAATCACAAGCGTGTTTTTCCCGCTCTCCCAAGCAATCTTTCTAGTTATTGTCGAAATGATGCTGTACTGTGTGTGAATTTTTTTGAAGAGTAATCCATTTATTTCTTCAGTGGGTTTTTCAAGTTGCTTTGAAATTTCATCGTTAAGTAGTGTAAGGTTTTTATTCCATTTACTATTGTTTAAAATATCATTATGATCTTTAATTTTCAAAAATAGATGAGGTATATTTTCAATTTCAACTTTATCACCTATTTTATAGTTAGAATCAATTAGAAAAACCATGTTTAATAGATCGTCAAATGTAAGATTATTTTCTTTACAAAAGTCATCAATTATCTTAGAAAACAAGGAATTATTTTGTATTCGTTTTTCATGATCGCCAAGGACACCAAGTATTGCAAAAAGATTAACAGGATTTTTTAGATAGTCATTTATAATCCAAGAGGCAGAGGGATACTTATTTGGATCCTCTCCTTTTATCACGGGATTGTGATGGAATACTTCTTTTATTACTGGCCCTAAGTGATGATCAAAAATCATTACCTTTGCGTTTTTTGCAAGAGTTAGGATATTTTCTTCAGGCAGTGCCATATCAGAAACAATGACATAATCATAGTTGGAATATTGGGCGAGTTCTTCTTCTGTGAGAAAATAGTTTCCAAGACCTGGCGTTTTATTTATAATATTTTTATCAGACAGATGTTTAAGCAATAGATATGCAGAGCATACGCCATCAGTATCCCAATGATGTATCAAAAGACCGTTTCCTTGCAGCTCCTCTAGCATGTATTGTTACTCCACAAAGGGTTGTTTGAATTTCAAAATTGTTTCTGCAACTTCTTTTCTCATCATATCTTCTGAAGGTATTTCTCCGTTGATGAGTAGTTCTCTGATTTTTTTGCCGCTGAAATTGATATGATATTTTTGGTCATGTGGACAGATTTTGTCGTTGACAACACTATCGCATTTTGTGCATCTGGAGAATGACCGGAAAAATACTGGAACAATTCCTAGATCTGGGAATTCTGAGAAAATATCATGGGCGTCATAGGGACCGTAGTAGTCTCCAACACCTGCGTGATCTCGTCCTACGATGAAATGGGTGCATCCGAAGTTTTTACGCATGATTGCGTGATGAATTGCTTCTCTGGGTCCTGCATATTTCATTGATGTTCGAAGAATTGACATGACTGCTCTTTCTTTTAGATAGTAATGTTTCATAAGTGTGTTATATGATTCGAGGATCACCTCGTCTTTAAAATCGCCTTTCTTCTTTTTTCCAATAATTGGATTAATAAAAATTCCATCAACAAAAGTGAGTGCTGTTTTTTGTACGTATTCATGACCGATATGTGGTGGGTTTCTTGTCTGAAATGCAACAACCTCTTTCCAACCTTTTTCTTTGAAAAGAAATCTTGTTTCTTTTGGTGAGAGATTATAGTTTTCAAAAGCACTTGGTTTTGTTTTGTATAAAGATATTGATCCTCCTAAAAGATTTTCTTTCATAGAAAATACATTTGCAACACCAGGATGCGCATCATCAGTTGTTCCATATACCTTTTTTGCAAGTGTTTTTTTATCAATTGAATAAATCTCTTCGATATCGATTGTTGCTATTGTCCCATTTTCTTTATTTGTTAAAATGACGGTGTCTCCTTCTTTGATGTCTTGTAATTCTTCTTTTGAAAAATCAAGAAGAATTGGTATTGTCCAAGGAGTATCACTTTCAAGTCTTTTATCTGTGATAACGTTTTCTAAATCATTTCTGCATAGAAATCCCTTTAATGGTGAAAAAACACCGTTTGCAATGTTATCAATATCTTCTGAAAGATTGGTATTTATTTCAATTGCTGGTAGGTCTTGTTCTGATAGATCTTTGTTTATTTTTCTATCAATTAGTTTTCCACCGTGTGGTCTTGGCATAGGTGTTCCCTCAGTCTAGGTATCCGAGTGCTCGGAGTCTGTCTTTTACTCGTTCTTCGTCTTCTTTGCTGAATCCTTCGTCTGCTTCTTCTTCCATTCCTGAGATTACTTCTCTTAGTACGTAGGTGACATAGGATGAAAGAGAGTTAAATCCTGTTCCTTCGATTCTTTTTTTTATCTTTTCTGCCAGTGGGGTTGGGATGGATATTGTTGTATATTTTTTTTCATCTTTTTCTTCAACCATAATCAACACCTGTAGTTATATTTAACTATATATCATTATATTTAGTTATATGTCATTATGATAGCCTATTTAAATTTTTTTATTTTTAAAATTGAAATTTAGTGATGAATAATATTAAATTATTGTTGTAGATACATCTATATAATGAGGATTGGTGTAATAGGAGCTGGCTATGTTGGACTTATCACCGGAGCATGCCTGGCAGATCATGGACATAACATTATATGTATTGATATTGACCAACAGAAGGTAGATGCAATCAACAAGCAAAAATCACCCTTCTACGAAAAAGACCTTACCGCCCTGCTCGAAAGAAATGAAATCAAGGCAACAACAGAATATACACAAGCAATACCGAATGCACAAATTATCTTCATCTGTGTAGGAACACCAACAAAAAAAGACAACACCCAGGATTTAACACACATAAAAAACGCATGTGAACAGATTGGAAAGAATCTGCAGAAAAACCAAACAATTGTCGTAAAAAGCAGCGTCGTCCCAGGAACCACAGAAGATGTCATCATCCCGCTTCTAGAAAAATACTCAGAAATGCGTGAGGGAAACGATTTCCACGTCACCGTAAATCCAGAATTTCTACAGGAAGGAACCGCAATTGAAAACTTTCTCCATCCAGATAGAATTATTATTGGATGCAAAAACAAAAAAAGTAAAAAAACCTTAGAAACACTCTACAAAGATTTTACCTGCCCAAAACTCTTTACCAGCCTCACTGCGGCAGAAATGATAAAATATGCATCAAATGCGTTCCTCTCCACCAAAATCTCTTTTATCAATGAAATCGGTAACATCTGCAAAAAACTAAATATCGACACCTATGAAGTAGCAGAAGGAATGGGCCATGACCCACGAATCGGCAGAGCATTTCTCAACGCAGGAATTGGATGGGGGGGGTCATGTTTTCCAAAAGATGTAAAAGCGCTCATAACAAAGGCAAAAGAATTAGGAGAAACACCAAGAATCTTAGAAAGCATCTTACAAGTAAACCAAGAACAACCAAAAAAACCACTGGATCTTCTAAAAAAACACATTGACATTGTAAAAGGAAAAGAAATCGGGATTCTCGGTGCATCATTTAAACCAGAAACAGATGACATACGAGAAAGCAGAAGCATACCTATTATCAGAGAACTACTGAGAGAACAAGTAACCGTAAAAATATACGACCCAAAAGCAATGGATAACCTAAAAAAGATATTTCCAACAATTTCCTATTGCTCCCCAGAAGAAGTATTAGACTCAGACGCAGTTCTCATCTTAACAGACTGGGAAGAATTTGAACATCTCAACTATAAAGACAAAGTAGTTATCGATGGAAGAAAAATAGAAAAAGCAAGAAAAGAAAGTAAAATCTACGAAGGGGTATGCTGGTGAAAAAAATAAAGGGGTTAATACCTGCTGCAGGAATGGGAACAAGACTTGGACCAATTGCCCTTGCAATACCCAAAGAATTACTCCTGGTTGGAGATAAAGCATGCATTGAACATGTTGTAGAAGCATTTAAACTCGCAGATATAACTGATATTATTATTGTTGTCGGGTGGAGAAAACATGCCATCCTTGATTATTTTGGATCTGGAAAAAGACTCGATGTAAATATTACATATATTGTACAAGATGAACGCAACGGCCTTGCAAAAGCAGTAGAATGTGGAAAAAACGCGCTTAATCACAATTCCTTTGCAGTTATTCTTGGAGACAATTTCTTCTATCCAAAAACGTTTTTAAAAGAACTCATTACCTTCCATAACGACAAAAATAGTGAATGCACGGTTGGCGTAACACCGATGAAGGATGTAAGCTCTTATGGAGTAATAAAACCAAAAGGGGAAAGAATTATAGATATCGTTGAAAAACCAAAACCAAAAGACGCACCAAGTAATCTTGCATGCGCTGGAATCTATGTATTTAAACCATCGATATTTGATGCCATAAAGAAGACAAAGCCAGATGCAAATAATGAATATCAGCTCACCGATTCGATAAAATGGATGATCGAAGAAAAAAAACCTGTATTTTATAAAGAACTGAAAGGACGACATATTGATATAGGAAGCCCTGAGAGATTAAAGATGGCAAATAAGTTTTTTTCACAAAAAATGTAACAAAAATCATTACCTATATATTGGTCTTTTCCAATATCAGTCTATTATGTTAGAAGATGGGGCCTTACTCGACGTTATAAGACTACTTGTTGGAATAACAATACTTTCCTACGCATCCTATACTGATATAAAAACCAGAAGAGCATCAAATATGCTCTGGGTTATCATGGGAGTAATTGGTGCAATCTTGCTTGTTGTTCAATATTTCACCATAGGATTCGAAAATCCCTATTACCTTCTCTTCATACCGATTATGATAGCTCTTATGTTTGCCCTTTTTCAGCTACGGCTTATTTTTGGAGGTGCAGATGCAAAAGCACTCATGGCACTTGCAATACTTGTACCATTGAAACCAGAAATACTGCAACTTCCCTTGTTTGAGGGATCTGCTATATCTATGCCAGGTTCTTGGATTGTATTTTCCAATTCAATACTACTCTTTCTTTTCATACCTTTGAGTCTTTTAGTATTTAATTTATTGAAGAGAAACATTGAGTTTCCGTACTGTGTTTTAGGGTATAAGATGAGTATTAAAAAAGCAAAACAAACCTTTGTCTGGCCTCTTGAAAAAATGAAGGATGGGAAAAGAAAATTTTCCTACATGCCAAAAGAATTTGACGTCGATGAAGAACTACTTGCATTTGAAAAGCAAGGGATAAAAGAGATATGGGTTACACCAAAGATACCGTTTATGATCCCATTGCTTGCAGGTTTCATCGCAACCTTCATACTTGGAGATATCCTCTCACACATTCTGCAATCCTTTATGTAACTGTTGTAGGATGCTATGGCGTCTCTGATGCATAATTCATGAGAAAAATGAAATACTTCTTTTTGTTTTACAGTCGCAAGTCATGACAAAACGAGATTACTACAAAATACTAAATATTAGCAAAAATGCAAGTAAATCTGAGATTAAAAAAGCATATCGAAAACTCGCATTGAAGTATCATCCTGATAAAAACAAGGATAAAGATGCAGAGGAAAGATTCAAAGAAATATCTGAAGCGTACGCGGTTTTGTATGATGATGAAAAAAGAAAAATGTATGATATGTATGGCCATGCAGGAATAGATCAACGGTACACTGCTGAAGATATTTTCAGAGGAGCAGACTTTAGCGATATTTTTAGAGGCATGGGTTTTGATTTTGGCTTTGATGATATCTTCGAACAATTCTTTGGACATCGAATGGGTTTTAACCAAAGATCTCGTGCTCAAAGAGGAAGAGATCTGCGGTATGATATGGAAATACGGTTAGAAGATGCATACAGAGGTGCAGAAACAGAAATAAGCGTTCCAAGAACTGAAATTTGTGATACCTGTAATGGAAGTGGTGCAAAGCCTGGGACAACACCGAAACAATGTCCTCGATGCGGTGGAACAGGACAGACACGTGTTTCTCAAAGAACAGCATTTGGAATATTTACTCAGGTAGGGACCTGTCAAAAATGTCATGGTGAAGGAACCGTAATAGACGAACATTGTCCGATATGCAGAGGACGAGGAACAGTACAAAAAACTAGAAAGATCGATCTGAAGATTCCGCCAGGAGTTGATGAAGGATCTCAATTGCGGCTTGCAGACCAGGGAGAACAAATCGGAAAAGGCAGGAAAAATGGCGATCTCTACATTATTCTTCACATGAAAAAACACAAAAAATTCAAAAGAAGAGGTACTGATTTGTATCAAAAAATAGATGTCTCTTTTCCAAAGGCAGCGTTAGGTTCAAAAATTGATATTGATACCATTCAGGGATCTGAAAAATTGAAGATTCGTGAAGGGACAGAAAGCGGGGAGGTATTTAAACTACCGGGGAGAGGCATGCCTCGTTTACATGGGCGTGGATATGGAGACATGTATGTAGAGGTTCATGTGAAAACACCGAAGAGATTGAGCAGAAAGGCAAGAAAGATAGTAGAAGAGTTGGAACAGGAATTAGAAGAAAAAGACCGAAAGTATTAAATAGGAATCCTTATAAGTATTATGTTGGAAAAAATTATGGGAGAAACAAAAAATGGATCCATTTGATGAAGATAAAAATAGAAGAAGAAAAAACCCGTTTGATTTCATCGGAGATGATGAGTTTGAACGGATCTTTGATGAAATGCAAAAAATGTTTGAAAACATCAATTTTAAAGATTTAATGGAGGATATGCTCCGAGACGGAATCGAACCAAATAAACGTTTTATCCGGGGTTTCAGCGTTAACATAGGTCCAGATGGTAAGCCGAAAATCCAAGAATTTGGCAACAGACCGATAAGATCACCCAAAGGAACGTCAACTATTTCTGATGAACGAGAACCACTCACCGATATAATCGAAGGAGATAGTGACATCGCGATAACAATTGAAATACCTGGAGTAGAAAAAGACAATATCGATCTTAATGTTACCGAAGAGACCTTAGAAATAAAGGTCGATGCACCTGAAAGAAAATACCATAAAGTAGTAAATCTTCCAAACAAAGTAAAAACAAAATCAACAAAAGCAACATATAAAAACGGCATCCTTGACATCGTATTAGACAAAAAGGATAATAAAAAAGGTGGATCAGGCTATAAAGTCAGTATTGAATAATTAGCTTATTTTTCCTCTTTTTCCTTCTTTTACCGTTCTTCCATAACCCATGTCTACTCAACACATTTTTTACAGTATTGATAGCAACGACCTTCTCCCAGGCATGTTCCATCCATATCCACTGTGCTATCCGCTTCTTACCCCAACTCGGATGCTCTCTCCTTAACTCGATAATCCTCCTCTCGATCTGTGGATCGATCATTTTTGGATTATGAACAGCATGACTCTTTGGATGACGAAGCCCCTCTATGCCATCTTTATCGTATCTTGGCTTCCAATGGTAGTAATGTTCCCGTGAGACCTTTGCCTGTCTACACGCTTTGGAAATATTCCCTATTTGCTCAACTAATTCAAATAGATATCTCCTTTGCTGAAAAGTGGTTTCTCGATAGTAGATCCCAATCCCAAGCACCTCCTTCGCATGAGAAGAAGAGTTGGGGTTTATTATTGTAACCCCTCACGTTGACTATTACAAAATTTCCAAAATTTTTAAAAAATGTTGCTGTAAATTTAGGTAACAACTCTATCTAGGTAGATTGTGCAAGACCGTAGGTAGCTTTCAGGCAATCCATAGGTGTTGGCACTCTGAATCTACCTAAGGTCATGCACCTACTTAGAGATGTTACCTAAATTTAGTTACAAATGCTTTTATATGTAAAAAGTATTTCATATTAGGCTCTGTGATGCACAAAGATTTGCAAATTGATGATATTTCTGAATCGGGTGGAATATTATATCGAAATGAATTTATTTACTATGTAGGTTCGTTGATTTTTGGTACAGGCATTGCATCACTTTTTATAGGGACTGCATTTGTTATGATTTTCACACTGCATTCTAAATCATATCCGGGGGAGATTATTCTTACTACGGTTTTAGTAGCCCTTGGTATTGCACTGATCTTGATTGGCATTAATATTATGATGAGACATACGAAATATGGGAAATACATTGTGATTGTGAGTTCTTTCTTGTCATTGATTGCTGTTCTAATTTTTGTAGTGAGTTATTATAATAATTACTGGTATTATCCCCTTATAAGTTATGTTATTGCTTTTTATGCTATTGGATTTTCAATGTTGTTAGGTAATGCGTTTGCAAATATAACGGTCTGGACGATTCGCGGAAAAACTGAAATTGCAACAAGTGGGGAAGACAAGGGCAGAATATATACCGATGAAGAAATTCAACGAGATATAGAAGAAGCAACAAGAAAAAGTATGGAATTAGCCGCCAGTGAATTACAATTTGAAATAGGTAACGATGACATAGAGAACATGAAAGTAGGTGGAGCCTTTTATGAATCTCGTGGTATGGTGACACGCGTCAAAGATGATATGGATGAATCACTAACTTTGAGACATACAATTAGCCCAGGTGAAACTGAGAAATGGGGTTCAATAGGACTTGATAAAGCCTCGATGCAATTGGCCAAAGCCTTAGAAGAACAAACAACTGAGAAAAAGAGATTCGTAGATATTAAAGGAAGAATTGAAAAAGGATGGGGGAAATTTACCAGTTTTCTAAGGTTAAAATAGTAGGTAAAGCGCTCAGTAGCTAACACTTTTTTAGTGCATCCCCATTCATAACTCACATTTTACACTCTTCCTCGTCAAGAAAATGTATTTTTCTAATAGTTCGTTTCAACAGATATAAATCTTGATTCAAATGTACGTTTTTTGGAGGTATTTTAATGCATCGTGTAGCTTGATTTTGTGAGGTAAGCTCACATATTGGTAATATATTACCAATACTTAGTATGACACGAATAATAAAGACAATCAAAGGACGTGAGTACGCGTATGAGGTAAAATGGGATCCAGAACAGAAGAAACAAATATGGACATATCGAGGAAAAATAGAAAAAAAGGTTAATCCAGAGAAGTTGAAGGGAGAATTATATTCTGCAATAATGAGACACGTTAAGATGCAAAAGACAGAAAGGAAGAAATTCATGAAAGCGATCCAGGAAGTTTTAGCAAAATATCAGTGACATTGGTAACTTTTACCAACAAATTCTACCAATATGGCAAAAAGTGTTAGCTACTGAGAGGTAAAGCGTTTAAATAGACACCCGAAACGTTTTTAAACCAAATATCGCTTTAGTCTTATAATTAGCTAGGAGGATGTGATGTAAAAATGGCGAAAGGTCTTGATATTGGAACCATGAATATCATCTGTGCCGAAAAAGAAGGCGATGATATAATTTTTATGAAGCAGAGGAACGCTTTTATGAAACTTGACTCTAGTGACCTAACAAAAAATATGTTAGATACTTCAAAAGTTCTTTATATCGAAGAAAATGGAGAAATATCCCTTCTGGGTGAAGATGCTTTTAAATTCGCAACTATATTTGAGAAAGATGCGAGAAGACCAATGAGGCAAGGCATTATAAGTCCCAAAGAGAAGGAAGCAATACCAATCATGAAGCTAATCGTGGAGAATGTTTTAGGACAACCCAGAAGTCAAAACGAGGTATTATATATTTCAACGCCAGCAGACCCAATAGATGCAGATATGAACATGTTATATCATAAAAAAACAATGGAAGCGCTAGCGAGGGGAATGAAATACGAGACACATGTGATAGATGAAGGTTTAGCGGTTATATATTCTGAGCTGTCAGATTGGAACTTCACTGGATTAGGTATAAGTGTTGGCGCAGGTCTTACAAATGTAACACTCGCATATTTGGCTACACCTTTAATGTCTTTCAGTATTGCCCGTGGAGGAGATTGGATCGACGAGCAGGTTGCAAAGTCTACAGGGCTACCGAAAGAACATGTAACTACCATAAAAGAAACAGGCTCTAAGTTTTTAGGTAAGGAGATTAAAATCGGAAGCCCAGAAGGAGCTTTAACCGTCTATTATGATGCTTTAATGACGTATGTAATTCAGAACTTGAATAGGAAGCTCGCAGGGATAACACCACCAAAAGTAGCATTCCCTGTAGCGATTGCAGGAGGAAGCGCCTTGCCAGAAGGATTCTTCGGAAATTTCGAGAAAAAATTAAGAGAAGCAAAACTTCGAATCGAAATTTCGAAAATAATTCGTGCTAGAGACCCATTACATTCAGTTGCAAGGGGATGTCTAATTGCAGCTAAAACACAGGAAGAAAAGAAATATGGTAAAATAAATTTACCACCAAAGAAAGAAGTACATAGTAAAAAACATAAGAAAAAATGGAGAAAGTGACTAGTCAGATAGAAAATTAAATGCCTATTCATTCTATATTTTTTCTGTTTTTATTTGAGATAGAGTAACGGATCTGCCGGGTCCCACTTCACATCATAAGCATACTTACACCCTTTGATCGTCTTTACTACTCGTGTCATAGTTAGTATTGGTAACAAATTACCAATATTAAACTTATCTGATAAAGTCAAAAATTTGCATTATCTTGCTGAAGGTCAATAAAAAAATGTTAGCTACTGAGTCTTATCTACTATAAAATGCCCAGGAATAATTCACTTTAAAATTTTGCTTATTTTTTTCTTTATTTAAACTTTTATGGGATATAAATTGATTTCCAAAAGGATTCTAATTCTTTGTTCAACTCATTAATCCATTTTTTAAAATCAACATCATCTTTGTAATCCTCAGGATTTTTTCTTTTAGGATGCCCATATCTTTCCATACACATTTCTCCAACTTTATCCATCTCTCCACCAAACCTCCTTTTCCAACTTCTTATTTTATTTCTATTGATTTAAATACCTATCGTAGAAAAATGTGGTAACAACTCTATCTAGGTAGATTGTGCAAGACCGTAGGTAGCTTTCAGGCAATCCATAGGTGTTGGCACTCTGAATCTACCTAAGGTCATGCACCTACTTAGAGATGTTACCAAAAATGTCAAAATGAAAAATTACCATTTTTTCGATTGAACAACTTCAATAAAGCATTTTTAGAACTTGCTCCTTAGTAGGTTACATTTTTTTAGTGCATCCCCATTAGGAGACTAAATTGGGATGCACTAAAAAAGTGTTAGCTACTGAGGAACCAATAGAAGAATTAAAAGAAGAAAGTGAAGAAGAAAAAGATGGATTGGAATCTGAAAAAGAAAAGATGGATGAAGAACTAAAGAAAAATACAATACAGTTGATTGACACTATTGAGAATGCCGAAGAGTTTCCTACGAATCCTTCCAAATTATGTGAATGGTGTAAGTTTAAATCTATATGTAGCTACTGATATCATCCCTTACGGATGCTTCCTATCTTATATTTATGTATCCTTTTTTGTAGAGAATAATAATTATTATTATGATTATCGCTGCAATTATTGCTCCTATTATAATTAGTAAAGGTAGTCCTGGTGTCTCTAGTTCTTCAGTTGGTTCTTTTCCTTCACTTACCGCAATAGCAAATGTTGAAAATCCAGTTGTTTCTGATTCAAAGTAGACATATATAGCTTGTTGCAAAACAGCAATCTTAGCATCAAAATCAAATTTTCTCTGCTAATCTTTCACTTGATAATCGGAAAAATCGAAAGGACTCAATGATTTAAACATGTAAAATCCAATCTTCTACAAAG